>WNFT01001631.1_pt1 | contig 18932 bp, 15 predicted proteins | sample 5400191 | NCBI WGS metagenome assembly WNFT01 (sample SAMN13153359, study PRJNA577476) | soil metagenome | isolation source: 80 cm saprolite under Madrone tree | place: USA:California | collected 2016-06-14 | reverse complement strand
GCGTCCATCGCCGGCTCGAAGAAACGATAGGTCCGGCGTCCCGCCGATTTGGCGGCATACATCGCCAGGTCCGCATTCTTCAGAATTTGATCGAGATCGCCGCCGTGCTGCGGCGCCAGCGCAATACCGATGCTCGCGTCCGTGGTCACCTGGTGGCCGAGACATTCGTAGGGCTCCCGGATCGCATCGAAAACCCGTGTCACGAGCTCGGTAACGTCAGCGGGAGTTTTGACCGCGGTCTGAACGATGGCGAATTCGTCGCCGCCGAGGCGGGCGACGAAGTCGCTGGCTACGGCGCACCGGCTCAGGCTGGCGGCTACGGATTTCAGCAATTCGTCGCCGATCAGATGTCCGAGCGTATCGTTGACGCTTTTGAATTCATCGATGTCGATGTAGAGCACCGCCAATTGCGCGCCCGCGGTAATGCGCTCCAGCTCCTGTTTCAGCTTCTCGTGAAACAGCGCGCGGTTCGGCAGGTTGGTCAGCGCGTCGTAATGCGCGAGGTGCCTGATTTGCTCCTCGGCGAGCCGGCGCTCGGTGATATCCTCATGCGTCGCTACCCACCCGCCATCCGCTAGCGGTTCGTTCACAATCTGGATGGAACGTCCGTCGCGGGTCTCGACCACCATGGAGTTCCTCAGCTCAATGCTTTGCAGGATGCGAGCGCAATATTCGTCCTCGTCCCCCGCGAACGATCCGGTGGCCTTTCGATGCGCGATGATGTCGCGGAAGCTGCAGCCCGGTTTGACTATCCCCGCCGACAACCCGTACATCTCAATATAGCGCTGGTTGCAGACCACGAGCTGCTGAGATGAATCGAACAGCAGCAGGCCCTGCGTCATATTGTTGATGGCCGTGTCAAAACGCACGTTTTGGGCCTGCAGGTCCTCTTCTCTTGATCTGAGTTCGGAGGTGCGTTCGGCCACCAGTTGTTCGAGATTGCGATTAATCGCATCGATCTCCTCGATCATCAGCGACATCGATCGGTCCGTGCGTCGCCGATCGCGATCAAACTCGTCGTATGCACCGCCGACGAGCGCCACGAGCTTGCTCATATCAACCGCGCCGGTGGCGTCGGTCGCTTTTGCGATCTGCTTGGCGACCAAGCGATGCACGACTATGCTCCCACCTCGGCGAATGAGGTGACCGTCATGGTCTGATTGTGAAGTTCGCAAACGCCTGATGTGGCGTGTGGTGAGATTTCGCCGTAGGAATAAAAGCCGAGTCGGACCGTGTCAGTTCCGAGTTCGGTGCCCGCGGCCTCGGCCTCGTCACTGGTTCGCTGCCCCATCAGCAGCCGCCGGCCAATGCAACTGATCAGGATCGAGAATTGCTGCTCTCCCTCGCTTGCGTCGAGGCTTACCCGTGCCTGACGCGCGGCGTCCGCGGCTCCCTCCGCCAAACGATCGAAGTTCCCGTGCATGAGTTGCGCCGTCCATCCCTGCGGAACGTCGCCGGCGAACGTCATCGACCGTGCCTTGTGATCGACCGCAAGAACGGTACGTACCACCGCAGAGTCGGGATGATCGGCATCGTGAACCTGGATCGGGAACAGCAGCGCCGATCCAGGGAGGCCCTTTGAATCTTCAGGGCCCAGATAGCGCTCGTAGAGATCGAGAGCGGGTTGTCCGTCGAGTTCGAATAGAACGTTTCCTTTTGACTTTGTGACTTGCCGTCGCGGCCCGAACAAATCCCAGCCGCCGGCGCTGCCGTGACCGATACGGATTGCGCTGCCATAGAAGCCGATCCCGACGACCGTTTGTGCCCGCGGAGCGCAGTCACCCCCGACAAGCGTTTCGGTAAAGTCGGCGCCGTCGCCCGCAAGTCCACCGGTGAGCGGAATATTTGGCCCGATCGCAGCGACCAGCCCGTTGACGAGTTCGCTGCCGTTGACGTTCAAACCGTCAGAAAGCACAAAGATCCCGGCCAGATCTTCTCGACGCAAGGCGCGACCGATGGTTTCGCCACAATTGCGGGACTCCTGCGCATCGCTAATGTCTTGGCGGACCAGCTGCAATCCTGTTGCGCCAAAGCTGATCGCCGCGGCGACGATTTCATCGTCGCTGATATCACTATTATTGATCTGGCCGCCGGTGCTGCAACCCAGGATATGGGCCGCCGGGAACATCTCGCGTAGTTCGTGGTAACGCTTGCCACACGCGAGCATCTGACGCGTGCCGAAATAAAATACGAGCGAGACCTTTTCCGGTTCCACTTTGAGCGGAGTCCAGCCCGCTTGTGGATTCCAGGTAATCTGCTGCGAGTGCATTGGCTTGTGCTCCGCTGTGCAACTCCCGACGGGTTGCAACGCGAAACCTTATTTCGTCGCTGCTGAAAAGTTCGTTAGATAAACGCGGCCGAATGCGATTCAATTTCTATGCTTGATACTTCCCTAACACCGCGCTCGATGCCGGATTAACCGATGTCATGCTGCGAAAGCGCATATACGAGACGGCTTCTCGGCTTCATTACAGGCTCCCGGGAATGCTGGATCATCCGCTGGAACCCGTCACCGGACGGCGCGCTGCGCCGACCCCGGTGGCCGATGATGACGGCCCGCAAATGCGGGACGTTGCTACTTCCGCACGCAGATCACGCGGACAACCGACGCCTTGGCGTCGGATGATCCTTCGGTTCCGTTGACGCCATTGGCTTTGAGAAATTCGTGCACGGTATCGGCTGGTACCAGTGCTGCTTGCGCCGCTGTAGCGGCATTCGGCGGCCCGGCCGCCATCGCCGGCTTCAATAGCACGACGCCGGCGAATTTGCCTTCGCTGTCGAGTGCGGCCGCGCCGGAAAAGCCGACTGCCGGCGCCGGCGACAGCGCGGAATCATTGCCGTTGCCGACCGGGGCAACGGACGCCCTCACGCTGCTTACGGCTGCGCCGCCGCCCTGGCTTTGCGGATCGGCAATGCCCGTGAGTTCGACGCCGGATTTCGTCGCACCATTGCCTAAGGTTAGTGGCTTCAGCCCGCGCGCGCCGTAAATGCGCAGCAGCGCGAGACCGTGGTCCGTGTCCACGGCGACGCGATCGGCATTGCCGTAGCCGCCAATCGCAATCGCAAAGCAGCCGTCAGTAACCTCGCGATCCGCAATGATCGTGCCGTCGTCGCTGACGATAATGCCGGTCCCGTATTCGACGGTCCTACGCGGCGGCGGGCCCGTGATCTGCACGCCTGACGGGAACGGATTGAACGCACTCGACATCGCGATCACCACGGGCTCTACGGTCCCTTCGGTGGCCTGGTCGTAGAGAATAGTGAGGATGCGGACCTCGTCGCCCCTGGACTGTCCGCGGAGGTAGAATTTCTTGAGCCCCTGCATGCCCGACAGCACGAAGAAATCTGGCTTGACCACGCTGTATTCCACCTTGCGTCCGGCTGGCTCCTTCTTTTCCTGCTCGGCGAGCTTGGCGGTGGAGGGGTTGGCCTCCTTGCGCCGCGAAAGCTGGATTTGGACGGTGCCGGTGGAGGAGCTCCACTTGGCGCCGTTGGCGTCAGAGGATTGCTGCGGCACCAGTTTTGTTGGAATGCCGAGCCGCGCGCCGGTTCCGGTGTCGGTGACGATCTTCCAGCCGACATTCTCCTGCCGCCGTTTCGCGGTCTCGGCGAGCGCGCCGCGCTCCTGCGGATTGAGCACACCGGTCTGCTTGCCGCCTTTGGCTTTTTGGAATTCCTTGATGGCGGCCACCATGCGTTCGCTGACCTCGCCCGATATGGCGCCGTTGTACTCGCCCACCCAAGCCAGATCCGACTGGATCGCCTGGCGCTCTGCCTGCGGCATGGCATTGGCGGTATCGGCGGGGCTCTGCAAGGCGGGGCGGATCCGAGCGGTCGCCACTGCCTTCGGCCTGGCGCCTGCGGTGGAGGGCGCCGTCAACTGCGCCTGGGCGAAAGCGCCTGAGGCCACGAATATCAATGTTGCGGTCAGCATCGATCTCATGACAAGTCTTCAGGTCCATTGAAGCGCGGGCAGTTTAAGCACATCTGCTTGGCAGGCAACAACCGCTCCGGATTCAACCAATCGAGGTCCTTCCCTCATCCTTGAGGAGCGGCCTCTTTGGCCGCGTCTCGAAAGATGCGCCGTATGGCGCGGCCTCATGGTTCAAGACGCGCGAAGACGCGCTCCTCACCATGAGGTATGGCACGAGGCGCGGGGCGAGATGCAGAAGGAATGAAGCGTGCCATGCTGAGCGCCAAGGAACTCGAACGATACGCCCGCCATATCGTGCTGCGCGAAGTCGGCGGCCCCGGCCAGGCTGCCTTGAAGGAAGCCTCCGTGCTGGTGATCGGTGCAGGCGGCCTCGGAGCGCCCGCGCTGATGTATCTCGCCGCCGCCGGTGTCGGCACCCTCGGCGTGGTCGACGATGACATCGTCTCGCTGTCCAATCTCCAGCGCCAGATCATCCATGCCACTCCGGATGTCGGCCGTCGCAAGGTCGATACCGCGGCGGAGCGTATCTATGCGCTCAATCCTCATGTCAGGTTCGCGGCGCACGCTACGCGGCTCGATGCCGATAACGCGATGGAGTTGATCGGCGGCTACGATCTGGTGCTTGACGGATCGGACAATTTCGAAACCCGCTATCTGGCTTCGGACGCGTGTTTCCTCGCCGCCAAGCCGCTGATTACGGCAGCGCTAGGCACGTTCGACGGATCGCTGACCACGATACGCGCGCATGAAAAAAACGCCGAAGGTGAGTTCAATCCGACCTACCGGTGCTTGTTTCCCGAACCGCCACCGCCGGGCACGGTGCCGGCCTGCGCCGAGGCCGGCGTGATGGGCGCGCTTGCGGGGGTGCTGGGATCTTTGATGGCGCTGGAGGCGATCCGCGAAATCGTAGGCTTCGGCGAGGGTCTGGTCGGGCGATTGCTGATGGTAGACGCGCGCGCGATGCGGTTCGAGACGCTGCGCTACCAGCGCGATCCGCTAAACCCGCTCAACGGCGATGCGCTTGTAATCACCGATCTGAGCGGGCATCGGTGACTCGCAAGCGCTGCTTTAATCAGGCGCGCTGGTCAGCGTACTCGACGATTGGTGCGCGCCGTTTCCCGGGCCATTCCTGTATTATCCGAGCCGACGCCAGCCACCTCCCGCACTCGCCGCCTTCGTGGCCGTTGTCGTGGAATGGCGGAAGCAACAGCGACGGAAGGTGAAATAAGCGAAGCTTGAAACGTTTTTTACAGCATGCTCGGCAGCACGCGGTCCGGTGGCTTGTGATTGTCGAGGAAGGTCCGGATGTTGATAATGACCTTCTCACCCATATCGACCCGGCCTTCGATGGTGGCCGAGCCCATATGCGGCAGCAGCGTCACCTTGCCGGCCTTTGCCAACCGCACCAGTTTTGGACTGACTGCCGGCTCGTTCTCGTACACGTCGAGGCCGGCGCCGCCGATCTCGCCTGCCTCGATCAGCTTGACAAGCGTGTCTTCGTCGATCACCTCGCCGCGGGCGGTATTGACGATATAGGCTTCCTTGCGGATCAGCTTCAGCCGCCGCGCCGAAAGCAGGTGAAACGTCGCCGGCGTGTGTGGACAATTCACCGAGATGATGTCCATCCGCGCCAGCATTTGGTCGAGGCTTTCCCAATAGGTCGCGCCTAGTTCGTCGGCGATGCGCGGCGCGACCGGACGGCGGTTGTGGTAATGAATCTGCAGGCCGAAGGCACGCGCCCGGCGTGCCACAGCCTGGCCGATGCGGCCCATGCCGATGATGCCGAGCCGTTTTCCCCCGATGCGATGGCCGAGCATCCAGGTCGGCGACCAGCCTGGCCAGTTCTTGCCCTCGGTGAGGATCGAGGCGCCTTCGATCAGCCGTCGCGGCACCGCGAGAATCAGCGCCATGGTCATGTCGGCGGTATCTTCGGTCAGAACTTTCGGCGTGTTGGTCACGGTGATGCCGCGCGCATGGGCGGCGACGACGTCGATATTGTCGACACCATTGCCGAAATTGGCGATCAACCTCAGCTTGCAGTCGGGGTCTTTGAGTAACTCTTCGGTGATCTCGTCGGTGACGGTAGGCACCAGGATATCGGCCGATCGGACAGCGTCGCCGATTTGCTCCACCGTCATCGGCGTGTCGTCGAGATTGAGCCGGGCGTCGAACAATTCCCGCATGCGGGTTTCGGTCGAGTCCGGCAGCTTGCGCGTGACGACAACGAGAGGCTTTTTCTTAACCGACATGTTCTGCTCTCATGAGGTCGTTCAGACCTCATTAACCCGGTTGTTCGACACTGCGGCGGCCGCGTGGTCCCGGGGTTTCCGTGGGTTTCCCCCGATATTTCCCTCTTGGTTTCCCGGGGACGTTCGGGCTCGTCTTGGTTCCAAACCGTTCCGTCCTCTCTAGCAGAAGGCCGGGCCAAGACAAGAACCCCGGCAAGAACCCCGGGGATCACAAGCCGAGGGGAATCTGGGGGTCAGGGCATAGGCTGATGCTTCAGCCGAAGAATTTGCGTTGGTATCTCGGCAGGAGACGAGTGGATGGCGTTGGGGCGTTTTTGTTCGGTGGTGGTGCTCGCGGGTTGCTTGCTGGGTACATCGACAAGCTCAGGATTTTCGGCAAAGGATTCACCCCAGACCACCAGCGGGTTGCCGGTTCCACGCTATGTCAGCCTCAAATCCGATCACGTGAACGTCAGGGCTGGCCCGACCAAAGATAACGACGTCGCCTGGGTCTACACCCGCTCCGGCCTGCCGGTTGAAATCACCGCGGAATTCGAGAACTGGCGCCGGGTGCGGGATTCCGAAGGCGCGGAGGGCTGGGTCTATCACTCGCTGCTGTCGGGCCGCCGCACCGCCGTGATCACCATGAAGACCAAGGACGAACTCGCGCCGCTCTACGATCGTGCCGACCCGACCAGCGCGGTGGTCGCGCGCCTGCAGGCCGGCGTCGTGACCCAGGTCAAGCGCTGCGCAGCAGGCTGGTGCCACGTCGCCGGCAACGGTTTCGATGGCTGGCTCGAACAGCAGCGGTTGTGGGGCGTCTACGCCGATGAGAAGGTGGAGTGATTTCAGCCAACGGCGCTGAGATTGATAATCAGTCGTCGTTCCTGAGCTCGACCCGGCAACCCATGGGGCGTCAGCGCTTCTTGCGCAGCCGGACGACCATGTCGACCCGGGCGATCTCGTAGCCTTCGGGCACTTCCGGCATTTTCTGCAGAACCAGATGCGGATCCGGAATGTCGACCAGTTCGTGGTTGTTTTCGAGATAGAAGTGGTGATGCGCGGTGACGTTGGTATCGAAATAGGTCTTGGTGCCGTCGACGCTGACCTGACGCAGCAAGCCCGCATCGGTCAACTGATTAAGCGTGTTGTAGACGGTGGCGAGTGACACCGGAACCTTGGCCAGCGTGGCTTCCTCGTAGAGCATTTCCGCGGTGAGATGGCGCGCGCCCTTTCCGAACAGGAGCCAGCCCAATGCCATGCGCTGGCGTGTTGGCCGGAGGCCCGCCGCCTGCAGCATTTCGTTGACATCGTGCCAGGGACAACCGGTCAAGGTCGGCTGGCGGCCCGCTCTGTGGGCCGCCGAATCGACGGGGTCATCATTCAAAATCGAAGCGTTGTCGCTCGTTTCCACTTCAGGCACCGCGGTTGCTGTCTGAGCACTATCCACGTGGTATATAAGAAGCAAATCCGTCAGATGCAAGTTTTTCGCAACTAGCGCAGGGACCTGGATAATAACGGAACCGAGAGCGAGACCGGGCTGTTTACCCTGTTGTCATGCTTTGCCGTCTGCGGGGGCTATGATAGAGAGCCCGCGGAGGCAGGTATGCGGTTTCGGCAAGGCAAAGGCCGGCTGCCGCAGGGCCCTCCTGACCTGCGGTGTCAGGGCCAAGCCCGAAAATGACACGCTTTCGATGTGAAGCGGGTTTATTCAGCTTCAAAACGCTCCAACGGGATTTTGAGAGAGGCTGGCACTATGCTGGATCGGCGCGGCGGTTACGAATACGAGGATTTGCTGGCCTGCGGCCGCGGCGAGATGTTTGGCCCCGGCAATGCCCAATTGCCGCTGCCCCCGATGCTGATGTTTGACCGCATCAGCGAGATTTCCGAGACCGGCGGCGAATACGGCAAGGGCGTAGTTCGCGCCGAGCTCGATGTGAAGCCGGAGCTTTGGTTCTTCGGATGTCATTTCAAGGGCGATCCGGTGATGCCGGGATGCCTCGGCCTTGATGCGCTCTGGCAGATGGTTGGCTTTTTTCTTGGCTGGACCGGCGGCGAAGGCCGCGGCCGGGCGCTGGGCCTCGGCGAACTGAAGCTTTCCGGGCAGGTGATGCCGAACGTCCGCAAGATTGTGTACAACGTCGATATCAAACGCGTGTTGCGTTTAAAGCTCGTGCTCGGCGTCGCCGACGGGTGGCTTTCGGCCGATGACGAGATTATCTATCGCGCAAAGGATTTGAAGGTCGGGCTGTTCAAACAGGATGCCGCATCGCAGCCGGGGGCGTAATATACTCCGGCGGCAACGCGGATTTCGGTTGGATGATGGGCATCACACAAAACGGAAACGACAGGGCGAGGCGATCATGAGGCGGGTTGTCATCACGGGCATGGGCATCGTCTCATCGATCGGAAACAACACCCAGGAAGTGCTTGCGAGCCTTCATGAGGCGAAGTCGGGAATCACCCGCTCGGATAAATATGCCGAGCTCGGTTTCCGCTCCCAGGTGCAAGGCGCCCCCACGCTCGATCCGGCCGACGTCATCGACCGCCGGGCGATGCGCTTTCTCGGCGAAGGCGCGGCCTGGAATCATGTCGCGATGGAGCAGGCGATCCAGGATGCCGGGCTTGAGCCCGCCGAGGTTTCCAATGTCCGAACCGGCATCATCATGGGCTCGGGCGGACCGTCCGCGCGCACCATCGTGGAGGCCGCCGACACCACCCGCGCCAAGGGGCCGAAGCGGGTCGGACCCTTCGCCGTGCCGAAGGCGATGTCCTCGACCGCGTCGGCGACACTCGCCACCTGGTTCAAGATCAAGGGCGTGAACTATTCGATCTCCTCGGCCTGCGCCACCTCGAACCATTGCATCGGCAACGCCTACGAGACCATTCAGATCGGCAAGCAGGACATTATCTTCGCAGGCGGCTGCGAAGAGCTCGACTGGTCGCTGTCGGTATTGTTCGACGCGATGGGCGCGATGTCCTCGAAATACAACGACACGCCCGCGACCGCGTCCCGCCCCTACGATATCAGTCGCGACGGTTTTGTCATTGCCGGCGGCGCCGGAGTGGTGGTGCTGGAAGAGCTCGAGCATGCCAAGGTGCGCGGCGCGCGCATCTACGGCGAAATCGTCGGCTACGGCGCCACCTCCGACGGCTACGACATGGTCGCGCCGTCGGGCGAGGGCGCCGAACGCTGCATGAGGATGGCGATGGCGACGGTGGATAGCAAGATCGACTACATCAATCCGCACGCGACCTCGACACCGGCAGGCGATCCGCCGGAAATCGACGCGATCCGCAAGGTGTTTGGCACTGGCGACAAGTGCCCGCCGATTTCCGCCACCAAGGCGCTGACCGGCCATTCGCTCGGCGCCACCGGCGTCCAGGAGGCGATCTATTCGCTGTTGATGATGAACAACGGCTTTATCTGCGAAAGCGCCCATATCACCGAGCTCGATCCGGTCTTCGCCGACATGCCGATCGTGCGCAAGCGCATCGATCACGCCAAATTGGGAACCGTGCTTTCGAATTCCTTCGGGTTTGGCGGCACCAACGCCACGCTGGTGTTCAAACGGATGGACGCGTGATTGAGCGCGACGTGAATACCTCATTCACCGTCACGGCCGGGCAAAAGGCGCGAAGCGCCGTCTTCGCGCCAGATGTCCCGGCCATCCACGTATTGATCCACATGCGGTCAGCAGGACGTGGATGCCCGGCGCAAGGCCGCGCCCGACGCAAGAGAGAGCATCGGCAGCATGAATGACCTGATGAAGGGCAAGCGCGGGCTGATCATGGGCGTCGCCAATGATCATTCGATTGCCTGGGGCATCGCGAAGGCGCTCGCGGCGCAGGGCGCGCAGCTCGCCTTTACCTATCAGGGCGAGGCGCTGGGCAAGCGCGTGAAACCGCTGGCGCAATCGCTCGGTGTCGAACTGATCCTGCCCTGCGACGTTGAAAACCTCAGCAGTGTCGATCAGGTGTTCGCGACGCTGCGCGGCAAATGGGGCCGACTGGATTTTTTGGTGCACGCCATCGCGTTCTCCGACAAGAACGAGTTGAAAGGGCGCTATGCCGACACCAGCCGCGAGAATTTTTCGCGCACCATGCTGATCTCGTGTTTTTCGTTCACTGAACTTGCACGGCGCGCGGCCGAGCTGATGCCAGCCTCCGGCGGCGCAATGATCACGCTGACCTATGGCGGTTCATCCCGGGTGATGCCGAATTATAATGTGATGGGCGTTGCCAAGGCCGCGCTGGAAGCCTCGGTACGCTATCTCGCCGCCGATTTCGGTCCGCGCGGCATCCGCATCAATGGGCTGTCGGCGGGGCCGGTCCGCACCTTGGCCGGCGCTGTGATCGGCGATTCCCGGCAGATGCTCGGTTTCCAGAAACGCAATGCGCCGCTGCGCCGCATGGTGAGCATCGACGAAATCGGCGGATCGGCACTCTATCTGCTGTCCGACCTGTCGAGCGGCGTCACCGGCGAAATTCATTTCGTCGATTCCGGCTACAACATCGTCTCGATGCCGCGCCTCGAAGCGCTGAAGCTGATCGAAGAGGCGGAATCGAAACTCGAGCAAGGTACGGCGGAGGCGGCGAAGTAGGTCTTTGCCAAGGACCAGTACGCTGCAGCCTCGCAACTTCTCTGGGACACTGGATCGCCCGGTCAACCCGGACCATGATAGTGGTAAATGCGCGAACGCGAAGCCTTTCTTCATCCCGCCGCGATGGCGCTGGCGCGCTGGAATGCCGGCCGTGCCGCGCAGCGATCGATGTAGCGATCGAACGATGGCCGCGACGGCACCATCTTGAACTGCCGCACCGCGAAATTCAGTCCCGATCCGATGGCGATATCCGCGGCCGAAAATGTTTCGCCGAGGATCCACGGCCCTTTTGCCAGCGCGGCATCAAGCACGTCGAATACCCGTTGCGCTTCACCCCAGCCCGCGGCCATCGGATTTATCTCGATCTTGGTCGCGACTTGCACCATCGCAGGCTCAATGCAGCTCGGGGCGAAGAACAGCCAGTAGAGATATTTGGCGCGCAAGGAATCGCCCAATGGTGGAGCCAGATTCGCCCCGGGGTAGCGCTCGGCGACATAGGCGCAGATCGCGGCGGCTTCCGCGAGCGTCGCCTCGCCGTCCTTTAGCGCCGGCACCTTGGCCATCGGATTGATCGCAAGAAATTCGGGCGTCTTCTGCGCGCCGGCCGAAATATCCGTCAGCACCCGCTCATAAGGCTGCCCGGTTTCTTCCATCAGCCACAGCGCGGAAAACGACCGCGAACGCGGCGACCAATAAAGCTTCATCATCGGGGGCTTCCTTCCTTCTTCCAGCGATAGTGTTTCATGACAAATCCCGTCATCGGCTCGGCTTCTTCCTTCTCGAACACAAAACCTTCGCGCTCATACCAGCGCCAGGCTTTTTCATTTTCACGCACGCAGCGCAGCGAAATTTCGTCCGGCAAATACTGTCGCGTGAATGCGAGCAGTCTGCGCCCGAGGTTTTGGCCCTGATATTCCGAAGCGACGAACAATTGATCGAGATAGAGGTTGGCCAGATGCAACGCCAGCATCGCCGCGAGCTGCCCGTCATTGTCGGCGACAAAGAGGCTCCAGCCTTTCTCTACCTCGAGCGGAATGCGCGCGCGCAACTTCGCCAGCAGGAAATTGCTTGCCGCTTCGAGGCCGGTCGAAGCCCAACTGTCCATCCAGACGCGGGCGATCTCGTTATATTCGTCGGCGCGGGCGGGGCGGATGATGGGAGCTGACATCGGAACGTTCTCGGCCAAGGCGGCCCGCGATGCAAGCATGCGGAGAGAACGCCCGTTCACGCCCGCTGACTGCGCGCCGCTCCATTCGTGTTCCGCCCGCGTGCCTTGCCGGCCGACAGGCATACGACTTCCGAGATTTGCGTGAGCTGCCGCGCCAGCGGGCTGGTCTTGCGCCAGACCATGCCGATGGTTCGCGACGGCTGCGGTTTCCTGAAGCGCGCGACCGAGACGGCGGCCGAGCGCGTTTCCACCGATACCGCCATTTCCGGGATCAGGGTGACGCCGAGCCCGGCACTTACCATCTGGACGAGGGTGGACAGCGAGTTTGCGTCCAGCAACTCGCGCGGCGAGAACCGCATCTTGCAGAACGACAGCGCCTGGTCGCGGAAGCAATGCCCCTCTTCCAGCAGCAATAGCCGCATCTCGTGCAGCGTTTCCCGGCTCGGCACCGGCGTTCCCTCATCCTTTCGGGGCCGGACCAGCAAGAAGTTTTCGGAAAACAAGGCGATCTCGGTCAGCGAAGCCTCCGATACCGGCAGCGCCACGATCGCGGTGTCGAGCCGGCCCTCCGAAAGTTCCTGGATCAATTTTGGCGTCAGCGCCTCGCGTACTTGGATCTCGAGCTCGGGATGCATCCGCGTCAGGTTCCCGATGATTCTTGGCAGCAGATAGGGCGCAATGGTCGGGATCATGCCGATGCGCAGGCGGCCGACGAGCTGATCGTGCAAGGCGCGCGCTAAATCGCCGAGTTCATCGACCGAGCGCAGGATGTCGCGGACGCGCTCGACGAGTTCCTCCCCGAGCCGGGTGAGTGCGATCTGCCGCGCGTTGCGCTCCAGCAGCGGGCTGCCGAGCGCCTCCTCCATTTCCTTGATCTGCATCGACAGGGCCGGCTGCGAGATCGCGCAGGCTTCCGCCGCACGGCCGAAATGGCCATGGCGCGCCAGCGCATCGAAATAGCGGAGCTGGCGCAGCGTAAGATTGATCATCGGAAGCATCAAGATGACTTAGAGCACCATAAGAACATCCTATCGGAGCGATCATTAAAGTCAATTTTACCTGATGAAAGGCGACGCATAGATTGCCGCGGCCCGGTCAAGGTGCGAAAATCACCAAAACCGCCAGAGGAGACAATCATGGATGACAGAACCAAATGCCCGTTCTCGGGCGCTCGCGCACACACGAACCGCGACTGGTGGCCGGATGCGCTGGACGTTTCGGTTTTGCACCGCAATTCCGCATTGTCCGATCCGATGGGCGAGGCGTTCGACTACACGAAGGAGTTCAGGACTCTCGACCTCAAGGCCGTGATCAAGGACCTGCGCGCCCTGATGACGGACTCGCAGCCGTGGTGGCCGGCCGACTTCGGTCACTACGGTGGATTGTTCATCCGCCTGGCCTGGCACGCGGCGGGCACCTACCGCATCACCGACGGCCGAGGCGGCGCCGGCGCCGGACAGCAGCGCTTCGCGCCTCTGAATTCCTGGCCGGATAACGCGAACCTCGACAAGGCGCGCCGGTTGCTGTGGCCGATCAAGCAGAAGTACGGCCGCAAAATCTCGTGGGCCGACCTGATGGTCCTCGTCGGCAACGTCGCCCTCGAATCGATGGGCTTCAAGACGTTCGGTTTCGCAGGTGGCCGCGCCGATGTCTGGGAGCCTGAAGAGCTTTACTGGGGTCCCGAGGGCACGTGGCTCGGCGACGAACGCTACAGCGGCGAACGCCAGCTCGCAGAGCCGCTCGGCGCCGTGCAGATGGGCCTGATTTACGTCAATCCGGCAGGACCAAACGGCAATCCGGACCCGGTCGCAGCAGCGAAGGACATCCGCGAAACGTTCTTCCGCATGGCGATGAACGACGAAGAGACCGTCGCGCTGATTGCGGGCGGCCACTCCTTCGGCAAGGCCCACGGTGCCGGCGATCCGTCACTGGTCGGGCCGGAGCCGGAAGCCGGCGCCCTCGAGGATCAGGGCCTCGGCTGGAAGAGCAAGCATGGCACGGGCATTGGCGCTGATGCCATCACCGGCGGCCCGGAAGTCACCTGGACGCAGACGCCGACCAAGTGGAGCAACCACTTCTTCAAGAACCTGTTCGAAAACGAATGGGAGCTGACGAAGAGCCCGGCCGGTGTGCCGCAATGGAAGGCGAAGAGTGCGGAAGCCAGCATCCCGGACGCCCACGATAAATCGAAGAAGCATGTGCCGACGATGTTGACGACCGACCTGTCACTGCGCTTCGACCCGACCTACGAGAAGATCTCGCGGCGCTTCTACGAGCATCCGGACCAATTCGCGGACGCGTTCGCGCGTGCGTGGTTCAAGCTCACGCACCGCGACATGGGTCCGATCCAGCGCTACCTCGGTCCGCTGGTGCCGAAGGAGACGCTGATCTGGCAGGACCCGATCTCGGCCGTCAATCACAAATTCATCAACGACAGGGACATTGCGGCTCTGAAGGCGAAGATCCTCGCGAGCGGTCTGTCGGTGTCGCAACTCGTGTCGACCGCCTGGGGATCGGCGTCGACCTTCCGCGGCTCCGACAAGCGCGGCGGTGCCAATGGCGCGCGCATTCGCCTGAGCCCCCAGAAGGATTGGGAGGTGAATGATCCGGCTGAGCTTGCGAAGGTGCTCAAGAAGCTCGAGGCGATCCAGAAGGCGTTCAACGCCTCAGCCAAGGGCGGCAAGAAGATCTCGCTTGCTGACCTGATCGTTCTCGGCGGTACCGCCGCAGTCGAGAAGGCTGCGAAGGCTGCCGGCGTCAACGTGAAGGTTCGGTTCTCGCCGGGACGCATGGACGCCTCGCAGGCGCAAACCGATGTCGACTCCTTCGCGCCGCTTGAACCGCGTGCTGACGGCTTCCGCAACTATCACAGCGGCAAGCGGCAGTTCATGGCGCCTGAGGAGGCGTTGGTCGATCGGGCGCAACTGCTGCGGCTGACGGCGCCGGAGATGACGGTCCTCGTCGGCGGTATGCGCGTTCTTGGCGCAAACGCCGGGAAATCCAAGCACGGCGTCTTCACCAAGAAAACCGGGACACTGACCAACGACTTCTTCGTCAACCTGCTCGACATGCGCACGGAGTGGCAGGCGGCCGGTGACAATGTTTACGAGGGTCGCGACCGCAAGACCAATGCGGTCAAATGGACCGGCACCCGCGTCGACCTGATTTTCGGCTCGCATTCGCAGCTGCGGGCATTCGCCGAAGTCTATGCGTGCGCGGACTCGAAGGAGAAGTTCGTCAAGGACTTCGTAGCGGCGTGGACCAAGGTGATGAACGCTGACCGCTTCTGAGCAATAAGCCGGCAAGGTCTTACTGACAAAAAAGCCGGGGGCAGGTTCGTCCTGCCCCCGGCTTTTCTTTGACTACACGCCCAGCGTGCCTGCCTTGGCGGCGGCATAACGCTCGGAGATCTTGTTCCAGTTCACGGTATTCCACCAGGCCTTGAGGTAATCGGCGCGGCGGTTCTGGTAGTTGAGATAATAAGCGTGTTCCCAGACGTCGTTACCCATGAGCACGCGCTTGCCGTCCATGATCGGAGTGTCCTGATTCGGACGGGTCTCGATCGCGAGCTTGCCGTCCCTGGTGACGGTCACGAACACCCAACCCGAACCGAACTGGCGTCCGCCCGCGGCGTTGAAGTCGGTTTGGAATTTTTCCAGGCCGCCGAGATCGCGCTCGATCGCGGCCAGCACCTCACCTTCAGGCTTGCCACCGTTCGGTCCCATGATCGCCCAGAACATGGTGTGGTTGGCGTGGCCGCCGAGATTGTTGCGAACCGCGGATTTGATGTCGTCATTCAGCGCGTTCAGGTTGCCGAGAACATCTTCGACGGCACTCGCTCCGAGTTGCGGATTGGTCTTGGCGATGGTGTTGAGGGCGGCGACATAGGCTCCATGGTGCTTGTCGTGGTGGATTTCCATGGTCCTGGCGTCGATGTGCGGCTCGAGCGCATTGGTCGGATAGGCAAGCGGCGGTACCGCGAATGGGCCGGTCGGCGCTGCCGGCGCGGCGGGGGATGCCTGGGCGAACACAATGCGCGGCGTGGATGCGGCAGCCGCCAAGCCTGCAGCTGCGCTGAAAAAATGACGGCGCGAAAATGAGGACATGAAATCCCTCCTTGGAGTGTGAGTCTGCGTTGCCCGATGAGGATTATCGTAGCGGGCAAGCGCCGAGATTAAAGCCAGATTCGAATTCAATTTTGCGTGGCTCGTCTCTCCGGGTCCGGTGCCGCAACCCAAAGCGCGCCCCAACCGCGCCTAAACAACAAGGGCGGCCTTTCGGCCGCCCTTCCTGCAATGCGGGGATCGGGATTACTCGCCGGCGGCTTCGCGCGGCGGCGCGGGCTCGGCCTTTTGCTTAGCCTCAAGATCCTCGCCGGTGACCTGATCGACGGCCTTCATCGACAGCCGCGTCTTGCCGCGATCGTCGAAGCCGAGCAGCTTGACCTTGACCTTGTCGCCTTCCTTGACGACGTCGGAGGTCTTTTGCACGCGGTTGGCCGCAAGCTGGCTGATATGGACCAGCCCGTCCTTGGCGCCGAAGAAGTTCACGAACGCGCCGAATTCCATCACTTTGACCACGGTGCCATCATAGATCTGGCCGACTTCCGGATCGGAGGCGATCGACTTGATCCATTTGATCGCGGCCTTGATCGATTCGCCGTCGGCGGAGGCGACCTTCACGGTGCCGTCGTCGTCGATGTTGACCTTGGCGCCGGTCTTCTCGACGATTTCGCGGATCACCTTGCCGCCGGTGCCGATCACTTCGCGGATCTTGTCGGTTGCAATCTTGAAGGTCTCGATGCGCGGCGCGTATTCGCCGAGTTCGGCCCGTGCCGCGTTCAGGGCCTTCGACATCTCGCCGAGGATATGGATGCGCCCTTCCTTGGCCTGGCCGAGGGCGACCCGCATGATCTCCTCGGTGATCCCGGCGATCTTGATGTCCATCTGCAGCGAGGTGATGCCGTGATCGGTGCCGGCCACCTTGAAGTCCATGTCGCCGAGATGATCCTCGTCGCCGAGGATGTCGGACAGCACGGCAAAACGCGACCCCTCCAGGATAAGGCCCATGGCGATGCCCGCTGTCGGCCGCTTCAAGGGAACGCCCGCATCCATCAGCGCCAGTGAGGCGCCGCAGACGGAAGCCATCGACGACGATCCATTGGACTCGGTGATCTCCGACACCACCCGCACGGTGTAGGGAAATTCGTGATGGGGCGGCAGCACCGGATGGATCGCACGCCAGGCCAGTTTGCCATGGCCGATCTCGCGACGCTTGGTGCCGCCGAGCCGCCCGGTCTCACCAACCGAGTAGGGAGGGAAGTTGTAGTGCAGCAGGAATGTCTCTTTGTAGGTTCCCGACAGCGCATCGACGTATTGCTCGTCCTCGCCGGTGCCGAGCGTGGTCACCACCACGGCTTGGGTTTCGCCGCGGGTGAACAGCGCCGAGCCATGGGCACGGGGCAATACGCCGACCTCGGCGATGATGTTGCGGACGGTCTTTGCATTGCGGCCGTCGATGCGCTTTCCGGTGTCGAGAATGTTCCAGCGAACGATCTTGGCTTCCAGTTCCTTGAACACGGCGGCGATGCGCAACTTGTCGTATTTCGGCTCCTGGCCTTCCGGGAAGTAATGCGCCATCACTTTTTCTTTGGCCTTGCCGACCGCCGCATAGCGGTCTTGCTTGACCGGGATCGCGTAAGCGGCGCGCAGCTCCTGCTCGATCAGAGCGAGTATTTCCTTTTCCAGCGCGCTTTCGTCGACCAGCGCCACTTCGCGCGGCTCCTTCGCGGCCTTTTCGGCGAGTTCAATGATCGCCTTGATCACTGGCTGGAAATGCCGGTGCCCGAACATCACCGCACCGAGCATGATGTCTTCGTTGAGTTCCTTGGCCTCCGATTCCACCATCAGGACGGCGTCGGCGGTGCCGGCGACGACCAGGTCGAGCTGGGATTCGGCCATTTCGTCAAGCGTCGGATTGAGAACGTATTCGTCGTTGACGAAGCCGACGCGGGCCGCACCGATCGGACCCTTGAAAGGCGCACCCGACAGCGTCAGCGCCGCGGACGCAGCCACCATCGCCAGAATGTCGGGATCGTTCTCCATGTCGTGCGACAGCGTCGTGATGATCACCTGGGTCTCATTGCGCCAGCCATCGACAAACAGCGGGCGGATCGGGCGGTCGATCAGACGGGAGACCAGTGTCTCCTTTTCGGTCGGCCGGCCTTCGCGCTTGAAATAGCCGCCGGGAATGCGGCCCGCGGCGTAGGTTTTTTCCTGATAGTCGACGGTCAACGGCAGGAAGTCGACGCCTTCGCGGGGCGTCTTCGCGGCGACGACGGTGGCGAGCACGACGGTCTCGCCGTAGGTGGCGAGCACGGCGCCGTCGGCCTGACGGGCGATTTTTCCTGTTTCAAGCTTGAGGGGACGTCCACCCCAGTCGATTTCGACTGAATGAATATTGAACATAGTGGTCTTCTTTCATGGTTTCACGAAAGCCAAGGACCCTTCAAAACGCAAAAACCATGCGCAAGATGGCGGGACGCTGATTGCGATGAAGTCGCAGACTCAGCGCCCGGCGATCCTGCCATGGTCCTTATGCTTCGAATGGCATCCATCCTTCCGATGGTACAGGCATCTTGCCCGTTACGCCCAGCCGCCGGATTGCTGCTGGACGTTATTGCGCATGATCATTTTCGAAAACCTCAACAACGGTTCTACGGATCATGCAAAAACGCGCGCAACGGGCGCGCGCGAACTGAACAAATCAACGACGAATGTTATGCTTTTCAAGCAGCGCCTTGTAGCGCGCCTCATCCTTCTTCTTGATGTAATCGAGAAGCGAACGTCGCGTCGACACGAGCTTTAAAAGCCCGCGACGCGAATGGTTGTCCTTCACGTGGGTCTTGAAATGCCCGGTGAGGTTGTTGATGCGTTCCGACAGGATCGCGACCTGAACCTCGGGCGAGCCGGTGTCGCCGGCCTTGGTGGCATTCGTCT
>WNFT01002643.1_pt1 | contig 18933 bp, 12 predicted proteins | sample 5400191 | NCBI WGS metagenome assembly WNFT01 (sample SAMN13153359, study PRJNA577476) | soil metagenome | isolation source: 80 cm saprolite under Madrone tree | place: USA:California | collected 2016-06-14 | reverse complement strand
CGGAAGCCGCGAAAGTTTGTGGCGCCGGCGGCGGTGGTTGTATTGCGTTCCTTTGCGCTGAAACACGCAAACAGGATGTCGAACGCGCGTTGATCGAAGAGGAAGGTCCAGAGATTTTGAACTGGAAGGTATCGCGTGAAGGGTTGATGGTTAAATGCTAGGCAGCCAAACCCGCAGCCCGCAATCCTTTGCTTCGCTGTTCACTTCGCCACAAATCGTATTGAGCTTCTTAGTGGTAGTCTCCATTATTCGCATGGTAACATCCTGCGCCATCGTCTTTAGATTAAGCACAAAGGAAGAATTTGATGACGGCAACTTATTCGCGCGCAACCGCTCTGCTGCTTTCAGTTCTGCTTTTCATCAGTCTCATTCCGCTGTCCGCACTGGGCGAGGAAGGCATGTTCCTGCCCAACATGCTCAATGAACTTCCGCTCAAGAAACTGCAACAGCGCGGGCTGAAGATTCCGATCGCCGATATTTATAATCCGAACGGGCCGAGCATCAAGGACGCTATAGTGATCGTTGACGGCGGCACGGGCGAGTTTCTTTCGCCTGAGGGCTTGCTGCTGACGAACCATCACGTGGCCTTCGATGCGCTGGTCGCGGCTTCGGACCCGGCGAAGGATTACGCGTCGAATGGTTATTTCGCGCATAATCACAGCGAAGAGTTGCCGGCCAAAGGCTACACCGCCCAAATCACACAAGAGTTGAAAGACGTCACGGCCGAGGTGCTTGCCGGAATAACCGACGTCACGTCGCCGCAGGACCGCGCGGCCGCAATCGCCAGCAAGTCGCGCGCGATTGCCACCGCTGCCAGCAAGCCGTCCGAAGGCATCACCGCGAACGTGTTGCCGCTGAACGAAGGACTCTCGTATTACCTGTTCACATATCTAACGCTGCGGGACGTTCGCATTGTTTACGCGCCACCAAAGAATATCGGCTTCTTCGGAGGCGACCCGGACAACTTCGAATGGCCAAGGCATGACGGTGACTTCACTTTCATGCGCGTGTACGCCGGGCCGGATGGCAAACCCGCCGAGTACGCTGCCAGCAATGTGCCTTTCAAGCCGAAGAAGTTTCTTTCGATCTCGATGGGCGGAGTGAAGGAGAACGAGTTTGTCATGGTTATGGGTTATCCGGGTTCGACGCGACGCTATCGTGAGAGTTACTCGGTTGCTTACAACCAGGACGTGGCGATGCCCTTCATTATAGATGTCTTCAACAAACAGATCGAAGAACTGCAAAACGTCGGCAAAGGCAATCGCGAGCTTCAGATAAAGCTGCAAAGCAGAATCTTTGAAATTTCCAATACTTTGAAAGATCTGGAAGGATCTGTCATCGCGATGCGACGCGAAGGCATCGTAGATAAAAAGCGAGCGGAAGAAGCAGCCTTCGCGCGATGGATCAGCGAAAACCCCGATCGCCAAAAGAAGTATGGCGAAGTTTTGCCGTCGTTGGAGAAGGCGTACGCCGAATTGACCAAAACCGCGCAACGAGACCTGATGGTTCAGCAATTTGCGTCGCTCTCCGACGTTTTTGAAGTTCTGTCGCTGGTCAACAGAGTCGCGGCGGAGAAGGAGAAACCGCAATCCGATCGGAATGCAAACCTGATGATGACCGTCTTGCGCGCGCGCGGCGCCTTGCCGGAGCTTTTCGCTGAACGTAACGGCGCGGTTGAGCGCGCCATCTTTATCTTCTTGTTGCGCAAAGCCGCTGAGCTTCCGGCCGGACAAAAGATAGAAGCGGTTGAGAAGCGATTTGGAAATCTTCAGGGCGATGCTCGCATTCGCGCCGAGGAAGATTTCGCACGCACATTCACGGAAGGTAAGAACTTCGCCACCGCGGAAGCGGTAAATGCGTTATTTGAAAAGACCCCGGCGCAACTAAAGGAATTAAACGAACCGCTCATCGACTTTGCCGGTGAGATAGGGGAACTTGGAGCTCAAATCGGAGCTAATCAGCGGGCCTTTAATGCTACTGTCTCGCTTTTGAGACCCTTGCTGGTGCAGGGCATGAGCGAGATGCATGGCAACAAGCCTTATCCCGATGCCAACCGCACTTTGCGTTTCACCTATGGCGACGTCAAGGGTTATGTTCCACACGACGCGGCTATTTACCAGCCATTCACGATGCTCTCCGGCGTGATTGAGAAGGATACGGGCCGCGAACCATTCGATGTACCCGCGAAGCTGAAGCAGCTGTACCGCGCGCGTGATTTTGGTCCTTACGCGACTCCGGACGGCCAGAACGTACCGGTTGACTTTCTGTCGACGACTGATATCATCGGCGGCAATTCCGGATCGCCGATCATGAATGGCCGCGGTGAGCAGGTCGGGATTATCTTTGATGGAAATTATGAAGGGCTCGGCAACGACTTTTTTTATAACGAAGCGAAAGGTCGGGCAATCGCGGTCGACATTCGCTACGTACTCTTTATCGCCGACAAATTTGGCGGCGCGGGTTACATTCTGAAGGAGCTGGACATTAAGAACGCACCGGCGGCCTTGCGTCGTGCTGCATAGTGCTCAAGTGACGCCACCTGCGTTAAATGGGTGGCCAAAAGTCAGTACCACCTGGGTGAGCGGGTGGGTTAATTTAAACAGGAGATTACAACTTGAAGAAGCTAACCATAATTCTTTGTCTGGCGCTGATCGCTTCAGCGCTCGGAGTCAGCGGGTTCGCGAAGTCACTTCCAATATCATCTATAAACCGACCGCAAGACAGCAATGTTTACACCCACAAAGATGCAGGAGTTCAGTTCGAGGTACCCAAGGGCTGGAAGGCAAAACCAGATGGTGAGGTCATAACGGTGTCGTCGGCGGACGAGAGCGTTCAGGTCGTGTTTTGGGTGCCGGACGAGGACACTTTCGATGCCGCGGTGAAGGAACTCGATAAAGAGTTGAGCAAGACCATCAAGAATGTTAAGACGACCAGCAAGAGCAAGGAAGATAAGCACAATGGCATGGCCCACTTTGAAGAAGCCGGCACCGGCGACGTAAACGGAGTCACCATTGCCTGGAGCGTTGACGTGCTTGGAGCCAAAAAGCCCCTGATCATTCTGACGTTCGCCGCGCCTGACTTATTGGAGAAGCAGGCCGCCGAATATATGAAGCTAGTCGGCAGCATCAAGAAAATCGAATAAACGGCTTTTGTTAGCAAATTTGTGCCGGCGAGCCGGTCCGATGGTCCAGACTTTTTTCTTGACATAGGAAAACCGCATCGTTTAGGATTCGCCGTCGTTTCAATCAGTGCCGGGGTCGGATTTACACCTGCCTTCGCATTTCGATTTGCAAGCGCAAGAAAAGAGATTTTGGGTTTTATCATGAAGTATGTGCACGATGATCGGCCATTTGCGCGTTCGCGTGTGCTTTGTTCGTTGTGTGTTTCGGTGTTGCTTCCCCAGTTGAAAGCGCGTCCGGCTCACAGCATTAACCTGGCTTGAAGTAGCACAAACTTTAGTTTGTGTTCGATCGCCCAACCACAAACTAAAGTTTGTGCTACCAGAGCTTGTTCTTTCGAATCGTTAGGAGGATTCGTTTGTATGTCTAGAATAACCGGTAAGGTCAAGTGGTTTAACAACTCGAAGGGCTATGGCTTTATTGAACAGCCAGGCTCTTCGGACATCTTCGTTCACTATAGCGCCATTCAAGGCGACGGTTTCAAGACTCTCGAAGAGGGTCAGGAAGTCGAGTTTGAAGTGACGCAAGGCCCCAAAGGACCACAGGCCGAAAAAGTGACAAAGGCGTAGGTCTCCCCGGCTTGCTTTTTAAGCATAGCCACTGACCGCTTCCGGTCGTGAGCCCGGAAGACGCGAAATAAAGAAGGCGATCTCGATAATCGAGATCGCCTTTCTTTCTTTGTCCGAGAAACTTCAGTCTGTCGATGACGCGACACAATTAAAACGGATGACCGGTTGATTTCTAGACCACGCGGCGACAAATTGAAGTCTGTCGGCCAGCTACTTATCAGCTTTGGCCTTGAAGCTGACGTGGCCATTCTCGACGTCGACGGAAAACCGCAGCCGCTCAGTTCCAACCTTTTCTTTCAAACCGTCAGCATGCTCCATAATCAGGCGGTGAAATTTAGCGAAGGAGAGGTTCGTAGCTGCTTCGCCACAGCTTCGCTTCGCTTCCATCAGCGCGTCGTAAACACCCTTAACTGTCTGTACGTCATGACGAACATCTCCGCACGAAAACTCGGAACGGATGAATGGGCCGGCGGCTTGGTGATTCGAAGCCCGAGCCGCGGCGGCAATATCTCGCCCTTCCTCGCGACCTTGCATGGTCCGGCGCCACATCTCGCGGAACGAAGCATACCGCGTCGCCAGTGAGTTGTAGTGATATCTTTGTGCAAAGTTAAGCGTCCGGTCATCGCCCAAACGTTTGAGGTGACTTTCAAGACGCATCTTCGTGTCATAAGGCGAGCGCTTGCTGCCGCCATTGAAGTAGATATCATACTCAATCTTTAGGCGACGAATGTCTTCTTCGAGCCGCGCCAAACGGTCCTCGACCGTGGGCTCACTATCCTGATCGACACCCTTGCTCCGCTCACGTCGTTCCTGCGCGAGCCTGGCCAGCTTGTTGTCTTGAAAAGCCAAGTGCGAATCTCCTGTTCGGGCGACGCAAGCGGGGGCGCCGCCAATAACTTCAGTGTAGGGGCTCGGCTCTCGGCCTGTCAATAAAAGTTTTTTCTGGGCGAGGAGACGGTCGGGGTGTCTTTATTTCTTCGGGCGCAGGTTGGTCTTTGTTACGTTACTCGCTTGAAACCGCGGTGGAGCGAATCGGCACCTTGCCGTGATAAAGCTCGTAGACTTCTTCTTTCACTTCGGCTGGAAAACATATCCGATGCAATTCATAACCGCGGCCTAAACCTCGCACGGCTTCGCTAACTTCGCTGATCTCGCGAATCTGCGGATGCGCATAGCCATCCTCGACGTAAATACGCGTGCGCGGCTCGACGCCTTCAGCGGTGTAATAGCCGTAATAAGGCACATCACTGGCGCGATCTTCGACGAAGTAGTACTCGGGATCGAAATCCCTACGCGTGACCGCGGCGCGTGCGGCATCGAGAAAGTTTTCTCTTTCGTCGTGAGGCATGTCGAGATCGATCGCTTTGAAAAGGCGACGGCCGATGAAACGCCGGCTCAAATCACTCAACACCGGATCGCTCGAGTGCTGCCATTGCTTCATATGAAAAATGACGTCCGAATCGTCCATTTCCAGATGCTCGGTGATACTCAAAGACTGGCGACGCAGCACCTTTTCAAACGACGTTCCGGGCGCGCACCAGACCGGGGCGCCCTTTTCAACCAAATCCAACGCTCGCAGCAACGCCGATCGCAGAACAGCTTCTGCCGAGCGCAAGGTCCGGTGAAAGTAAACCTGGCGAAACATGTAGTAGCGCGCTTGCAAATACTCTTCGACCGCAAAGACACCACGGGCCGCAACATAGATGCGATCGCGCTCCTGATCGATCTGGAGCGCATTGATTATCCACTCCAGGTCGTAGAGACCATACTTCGCTCCGGTCATCAGTGAATCGCGCAACAAATAATCCATTCGATCCACGTCGAGCTGCGAAGAGACGAGTTGGCCCAAGGCGGCAGGTTTGAAAGTTCCTTCGATGATCGAAGCGATGCGTTGCGGCAGTTCCCTTGAGTACGAATGTAATAAACGGCCCAGTTCTGTCTCGTCAGACAGAACAGTTCTCATCGTCATCTGCTCGTGATGGACGCCGAGAATGTTTTCCATGGCGTGAGAGAATGGTCCGTGTCCCACGTCATGCAAGAGCGCTGCTCCGCGTGCGGCCACGCGATCCGCCGTGTCAATATTGTGCCGATCAGTCAACTGATCGAGGATGCGCGTCATGAGGTGCAGCGCGCCGAGGCTATGTGTGAACCGCGAGTGCTCGGCTCCCTGATAGGTGTAAAGCCCCAGACCGAGTTGCTTAATGCGTCGCAGTCGCTGAAATTCCGGGGTGTCGATCAGGCGAATCAGTAATCGATCCTCGGCGTGGTCGTCGCGCAAAGGAATGATATTGTGAACCGGATCGCGATAGATTCGCTGGGACACTTTGAATTGAGTCTAGCAGATCAGAATTCGCTGGGACACTTCAAATTGAGTCTAGCAGGCGTGCTGACATGGCGAGACGACATTAGTAAACTTCTACAAATTGTCGGGCTATATGCCTCCCTCATCCGAAAGATACAGATCAGTCTTTGCCACCCCTGCCAGGTCCGACTGATCTTACAGTAATGCGGGCATTATGCGTCGAGCGGCCAAAGCCCTTCGCCATTCTCGCCCAAGGTTTGCAACTGGTCTTTACGGATTTTCGGAGTAAGAACGAAATTTCGGATTCGCAATAATCGCCAATGACTACAAACCTGAGGTTTTCGCGGTTAGGCGCGGATTCGCGGCCCTGGCATCGTCATTGCCTAAACTAAAACGCGAAATAACAACTGACGCGGAAACTCGATGCCCCCTCGATGTTCCCCTTTTCATGATGAAACCTTATTTGTCCTTGGCAGACTCGGAATAATGAAAGCCAATTAACACCGGGGTGTCCTTCGGGTTATTTGGCTTTTTGGATTGAACCAGCGCAGCTTCTTATGGGAAGCGCCTTCAAGAAAGGAAATCAGAAGATGAGAAGAGTTTTTATGTTCGTGTTCGCTTTGAGCATAAGCCTTGTATCGGTCGCCGCCCTTGCGCAGCAACCTACAGGGTCAATCGAAGGAACGGTGACTGACCCGCAAGGTGCGGTTGTTCAAAACGCATCTGTCAGCGTGCGCAATACGGCGACCAATGCTACGCGCGATGCAACAGCAGGCTCCGATGGCCATTATCGCGTTACGGAGCTGGCACCGGGGCACTACGAAGTGAAAGTATCGGCACCGAACTTCAAGACTTCGGTAGCCTCGGATGTTAACGTCAACGTCGGACAGAACCTGGCGCTCGATGTGAAGCTCGAAATCGGCGGCGCGGCTGAGCAGGTAACGATTATTGGCGGTGGTGAGGCCCAGATCGACCGAACGGATAACACTGTCGCGGGCGTGGTGAATACAAGACAAATACAAAACCTGCCGCTCAACGGTCGAAACTTTCTGGACCTGGCACAACTTCAGCCAGGGGTGGAGAAGGTTGATGGCGCCAGCTTTGATCCTACTAAAGCCAACTACACGGGCGTATCGATTGCCGGTCAGGCGGGTCGCTCAACCCAAATTACCGTCGATGGTGGCTCGGTGGTTGACAACATTGTAGGCACTACGGTGCAGAATTTCTCACAAGAGATCGTTCAGGAATTCCAAATCGGAATCTCTAACTACGATTTGTCGACCGGCGCGTCAGCCACGGGCTCAGTTAATATTGTGTCGCGCTCCGGATCGAATAGTTTTCACGGGAACGGGTTTTATTATGATCGCCATTCGCGGTTTGCGGCCTTTCCTGGCCTTAATAGACTGGAAGGCGATTTAACCCTGTCGCCTGCGTTGCGGGTACGCCGAATTCCTTTTGATCGTCAGCAGTTCGGTGGCACTTTGGGCGGTCCAATAAAGAAAGATAAGTTATTTTTCTTCTTCAATTTTGAGCGGAACAACCAGCATGCAGTGGTGATCAAAAATCCTCCGTCCAGCATAGAGCCTGGTTTTGCGGGTTTCACACCGAATCCATTTCATGAGAACCTGGGGCCCACGGCTAAAATAGATTGGGCCGCCAGTAGCAAAACGAATGTCTTCCTTCGTTATTCTCATGACAAGAATCAGCAAATTGCGCCGTTCCCGGCCGGGACCGGTATTGTGCCGAAGACCTCAACCAGCCGCATCTTCGAATCGAACGATCAAGTTGACATAAATCGTTCCGACGGTGGAGTCGTTGGCATTACGCATAACTTTTCAAACGCCGTGATCAATGACTTCCGCTTCGGCTACAACGACTTTCATAACGCGATTCTGCCGGCAACACTCGGTGCGATTGAACTGCGGGTCTATGATAGCCCCTCGTTTGACAACAATTTTCGATCGGGCTCGAACTACATTACTCCTCAGGTCACCAACCAGAAGCGCGATCAATATCGTGACGATCTGACGTACGTGCGCGGGAGTCATACCTTCCGTTTTGGGGGCAACATAGAGCATACACGAATCAACGGGCAATTTGCTTACTCGAAGCCAATTGCGCGCGTTCGCCTGTTTTCAAGGGCGATTGAAGGCTGCTCAATACCCTTAAGCGCAGCCTGCGCGGCCACGCCGGCAGTGCTCGCGACAGAGGCCGATTTTCTCAATACGCCGGTTCGTAATGTTGCGATGGGAATTGGCAATGACATTCTGCCGTTCAATACCGCAGGCAAGTACACTGTCAACTGGCGTAGTCAGTTTTACGGAACTGACACTTGGAAGTTAACCAGGAATTTCACGCTGAACTACGGTTTGGCTTATCGTTACGATACCAACCTCTACAATGTTGACCAGGGACGTCCAGCGGTCATCGCGCCACTGTTCACGAAAAGAACGGCGCCTCCCCACACGGATAAACGGATGATCTCTCCGCGCTTGGGCTTCGCTTGGGACCTGAGTGGGAAAGGGAAGACAATCGTTCGTGGGGGCTTTGGCATCTACTATGATACGACGATTGACAACTTGCGACTCTTCGAGCGCGCTGATCTTGGAAAGCCTGGAGCCGAGTTATTCCTTGGCAGCGGCTCTCTCAAGAGTCCCTTGTTTCCTGGCAACGGCGATGGTAGCTTCAGCGCCACTCCTGGCGCCGCCAGTGGTTTCATCCTGTTGAAGGACCTGCTCCCGAAGCTTCCGGGAATTCGCAGTAGCATCGAAGCGAGCGCCTTCACCTGTACGCTGCCGACTGCCGTCGAGTGCTTCCAAACGGTCTCTGGCCCAATCTTTTCTTCAGATTTCCGGATTCCGTACTCGATCCAGTACGCGGCCGGCATCCAGAGAGAGCTTCCCGGAAAGATGCTCTTGCAGGCGGACTTCAATTATCGCAAGGGCGTTCACGAGATACTTGTGTACGATGTAAATCACGCGGGATCTTTGGCGGGACCGGCATTGACTACCAAAAATAGTCCCCAGTGCGCTACTTTTGCTTCGCTGTGTGCCGGACCGATCAATTTCACTGATTCGTCCGGATTCTCTACGTATAAGGCGCTGCTTGTGCGCGTGGATCGCCGTTATGTCAACGGCTTTCAATACACAATCTCCTACACCATGTCCCGGTTGAAGAACTTCGGCGGCGACGCATTGGGACTTGGCGAGGGCCTGACGAACTTAAACAATTTCCGTCAGGACTTTGGCCCTGGCGGTCTCGATCGAACACATCGATTAGTCGTCAGCGGTATTTGGGAACTGCCCTACTTCAAGAAGAGCAACAATGGCTTCAAGAAGCACGCGCTGGGTGGTTGGACACTGTCGCTTATTTCGACCGCGTTTAGTGGCTTACCGGAGAGCGCAATCCTGCCAGACGGCGTGGATCTAAGTGGCACGACGGCGGGTCTCACCGGCGCCGGTACGAGCTATTTGCCAGGCACGACACCGGGCGCGATTGGGCGAACCATCAGATCGGTGTCTAAGTTAAATGGCATCATCGATGCTTACAACTCTAGCTTAGCCGGCAAGACGGATCCATTTGGAACACCGTTAAGAAAGCTCGCGCATATTCCTAACGGCGTGCAACTGGGCGGCGACTCCTTGATCTCACAAGATCTTCGCATAACCAAGGGATTTCGTTTCTCGGAAAACATGAGACTCGACGTCATTGGTGAGATCTTCAATCTCTTTAACGTCGCTAACTTGACTGGCGTTTCTGATATTGCCATTCCGGCGGCAGAGGATGTCGGAACAAACCCGAGTCTGAACGCCATCACCACCTTTAAGCCGACGCAGCGTATTAACAATGTGTTCGGTACCGGTGGCACACGAGCTGCTCAGTTCGGCGTGAAGTTTACCTTCTAAGCAAGGCCCTTCTTGCTTATTAACTGGTGGTGGGGTCGTGCAAAGGCTCCACCACTTTTTGTTTCTTCGAACAGCATGATTTCAAGGAGACTTCTTATGGCCAAACGTATGATCATATTGAGCGCCATAATGGCTCTCATTCTCAGTTGCACAGCTCTCGCTCATATACAGAGTGGCCACGTTATTCGTGGCAAGGTGCGGAATTCGGCCGGTTCAAACTTAGCCCACATTCGCGTTGATCTCGAGGCGGGCAACGGGCCACTCATCCAGCAGACGGTAACTAATACCGAGGGTGACTTCTACTTTTCTAATCTGTCGGACACGAGTTATGCAATCGTTGTTTCAGCACCTGATTACGAGCCGGTGACCGAACGTGTGGACTTTTTCCGCCAGGCAGCCAACGCTCCGGGCGAGACGCGAATGGTGGAAGTCACGCTGGTCCCAAAGGGCGGATTGCGCCCGCCGCGTCCCGGCCTCAATTTTGTGCAGAACATTCCGGCAGCCGCACAAATCTCATATGAGTCGGCGCTGAAGTTATCCAAGCAAGGTAAGAAGGAAGAAGCAATAACGGCGTTGCAGGAAGCACTAAGAATTTTTCCCGATTACTTCAATGCCCGCCTCATTCTCGGCAACGAATTCATAAAAGTTGGCAAACATGTCGAAGCAATCGCACAGCTTGATGAAGCCCGGCGCATAAACCCGAGGGATGATCGCACCTATGAACTGTTCGGACTTGTACTAATGCGCCAAGGGAAATACGCCGTGGCCGCGGCAGTTTTTGCGGAGGCGGCTCGCCTAAACGGACTTGATCCGCAGTATCCACTAATGCGCGGAATAGCCCTTATCGAACACGCCAGTACAGCCTTCACGTCAACATTGAAGAGCGTGGCCGCCGAGAGGAGCGATACTCTCAGCGAGGCGGAAAACAATCTTAAGCACGCCTATGAATTAAGTAACGAGAAACTTGCTATAGTTCATCTCCATCTCGCGCGGGTCTATGAAAAAAAGGGTGACCGGTCGCACGCTGCCAGCGAGTTGGAAAAATATCTAGACAAAAATCCCAATGCCGACAACGCGGGAGCCATTCGTGAGGCGATTAAGAAATTGCGCAGCCAATAGGAGCCTAGTTGTGACACCACGAGAAGACTGAGCAATTTTCACTAGGCCGGTGTTTAGAATCGTTTAAGTGGCTGTTTTGCGAAGCAGCAGGTTTGGTTTTGCAGTCTATCACAGGCGGAAAAATTGAACTCAGTTGGACCAAATCGATCTATAGTCTATTGGCCATTGTCACGAAACCGTCTCTGAAAGACTTACGGATTTTCGGACTAAAACCGAAATTTTGGATTTGAAGTAGGCAGTAGGATAGCAAAACCGAAGCTTTTCAAAGGTGGTCCAGTCAAATCAGATTGTGGCATCGCCATTGCCTAGCGAACCACCGAAATTCAATGTTAGGTGGAGGGTGTCCGATAGGCTCTTGAATCAATAGAGTGATACCTAGAACGGCCACCAAATCGGAATAACAGAAGGCCAACAACACCGAGAGCGTTTCATATATGGGTCGTTGGCCAAATTGAATAAAGACAATTTCGAGGCCTCTTGAGGAGGTGCTTTTTCCAGAAAGGAAACACATGATGAGAAAAGTTTTAGGGTTTGACTTACCCCTTCGTCAAGCGACGCAGATAGCGCTAATGCTGTTGGTTGTGTTCGCCGCGATGATTTCGGCGCAAGCACAGGTAACCGGTGGAGCGGTGACAGGAACTGTCCTCGATCCTAACGGCGCTGCCGTGGGCGGTGCCACCGTTTTGCTTCATGACAAGGCGCGTGGGCAAGACTTTACAGCGGAAACCACGAGTGCGGGATCGTATTCATTTCCCAACGTGCAAACGGGGACCTATACGATAACGGTTACTGCTAGTGGTTTCGCCAAGGCGACTGGCGACGTCGTCGTTTCGCTTAACCAAACAGCGACGGCCAATGTAACGCTTACGGTCGCCTCCACCACCGCGGTCGTTAACGTTACTAGTGAAACCCAAAGTATCGTCCAGACGGATACCTCTCAAATAGCAGAAACATTTAAGGAGCGGCAATTTCAGGATCTGCCTGTCGGCGGAGATCCGAACAACCTCGCGCTTCTCGCTCCGAATGTGACTGCCCCACCGGTCGGAGTTTCCGGGGCAGGTGCAATAACCGGCGGACTGCGCCAGCGAGCTAACGTCTTCACCGTCGACGGCGTTGATAATAACGATGTCGGTGTTAGCGGCAACGTTCGCGGGGTCATCCAGGATTCCGTGAGCGAATTCTCCTTCCTGCAAAATAACTTTAATGCGGAATTCAGCTCGGGGGGCGCAGGTTCCTTCAACACGATCACGAAGTCAGGTACTAACACGTATCACGGCAGTCTCTTCACGTACATCCAGAGTCAAAAGCTTAATGCGCGGAAGACCGATGAGATTAACCTTACGAACAAGCGGTTCTTCAAAGATGCGATATACGGGTTCACCGTCGGAGGGCCGATTCCAATACCGCGTTTTGGTGAGGGTGGCCCCGCGGTCAAATCGGGAAAGGATAAGCTTTTCTTCTTCGTGGCGGGCCAGAAGGACTTTTTCAAAGGTGAAGGAAGTTCCTCGGGCTACATCGCTCCGACCGTTGCAGGTCTCGCAAAGATCGCCACGCTTCCTGGCGCAAGTCCTTTCGTGATCGGTCTTGTGCAAAAGTCGATGCCTTTGGCCAGTAACCAGTTTGATAACTGCTCCGCGCAGGGCACTGGTCCAATTCTCGGCTCCTGCGGGATCGGTGAAGGCAACGTAAATGTTGCCCAACCCAATAGCAATACTACCCACGCCTGGCAGGTGAACATTGACCACAACCTGAACGCGAAGAATCAGTTCCGCTACAGATTTTACAAATTCGACTACAACTCGGCCGATGCGTTTCTCGTCCCGCTGTTCGCATCGGACACGAAGCAGAATCAGATGTCGTTCTCTGCAAACTGGATCTCTAACCTGAGCGCTTCGCTGGTCAACGATTTCCGTTTTGGCTACATCAAGAGTACGACCCTATTCAATCAGCTGCGTGATCAGTCCCAGTTCAATTTCCCGATCCTTGACCTTGACCTGTTCGGAGTTTCCCTTGGGCCGGCAGATCAGCAAACTGACAGCAAAAAGACGTTCCAGTACTACGACTCGATGACATGGATCCGCGGAGCACATGCGTTCAAATTCGGGGGCGAGTACATTAGGCGGCCAAACTCGATCTTTTTCCTGCCCCGACATGGCGGCGAGTATGAATACTCTAACCTTGACGTATTCTTCAAGGACATTAAACCGACTGATTTCAATCACCTAGGGATCGGCGACCCAATTCAGCCGCTCGCCTCGCATGCGTGGGGTGGCTTTTTCCAGGACGACTGGAAAATACGTCACAACCTGACACTCAACCTGGGCGTTCGTTGGGATTACCAAAGCATCTATGATGTTGAGAAGCTGCAGGCATTATCGGCACCCGCGAATATCGCGGGCGTGATAGATTTTCACGTGCCCAAAACGGATAAGAACAACTTCGCTCCGCGTGTCGGTTTTGCGTGGGCGCCATCCTTCTCGAATGGGATCCTCGGCAGGTTATTTGGTAAGGAAGGTGACAGCTCTATCAGGGTCAACTTCGCCAGAGCGTATGTCACAGCCTTTTCGAACCTGGTAAGTGCCGGCCCGCCGGCTGCGCTGCAGGGCGAACTGGTAGACGCAGGGCCAGCGACCAATTTCCTTCAGCAGGGCGGGGCAAGCCCTGGTCCGTATGTTTTCAATAATTCCGTAGCGAATATCCGGGCTGTAACGGGCTCGCGCATTTTGGATCATGTGAGTCCATATGCAGACGCTTTCGCGGTGTCGATCCAGCGCCAGCTTAATAGATCAACGGGTATCGAGTTTCGTTACCTGCGGACCTATGGCAGGAAGCAGTTCGTTCAGGTTCAGACCAACTCAAGAACTGTTGCCGATGCCTCGATGGTCATCCCGACGCTGTACGCGCTTCCTACGGCCGCAGCACTCGGAGCTCTTCCGACCATAGGAACTGTAGTAGCCGCCGATCCGGTACTTGCTGGAGCGACCCAGGCCCCGAGACAGCTTCCTCAGTTTGCGGGAGTTCTTACTAGCGACCCGAATATAGGCAAGTCGCAATATGACGGTCTTTCTTTGAGCGTTACTCGCCGCCTTGCTCGTCATTTTGGTGCTACTGCGGCTTACACGTGGAGCAGGACGAAAGATAACTCGTTCAACGAGTTGTTTACGAGCTCTCTCAACCCGAGGCGCTCGCAGGATGCAGGTGAGTTCTTTGGAAGCGGACTTGACCTTTCACACGACTGGTCTCGATCGATCGCTGATATTCCGAACCGTTTCGTGGCATCAGGGGTTTACGAAGTGCCATTTAAGAGTGGAAATTCTTTCCTCAATGCTATCGCGGGCGGATGGGAAATAACTGGTATCTTCCAGGCCCAGTCAGGCCAGCTGGTCGACATTCAGTCCGGCATTGACTCTAATCGAAACGGAGACAATGCAGGCGACCGTGTGCTACTCAATCCGAACGGTGGTAATCGTAATGTCGGATCCGGGGTTGTGGGACTGACGCTAGTTAATGGAGTTGTAACCCAGGTTGCCGTGGGAAGCTCTCCGAATACTAACGTTCGGGCATATCTGGCCCTCAATCCAAGTGCCGCCTGGGTGCAAGCGGGATACTTCGCAGCAGGGATTGCCAACGGCGGAGCCGGCCTTGCTCCCAGAAACGCATACCGCACGCGTCCGTGGAACAACACAGACATGGTTTTCTTAAAAAACACCCGTTTCGGTAAGGAAGGTAGATTCAACTTCCAGATCGCCGCGGAAGCACATAACGTCTTCAATCACAGGGAGATCAACATTCGTGGTATCGGATCCGGCGCGAGATCGTTTGTCGAGCCTTTCACAACACAGTTCCTGAACTATTCCTATGCCTTTGGCGTGTATGGTGGAAGAACTGTTACGATGCGTGCGAAGTTTATCTTCTAACTTTGCTTGATTTCGGACTTAGCTGAGTATTCAGCTGGTCGAAGAAATTGACAACGAAGCCCATATCCATCAAGGACGCTGGTTGTAAATCCGGCGGTGGTGCGCTGAAGGCGGTCGAGCTTACCTCGGGAGAGCTGACGCTGGTCGCGGAGTCGCGACTGAGGTGGCAGTGATGGCGCCTGAATACAGCGGCAGCAGTCATTCTTTCGATCGAAACGCGCTCGACGATCTGAAATCCGGCTTCTTCCAACGCGCGGCTCGCTCGTCAAAAGTTAAAAAGATGACCGAGTTTTTCTTTCTTCGTTTGCAAATATTTCTCAGCGGATTCGGTCGGTGGAATGTCGATCGAAACGCGCTCTACAATTTCAAGTCCGGCTTCTTCCAACGCCGCCAACTTTCCGGGGTTGTTTGAAATCACGCGCACCTTGCATAAGCCGAGATCGAAAAGGACCTCGGCGCATTGTCGATAGTCTCTTGAATCAACGGGAAGATCCAAACGCTCGTTGGCCTCGACTGTGTCAGCGCCCTCGTCCTGTAAGGCGTAGGCGCGAATCTTGTTGAGGATGCCGATGCCGCGGCCTTCCTGTTGTTGGTAGATGATCGCGCCCCGCCCTTCGGCTTCGATCATCTCCATCGTCTGGTGAAGCTGCGCCCCGCAATCGCATTTCGCGGATCCAAACACATCACCCGTCAGGCATTGCGAATGGATGCGCACCAGGGTCGCAGTATCGCGACTCAGCTCGCCTTTGAAGAGCGCGACAAACTCTTCGTGGCTGTTGAGAGAGCGATAACCTGCAATCTTGAAGTCGCCCCACGCGGTCGGCAAATTCGCTACCGCCACACGCTCAACCGAAAGCGGGCGCCAGAATTCAGAGCAGCAGCTCTCCTGAGATTGTTCCTCTAAAATGCCCGCCATCTAAAAGCCCTCTTACGCGTGAGTTTGGCCCTTAATAAACCGAACGTCCGCGTCCATTTCCTCAAAACTGTCTGGTGGTTTTCGTACGAGGCAATTATATTGGCTGGCTGAAGTATCCGACAAGCGGCGGCTGTTCGCTAAACTTTCTCCAACGCCTTGAGGCAGAAACCCGACCGTCAGGGAGGGTGCCAATGAAACAAGAGTCGAAGCACCCTTCCTAACGGTCGGGTTTCTGTCTGAACTGTTGCCGTGAATTCGGGCGCGCGATAAGATACGCACGGTAAACAGCGCGCCAGGTCGCGCGTAAGGGCTTGCTCTCGATCGAAGGCGTCTCGAGTCGGCCTCTTACACGAAGCCGTTAAACCCCGGCAGCAAAAAGTTAAATGCCGAACGAATCTGAAGACACTTCGCTAAGCAAAGAACCAAACGAAATCGACACGTTTTCCGGCCAGTATAAACATTCCGGTGAGCGACGGCCCGCCTTGGTTTTCCTCCGCGGCGAATTGCTGGCGGTGCCGATTCCGCTGGAGCGCCACGAGGTCACCCTGGGCCGCGCGCTTGATGCCGATGTGCGCATCAACGATGCTCGCGCGTCGCGTCTGCATGCGCGCATCACCACCCAACTCGATGAAGCGACCGGCGAAGCGCGCTACAGTCTGACCGATCTCGACTCGACCAACGGCACCATTCTCAATGGCCGTCCTGTCACTCAGGCTTTCCTGGCGGATGGCGACAAGTTCGAAGTCGGCGATCAGTTGATTCGCTTTGAAATGCTCGATGAAATCGATCGCGAGTTTCAGCAGCAGATTCGCCGCCTGCTGGTCCACGACGAGCTGACCGGATTGCTCACCGGCAAATCATTCTTCTCTGAACTGCGTCGCGAGGCAGCCCGCGCCGAGGCCGAATCGATGCCTTTCTGTGTCCTGATGATGGACATAGATCATTTCAAAGAAGTGAACGACACCTACGGCCATCTGGTCGGCAGTGAAACACTGGAAGACGTTGGCGCAATCATCAAAGCATCCTTGCGCGCCGGTGACGTGGGCGCGCGCTTTGGCGGTGAAGAATTCGCTGCTTTCCTGCTGGACGCTGACTACGCCCAGGGGTTAGTTGCCGCCGAGCGAGTGCGATCTTCAATCGAGAAACATGAGTTTTCGACGGTGCGTCGCGGCAGTGGCGAAGAACCGCGCGCTCATCACATTACGATCAGTATTGGAGTTGCTTCGTTTCCCGACGATGCGCGCGATCCGATTCAACTCGTAGAGATGGCGGATTCAGCGCTCTATCAAGCGAAGCGGAGCGGACGCAATCGCATCTGTCCGTATCGGCTTAACGCGGGCACCGGCGACCCGTTGGCGCGATTGAGATCTCGCCAGGAGTGAAGAATCAAAATTGGACCAGCAGGAGGACGAATGTCGAGGCCAACTTACTTAATCGCCTTCATTTTCTTTTTCATCGTGACCGGTTGCAGGTCGAATGACACCAGCGCACCGGCGACCAACGCCAATGCGCCTGCGAGTCCCATGACCATGGCGAGCCCGGTTCCCAGCGTGCCCGCACCAACCGCGCCGGCGCCGACAATAAAGGGCAAGGTCGACGTCTGCTCAATGATCAATGGCGCCGATCTGAAAAGCGTTCAGGGCGAGCAACCCCAAGAGACACAAAGATCCGATCGTGAGGACGCTGGCTTCATTGTCTCGCAGTGCTATTATTCTTTGCCGACGACAACAAATTCAGTCGTGCTGAATGTAACCACCGCGTCGGAAGGCGCCGGTGCGCGCGATCCGCGTGAATATTGGAAAGAAACATTCGCTCGAAAAGCGGAGAAGAGCGAGCCAGAGCGAAAGCGTGAGGGCAAAGCAAAGGAAGAAGGCGAAGGCGAAGAAAGTGCGGTCCGGCCACAGAAGATCGCGGGACTTCCGGAAAATGTTATTTGGGATCGCACTGCTTTTAGCGTGCGCAGTTGTCATTGCCGCACAACAACCGACCGAACAACGCGCAGCCTTGAACGAACCTGCGACCGCGTCCGATGCTAAAGGCACCGCGGCAATCGAAGCGCGTCTTTTGACCACCGTACTTAACGGCTCCGCAGACTCGCAGGTCATGAATGTCCGAATCGTGGTTAAGAATGTCGGCGCAACCTTCTACGCGTATGTCAGCGGCTGGGCGACATTCTATGATTCGAGCGCAGTCCGTTGTGGTGAGGGACTGTTTAAGCTCGACGCGCTCGCGCCGAATGAATCAGCAGAAGTCGACACCCCGGGTTTACGTCTGCACTGCTCGCCGGCAAGTTGGCGCATCGTCGCCACCAACCTTCTGTCACGCACCGCCGAAAGCACGAAGCCAATTGAAACGGCGCCGCCTCCGTCCGAGGCAGTAGCTGAAAAATCCGCGCCGATTAATTTCGTCATCAGCATCGACGGCGAAGAACATCCCATTCAAGTCAATAATCCTATTGTGCTGAAGTTGGGAAATCGGAATGCGAAGATTGTGTTGCGACCCGCTCAATAGACTCGCCGCACCTCCACTTATGCAATTCGTCTTGACAAAGAATTAGTGGGACATATATTGTCCCAACTCTGAACAAAAGGCCGGACACGCGAATTACGTGACAGTTGAGCGAGACGCGTAATTCGGCTTACTTTGGATGTGGAGGAAGGAATTAGAAATGAGCGCTCAAGTAAAAGAGGCAACAGATCGAATGATTTTTCGCCATACTAACGATCGAAAAGGCAGGCACATTTCGATTACACCTGAAAATAGTTTGATGAAGCATCTGGTTTATGGCCGGATCATTCTAGACAGCGAGACGCCCCACGTTGCGTTTTCAACCGGCGCCCTCGAGACTGGTCTCATCTGTATATCTGGCGACTGCACCATCAAGGCGGATGGCCAAACGAACCGGATCGAGCGCTGTGATTCCATTTATCTGCCGCGCGATACGGAAGTAGAGATTGCAACCGACAGCGCTGTTGACCTGGTCGAGTGTTCCGCCGAAGTGGAAAAGAAATATCCGCTTCAGATCG
>WNFT01001779.1_pt1 | contig 18934 bp, 21 predicted proteins | sample 5400191 | NCBI WGS metagenome assembly WNFT01 (sample SAMN13153359, study PRJNA577476) | soil metagenome | isolation source: 80 cm saprolite under Madrone tree | place: USA:California | collected 2016-06-14 | reverse complement strand
CTCCTGTTGGTACTGCAACTCGGAGCTGCCGGACGGTGCCCAATACTGCCCGAGCTGCGGCCACAGCCAGTCCGACCGAACCTCGAGCCCGCTGTTCGGGGTCGTCGACCCAGTGACGGGGATCTGGAACTCCCAGTTCATCAACGCGCTGATCGGCCAGGAGGCCAACCGGGCCGTCCGCTACCACCGCGCGCTCTCGGTCCTGGTCGTCGAGCTCGATCACGCCGAGCACGTCCATAAGGAGCTCGGGCACATTCAGCTGGAGGGGCTGCTGCGCGAGATCTCGGAGCGGCTGGGGCAAGCGATCCGCGACACCGACACGGTCGCCTTCCTCGACGTCGAAGGGCCGCCCCATTTCGCCATCGTGCTCCCCGAGACCGACGAGCAGGGAGCCACCCTCGCCGCCGACAAGATCCGGCGCAGCATTGCCTCCCACGATTTCGCGACCAGCGGCAACTGGAAGCGGATCACCGTCAGCTGCGGGGCGGCCACCATCGACGTGATCCCGGCGTCACGCGACGCCGAGGCCGGCCTGATGAACCGCCGCGAATACACCGGTAACCTGCTCCGCGAGGCATTTCACGCGCTCGAGGCCGGTCGATCGTCCGGCACCAACCGCACCTCAGTCGGCGCTTTCCGTTCCTGACGCTGCTCACCCTTCCGTAGGATCGAAGTCGACCTTGGCGTCCACACGCGTCTACCTGATCCGGCACGCCGACGTCGAGAACCCGCGCCGGCTCCTCTACGGCCACCTCGACGGTTTCCAGCTGAGCCCTCTCGGCCGCGCGCAGGCCGCCGCGGTGGGCGACAGCCTGAGAACGGTGAACCTGCGGCGCATCGTGCACAGCCCGCTGGCTCGCGCGGTCGAGACGGCCGACCTGATCAACTCGAGGCTCGATCCGCCAGCCATCCTCGAGGCCGATCCCGAGCTTCGTGAGGCCGAGTTCAGCCGCTACCTCCAGGGGCTGCCTTACTGGCACATCCCGCTGCGGCGCCCGCTCTGGTTCGTGCACAAGGCCAGGCGCGGCCTCGTCCCTGGGGACGAGTCGGTCGACCGCATGGGAGGGCGGATCCTGGGCGTGATGCGGCGGATGGCGCGCGAACATCCGGGCGAAACGATGGCCATCGTCAGCCACGCCGACCCGCTGCAGGCGGCGTGGATCATGCTCGACGGCCGCCCGCACAACGAGCGCGAGATGTATCGCAAGGCCGTGGACAAGGCCGGGATGCTGGTGGTGGACATGGATGGTGACAAGCCCGTCCACTGGGAGTATGTGCCCCCGCCCAAGGTCGAAAAGCAGGCCCACGTCGCATGAGTACTGTGGAGGGGGGTTTCCCCGAGGGTTTCCTGTGGGGGACGGCCAGCGCCGCCCACCAGGTCGAGGGCGACAACCGTAACTGCGATTGGTGGGAGTTCGAGCAGCAGCGTGGCCGGATCGCGAACGGCGATTCGTCGGCGGTCGCGAACGACCACTACCACCGCTACCGCGAAGACTTCGCGCTGCTGCGAGAGCTGAACCAGAACGCTCACCGGCTTTCGATCGAGTGGTCGCGCATCGAGCCTTCGCCGGGCGAGTTCGACGCGCAACAGATCCGCCACTACCGGGATGTGCTCGGCGAGCTGCGCGAGCAGGGCATCGAGCCGATGGTGACCCTGCACCACTTCACCAGCCCCAGCTGGTTCGCCGGCAAGGGCGGATGGTCGGCGAAAGACTCCGCGCACGCGTTTCTACCCTTCGTCCATCGCATCGTCGACCAGCTCGGCGACCTGGTCCGGCTATGGTGCACGATCAACGAGCCGAATCTCTATGCGGCCAACGCCTGGATAACCGGCGAGTTCCCACCCGGCCGCAAGGGAGACCTTGCCGCGATGTACCGGGTTACCAGCAACATGCATAAAGCGCACGAGCTCGCGTACCACGCCATCAAGCGCCGGTGGCCCGAGAGCCTGGTCGGCCTGTCGCATCACAAGCTGCTCTTTCTCCCGGCCTCGACGAAACGGCGCGACCGTTGGGCCGCGAAGGCGTCGCAGGTGGCGCTCGATCGCTGGCCCGTCGCGCCAGGAATGCTGCGGCGCGTCGTGGAGGCGACCTCGGACTACATCGGCATCGCCCATTACTGGGGCCAGATGTGCGCGTTCGACGCTAGACGGCCTAGTGACCAATTCATCCGGCGCTTCAATGTTCCCGGTCGCCCGGTCACCGATATGGGACTCAGCACAGACCCGGCATGGATGCGCGTGGTGCTCAATGAGCTGGGCAAGCTTGGGAAGCCGGTCTACATCACCGAGAACGGGCTTGCGACCGACGACGACGAATGGCGCGGTCGTTTCATCACCGACACGCTCTCCAACGTGCTGCTCGCGATCGGCGACGGCGTCGACGTGCGCGGCTACTTTCATTGGACCAACACCGACAACTTCGAATGGGCGCGGGGCTACGCCACGCACTTCGGCCTGATCGGCGTCGACCGCAAGTCACTGGAGCGGACGATCAAGCCAAGCGGCCGCATCTACGGCCGGATCGCGGCGTCCAATTCGCTCACCGTCCTCCACTAGACTCAGCGCGTTGAACGTCAGGTCCGGTTTGATCTCGGCCGGCGCGATCGTCCTCGGCACCGCCCTGATGGTGTCGCTCGCATGGGGCCTCCAGCACGCGGCCATGACGAGCCCTCACCTCCTCGGCCATACGGCCCCAGACCTGGCCATCCAGCAGCTCGACGGGCAGCAGGTGGGCATCCACCAGCTGCGTGGCAAGCCGGTCGTCGTGAACTTCTGGGCGTCATGGTGCGGACCGTGCAAGCAGGAGCTGCCGATCCTGACCGACGCCTCGGCAGCCCACCCTGGAGTCGCCTTCGTCGGCGCCGACATGCAGGACACAGACGCGGGCGTCCGGTCCTTCGAGCAGCAACACCCCCACACATATCCGGTGGGGCCGATCGTGTCGGGCAGATACCAGGACTACGGCGTGGTCGGCCCCCCCGTGACTATCTTCATCGAGGCCAGCGGCGTGGTGGCCGCGTCGTTCGCGGGGCCCCTCGACCCCTCCACACTCGACCATTACATGAGGCTGATCGCAGCATGATCCGCCTGGGCATCGCGATGGCAGTTGTGGCTGCCTGCGTCGGCTACCTGGTTTATTCAGCCTCGGGCGGGTCGTCCGAGTACTACCTCACGGTGTCCGAGCTCCGCGCGCACTCGCCCGCGACTGGCGACGTGCGCGTCGCCGGCGTCGTGCAGGACGACATCCAGCGCAGCGATGGCGGCCTGCACGTGCGCTTCACGGAGAAAGACGGGACCGCGTCGATGCTGGTCGACTACACAGGCACCGTGCCTGATATCTTCCGGCCCGGCATCACGGTGGTCGCCGACGGGAGGCTGGGCGCAGACGGCATCTTCCACGCACGCGCCCTCCTGGCGAAGTGCCCGTCGCGCTTCTCGACTGCGCCCTATACGCAATGATCCTGGCTTTCCTGGGCTCAGGCGCTCTGCTCGCAGGCCTGGTCCTGGCCGCGTTCTCCGCGCTGCTCTCCTTCTGGGCCGGGTATTCGGAGAACGGCGTGATGATCCAGGTCGGGCGGCGTGCGTTCTATGCGACTGCCGTGATGATCCTGGCGGCCGGCGCCCTGCTCGAAACCGCGTTGTTGACCCATGATTTCTCGCTCGCCTACGTCGTCGAGCACAGCGATCTCTCGACCCCGATCGCTCTGGTGGCGGCCGCCTTCTATGGGGGCCAGGAGGGATCGCTCCTCTACTGGGCGCTGATCCTGGGCATCTTAGGCAGCGCCTCCTTGCTCGCGAGCGCGAGGATCGGCCTTCGGTTGGCCGCCTATGCAGCGGGGATCATGGCCGCGATCCTGACCTTCTTCCTCGTCGTGCTCGTCCTCGTCGCGAGCCCCTTCGACGTCCTCCAGATCACTCCCCCCGACGGCTTGGGACTCAACCCGGTCTTGCGTGACGGCGGCATGCTCATACACCCGCCGGTCGTGCTCGCGGGCTTCGCCTCCTTCGCGATCCCATTCAGCTTCGCGGCGGCGGCGCTGCTCGCCGGCCGGTCGGACGCCGCCTGGATCGCCCACACGCGCCGCTTCGCGCTCCTGGCCTGGGGGCTGCAGAGCGCAGGCCTGCTCCTCGGCATGTGGTGGGCATACCACGTCCTGGGCTGGGGCGGTTATTGGGGCTGGGACCCGGTCGAGAACGTCGCGTTCATGCCCTGGCTGGCGACCACCGCCTACATACACTCGTCGCAGGTCCAGGAACGTCGCGGGCGACTGCGTGCGTGGAATTTCGGGCTGGTGATGCTCGCTTTCCTCCTGGTCGTGTTCGGCACTTTCATCGTGCGCAGCGGGATCGTCCCGTCGGTGCACACGTTCGCGGTCAGCGCGATCGGGCCCTGGTTCTTCGGGTTCCTGGGCGTGTGCCTTCTGTTTTCGGTCGGCTTGCTTGCTTTCCGTGCCGGCAATCTGAAGAGCCATGGCGAGCCTGCGCCGGCGGTGTCGCGCGAAGGCGCGTTCACGCTGCAGAACCTGCTTCTCATCGGCGTGATCGTCGTGGTGTTCTGGGGCACCATGCTCCCGCTGGTATCGGGCATGCTCGGCCAGCAGCGCGTTGTCGGTCCCACCTATTACGAGCGCGCGGCAGGCCCGCTGTTTGCGGCCTTGCTGGCGCTCATGGCGGCGGGCCCATTGGTGCCGTGGCGACATGCCGGCGCGCCCCTGTGGCGGTCGCTGCGATGGCCGGCAGGGGCGTTTGCGTTCCTGCTGGCGGCCCTGCTTGTGGCCGGCGTCCGTTCGCTGCCCGCGCTTCTGGGCCTGCCGCTGGCGCTCGCGGTCGCCGTCACCGTGTTGTACGAGTACGTGCGGGCCGCCGGTCGCTGGCGACTCGCGGGCGGAGGCTGGTCGCGAGCGGTGGCTCTTGTCATTAGGAGAAGGCGTCATTACGGTGCGTACCTGGCCCACCTCGGCCTGGCGGTGCTCGTCCTGGGTCTGGCCGCATCGCATTTCTGGCAGCAGGAGAAGGACGTCACGCTCCAGCCCGGCCAGCAGGTCTCGGTCGCCGGCTACACCCTCACGTACGCCGGCGTGCAGAACCGGGAGCTGGCCGATCACTCCGAGCTCGTGGCGGCGATGAGCCTTGGCGGCCAGACGCTCGAGCCTGCACGCGCGACGTACGCCGGGCTTGGCGGCCAGTCGCTGACTCACGTCGCCATCAGCAGCAGCCCCATCGCCGACGTCTACGTGGTGCTCGCGGGCACCAACGGCGACGGCTCGGCATCGTTTCGAATCTTCGTCAATCCCCTGGTGAGCTGGATCTGGGCAGGCGGGGCGATCATCATCATCGGCGTCCTCCTGGGCAACGCCGGCGAGCGGCGCGTTGCGGTGGCTCCCGTGGCCGCCCGGGTGCGCAGTCCGGTGGGCGCGTCATGACGCTCGTGGTCGCGACGCTGCTCCTTTTCTTCGCGGGTCCATTTGTGCTGTGGCCCTTGATTCGGACCCCCGACGAAAACGGAGACGGGACTCCCGAGAGGTTGGGCCGATGAGCGTTATCGCCGCCGCCTCCCTCACGCAGCGTTTCGGTTCGGAGGTCGGTCTCGATGGGGTCGACCTCGACGTCGATGCCGGAGAGCACCTCGCGGTCCTTGGCGACAACGGCGCGGGCAAGACGACCCTGCTCCGCATCCTCGCGACGGCGGCGCGGCCGACGTCGGGCCGCATCGAGATCTTCGGGCTCAACGCGACGATCGAACGGCGGCGGTTGCGCGGGGTCATCGGTTTCGTCGCGCACGCGCCCGGCCTGTACCCGGCGCTGTCGGCGGCCGAGAACCTCGAGTTCTACTGCACGCTGCAAGGTGTCGATCGGAGGCGCGTCGCCGAGGTGCTCGAGCTGGTGGGTCTTGCGGAGCTCGCCGGCAGGCCCGCGGACAAGCTGTCTCGCGGCGCCCAGCAGCGGCTCGCGATCGGCAGGGCGGTGCTCCACGATCCCAAGCTGCTCGTGCTGGACGAGCCGGACGCAAGCCTCGACTCTGGTGGAGCGGACCTGCTCGCGCGGGTCATGCGGGGTCGCACTGCCGTCATAGCGACTCATGACCATGCGCTGGCCAACCGGTTGTGCCAGCGCACCCTCGTTCTCCGTCGCGGGCGTGTGATCGGCGTTCCGACGCGGCTGCGGGTCGTTCATTAGGTGAGGACGATCGCCGTCGCGCTGGCCGTCGCGCGCAAAGACCTCATGTCGGAATGGCGCACGCGCGAGCTGGTCCCGGCGCTGGCCCAGTTCGTGGTGCTGGCGCTGGTCATCGCCAATTTCGGATTTCAGATCGACTCGCGCAACGCTCCGGCAATCGCTCCCGGCGTGCTGTGGATGGCACTCGTCTTTGCCGGTCTGGTTGCATTTGGCCGCGCATTTGCGGCCGAGCGCGAGCAGAGCTCACTCGAGGCGATGCTCATGACGCCGGCGTCGCCGGCCGCGATCTTCGCCGGCAAGGCGCTGGCGGCGGCGCTGCTCCTAGTCCTATGCGAGGCCGTGCTGCTGCCCGCTCTCGCATTGTTCTTCAGCGTGCCGTTGTCGTTCGAGGTGGTTTCCGCCGTCCTCCTCGCCACTGTCGGAATGGCCGTGCTCGGATGCCTGTTCGCGGCGATGGTCGCGCGGGTGCGTGCGCGTGAGCTGCTCTTGCCGCTCCTGACCCTTCCCCTGTGGATCCCGTTCATCGTTTTCGGCGGCGCGGCGGTACAGGCGGCGATGGGTGGCGGTGCTGGCGCCGGCAACGCTTCGGGTCTTCTCATTGATTTGGACATACTGTTCGTCGTGCTCACCTCTCTTGTGGCTCGGTTCGTCCTCGATGACTAGGTACGAAAAAGGAGCCCTCGCCGCGGTGGTGCTCATGCTCGTCGCCGCGGGGTTCATCTTCCTGTACGCGCCGACCGATGCGTTGCAGGGCCCGGTGCAGCGGATCTTCTATCTCCACGTCAGCTCTGCCATCGCGGCTTACGGCTGCTTTGCGGTCGTCCTCATCGGCGGCATCGCCTACTTGTGGAAGGAGAACGTCGCCGCCGACCGGCTCGCGCGAGCCGGGGCGTTGGTGGGCCTCGTGTTCACCAGCGTCACGCTCGTCATGGGCATGATCTGGGCGAAGCCGACCTGGGGTACCTACTGGACCTGGGATGCGCGCTTGACCTCGACCCTCGTGCTCTGGATCATCTACGCCGGCTACCTGATGGTCCGCAGGCTCGCCGACCCCGGGCGCCAGGCCGCACGTTTCGCCGCCGTGGTGGGCATCTTCGGCTTCATCGACGTACCCGTGGTGCATTTCAGCGTCACGTGGTGGCGAACCCAACATCCAGGTCCAGTCGTGATCAATGACGCGCTGCCAACTCAGATGCTCATCGCATTCTTTGTCACCATGACGGCCACGCTGTTTCTGGCCGCAGTGATGATCGCGATCCGGTATCGCATCGAGCTCCTCATGGACCAGGCCGCCGAAAAGGTCGTGCCGGCGGCAATCGTGGCGCCGACCGAGGCGGGCAGCGTCAGATGATGTACCTCGTCGCGGCTTATGCGTTTGCCATCGCCGTTCTCGGTGGATACCTCGCCTGGTCGTTGCTCCGGGTCCGCGAGCTGTCCAGAAAGCAATAATCGTCGGCGGTGGGCCCGCGGGAGACGCGGCGGCAGCGGGCCTCCGTGACGCTGGCTTTCAAGGCGAGATCCTGCTCGCCGGCTCCGAACCGGAAGCCCCGTACGAGCGACCGCACCTCTCCAAGGGTCTCCTGCTCGGGACGGTGCCCCGCGATGGCCTGGGTCTGCGCCCTCGTGAGCAGTATCGCGAGCTTGGTGTCGAGCTCATGCTGGGCGCGCGGGTCGCCGAAATAGATCTCGAGCATCGCGAGGTCGTGCTGGAGAGTGGGCGGCGCGCAGCCTGGGATCTGCTCTGCATCGCGACAGGATCGTCCGCGCGGAGGCTCGCCGGCTTCGAAGACGCGATCTACCTGCGGGAGCTGCCGGAGGCGGAACTTCTACGTCAGGTACTCGAGCGAGGAGGGCGGCTCCAGGTGGTCGGAGCCGGATTCATCGGTTGCGAGGTGGCGGCTGCCGCCCGCGGTCGAGGCTGCGCCGTCACGATGTTCGAGGCAATGGCCCAGCCGCTGCAGCGCGTGCTGGGCGCCGAGCTGGGCGGTTACCTGGCCAACGTCCATCGCGAGCATGGCGTCGACCTGCGGCTGGACGAGGCGCCTTCGCCGGACCTCGAGCGGCCGGTGGTGGTTGGGGTCGGTTCGGCACCGCGCACCGAGCTTGCCGTCGCCGCCGGTATCGAGGTGGACGAAGGCATCCTGGTCGACGACCTCGGTCGCACCTCGGTGCCGGACGTCTACGCCGCCGGCGACGCCACCAGGTTCTGGAGCCCATTGTTCGAGGAGCGCATTAGGGTCGAGCACTTCCAGACTGCCCAGCGCCATGGCTTCGCCGTCGGGCGCGCGATGGCCGGCGCGGAGGCGCCCTTTGCGGAGGCGCCGTGGTTCTGGTCGGACCAGTACGACATCAACGTTCAATACGCGGGCGCGGGGCTGCCATGGGACGAGACGGTCATACGGGGCACAACTGGGCTGCCCCCGTTCAGCGTCTTCTACCTGCGGCGAGGCTCGATGATCGCGGTCGCCGGCATCAACGACCACCACACCGTCGCGCGTGCTCGCCGCGTCATGGAAAGCTCGCGTCGCCGTCACCCCCGAACAGCTGGCGGATCCGGCTTTTGATCTTCGGAGAGCGCTGCGATGAGCTTCGGCGCCAGACCCGCGAAGATCCGCTCGGTCAAGCCCCACACCACGCTCTCCTCGTGCGCCAGGTAGCGGAAACGCCACGGGTCGTCGGACTGCAGCCAGGCGCTGTCGTCGAGAAGCCGGTCGAGCGGGATCTCGAGCACACCGTCCAGCTCCCGCTCGTCGTGGACGAATGCGGGCACCGGGTCGGGGAGATAGGCCACGAAGGGCACCACCGAGAAGTTGGAAACCGCGGCGTAGATCGGGTCGCCGGCGCCAAGTGGTACCAGGCGGCCGACCGGGACGCCGATCTCCTCGGCCACCTCCCGCTGAGCCGCAGACCAGGCTGACTCGCCCTCCTGGACGCCTCCCCCGGGCAGCGCCACCTGGCCCGGGTGGTCGCGCAGATCGGCGCGCCGGCGCACGAATGGGACCATCCACCGGCCGTCCGCCCGGTACAGGACGAATGCCACCGCGGCCTTGCGCGCGCCTCGCCGAAAGTCACCCCAGCCGTCGATCGGATGGAACAGGTGTTCGAGGCGGCCGAGGAAATCAGCCAAATCCACCTCTTGGTGAAGCCGTCCGGAGCCGGTAAGCTAGGAAAGGTAGCTGAACCAAGGTAAGGAAATGATCGATCACACAAGCACACGCATCGAGCAGCAGGAGACCGCCCTGCGCCGGCAGAACCGGCGCCGGTACGCATTTCAACGCATGCTGGAGGCGACCGACAGGGTCCTCTGGCAGCTCGAGGAGATGAACCGGGACGGTGTGAAAACCGTGCCCGCGCCCGTTCGCAGCGAGCTGCGGGAGGCGGTTGAGCTCATGCCCGATCACGTCCGCGAGCCGCTCAAGGACTCGGGACACGTGCAGGACGCCCTCGACAGCCTCTTCGAGATCCAGGAGCGCCTCTTCCGCTGGCGCTTCCCGGAGTGGGACGACACCGAGCCGGACGACTTCGATTACGAGTAGCTAGCTTCCCCACCACGTGGGGAAGTCGGCGCACGCAAGTGCGCCGCAGGGATGGGGAGTCGCACTAACTCGAAGCGAGGGTTAGGACAAGGTCCGTTGCGTAGGCGGTCAGGAAGCCGAACAGCATTCCCCATGCGAAAACTGGCGGCGTGCTCAGCCGGCGGCCCACGTGAAACAGCTCGTTGACGACGTAGAGCAGCGCCCCGGCCGCAATCGCCAGGAAGGCGACGTAGAGGTAGTTTGAGCTCGCGAGGTAACCGATCCACGTGCCAATGAACGTCGGGCCGCCTCCGATCAGGCCGGCCAGCCCCAGGAAGCCCCAAGACGCCGGCTTGGGCTCCATCGTCATCGGGGCGGCGATGCCGAAGCCCTCGGTGACGTTGTGCAGCGCAAAGCCGACCACGAGCACCCCGACGAATGCGATCGCACCCGCACGCGCGGACTGGCCGATGGCGAGCCCCTCGGAGAGGTTGTGCAGGCCGAGGCCGGTGGCGATGGCAAGCGACAGGCTGCGCGGGCTCGGTGTCTGCGCCCCGTGTTTGAGGCGGCCGAAAAGCGCGCGGTTGAAGTAAACGAGGCCGAGCAGGCCCGCAGCGATGCCGACCGCAAAGATGATCGCCATCCAGACAAACGTCGTTCGAGATCCGGTGCGTGCGCCCACCAGGGCGACCTCGACCGGGCCGCTGGCGTGGGAGAGGATGTCCCACAGGATGAAGATCAGGATTCCGGTCGCGAATGCGTTGAGGAAGCCCTGGACCGGCTTCGGCAATCCGTGCATGCGGGCGACCGGCAGCCCGAGGAAAATCGTGATCCCAGCGATGGCTCCAAGTAGAACCGCTGTCCCTTGGCTCATAGTGTGTTCACAAGGTTAGTACGTGCAAAAGGCACAATTAGATAAGTCTAACGAGCCGTCTGAGGTCATCTCCCGCTACCTGGAGGCGATCTATTACATGTGGTCGGAGGGCGAGCCGACTCGCAGCGCTCGCCTCGCTGACTGGCTCGGCGTGAGCCGGCCGACCGTGACCGTCGCGCTCCGAAGGATGGCGCGCGACGGAATGGTGCGCATGAACACCCGCAAGGAGATCGAGATGACGGTCGCCGGGCGGCGGGTCGCGGAGTCGATCGTGAGGCGCCATCGCATCATGGAGCGCTGGCTGACCGACGTCCTCGGTCTCGACTGGGTCGCCGCCGACGAGGAGGCCGCCCGGCTCGAGCACGCCGTTTCCGAGAAGGTCGAGCGGCGGCTGTACCAGACGCTGGGCCGTCCACGCACCTGCCCCCATGGGAACCCCATCCCCGGTCACTCCAAGTCATCGCCAAGGGAACGGCGATTGGCGACCCTCGATGCCGGCGCCCGAGCCGCCATCTCGCGCGTTTCGGAGGTCGCCGAGCGAGAGGCTCCGCTGCTGCTCGCCTACCTCGACGAGCGCCGCCTCACGCCCGGCCGCAAGGTCGACGTCCTCGAGGTCGACGACGTCGGGCGAACGATTCGCATCCGGGCCGGCAAAAAAGAGGTCACGCTCAGCCATGACACCGCCGCCAAGCTCTGGGTTCTTCCGATATAAGAAGGAGCCTTCGGCTCCCTCTTATGCGGGCGCTCCCCGGCGTCCACGGGGGTTACCTGTTCTCATGGCTTGAATCGCCGGTGTCGCGCCCTAATACCCTCCTCTGGATGTGATCTTCTGAATACCACGCCTCGCAACGACTGGCCGGTTCTGTTGCACGCTGGTGTCGGCCCGGCGGAGCCGGGCCTACTGGCAACCAAGGCGAGGAGGGCTGCGGCGGGCGCCTTGGTCAGGTTGAGATAGAGAGCACGACCTTGCCGAACTGTTCGGCCGCGTCGAGCCGCGTGAGCGCCGCCTGCACGTCGTCGAGCGGATAGACCGAGTCCACCACCGGGCGTAAGCCGCGCTCCATCGCCTTGAGCAACGCCTCGAACTCCGAGGCGTTCCCCATCGTCGAACCGAGCAGGCTGGCGTGCCGGAAAAACAACCGTGGCATGGTGATCTCGGCCTTGACCCCGGAGGTCGAGCCGCAGGTGACGATGCGCCCACCCATCGCGAGCGAGCGCATCGACTCGTCGAGCGTCGCCGGACCGACATGCTCGAACACGACATCGACCCCGTCCGTGGTCGCGGCGCGGACCGCTTTGCTGAAGTTGGCGGAGTCGAAGGCAGCTTCAGCGCCCAGCTCCAGCGCGCGTGCCCGTTTGGCCTCTGAACGGCTGGTGACCAGCACGCGCGCGCCGATGTGCTTCGCGATCTGGATCGCCGCGACCGCCACCCCCGCACCCGCCCCGATGACCAGCACCGTCTCGTCGGCGCGCAGCCGTGCGCGGGTGGTCAACATCCGCCATGCCGTGAGGAATGTGAGCGGAAAGGCCGCGGCTTCCTCCCAGGTGAGACCGGCCGGCTTGCGAAACACGTTGCGCGCGTCGATGTGGATCAGCTCGCAGGCGGCGCCGTCCGAATGCTCCCCGAGGACGCCAAAGCGTGGGCAGCGCACGTTCTCACCGGCGCGGCACCATTCGCATTCCCAGTCGCACAGCGTGGGGAAGATGACCACCTCGTCTCCCGCCTTCCACGCCGGATCAGCCGACTCCTGGACAATCCCTGCGCCATCGGCCGCGATGACGCGGGGCGGCGCGATGCGTTGGGCTCCGTGCGCCAGCCATAGGTCGAGGTGGTTGATGGAAGCAGCGCGTATGGCGACGGCGACCGAACCCCGGCTGGGCCTGGTGCGGGGCCGTTCGCGAATCCTGACCCCTGGCGGTCCGATCGGTTCCTCGTACACCGCCGCTCGGCCCTGGCTCAGGACACCGTGCTCGAGAGGCTGGTGGGCCACGATTTGCGAAACTTAACCAATCCGCCGCCCGATGTGCGGCGGGTTGAGCCATCTTGAACCTCATGCGCATCCGCCACCTGATCGCAATCGCCGCTGTGGTGCCGCTGCTGTTGCAGAGCGTGCCCGCATACGCCACGCAGGCGCTGCCGCCTGGCCAGAAGCAGGGCCGCTACGTCAGGTGGTTCTATCCAGCCCAGCTTTCCTATGGCACCGTCGAGACCGGGGCGGGCGAATCAGGGTTGGGCCCGGCATCCACCGCCTTCCTGACGCTGCCTTTCATGGGCCCGCACATCGTCACCTCGCTCTTCGACCACTGTTACCCCGACTACGGGGTCAACGGCCGCATCTGCCGCTACGACGGCCAGGTGGCCACGCAGAGCACCGGCGGACCTGACCCGGGCTTCAGCGAAGGCTACGCACAGACGCCCGCCGGCCATGACTACCTCTACTACGACGGCCATGACGGTTACGACTACGCCCTGACCTACGAGCCGGTGGCCGCGGCTGCGCCCGGGATCGTCAAGTCGGCCGGCTGGATCGTTCCCGACTGCCACACCTGCTTGAGCGGGTTGACCGTCGAGATCAATCACGGCAACGGCCTGGAGTCGTGGTATGGGCACCTATCACGCATCGACGTGGCCAAAGGGCAGCGCGTCCAACGAGGACAGGTGATCGGCATCTCGGGCATGACGGGCACTGCCACCGGCCCTCATCTCCACTTTGGGATCTATGACCTCCACCGCAGTCAGACCCCAGTGGATCCATATGGCTGGTCGGGCTCGTACCCAGATCCCTATCAGTGGGACCGGGGCGACCTGTGGCTTTCAGGGTCGCCGCGGTTCGCAGACGTGCCGCTGCCGTCGGTGAGCGTTACTGCCGCCCTGGACGCCAAGGATGTCAACTCGATCGACGTGTCGTGGGCGAGCCCAGGAGGTGGAAACAACTTCAAGGTCGAAGTCGTGACCGAGTACGGTCTGATGAAGCCGTGGCTGGCGCAGATGAGCGCCGGCTCGGCGGTGTTCCACGGGCGGCCCAACCAGACCTACTGGTTCTGGGTCTCCGTCGTCACCGACCTCGGCTGGACCGACGCTGCGGGCTCCGGCTCAGTCCAAACACCGACCCTCAAGCATGGACAGGATGTATAGCAGGGGGCCCCACCACCGACTCTAGAATCACGAAGTCTTGATAGCCGAAGCCTTCAAAGGCAAGACCGTGCTGATCACAGGCAGCACGGGCTTCCTGGGCAAGTCGATCGTCGAGAAGTGCCTGCGCTCGATTCCGGAGGTCGGCCGGATCAACCTCGCGATCCGTTCCAGTGCGCGCCGCCCCGCCTCCGAGCGGCTCGAGCGCGAGGTGCTCGCGAGCCCGGCCTTCAAGCGTCTGAAGGAAGAGCTGGGCGAGCCCGCGTTCGCGAAACTGGCCAAGGCAAAGCTAGCGGTGCTGGAGCTCGACCTGGGACGCGACGGGCTCGGCCTCAGTGATGAGGGCCGCGAGCTGATCCGCTCCTGCGACATCGTGATCCACTCTGCCGCCGCCGTCGAGTTCGACAACCCGGCGGACCTCTCCGCGCAGACGAACCTGATGGGAGCTGCGCGCCTGGTCGAAGTGCTGAAGACCGCAGGCGCGCGACCGCATCTCGTCCACGTATCGACCGCGTATGTGGGTGGAATGCTGCGCGGCCTCGTGCGCGAAGAGCCGCCGCTCGACCCAGGCCTCAACTGGCGTCACGAGGCGGCCGTGCTCACCACCCTTCGCGGTCCGGTGGAGGAAGAATCGCGGCGGCCCGAGATTCTGAAGCGACTTCGGCGTCAGGCGCAATCGCGTATGGGACCGGCCGGCACCCCAGCGGTGGCGCGGGCAACCGAACGCCTGCGCGAGAAATGGGTCAAGGACCGCCTGATCGAACGCGGGCGGGTGCACGCGAACTCGATGGGCTTTGCCGACATCTACTCGTTCACGAAGGCGATGGCTGAGCACGCGGTGGTCGAGCTGCACGGCGACATTCCGCTTTCGATCGTGAGGCCGTCGATCATCGAGAGCGCGCTCGACGAGCCGTTCCCAGGTTGGCTCGAGGGGTTTCGCATGGCGGAGCCGCTGATCCTTGCATTCGGTCGCGGCATCTTGCGCGACTTCTCAGGCCTGCCCGATTCGTTGCTCGACATCATCCCGGCGGACTACGTCGTCAACACCGTTTTGGCAGTCGCGGCGAGTCCGCCGCCAGATTCGAAGCCTCGCGTTTATCACGCCGCTTCAGGGAGTCGCAATCCGCTGCGCTTCCGCCGCATGACCGACGAGGCCACGCGCTATTTCACCGAGCACCCGCTGCGCGACCGCTACGGACAGGCGATCGGCACCCCGACCTGGACATATCCGACTCGAGGCGAGCTTGCGGCCAAGGGCGAGGCGGCGTTGAAGTTTGTGAGCGCCGCCCAGTGGGCGGTCGAGCGATTGCCGCTGGGGGCAAGCGTCGCCGACCTTTCGGACGATCTCAACGGCGAGCGCGAGCGACTGGAGCGCGGCCTCAACCTGATCCAGCTATATGGCGTCTATACGGAGGTTGACTGCATCTTCGACGCGCGCAACCTGATGTCCGTTTGGGAGCGCGTACCGCCGGACGAGCGCAAGACATTTCCTTTCGACGCCTCCCTCTACGACTGGCAGCACTACTTTCAGGACGTCCACTTTCCCACCGTCGTGCGGATGTCCCGCGCTGAGACGGTCGCACGCAAGGGCCGCCAGCCGAGCGGTAGCACGACGCCGAAGGCGGAGACGAATTCGGTGCGCTCCGCCATGGAGAAGCGCGCCGGCCGCGCTGACGTGCTCGCGGTGTTCGACGTCGACGGCACGCTGGTCGAGACCAACGTCGTCGAATACTTCCTGTGGATGCGCCTGCGGGCGCAGCCGGTAGACGAGTGGCCGGCTTTCATGGCGCAGATGGCGCGCGAGGCGCCGCGCTGGCTCTACCTCGAGCGGAGGTCGCGCGCGGAGTTCCAGCGCAGCTTCTATCGCGAGTACGACGGGCTGGACTACGAGGTCATGAAGCGTCTCGGGCGCGAGGCGCTCAATGCTGTGACGCTGCGGCGTATTTATCCGGAGGGCATGCGCCGGATTCGAGAGCACAAGCGCGCCGGCCATCGGGTGCTGCTCCTGACCGGAGCGCTCGACGTCGTCGTCGAACCGCTCGCTGAGCTGCTGGAGGTGGAGGTCGACTGCGCTCGCCTGCTGGTGAAGGACGGGCGCTTGACCGGAGACCTGGACGCGCCGCCGCCGGCGGGTGAGGCGCGCGGCGTGCTGCTCGAGGAATATGCCTCTCGCCACGGGCTGGTCCTCGCGGAGAGCTTCGCTTACGCGGATTCGCTGTCGGACCTGCCGATGCTAGAGCTGGTCGGAACGCCGGTGGCGGTGAACCCGGACGCGCGCCTCTCGCAGGTCGCGGGGCAGCGCGGCTGGCGTGTGGACCGCTGGCGCATGGCGCCGGGCAACTGGCGCCTGCCGATGCCCGACCCGCGCTCGCCCGAGTACAAGGAGGCGGTGAGACGATGAGCGATGGATGTGCGCCTCCCCGCTACGCGGGGAGGTCGGCCCGAAGGGCCGGGTGGGGAGTTACATGCTGGCACTGACGTACGAGAGATCGATCCCGTCGTACGCCATCGTCAAGGCGGCCGGCGGAAGGCCGGAGGTCGCCACCAGCGCACTTTCGATGCTGCACCTGGGCGACGTGCCCGAGCCCGAGCTGCCGGCTCGAGATTGGGTGCGCGTGTCGCCGACGCTGGCGGGGATCTGCGGCTCCGACCTCTCAGCGATCGGCGGCCACGCGTCGCTTTATCTCGACCCGCTGACCAGCTATCCCTTCGTGCCGGGCCACGAGGTGGTGGGCACGCTCGGCGACGGCTCGCGGGTCGTGATCGAACCGGCGCTAGGCTGCAAGGTGCGCGGGATCGAGCCGCCTTGCCCGCGCTGCGCAGAGGGCCGGCCCGGCCTCTGCTATAACGTCACGGAAGGACCGATCGAGGTCGGCCTCCAGACGGGCTACTGCGCCGACACCGGCGGAGGCTGGGGCGAGACGCTCGTCGCCCATCCAAGCCAGCTGCATCCAGTGCCGGAAGCGCTGTCAGATGAGGCCGCGGTGCTGATCGAGCCCTTCGCCTGCTGCATCCACGCCGCGTTCAGGGGCGGCGCCACCAAAGACGACATCGTCGTCGTGATGGGGGCAGGCACCATCGGCCTGCTGACGGTGGCCGCGATCCGTTTGTTCACGCCGCCGAAGCGCTTGATCGCGGTCGCGAAGCATCCGACCCAGCGCGAGCTCGCGGCCAAGCTCGGCGCCGACCAGGTGATCGATCCTGCCGACGTCTTTCAACGCATCCGTTTCGCCACGGGGGCGCGGAGGCTCGACGGCATGAACCGCTCGCTCCTGCTCGGAGGTGCGGATGTCACGTTCGAATGCGTGGGACGCGCCGGCAGCCTCAACGACGCGGTCCGCTTCACGCGCGAAGGCGGCACCCTGGTCGCGGTGGGGATGCCAGGCGAGGAGAAGGTGGACTGGGCCGCGATCTGGCAGCGCGAGCTGACGGTGATGGGTGCCTACGCGTACGGCACTGAGGCGAAACGGAAAGGCAAGCGCACGTTTCAGCTTGCGCTGGAGGCGGCGCCGGCTCTGCACCTGGAAGAGCTGACCGGTCCGCTGTTCGGCCTGGGCGAGTATCGCGACGCGATCGCGTACGCGATGAGCGCCGGCCGGCTGGGCGCGGTGAAGGTCGCGTTTGACCTGCGAGGATTGAAAATCTAGTGGCAAGGCCAGGCGCGGTAATCGAGGTCGACCGCAACACTCCGCCCGTCCTCTTCCATTTCGGCGAGGGGGTGCGGCTCGAGAAGCTACCGCTCGGCGCGCGCATTGTGTACCCGCCCGACCCGCTCGAGCCGATGACCAATCCCGAGCGAGCGATCAAGCGGGCGCTGACCAAGCCGCTGGACGACGATCCGCTCAAGTCATTGCTTCGAAAAGGCATGAAGCTGACCATCGCGTTCGACGATCTCTCGCTGCCGCTCCCCCCGATGGCCGCGCCCGACGTTCGCCAGCTGGTCATGGAAGAGGTCATCGACATGGCCGCGGAGGCGGGCGTGGAGGACATCCACCTCATCGCCGCCCTGGGCCTGCATCGCCGGATGACGGCCGACGAGATCCGCCACATCGTCGGCGACCGCATCTTCAGCACCTTCTGGCCCGACCGCCTCTACCAGCACGACGGCGAGGATCCCGAAGCCAATGTCTACATCGGCAAGACGGCCGAGGGCGAGGAGGTCACGCTGCACAAGCGCGCGACCGAGTCCGACCTCGTCGTTTACGTAAACCTGACGCTCGTGCCGATGGACGGGGGGCACAAGTCCATGTCCACCGGGCTCGCGAGCTATAGGGGCATTCGCGCTCACCACAACGTCAAGACGCTGTTGGCTTCACGCTCCTACATGAACCCGCCGGACTCCGCGCTGCACCATTCCTGCGTACCACGCTTTCCCTTCCATCGCCAACTTCATGCAGAAGCGCGAGACCGACTGGACCGCGCAGGACCAGGCGATGTTCCTGGGCATGAAGCAGCTCACCGACCTCGCGCCGCCGGCGTTCAAGCGCAACGTCTTCCATGCCATGCGCGCGCCCTACGGTTTGACCGGCGTGAATGCGGGTCAGGTCGATGCGGTTCACGAGAAGACCCTCGTGGCCGTGCGCAACCAGCTCAGCGTGCGCGTGGAAGGACAGACCGACATCGTCACCATCGGCGTGCCGTACCTCGGGCCGTACAACGTCAACTCGCCCATGAACCCGGTGCTGGTCGTGTGCATGGGCGTCGGCTACCTGTTCAACTTCTATCGCAACAAGCCGGTGCTGAGGAAGGGCGGCGTGCTCATCCTCACGCATCCATGCCGGTATGAGTTCGACGCGGTGCAGCATCCGAGCTACATCGACTTCTACGACGAGGTGTTGGCCGACACCACAGACCAGTTCGAGATCGAGGCCAAGTACGAGAAGCGATTTGCGGAAGACCCGTGGTTCAGGCAGCTCTATCGCAAGTCAAACGCATACCACGGAGTGCACCCTTTCTACGCCTGGATGTGGGCAGCGCACGGGATGGAGCACGCGGGCGACATCATCATCGTCGGCGGCGACCGGGAGGTCGTCCACCGCCTCGGATTCAAGTGCGCAACCACGCTCGAGGATGCGTTCGAGATGGCCGAGCAGACCGTCGGCCGCCACCCGAGCGTGACGCACATGCGCATGCCGCCCATCCTGCTGGCCGACGTCGAGTAGGAGCCCCGATGCCCTGTACTCAGGCGACCACGGGCCCGTGCAGCTGGCGCGCGCCATCGGCGATGTGGTTGG
>WNFT01001630.1_pt1 | contig 18947 bp, 25 predicted proteins | sample 5400191 | NCBI WGS metagenome assembly WNFT01 (sample SAMN13153359, study PRJNA577476) | soil metagenome | isolation source: 80 cm saprolite under Madrone tree | place: USA:California | collected 2016-06-14 | reverse complement strand
CACCCCAAGCCGCTCTGGCTCCCGCCGTCGACCACCAATCCCAGCGCTCCTGCTTGTTTCACCACTCGCCTGCCACCCATCTCTCTTTCACCGCACCACTCCACGCCACACCCCTCTTCATTCAATCCCCATAACTCCCACCGCGGTTTCGTCCAACTGAATTCCTTCCGCAGTGCTCGCCGCTTCGCCACCACACTCCCTCGAGAACTTGCCTCATGCCAACCTTGACCCCCGGCGAGACTTCGGAAAGAATCCTATTCGTTCGGCGGCTACGCATAGTGGAGAAAGCGTATGTTAAGTTCAACAACAATCCCAATCTTGCTGCTAACCATGGTTTTGACGCAATCACCTTCTGTGCCCCAGTCGCAAGAAGAGTGTCACACGGCACCTGCGAGAGACAGTCTCGAAGAAATACTGGGAAAACCGGTCGAATGTGTCGGTGAGACGGCAGACGTGTGTTATCGCAATAACAACATCAAAGTGCACTTCAATTCATCCAACAGGGCTGAAACTATCTTTATGAGTGAAAGCTGTTCTGGCGTCGCTGGACTTGCGGCGTTAATGAATAAGCTCGTTCCGAAAGATATCCGTGGCAAATCGTTGAAGCGGCCCATCATCATCAGGTCGACGAGCTGTCAAGCAAGAAGTTATGTGGAGGAATACGAGTGTCTGAACATCGAATACTTTGAAGGCAACAATTGTATGGATTGTAACAATGGTTCCGTAAAGATAAGGTGGAAATAACTCGCCGCCGAACAAAGCCTTGCAGCTGACGGCGCGATAGCATGTTTCTCAAGTAACTTCTTTCCTTCAGCTTGAATGCTGATCGCGCGCCGCAGCTGAAGGCCAGTGTTCGGCGTCCGATGACCGCAAAGCGTCATTCTGAAGACAAGTCGTGAAAGATGTCGATAAGAGAGGAGCTAGAATCGTTCGATGGTAAGCACACAGATGTGCTCGAGCGAGTTTTGTCGAGACATCGCCGAACGAGTCCGTTAATCGAAGGTCTGGTGCTTCTGGTTGTCGATCAAGAGCCGAACATTCAGACTGGGGCGACATGGTTGCTCAAGAGACTGGCTGAGAATCATGTCCAGTTCAAACAAGCACACCTGATCGCGCTCTTTGGATCACTCTCAGAGCTGGCACATTGGCTAGCAAAGCTTCACGTTTGTCAGATGTTGCCGTACTTAATGATACCGAAGGCAAGTGAAAGCAGCCTCATCTGGTTTCTGGAACGAAATCTCTATGACGAGAACAAATTCTTGAGGGCATGGTCATACAATGGATTTTATGAGCTAGCCAGGCAACACAAAGAATACATCGACTATGCGATCGAACAGATAGAAAGCGGAGAGACAGATAAAGCGGCCTCTGTGAAAGCGCGAATTCGTAGTATTCGAAAGGCAATGAACAAATTGCCGAGAATAAATTGACGGTTCGTCTCGCACTTGAGAGAAAGGACACTGACATGCCGTTCAAGATCGGGAAGGCTCTCATCTATGCTGTCTTGCTTTGGGTCGTCGGCTTCGTCTGGGGCAGCATCGTGTTTATGACGCCCGCATTGAAGACGGTCGCGGCAATTCCTTACGTCTCCAGCAATCCTGCCATCAGTTTTCCCATTTTATTCATTTGGCTTATTGTCACTTACCAGCTTGCGAAGAGTTATTTGAAGGCGGCTGGTGATAAAGTCAGCGAAGGGCTGAAGCTGGGCATCATGTTTTCGGTCGTGAACGTCTTGCTGGATTTGTTCGTACTGGTGCTTCTGTTGAAAGCTGGTTTCAGCTACTTTAACTCTTTAACAGTCTGGCTCGGTTATTTCATGCTGTTAATAATTCCGTGGGTAGCTGGACGTTCTTTGCAAAAGCAATAACGCGGCGCCGCCGAACAAATCGTTGGACGCGCGCGGCGGGAGCGTGTTTCGCAACTCGCTTGATGCGGCGAAGGGTGCTTTGATTCGCGCCGCCGCGTCAACTCAACCGTTCGGCGGCGGGATTTCTGTGTCACAGATCCCAAAGGAAGACCAAAATGCGACGAGTGCTCCTAGCTTCTCTTTTCCTTTTTTCCTCAACTTCTCTCACGGCTCAACAACTACCGGAGTGGTATCGCGTTTACACCTTTGACGAGAGCATAATCGAATTGAACACCTCTCTGGTGACATTCATTAGCAAAGATATAACTCGCGTGAGATTCCGGTGGACATTCGACCAGCCAGCGGCGTTGAGTGGAGAGGCTCAATCAAAGTACAAGAGCCGACTGGAGGTGATGGAGCTCAACTGCTCAGAACAGCGGTACCGGCCCTATCACCTCACATTCTTTGATGCAGCGGGAAACATAGTCCGCGTGGAAGAGATGAATCCGCCTGGTGAATGGCGTACCATCACGTCCGGAAGCATGATGGAGAAACTCTTTGCGCCAGCCTGCGAGTTAATCAAACAGAGAACTCACCCTCGGGTTGCAGCCAGCGACGCGATTGAATTGGAGAAGGCAGCAAAGTTCGCGCTTTCATTCTCGAAAGATCTGGAGCAGGCGAAAGATTTCAAACCAATCTTAGAGAAGTTCTTCGTTGCTAACTATCTAAATGGATATCTCCACGACAACGATACGAATTGGTTTCTAAATCTAAACCGAGATACCGCAGCAAAGGTAAGCCGTGCCGAGCTTCAGAGATTCTACGTAGCCTTACTGAATACGGGCTACTTGAGCTGCATGTACTTCATAAGCCAATATCCTTCTGAGTCCGACGAATTTATTCCCGACGAGAAACTAATCCCCGCTGATATCGCCCAGTTGATCAAGGATCACCGATACACGGCAACTTACAAACGCAATGCCGGCGACTATGATTATCTCGGAGAAAACATAGATAGCGTTGAGCGTTTGCGGGGTTACACCGACCTGCTAGAAAGAATCGGTGCATTGATGCGGAAGCATGTCATAGCCGTTCGAGCAGAACGTTCTAAAGAATATCAGGCAATGTTAGAAGATTGGGACTGGACGTTCGATCTGTATCGACCCACAGTCCGGCTTTGTGCACAGAACTGCCTAGGTCTCCCGAGAGGTACAAGATTGTTTGAGGTTAATGTACCTGTATTTCGGTTGCAGCTCGCGGAGATAAAAGGACGATTGAAGGTAGTTTCAGCAATCGACTACTTCCAATGAACGCGCCGCCGAACAATTCGTTGCAGGTGAGCGCGGGGTAGCGCCTATCTCAACTAGCTTGGTCCGGCGCGGGTTGTGTGCTACCGCCCGCGCCACCTGAACTCTGACGTTAGCCCGCAGCAGGAGTGAAGAGATGATCCGCGAAGTCGAAGTGAAGAAGCAGAAAGCATTTCGCGAAACCGCGATCGAAGATGCCATCATCGCTCACCCAGACAAGCTGGAATTTCCGGAGGCGTTGGCGATTCGGAACTTTCGGTTAGCCGACACGTCCGGTGCGGTAGATGTTGTCCTTCTTCCGCGGCCCGACTCCTCATTCAAACTGGTATTGGTCGAAGCGAAAGCAGCTAGTGCACAGGACGCAGGATCCAAAGTCGTCGGTCAATTGCTCATGTATTACGCGGGTGCTTTAAAGCTTGGATTGGACGGAATCTGCGCGCTTGAGAAATTCGCACGCGCTTCTCCAACTGTAGCGCACAGCATCCCTAGGATTTCCCCTCAGAAGGTGATGGGAGGTCTCGGCTCGAACGCGCAATGTTTCGAAGCGCTCAAAATGGGTGACCGCCTTACTCAAAAGGACATAGCCTTATTCATAGCGCTGGACAATGAACCTCGTCATACACTCGTCCCAACCCTTAACATCTTGCGGGAGCTTCACGGCCTACATATCGGGTTGGTGTTGGTAAGAAGTGGCTCAATCGACCTAGTCTTGCCGGCTGCGGGCTAACAAATCGTTGCAGGTGAGCCGCGATTGCGTGTCCTTTATCAAGTCTTTCTTCGTTCAGGTTATCGCGACTCGCGCGGCCACCTGAACTCAACCGTTCGCGCGCATCGCTCTTGAGAACAACAAATCAGTGGGCGCTTGGGCTTGGCAACAGGAATGGCAAACGTTGTGCGGTACAATCAGCGGGCGCTCGAACAATTCGTTGGACGCGAGCGGAGTCAGCGGGCTTCTCATCCATAACTTGTCCGTAGCACAGTCGTCCACCGCCGCGTCAACTCAACCGTTATGTTTCTTCGATTAACCAAAGCCGTCGCACTCGTTCTGCTGATATCGCCTTCGCTGACTCTTGGTTGCATTTGCAACGGCCCACCGGAGACCACCGAGGTTGCGCTAAAACATTACGACGCTGTTTTCGCTGGGCGGGTGCTACGCATCAAATACCCGCGAACCAAACGAACGCGCAATCGCGTCGTCTTCCTCGATCGGGTTATCTACGTGACGCTGAAGGTCGAACGAACTTGGAAATCTGCGGACGCTGAGGAAATCACCATCGCCACTCCGTTCTCCGATTGCCACTATCCCTTCAAGGTGAACCAGGAATATCTTGTGTGGGCGTACTCAAGCGCCGAATCTCCAAACGGATTCGAAACCGACTTGTGCGCGCGGACTGACAAATTGGCGAACGCTACCCGAAACATTAATGCGCTCGGCGAAGGTCGCGTTCCTCGCTAGGGCGAAACATAACAAATCGTTGGACGCGAGCGGCGGGAGCGTGTGTCTCATCATGATTGATCCGGCGATGCTTGAATGAATTCGCGCCGCCGCGTCAACTCAAACGTTATCCCGCTCGCTTTTTTGAAAACCGGAACGCAACGCGAGCTTGTCGCCAGCGCACGATCGCGCAGCTGTTGATTTGGAAGGTATTCAATGTTTAGCGAGCGCCGCGCTCTCCCGTTCCTTGCAAACACAAATTGGTTGCGCGGTAGAATCCTGGGCGGGATAACAATTCGTTGAACCGGAGCGGATTCAGCTCGTCTCTCATTCGCAAGACTCGGATGCTTGGTTAGTTGTCTCCCGCCCGGTTAACTCAACCGTTGGGTTGCTCGGATTCTAAATGCCCGTTATCGACAACTTGGTTGACATATGAACACGAAGGAAATAATCGAGCGTGCTGAGGCCAAAGCAGAACAATGCCAAATTGAAGCCTCTATCTACAGACGCGAATTGGAGGATCTCAAAGCACTGGCGGATTCCGCGACTGAAGACAATTGCGAATTAGTTGTAAATCGTATCGCGCGAGAAGCTGCATCGGCATTGCAAAGCGAAACGATCAAAGAATGGTGCATAGATTGGAGAACTTTGTGGGAGTCTGACATTCAGTGGTTGAAAGACGCTCTTAGACTTCTGAAACAAATTAAAGTCCGCAGCCAACCACCAGGGGCGAAAGGCGAGGAACAGACGGTGTATTTGAACAACGTTATCTTAGAGGCACTCGATTGCGCGCTAATACAACGACCCAGCAACGTCGACCTCGATGAGTTGAACTCTATGTCATGAAAATGAGCGAGTAGGCCTGAAAGAGCAACCCAAACGTCAGGAGGATAAACAAAATGAGGTACATCTTAGGGGTTTTGCTAGTGTTTGCGCTCTTGATTCAAAGCGGGCCACAGGCCGCAAGTCAATCGTCGATGTGGGTCGGAAATGGTTTCTATTCACCAAAAGACTTTCTTGAAATGAGCCAGTCAGACAAGGAATTATACGTTGCGGCCCAGATCAATGGAATGTTGGTTGCGACGCTTTGGGGAGCGTCAGAGGACAAAGTAAAAAAAGTAAACACCTGCGTTGGCAACATGAAGGGCGACACAGAGCAGATTGCCGCGATTGTTACCAAGTACATCAAGGACAATCCACAGGAGTGGCACTACCCGCTGAACATGACGATGGTGAGCGCAATGATCGGAGCTTGTCCATTCATGGGCGGTGAAAAAACCAAAGCTCGTCAGTAGCTGCCAGATCGAGGCTTGCATGCTTTTCTGTGCTGGGCAGAAAATCACGTCGACTCGTGTCGCTAGAGGCGCAACCCAACAATTCGTTGCAGGTGAGCGCGGGATTGCGTGTTTCTCAACTAGCTTTATCCGGCGTGGCTTGAATGCGGCTCGCCCGCGCCACCTGAACTCAACCGTTGTGCGGCTCATTTTGAAATCTGACGGATGCCATTTTTCAAACGGAAACAATCGCCGGCCGTGGATGAAAGATTCTTGGGGACGTGGCGACTCGTGAAGTCAGATGCTTCAATCGACGTTGGCAATGGCGTAACAATGACCTTCACTCGCGACGGGAAACTCACTTACGTGATCCACCAAAACGCGTCGGACCAAGTTATGAATCTTGTGTTTTCCGTGGATGGTAATCGGTTGCTAACGAATCAAGCTTCGCGTCCGCAGCTCGAATCAACGACCTTTGCATTCGACGACGAAGACCATCTTGTTCTTGACTACGGCGGCGGCAAGTCATGGTTCGCGCGTGTGTGACATCGACGCCGCACAACAATTCGTTGCAGGTGAGCCGCGGGTAGCGTCTCTCTCAACTGGCGTGGTCCGGCGAAGGTTGCGTGAAGCCCCCGCGGCCACCTGAACTCAAACGTTGGGCATCTTCAGGCGATGTCGAATCGGCAACAGACAAGGGAGTCTGATGGATAGACAACAAATTATTTGGCTCATCGTCCGAGCGTTTGGTCTCTACCTGTTGGTTCAGGCATTCCTGCTCGTGCCAGAGCTGCTGGCTGGGCTTTTTGCCGCTCGCTACTACAGCAACGTCCTGTCCTCTCTTGGCTCGGAAAGCGGGACCGTCGGCTCGTCTTACCGTGTCGCGACATCTATGTACCGAACTTTGGCCGTCGCCCCATTGGTGAGGATCATTCTATATTCAGCAGTGGGAATTTATATGCTTCGTGGTGGTCGGTTTCTGGTTCGGTTGTTAGAGCGGGTTCCTGACACCGCAACAGACGTCGGCCGTGGTGACGACGCCCAACAAATCGTTGGACGCGAGCCGCGATAGCGTGTTTCTCAAAAAGCTTTTGTAATTTACAGTTGGTGCCACCGCGCGGCCGCGTCAACTCAGACGTTGGATTGCTCGTGATGCCCAGCAAACGAACCAAGATCGTCCTAGTCGTCGTTGCTTCGGTTGCAATCACCTTCGCGGCACTAATCGCCTATATCTTTTGGCCGCTTGATACCCGAGCGCACCTTTACAAATCGGCTACGAGTCCCGATGGCGCATGGACGGTGAATCTTTATCGTGGCAAACGATCGCACGACCTGCTTGCACCGGTTTACATTTCCGTTCAGGTAACGGATCGCGGAGGACAATTGGCTTACTCTGACGATGTCTATATTGTTGACGCGTATCGTCAGGCGCCAGAGTATTGCTCGTACATTGCATTTGTCGGTAACGAAATTCAGTTGGGTCCGGGCCGCATGTATGCCGACGGCCCTGGTGTTCGCGTCATCAAAACCGCTGACCTAAAACCGAAATGATTTCGCGGGACGCAATCCAACAAATCGTTGGACGCGAGCGGCGGGAGGGTGTTTTGTAACTAGCTTGGTGCGGCGGAAGGTGCTTTGATTCGCGCCGCCGCGTCAACTCAACCGTTACGCGGCTTCGCCTCTGGTTAGCCTATGAAAATCGTCTTGAGCCGAAAGGGTTTTGATTCCGTGAACGGCGGTAAGCCCAGCCCTATCTTGCCGGACGGAACTTTGCTGTCGCTGCCGATTCCTGATCACTCAGAAACGTCAGGCATTACATATGACGACATACACCTTCGGCGCCAAGAGTCTATCGGCACGATCGTTGAAGACTTGACCAATCAGCGAGTGCGGCAAAAACACTTTGCTCATCTTGACCCAGATCTACGAAGGACCGCATATCCCAGACTCCGCGGATGGCGGCCGCTCTTCGGTCAAGCGGGTGGCGATCAAACGCATCTGCTGCTACAGGGCGTAGCTGTTGGCGATCTTTTTCTCTTCTTCGGCTGGTTCCGCCAAGTTGAAATCGCCTATGGAAGATACCGGTACGTGAGAAGCGCGCCGAATTTGCATGTCATTTTTGGCTGGTTGCAAATTGGTCAAATTCTTCGTGTGCCGACTTCTCGTGTTCCGCGTTGGGCTGAGTATCACCACCATTTCCATGCGCCATCGACGTCTGGTAATTGGGCCGATAACACCGTCTACGTTTCCCGGCCACGTCTTGCATTGAATGGCGTCGAAACGCAAATTAGTGGTGGTGGGGCCTTTGTACGTTACAACGATCAGCTTCGCTTGACTCGTCCGAATCAACCGCACAGAACTTTGTGGCAACTGCCAAGTTGGTTTTACCCAACGAATGGTCGCTCGCCTTTGAGCCGCCACGGAAACATGAATCGTTGGAAATCGGAACGGCCTTATACAATCCTAGACAGCGTTGACCTCGGCCAAGAATTCGTCTTTGACACTCAAGAATATCCAGAGGCAATTCCGTGGGTGCAGCAGCTAATGACTCAAGCGGCCGCATAACAACTCGTTGGACGCGAGCGGCGGGAGCGTGTTTCTCAAATAGATTCAACTGGCGATGCTTGATTTGATTCGCGCCGCCGCGTCGACTCAACCGTTAGGCGGCACCTCGGACCGTGATAGAAGGAACTCGGATGAACTGGAATAGCACCGGAGCAAGGGCGATGGGCATCGCAAGCTTGGGCCATGCGGTCTTTGCTGCGACCATGGTCACCCTCGGAATCCTGGGTCTGATCCAAGGCGATTTCACCCCTATCTGGGCGGGGGTGCCCAAGGGTGTTCCCGCGCGCGAGGTACTAGCCTATCTGTGCGCCTTCGTCTCTCTGGTTTCTGGCATAGGCCTACTCTGGCGGCGCGCGGCCGTCATCGCCTCCCGCTTGCTGCTCAGCTCTTTCTTGGTTTGGCTGCTGCTGTTTAGGGTGCCTCTCATCTTCCGTGCTCCTACTGCCACGGTTACTTGGTGGGCCTGCGGTGACACCGCGGTGATGGCGGCGGGCGCTTGGGTTCTGTACGCGTGGTTCGCCGGTGACTGGGACCGACGGCGCCTCAGTTTCGCCACCGGCAACAAGGGTCTGCGCATCGCGAGGATGCTTTACGGCCTGGGTTTGATCCCCTTCGGCGTAGCCCATTTCACTTATCTCGAAAGAACCGTCTCGATGGTGCCTGGCTGGCTGCCATGGCACTTGGCGTGGGCGATCTTCACCGGCTGTGCCTTCATCGTGGCCGGCGTCGCTGTGCTCATCGGCGTGTATGCACGACTGGCAGCCATGCTCTCGGCGTTGCAGCTGGGCCTGTTCACGCTGCTGGTGTGGGTACCCATTATCGTGGCACGCCCGAGCGCCTCCGATTGGACCGAGTTCGTCAGCTCTTGGGCCTTGACGGCCGGCGCTTGGGTGGTTGCGGATTCCTACCGCGGCATGCCTTGGCTCGCCGTGGGCAAGCGCTAGCTCCGCCGGCTTTGGCCATGGCGCACTGCTGGGCCACCTAACCTCTCGTTGGATCGGAGTCCCGATGCATCGGGATTTCTCAACTTGATTGATTGAATCGAAGGTTGGATATAATCACCGCGCCCCGGTCAACTCAAGCGTTGGGCCGCAGGTGGAACCCCATGAGACGCACGTGGACGATCATTGGCGTTGGCGATGTGCATTTCAGCTTCAAGTGGTACCAGTCGCTACTTGGCCTGCCGGAGACGGCTCCCGCCCATGACTACTTCGGTCAAATCCTCGACTCGGATGGAACGGTCTTGCTCTGCCTTCACGAGTGGGGTGCCCATGAGCATCCCTCCTTGATGAGCCCCGATCACGCGCAGCCTGGCAACGGCCTCCTCTTGTTTTTCCGTGTCGATGATTTCGACATGGCGCTGCCAAGGGCGCGCGCTCTCGTCGCTCGGCTCGAGGAGGAGCCCCACGTGAACCCGAACACCGGAACTATGGAGTTCTCACTCCGAGATCCGGACGGGTATTACGTAATGATCAGTGCGCTCTCTGCGACCTAACAAATCGTTAGACGCGAGCGGCGGTAGCGTGTTTTGTAACTAGACTGATGCGGCGAAGGGTGCTTTGATGCGTGCCGCCGCGTCAACTCAGTCGTTGGGCTGCTGGTCCCGCTTGAATCATGCAAATGGTTAAATGGTATGGACCGATTCTGCAATTGAAGATTTGAATGCTATCGGAGAATCTTTGGTTGATTATCCAAGCCAAAGCCAAAGAGGAAAGAGAAATTGTAAGCAGATATAAGCTCACTTTACGCTTAACCTATTCAACAGAGGTAATATAAACGTATGAAGAAAACTAATAGCAATAAAAAGGAGTTGTCACCAGAACAACGTGAAGAACTCCTCAGAGCATTGAAAGCCCGTTTTGAGAAAAACATGAACCGCCATAAAGGTCTTGAACGGGCTAAAGTACAAGCTAAGCTGCAAGCTGATACCGAAAGACTTTGGTCACTCAATGAAATGGAAAGAACCGGCGGTGAACCGGATGTTGTCGGCTTTGATAAAAAGACGGGCGAATACATTTTTTATGATTGTTCAGCGGAAAGTCCTAAAGGCCGCAGAAGTGTTTGTTACGATCGTGAAGCGCTGGAGTCAAGGAAGGAACATAAACCAGAAAATAACGCTATCGATATGGCTGCTGCCATGGGCATTGAGCTTTTAACGGAAAAACAATATCGAGAATTGCAGAAACTTGGAACCTTCGATACGAAGACGTCGAGCTGGGTGAAAACACCTTCTGATATTAGAAAACTCGGTGGGGCCATCTTTGCTGATTACCGCTACGGCAATGTCTTCGTATATCACAACGGTGCAGAATCTTACTATGCCGCCAGGGGGTTCCGTGGCTCGCTAAGGGTCTAAAATTTTGCGCCGAGCCGGCAAAGAGCATACATTCTTTATTTTTCTGCACCCAAACAATCCAAGACTCGGGAGTGTGGTCACGACAAGTTGTCGATGACAAGCCCGCTGGGTCCGTTTTGGACGGGCTAACGATCGAGTTGACGCGGCGGGCGACAACCAACAATCAATTTAGGACCAACACAATTAGGAGGATGACGATGAAGTACGTGATCAGCTGGTTCGAACGCCCGCAGGGTTCACCCATGGAGTACGAGAATGCCCAGAAGCGAATCCTTGAGGTATTCGGTCAATGGAAGGCGCCCGCCAATTTCAAGATCGAATTCTTCGTGGTGCGAGTCGGTGAGTGGGGTGGGCACATGCTGGTAGACTGTGACGATCCGCTGACCATTCACAAATTCTGTTCGATGCTTCCTGCTTTCGTATTCGAGGTGCATCCCGTCATTACAGTCGAGGAAGCCGTCCGCGGCGAACTCGAGGTAATTGCCTGGCGAGATGGACTGAAACGCTAGTGACAGTGACGCGATCGCCTTCGGCCAGACCGCGGGCTAACAAATCGCTGGACGCGAGCGGACTAAACGGGCTCGTCATCGACAACTTGTCCATAACGCAGTTGTTTCCGCCGCGTCAACTCAATCGTTCGGCGTTTACATTGTCACAGTATAGAGGTTGCTATGGAGTCATATGGAACCAGGACGAATTAGTGCCATCTTTCGTTACCCTGTTAAGTCAATGGCCGGGGAATTACTAGACGTTGCCAGGCTAAGTTGGCATGGCATTGAGGGTGATCGCAGGTTAGCTTTTCGGCGACTCACTGACAAGAGTGGCTTCCCATGGCTGACAGCGAGCAAATTACCGCAGTTGCTCCTCTATAAACCAGTAAGGCTCGACAGCAACGCCAACAGTAAGAATGGCGAGCTACTTCCAACGCACGTTTGTACGCCGGACGGGAAAGAGTACGAACTTCGCAGCGACGAACTACGGGAGGAAATTTCGAGCCGGTATGGCAGTGATGTCGAATTGATGAATCTCAAGCATGGCATCTTCGACGAGTCTCCGATTTCGGTAATCAGCCTCGGCACAGTGCATTCGGTCGCGCGGGAATCAGGCCGAGGCGTGGACCTTTGCTACCTGCGCAGATTTCGACCAAACGTTGTGATCGAAACAGCTAGCGCTGAGCCGTTTGAGGAAGACAAATGGGTGGGCCGGACATTGATGTTTGGTGAAGGGAACAGCGGAGCAGCCCTCAGGGTTACTATGAGGGATGAGCGATGTGTCATGGTTAATTTTGACCCAGACACGGCCGAGCGAGATTCTAAAGTGATGAAGACCGTTGTTCGTCTGAACGAGAATTGCGCCGGCGTATACGGCACGGTGGTCAGGGCGGGCGAGCTTCGTGTCGGTCAAGTCGTGACGCTGGAAGGGTAGGACCTAGGGAAGCGCACCAGCGCCGTTGCACAGGTGGGTAGCGATGCTCAGCCACTCCGAGAATTCACGGACGTTCGCGAGTTGCAGCGCCAGCTCAAAGCGAGTGGCGTAAACATGATTACAGAAGCAGACGAAAGCTCTATTGGCCCGGCCAGCTTTATGATTGTCGATCCAGATGGAAACACGATTCTGGTAGATCAACACGTATAGGCAGCGTGAATGAATCTAAAAGACATTACTCCAGCGTTCGCGTTAATCGCTGCTCTTTGTCTTGCAGCAAGGGCGCAATCGTCGTCTTGTCAGTATTGGCAGTGATAGCGAACTGAAGTTAAGCGGATTCGTATGCCTTATTTAAGTATCCTGATATTGAGGCTCAAAATGAATTGTCCAACATGCGGATTGCAGACGACAGAAGATCAAAAGTTTTGTCGCTCATGTGGTGCGGGCTTGCGGATGACTACACGTCCGCTTGCTGCGCCAGCCACCTTACTTGATCTGGAAAGGACGTCAGCAATCGGCTTTAAGCGTGAAGGGCAACGAGGGAATAGATTGACGCTTTGGGGATTCATTATCATGTTTATCGGTGTAGCAATTGGCGTCATAGGCAAAATGCTGCTGCATCAGGAGATGGTTACTGTTGTTGGAGTATTGGTTTCTTTAGTGGGGATGTTTCTTACAGTTTATCCATATCTTTCGCCTTCGCCACGCCAAACGCATGACTCCATTCCGTCCTCACAGCCGGAAGTTCTAACGCGATCACAATCAACCAAGTATCTGCCACAAGAGAGCAACATTGAACATGTACCGAGCATTACCGAAAGAACAACAGAGTTGTTGAAGAATTCGGCTGCAACAAGACCGGAACAGAAGCAAGACGGAGAGTCGCAAGCCTAACAACTAATTGCACCGGAGCGCGGAAAGCTTGTTCCTTAACCTGCTTCCTGCATACTTAGGTTGCTAATCTCATATTCGAAAGTGCGAAGTATGAAAACTAAACCGGCCAGGGCCCCACAGACCATCGACGAATACCTGGCGGCGTTGAGTGACGACAAGCGGTCGCGCTTGAGAAGCTTCGCAAGGCCATCCAGTCCGCGGCGCCTAAGGCTGAAGAGTGCATCAGTTACCAGATCCCCGGCTTCCGTTTCAGCGGAAGGTTATTGGTGTCCTTTGGCGCGGCGGCGAAGCACTGCGCCTTTTACCCCGGTGCTCACCCATTGAAGGCCCACCAGGACGAACTCAAGGCCTATGACGCAAGTAAGGGCACCATCCGCTTTCCAGCGGACAGGCCTTTACCGGCCGCGCTCGTGCGGAAGTTGGTAAAGACTCGGATCGCGGAGCACGGCGGCGAACAGAGGATGAAATCGTGAAAGTTGCCCTTGGACTAAAGGCTCATTCTGGTTGGGCGGCGCTTGTTGTCATCGGCAACTCTGGCGATGAGCTTCAAGTGATCGACCGGCGGCGCATCGAGCTCGTCGAGGCGCGTGATTCGCATTGGGCAAAACAACCTTATCATGCAGCCGAAGCGTTGGATCCGCAGCCTGCTCGAGACTTAGTAAAACGAGCAACGGAAGCAGCATATCGAATTGCAGGTCGAGAGATGCGAGCAACCGTGAAACGCTTACGCAAGCAGGAACATGAAATCGTAGGCTGCGCGGTGCTTGTGCCCAATCCCATGCCCGAATGGAGCGTCGATCAGATCCTTGCGGTACACTTTCGCATGCACAAAGCCGAGGGCGTCTTGTTCCCGGAGGCGCTCGCCGGGGCCGCCGATCAGTGTGGACTGAATCTCATCACGATTCCTGAAAAGCTATTAACCGAACGTGCGGAAAAGTCGTTGGCGACACCATTGAGTGGCTTAACGAGAAAAGTCACCATGCTGGGGAAAACCGCTGGTCCACCCTGGGGCAAGGACCAGAAGACTGCGGCGCTGGCTGCGATGGTTGCATTGCACAGTACCTGAAATGAATTACCAAGCACTTGATGTTCGTTGATTCACACGCACACATCGATGGGCCCGAGTTTGATGCGGACCGCGCTGACGTCCTGCAGCGGGCGTGTGAAGCCAATGTACATGCGATTCTAAACGTCGGCACCGGCGATCCGCACAGCGGCGCACTCGAACGCGCAGTTGATCTGGCATCGCAGAGCGAAGATGTTTACGCGGCTGTCGGCACGCATCCTCACGACGCGCGCCTTTATGATCAGCCAGCCGAAGAGAAGATCAGAAAACTCGTCCAGGAGAACTCTCGCGTCATCGCCTGGGGTGAAATCGGCCTGGACTTTCATTATGACAATTCTCCACGCGACGTCCAGGTTGAGGTTTTTCGGCGCCAGCTACGGGCGGCCGGCGAATTGAATGTTCCGGTGATCGTTCACACACGCGAAGCAGAGGCCGAGACCCTCAACACCCTACGAGCCGAGCGGTTGAGATTAGGAATGCCTGGCATTATGCATTGCTTCAGCGGCAGCCAATGGATGGCGGCAGAAGCAATCGCGTTGGGTATGTTGATTTCGTTTTCCGGCATTCTGACCTTCAAGAAAGCAGATGACTTGCGCGCCATTGCACAACAAGTTCCGCTGAATCATTTACTCATCGAAACCGATTGTCCCTATTTGACGCCTGTGCCTTATCGCGGAAAGAGAAACGAGCCGGCCTATGTGGTTGAAGTAGCGCGTTGTCTCGCGGAGCTGCGCGGGATCAGTCTTAATGAGGTGGGGAATATTACCACCGCGAATTTCGCGCGCGTGTTCGGTTTGCCCTTATCTTTGCTCTAGCGACAACTTTCACATGCTTGGCTTTTGATGTTATTCTCAAAAGGCCAAATAATCTTCAATTTGACCACGTTCATAGGCAGCTAAAGTCGCGATGGCTCAGCAAAATTCCTTCGATATAGTCTCCCAGGTGGATCGCGCTGAAGTAACGAACGCCATTCAACAAACCATCAAGGAAGTTCGGCAACGTTTTGACTTCAAAGGCAGCACGGCGACCGTTGCCCTCGAGAAAGAGGAGCTGGTACTGAGCGCGGAAGACGAAACCAAGCTGCGAAATATGAACGATATCCTGCAGCAAAAACTCATCCGGCGCGGCGTGCCGCTCAAGGCATTAAGTTACGGCACTGTCGATCCGGCGGCTGGCGGCACAGTGAGGCAACGTGCCGCAATTCAGCAAGGCATCCCACAGGAAAAGGCCAAGGAAGTTGTAAAGTTCATCAAGGATTCGAAGGCGAAAGTGCAGGCATCGATTCAGGGCGACGTAGTGCGTGTCTCAGGCAAGGATCGCGACACGCTTCAGGACATTATTGCCAAACTAAAGGCCAAAGATTTCGGCATAGACATGCAGTTTTCGAATTACCGGACTAACTGATCGAAGGCGGGATAAGACTGCAACTTTGTACTCTGAAACGAGACAGACTGGAAAGTCTGTCCTACTGCTAACAGTCAAAACGAATGCACGCAACTGAACAAAGCGCGGTACTTGAAGAGGCAAAGCTTTCCGCCAAGCGCATCTTCAGTCTTATCGGAGCCGACCTGGCTCAGGTCGAGGCTGAGTTTGAACGACAAGCGCGTTCGAACGTGCAGGTGATCGCATATTTGGGCGACTACTTGCGCGAGTCTGGAGGCAAACGCGTCAGGCCGGCACTGACGATACTTTCCAACTACGCAGTCGGTGGCGATGGTTCACGTTACAATTCCATTCGCATGGCGACGGTGATGGAGTTTCTGCATACGGCGACGCTGGTCCATGACGACATCATCGACAAAGCCGACACGCGCCGGAACCGTCCCACAGTTAACGCGCTTTACGGAAATGAAACCGCGGTGCTGATGGGCGACTGGCTTTATATGTCGGCTTTTGAAACCAGCCTCGCTGAACGATCGCTGCAAATTCTGGACATTCTCACGCGCGTCACGCGCAAGATGACTGAGGGCGAGTTGCTTCAGTTAACGACACTGAAACGCAGCGACGTTTCCGAGCAGCAATACCTCGACATTATTCAACGGAAGACGGCCTATCTCTTCAGGGCGTGTTGTGAAGTGGGTGGCATACTCGGCAACGCAAGTGAACTGGAACAGAAAGCGCTCGCCGATTACGGTTTCAATCTTGGCATGGCGTTCCAACTAACAGACGACTTGTTGGACTTCACCTCCAGCGACGACACGCTGGGCAAGGGCGTTGGAGTCGATCTTCTCGGCGGTAAGGTAACGTTGCCTTTGATTTACTTGATAGCCCATGATCCTGCTGCGCGCGATCTCGTCGACACAGTTATGACTCAGGGAAACTATGAGCAGGTGGCGCGACGGCAGTTATTGGGTGCACTCAAGCGCGATGGAGCCCTCGAGCGCGCCAGAGCTCGCGCGGACGAATATGCCGAGGCGGCGCGCGACGCTATCGGAAATCTGCCAACTTCAGAGTATTCCCGGGCGCTTGACGCAATTCCTACCTATGTCCTCGACCGCGATCGGTAGCAAAAACTTCCATTAATTCCTGCGGTAGAGAGGCCCTGCACAAAAAGCACATAGTTGTTCAGAGCTGAGCGACGCCGATTGCGGCTTGCCGCCGCACAGCCCGGAATGCCTAAGGCTTTCCTCCGAGTTCGCCTTAGTGACTATTTCCTGAGGCTCAGCCTCAGGAAAAGAGGTGAGAGGTGAGAGATCGCTTCCGGAAAGGCCGAGCCTTTCCGCACTGTGCGGCGGCAACCCGCAATCTACGTCGCTCTTGCGCGCTGCTTTCGATAGGTAAGTACTTTTGTGCAAAGCCGCGATAGGGTTAGCTATTAGTACCGAAGTTTGGCGGCCAACGTACGGAAACTAACAGTTTGCTTTACTCAGCGCCCACAAACTAAAGAGTTTGCGCCACAAGGCTATTGTGCAAACCGGTGAATCCCTTTAAGATTTGCGCGATGATTGATCGGCCTAACGAAAATAATCTGCTTTCCAGGTTGGAGCAGAGCCTGCGCCAGTCACGGGCTGCGCGCATGCACCTCGGCGCGCGTCTGCGCGAACTGGAAGCTGAAGCGGATTCAGTGCGTGCGGAACTGGCGGAAATGGACACGCTTGCCAGTCAAACCGAAGCGGCCATTTATCGTCTGTTATCGTCGGTACTCGCCTCAAGTAATATCTCAGCCGGATTGCCTTCGGACGCTGAATTGGAAGCGGCGATGCGGCGGTCTCCCGCGCAGTCGCGCATGCCGCTTGCGCATGAGGTCACTCGTCAATCGATTCCTTCACTGCGCCCAAACACGGAGGCACTCAGCGATCGCTTTACGGACCGCACGATTCCGCAGGCTGTCACTCTGTTGCTGCGGGAAGAGGGCGGCTCTCTTCACGTAAATGAAATTTACAATCGCCTGCTTGAAGGTGGTTTCCGCTTCACCGGCCAGAACCCAACAATCAGCATCGCCGTTTCACTCAATCGGAACACACGGTTTCGCAAAGTTGCGCCAGGCACGTTTGACCTCATGATCCGCGACGCGTCGAAAGCTTCCTAGCGAGCGACTTCCCATCTACCAAAGCCATAGATTTTCCATATCTCATTTCTCATTTTTCATTTTCCATTTGGTCCCGATGATCTTCACATCCTTGGCACGCGACGCAATGGCAAATGAGAAATGAGAAATGAGATATGGAAAATCTTCTAGCTCAGATCTGTTGGTACCGGGTCCAGCCTAGCGCGGTCTTGGCGTTGCCCCAGCTCGCGAATAGAATGCGCTTATGCGCGCGATGATCCTTTCTGCCGGTTACGGCACGCGGCTGTGGCCGTTGACGGAAGATCGCACCAAGCCTGCCATCCCGATTCTCGGAAAACCACTTGTTGGTTACGTTGCTGAATATCTCGCTGGTTACGGTTGTGATGAGATAGTAGTCAACCTTCATCATCGCCCGGAGTCAGTGCGTCGCGCCCTGGGCGACGGCAGCAAATTCGGAGTCAAACTTTATTATGTTGAGGAACCCGAAATTCTGGGAACCAGCGGCGGCATCGACAACGCGCGCGCGTTGCTTGATGGCGGAACCTTTATTGTAGTCAACGGAAAAATAATCACTGACATAGATTTGAACACGGCACTGGAAACTCATCGCCGCGCTGCGGCGCTGGCAACGCTGGTTGTTTTGCCGAACGCTTCGTGCGAACGTTTTTCGATCGTGAAAGCAAGCAAGGGGATGTTACAAGGTTTTGGCGGCATGCCTCGCGCTGCAGATTTCGTTGGGAAAGATCCACCGCTCATGTTCACCGGCATCCAGATACTTGAACCGGCAATCTTCAACCATATTCCGCGTGGTGTGTTTTCACATTCAACTACAGATGTCTATCCGCAGGCTGTCGCCGCGGGCGAACGCGTTGCCGTGCATGTCGCAGCAGGAAGCTGGTACGAATTGTCCACGATACAACGTTATCTGGATATTAGTTTGCAGTTGCTATCGCGGACCGGCACTGACATAAGTAAGGGTGCGGACTGCCTCATTTCAGCGTCTGCAGAAGTTCGTGAAGCAATATTATGGGACAACGTAGTGGTAGAAGACGGTACACGAGTAAGCCGCGCTATTCTTGCCGATAACGTTCGCATCCCTCGTGGCGCGGTCATGGAAAATGTTGCCGTTGTCTGCGCGCCGTTAGTCAAAGGGAAAGAACCGCCCGCGAAAGCTTTGCAAGGCGAAGTCCGTGGCGACAATTTTGTTGTGCCTTTGGCTGAGTGATACAATCGCACGAAATTCTGAAGCAAAATGGCGGGACTGAGACCGG
>WNFT01005579.1_pt1 | contig 18960 bp, 15 predicted proteins | sample 5400191 | NCBI WGS metagenome assembly WNFT01 (sample SAMN13153359, study PRJNA577476) | soil metagenome | isolation source: 80 cm saprolite under Madrone tree | place: USA:California | collected 2016-06-14 | reverse complement strand
CGGTCAATACCTGCCAAAACGTCGGTCTTTCGCGTTTCACGCGGTCCAGCACGGTGCCAACGTGGCAATAACAGGGCTGGCGGAGACCGTGATATTCGACGGGCGGGCCAATCGGTCTGAAATGAATCGCCATAGCAGCCAGCATGCGCAGCAGCTTGGGTTCCATTACCGCGCACCAGTAGGTGATGCCGTGCTGCGCACTCATGCGTACGAGCGTCTGAATGAGCCCAAGACTCATCAGCGGGCCCGTTCGGCGTTCGATTGAATTGCGTTCGGCCGATAAATCGGCGTCTTCAAAACCGTAGAGCATGTCGGCCTTGGTGCGGCTGAACTGTTTGGAGATGCTGAACCGCGACACTTCTGCGGTTGCCTGAATGGGGATTGAGCACGCCTCCAGCGCGGAATGCTCGATCAGTTGGTGGATCGCAAAGCTTTCCTCTGGCGCGTCGCGGTGGGGCAAAATCAGCCGCACAGTGCCCATCGCTTGGCCAGTCGGTCGGTGGACCAGAAGGCTATGAACAGAGTGCCTATCGAACTTGTCCATTTCCCTCGCATCGGGATGATCGGCCGGATTCTCGAACGCATTTTCGACGCAGTAAACTTGATATCGAATTTCTTGCGCTCTCCGAACTAAATCCGGAGTGTCAGCACCCATCGTGACAAAATAGCGATTGAAACGGTGAAGGAGTGTCCCTTCGATAGGGTCGGATCGCACCGACGCCTGGGAATTTACTGGATGCTCAAAAAGCTGGGATTCCTCGAACAATTTTCCGTCCTCCCCTCCGTTGGACCTATACGGTCTTAGAGACCTAAAAACCATCAGGAAAAGATTGCGTTCGAATTCCAAATCAAACGCATAAAATCATAAACCCAGATCGTGACATAACGCCAGCTGAAAATTTGAACCCGAACATCACGAATATAACGAGGTCGAAATTAAAAACACTTACTCACGGGGTGCTACGTGCACGGGCCCACCCGTAACACTCGAGCAGCTCATCTCTCGACGAAAAATGGAAATTGGGGAAAAATGGAAATTGCGGGAGGAGAATCCGAACTCATTACGTTTGTCACAAAAAAGACTCAGGGCTGCTTTGGCGACGGTCGAGATTCCACTCACAGAGCAACTTTAAGCAACTTTCGCGCGTTGCACCCTTCGATGCACCAAGAGGACAGAGTTTGTGCGACATTCGTCCGTGCACGTCCAATTACTCCGGGATGGCGTGCTCGTGGGCGACGATCGTCCGGTGCTAAATGACTCGTATTTATGGTTAATGAATGGTTAATTACGTTCGCGCGATCGCGCATCAAGGCCAGTGAGCGTCAGCGAGTGTGCCCGCGCATCCGGGGTGTGAGCGGCCATGCCGTCCGCAATGCAAGCCAGCGGAAACAGGCAATGGTCAGCGCTGAAATCCAGCGCTCAGCGATTTTGACAAAGGCTGCTCATGCATTCTGACGGGGCAAGTCTCGAACGGCCGTTGTTCACTGTCTAACGCTGCTGCCTGGGCCTCGAGTGCAAAGGCATATTTTTGCAAATCGGCGATCGTTTGCCTGTCAAGAAAGGTCGCTGCGAGCATTCTGGCCTCGGCCGCTTCCGCCCTAAGTTCCGAAACCTGCTCTAACCCACTTTGCTCGAACATAGCCCTGCTCTTTGGGAGGAGTTTATCCACCCACGCCATCGATAACGCGTTAGCCAGTAATCGCGTTCCTTTGCCAAAATCCCAAGGCACAAGGTAATACTGCGCTTATCGCAACGCAATAATATGACATGACGAGCGCATGCGGCGGACCAAAAAGTCGCACCCGGCCACCTGACACCGTCTTGGGCGGGTGCCGAATAGTCTTAACATTTTTCACCAATTCGGCCGGCAAAGTGTAAATGCGCTTTACAGGTTTGATCGGGGTATAACGACATTCCCCCTAACTATTTGCTTTATCAAGAAAAAATCTTCAATCGAAAGATGGTACGTTTCTTGCTCAGAAGCCTACGGTTAACCTCAACGCTTAAGGTTTAGAAAAAATGACGCGCTCAAAACTCTTGGGAACTTGTTTAGCTGCCTCCTTCGCAGTGGGCACGCTGTTGGCAGCTGGAAGCGCCAAGGCCGATATCCTTCTCCCCACCCCGAATTGCGGTTTGGGCGCGACAAACAATTGTCTCATCTTCGATGATTTTACGGTCTATTCGCTGGCCCTGCTGAACTTCAAGGCCGGAGCTGGCCCCGTTAGTCCCGGCGATCCGTTTTACGTGAAGAGCACGGGTAGCGATATCGCCGCCGATGTTGTGATTGGCTCACACCCAGCAAATGCCACTGATAACCAGGATACGGTGCCACTCCACGCGGATGACGCTTATGGCACGCCAGACAATATTTCCAGTGGATTTGCGAATTTCTTGATGATCCCGACGGATCCGACTCCGACTCCATTGTCGATCCCAGGCGACAATAGAATTCAGCCCCTCACCCATGTTTTTAATCCCGCGACGGCTAACGCCACCGTTCCCGGCGCCAGCGGGGTTCTTGCTACTGGCGGCCTTCCGCTGTGGGACATCGAGGTCTCGGCGTTGAAGACCTATCTTGCCGGCGGGCATCTCGTGTTTTTCTTCAATCTCAACGAAGAGAATGGGGGGCTCCTGGATAGCGGCCAGGATATGCTCGCCTATCTCGATGTGTATTTGTCAAATTCGGGTCCATTTGTTGGGACCAACCCCCTGCGGTTTACACTGTCAGGCAACGATTGCGGTGGGGGACCAGGAAGCTGTGTTCCTTTCGCTCAAAGCCAGGCTCAGACAGCCGGCGTCGATGATATTCTGACGACCGCGAACGATCAGTGGGCGTACGTGCACGGAGAAATCTGTATAGCCGATGGTTCAGGCGCTCCCCCGGCAGGAACAGTCCTCGGTTTTGGGGCATGTACAGCGCCTCAGACAGCCGTTGGCGGACAGAACGTCAATCAAAACCTTGGTGCAAACCAAGCGGCTTTTGCCCTCTACAGCAAGGATTTAGAGACCGCCCTTAACTCAGGTCTCTACGACATCATGTCGGTTGATCTGCGTATGAGCCACGTCGGCAATGGGTTCGAACAGCTCTTCATCCTCGCGGGCCAGGTCATTGGTGCGCCGGAGCCCGGTACCCTTGCGATTTTCGGGGCGGGCTTGATGTATCTCGGCTTTCGCCTGAGGCGCCGCAAGAGTTCCAAGGTCCTTGACTAGGCAGCAAAATAAAAAAGGGCGGTTTTTCCGCCCTTTTTTACTTCCCAATACCGTCAGGAGCGGATCTGCTTGTCAGCCTAGACATTGCTCGGGGAGATTGTTGGGGGCGACCGCAAAGGCCACAAGGTCCCAGCATCGGTCAGAACTTCCCAAAACGTTGGCCGCTCGCGTTTCACGCAATCCAACACTGTGCCTATGTGGCAATAACATGGCTGACGAAGGCCATGATACTCAACCGGCGCGCCGATCGGCTCGAAGCGAATCGCCATAGCTGCCAACATGCGGAGCAGTTTTGGTTCCATCACCGCGCACCAATGGGTGATGCGGTGTTCCGCGCTCATGCGCACGAGCGACTGAATGAGCCCGAGGCTCATCAACGGGCCGGTTCGGCGATCGATGTGGACGGCCGCATTGGAGTCAACTTCTTCCACACCATGGGTCGTGTCTGCCTTGCGACGCCGGAATTCTTTGGAGATGCTGAAACGCGATACCTCCCCCATTGACCGGATAGGAAAATGGCCGACTCCCGCTATGGCTGACGGCCCGACCAACCTCTGGATCGCAAAGCTCTCTTCTGGCGCATGGGGACGAGCCAAGACCAGCCGCACAGTTCCCACTGGTTGGCTACTGGCACGGTGGATCAAGAGGCTATGTACGGCAAGGGCGTCGAATTCGTCATTCTCCCGCCCATCAAGATGCTCGGCCGGGTTCTCAAATTGGTGTTCGACGCAATAGACTTGATAGCGAATTTCTTGCGCCTGCCGCACCAAATCTGGGGTATTGGCAGCGACAACCTGGAAATAGCGATTGAAGCGCTGCAGAAGTGACTCTTCGCTTGAAACGAAAGAGTCCGTTCGTCGGCTTAGTTGGGCTTCAACAGTCCGGTTGGTCGATTCTTTCATGACGACATCTAAGCCCAAGAGCTTAAAAAATTGATTATCAAGAGCGTATGGGCTGGCATTTTCGTCTTTTAAATCAAATTGATGGCGCGGCTGCCAACGGCTGCTCTTGGATCTGAATATTGTCCGTGGCGCTGATCCACCACCACTGTAGTGTCCGCTCGATAGCTTGGAGCATTCGCTTCCGTCTGATGAGATAAAGAGCTGCCAATTCATCATATGTAATCGATGCTTACAATCAGTAGCCCGGAGTCATTGGAGCACGCCCCATCATCAGCGTGCAGAGATTCTTGTCAACCTATTGAAATCAAAAGATTTCTTGTCCCTTGTCGGGTGGATTTTTGGGGATGCAAGGCCATCGTCATGGCCTGCAATTGTTGAAATTGGTTACAGCCATTCCGGATTCTTTCTCTGAGTTGTTATAAGCCACTGATAATATTGCTAAAAATGTCCTCCTGTAATTGGCATGGCTCTTGCTTTGTTTTTACCATCTGAAATACGCGCCGATCGGGTCCCGCTTGGGACTTGGGCAAGGAGGAATGTGATGAGGGTAGTAGCGAAATTCCAAAAGACTCTTTTGGGTGCTGCGGCGGCAGTGGCGCTGACCTGCGGCTTCGGCGCGACTTCGGCTTATGCTGTGCCAACAGCCACCGTTGATGGGATAACCTTCCCGATCGACTCCGCGCCGGGAGGTGCTGTATTCAGTGATCAAGTTGATCTGGATGTATTGATTACTACGGTCGGTCAGTCCTTTAACGGTATCGGCTTACTTGGGACGATACGGGATGTTCCTACGGTCACGACAACCTATATTCAACCCTGTTTACCAACAGGGTGCTTAGGCACATTCCTTGCTGATGTCTTCGATGGCTTCACTGTGCGCGCGATTACTTTTAACGGAACCACTGGATTTGATATTTACATGACCGGCGGATCCCTCAGATATTACGTCCTACCCGCGAGGCCTAATCAGAATACAGGCAGCCAAGCCACAGATATCACCAATTCCACATCCGCCACGCTCTTCCTTAATTTGGCGCCCGCGGTGTTTGATGCGTTCGGGGATACGTTTCACGTATTCGTTCCTGGCGCTAGTTTATCAACATTTAGTGGAAATGCGCAGGGAGACGCGTTTTTAAATGTCATCGGGGGTGACGCAGCGCCATATTTCGACAGCAACACATTCTGCGTCGGTGTGTCCCCTGCGTGTGCATTCGGACATGCGGACCTTCAATTCGTGGGCAACGCTCATTTGGTCACCTCGGGGGCGGACTTCCCCGTAAGCGGGACAGACGATCTGTTCTCTAATACGGTTGGGATTCCCGAACCCGGAACCCTCGTGCTTCTTGGCGCTGGCCTAATTGGCCTTGGTGCCATGAGACGGCGCCGCAAGGCACGCGCATAAGCTTCGGCGAGCTGGAATTCTGGCATACCCAAAGGGCGGCGGAGGTTTCCGGCGCCCTTTTTGGTTGTAGAAATACCACGCCGTCCGTGAACGAATTTTAGGGAGCATTGAACTGCGCGGTCGACATCAGCTGGCGTAGGATTTAATGCCTCCATCCGCTCAAAATTGCCGCGTTAGGCCAATCTGGATCTGCGTTCGGCTATAACGATAAAGCGAAATCGTGCTCCACTGGTTTGCATAAATGAGGGATAGCCTCGGCGCGAACCCCCGATATTGAATTCGACGATTGAGAATGTCCAACCGCGCGGCCCAAAGTCGGTCGGCGCGGGTGACACCGAACGCGACCAGCGGTGCGTCATACCGCGTCCAGGAAAACGCCGGTTCGATATTTGCGGAAAAGCCCCAAGGCAAATCCCGATAATAGTCGAGCGCAATCCATTGCGTTGTATCGGCCAACGCAGGCAATTTGGCCGTTTGCACGCCGATCCCACCCACCAGGCGGACGACGCTTGACGGGGTAATCGTGTAGCTCGCCTCGAAATTTCCTGCGGTGATCGTACCGTCCTGATCCGTTATGAGGCGATAGGATACGGTTTGAATGTCGAGCGCGGCGCCCAATTGCACACTAGGAAGAAGTGCGAAGGTGGCAGAGGCGCGGCCGCCTATGCCTTGATTGTAGGGCGTGTTGCCATACCAGCGGCGAAAGCCGGTGACGAGCGTGTCGATTTGCCAGCGGCGCAGAAGAAACTCTGGCCCGACATATGCCGAAAGGGTCATGTCGTCGAAAGCCGCACCGCTATATTCGAGGCGGTGAACATGCCCACCCAGCTTTGCCTTCATAGTGTCGGAGAGAAGCGGCGACCATTCCCCTCCCAGATCGACGGTGACACCGACCCCGCTTTTCTGGCGCGCGTTGTCGGAGAGCGTGAACGGTATCCCGTAAAGATCAACCTGGTGGACGCTCGTGGCACCATTCACGTTGGTATCCTGCGCAAGCGCAAGGCCTACATCGTATGACCAATGCTTTAGCCGCAGGATCGCTGCGAGATATTGATCGATATTGGCTTTCACCTCGGGCGCAAGATTACCCGCCCGCGCGAAGCGGAAATTGCGCTCAGCATTCTCGTAATCGCCTTCAAGAAAAAACGCGCGCGCGAGTTCTAGGCGGACCCGCTCCCGGTTGGGTTCGGCGGCCAGGATGCGGCGGAAACTCTCGATTGCCGCACCATAGGCCTTTTCGGCGACAGCGATCATGCCCTGGATGAAGATCGCCGCATTGTCGTTCGGGTTTGTTTCGAGCACATGCGCCAGCACGCGCTTGGCGTCATCGAGACGTCCCGCCTCTAAGAGCAGCGCTGCGGCATCGGTTTCCGTAATCTGTTGCTGGACGACCGGGTTGGCTTCAGATTGCGCGAACGCAGGCAGACTTTGGGCCAGAAAAGCCATAGCCAAGGGCGAGACCAGCACGATCATCTGGCCTGCGCGGGTCATTGTTTTCGACACCTACAGACGTATTCCAAGAACTCACAATTAACTTCGCCGATTCCGATTTAGAACTGGTTACAGGGGCATTGCTCTGCGGCAAACCTCTGCTCCACCGTTCCACCCGCGTTCGCCTCCTGAGGAACGGAAATGACCGCGCTCATAACTCTTGCAATTGGAATTTTGAGCGGATGGCTAGCAAACTGCCCTGCGCCTAGCGGTGCCCCCCGACGACGCCAATCGCGACGCTCCCACTGTCCGAAAGTGACCAAACGGCCCCCAGCTCATTGGCATTGGGCCCGTAGAACCCACCGTCGATATGACCTGTGGCTACGCCGCTTAAGGCAAAAGGCGTAGCGGGTGCTGACGCCGCCGCTGTCGAACCACTGAAATGGCTTGCGGCCGCCGTGATCGATGCGCTGACCGAAACATCGTTCCACGGCGTGGACACATTGGCGCCGCTGATCGCGGTCATATTGGTAAAGTTGCCGGTTATGGCGCCAGTCCCGAAATTTGCAGAAAGCGACGCGTCGCCCAACAATGCCGCCCTCGCAATTCCGCCAGATGACGGGTAGGTCGTGACGAGGCCCGCCACATTTTTCGTGGCGGAATAGATCGCGGTCCCGCTCGTCGGCATCCCGGCGAGGGGTGTTTCATAGCCTGTAGTAAAGGCGCCGAGATGAATATTGCCGGGGGTAACGACCTCCCAAACACCTAGCGCGGCATAATTCAAGTTCGAACTCGTCAACCGAAAGGTGCTGTCCAAAACGTTCGCTTGGCCTTTGAGAAACGATGCCGAGGTGAATGTCGTGTCAATTCCGAGGCCAGGAATTGTCAAGCGGAATTGGCTGTCCCCAGATGCGTTCCAGGTAATGACGGACAGCGTTGCGCCTCCTGAATTCGCAGTCGCAGCGGGTGCGATGCCGCTAGAAGTGGCGCTAATCACAGACTCTTTCAAAGGGAAAGCAGTACCCGCTAACGGTTGCGTGCCAGACGGAGACGGCGTGGAATTTGTACCGGTTGTGGCGGCGTCCGGATGCATGATGCTCGGAACAGAGCCTGCTGCCGTAGTGATGGGTAGGCTCTCTGCCGTAAAGTTGCTCCACGTATTCGTATCAGTGGATCCACTGCCGAATGTGGTGCTCGAAGGCACTGTGGTGGTTCCAGCGCCGGAGCCATCGGATGACCCCGATGACGTTGTGGTTCCAGCGCCGGAGCTACTGGACGAGCCTGAAGACGTAGTAGTTCCCGCGGAGCTACCGGTAGACGTGCCTGAGATAACCGTGGTCGCCGGCCCACCGCCGCCGCCACTTCCGCCGGCACACGCTGCTAAGACGAGTACGCTAACGGCTGCCGCAAGGCACCTTGCAATGAGGCTCTGGCCCATATTTCTCGTCCCTATGGTTCGCGATCACCCCAACGGGACCACAACTCAGCTCGGGTTCCAACTGTTCCGTTTAAGGTTGGTTAACCAGCAAATTTAGGCCTGGACGTGGCCGAAATGACACGTTGGTCGGCGGCGCTGGCAGTGACCACGTCCCGCAAAGTCGATTGCTTCAAATCCGCAGTTTCCCAGTCAATGGCTTGGAGATTCTTCACGAACGACTACCATGAGTCGCCCACCAACGCTTGCTCAGCGGGTATTCCCTGCTCGTTCATAAGAAAGCTCTGGAACATCCAGAGGAGCCAGAGGACTCGGCTGTGATCAAGCAGACCGCTCTGGTGCTGACGGGTGAGTTTCTCAACTGTCTTTCCGTCAAAATAGCCTGAAGCAACGAGCCCGTTCTTACCGGTTAGAGCGCGGGCGAAGCCTTCACCGAGCGGGCCGCGAAACCAAGACGCCAACGGCACCGAAAATCCCTGCTTTGGCCGATAGAGAGCTTCAGTGGGGACCAGCCGCTCGAAGGCTCGTTTGAGGACGAATTTGCCCTCACCATTCGCGATCTTCATCGAACGAGGAAGGTCGAGAGCCCATTCAACAAATCGGTGGTCAAGCATGGGTACGCGCACTTCTAAGCCGCAGGCCATCGACGTGCGGTCGACTTTGGTCAAGATGTCGCCGGGAAGCCAGGTCTTCAGATCGACATATTGAGCTCTGGCCACCGGATCGTCATCCCACGCATTTGCCCAATAACGATGAACCACTGCGGAGGCGTGATAGCCCTGCAGCGCGTTACGCAGTAGGGGTGAGTACAACTGATTGCGGGTTTCGTCATCCGTCACCGAAAGATTCCAGAAATAGCCCATCGCGGAATCGAGACTGAGCTCCCGAAACGTGTGACGCGCGCGCAACGACTGCGGCGCCCAGTCAAGCTGCGGGTAGAGGCGGCCTAATAGGCCGAAAAGAGGCCCGCGAATCCATGGTGGAAGGAAATCGCGGAGGCGCTCTTCCCTGGCATGAAACGCGTAGCGGCGATAACCGGCAAAAAGCTCATCGCCCGCATCTCCTGACAAGGCAACCTTGACACTCTTGCGCGCGAGTTGCATCAGATAATAGCTCGGCAACGCGGAACTGTCACCGAACGGTTCATCGAAGATGCGAGGGAGACGATCAACCAAATCGGTCTCCGTGCCCGTCATGCGTTTGACGACGTGGTGTGCTCCATAACGCTTGGCGACTGCCGCGGCATACTGCGTCTCGTCAAAGCGTGGATCATCAAAGCCAATGGTGAAGCAGTGAATGGGTGTGGGCGTGGCCTTGGCCATCAGCGCCATTGTTCCGCTCGAATCCACACCACCTGAAAGAAACGCACCAATCGGCACGTCGGATATGAGTTGAGATTTCACCGCCGCGCTTAAGCGTTCGATCAGTGTATCGGCGATCTCGTCGGCACTGGTGCCAGAGCTCGCAGCCGGCTTTGCATCCCAATAAGTCCGTAAGAGCGGTTTACGGCCACGCTGGATGGTCAAGCACGCGCCCGCCGGCAACTTCAATACCCCTTCGTATATTGTCCGTGGATCGGCGATGTAGCCGAGCGCGAAAAACTCTTCCACGGCGCAAGGATCTATCCGCCGCGCCAAGCCGGGATGGACGAGCAGCGCCTTCAGCTCCGAAGCAAAGATCAGTGTCTGGTCCGGCAGCAAGGAATAATAGAGGGGCTTTTCGCCGAGGCGATCCCGCGCGAGGAAGAGTGTTCGTTCAGGCTCGTCCCAAATGGCAAAGGCGAACATGCCGGTGAGGTGCTCTAAGCAGCCCTCACGCCATTCCTCCCAGGCATGGATAATGACTTCCGTATCCGAGGCCGTCTCAAAACGATAGCCGCGGCCGATGAGTTCTTGTCTCAACTCCCGAAAATTATAGATCTCACCATTGAAAACGATCGAGACGGTTCTGGCAGCATTGAACATCGGTTGATCGCCGGTGACCAAATCGATAATAGCCAGCCGACGATGGCCAAGTCCGACCCCGAGTCCATAATAGAATCCTTCGCCATCCGGGCCGCGATGGCGAATAGCGTCGTTCATAGCGCTTACAAGGGCGCCATCCACCGGGCGTTCGCCCACGGTGTCGAACCAGCCGCTTATACCACACATAAAAGAGCTCCGGCAGATTTCAATCTGTGGGTTTCACTGCCTGCTGCGCACGGCCGGCGTCAACCAAGTGATTCGGGAGATGGGTTAGCGCCGTCACTGCCGTTTTGAGACGTATGCGCGCGTCCTCTACGGCCCCATCGATGGGAGTCGATAGAGCGATCAAAGCAGCAGCCTCGTTTCCAGTGAATACTGATTGGAGTTGCAGAGCCTTGATCGTGAGGCCACTCGTCGTAAACCGCCCGTCCATCCAGTAGGACGACCATACGAGCCGTTTCTCGGATGGCGAGGCAATGATTGTTTCGTCGAATTGAAGAGTTTCGGAGCCCAGTTGCGTCCCGGCGGTGTGGGCTTCGACCTGATGCCATGTGTCTATGTACAGCGCGAACCCGCGATGACCCCGGCACAAAGCTCGCGAAGAATTCCTGATCGGCTCCTTCGTAAATCGGATGCCATGGTCCAGGCAATTGGGCGACGGTCCACCCCCCAAGCGTAAATGGTTGTGTCAGCGCTTGCGAATTGACAAATATGGGGCGGCTCTCACGCCAGTAAGCAAAGGCCGGACCCGCGCCAATGGTCAATGCCGTTGCCGTCGCAAGCATCAATACCGAAAAACGCGAGACAGCCTGCACATTGTTGTCTACGACTTTGGTCGGTTCTGCCGCAGGATCGCGGAATCGCGTCCCAAAGAAAAACAAGACGAGCAAAATCGCCATGTTGAAAAGCCACCCATATACCAAGTGGTCAGCGCCGACTGCGACTTCATTATTGGTCAGGTAGGCCAACATAATGATTCCGAGGCAACGCAAGCCATTACCGATAAGCGGGATAATGATGCAGGCGGGGAGGAACGTGACGATCTTGTACCATTTACGATATGTAAGATGCGCGAATAGCACTCCGAGCGCGATCGTCGCGATCAAGAAACGCAAGCCGGCACAGGCCTCTGCCACTTCGAAGCGACCCGTGGTCAGTTCGATCACGGTTCCCTCGGTGTAATGGGGGACGCCGAGAAGATTGAGACCGGCATCGGTAAACCAGGTCGCGAAAAGCTGCATCGGAGGGATAAAATATTGACCGAAAGGAACCAGGAAAAACAAATAAAGTGCGGGGAATAATATCGCCCGATAGAGGCGCGCACCTAACATTGTCAAGATGGCGACCTCAATCAGGCCGATGACGGCGAATTGCCTAACCTCGTTGATGGTCGCCAATTTGCCCAGTAGCCACAACAGAAGGAGAGGCGGAATCGCAAGCAAAGCTTTGGGAGCAATGGCAGGCATGCTCGCTCCAAGATCATGACGCATTTGCCAGACAAGCCAGGCTGCGATGGGTATTATCAGGAAGCAATGCGAGTAGGTGGGATAGATCCACCAGACCTCGACCGCATTGAAGACCTCGAATTGGAAAAATAGCAGAATCAAACCGACAAGAAGGGCAAGGGCGCCGAGATGCCAAGCCCACTGCGTCCGAGTCTCTTGTGCCTTCGCGACAATGACCGGCGAATATCCACTCATTGTTCAGCCCCGGCGACTGATGACGCTTTCGGGAAAGGAAGCGGCCGCGAATTGTCGCGCAAGGCTTTAGACGCGGGCGGCGGCTCGACGTTTTGCTCTGCGGGTCGGTTTCCCAATCCTCCCAGCAGATTATCGAGTGTGATAAGCGTTTTCTGCCAATCGTGGTTGTCTTCCACATATCTTCGGCTATTCAAAGCGATACATGAGGGATCTCTACCTCGTGCCGCAGCAATTACTGCGTCGGCAAACCGAGCCGGATCATTTTCGATCCACAGATGAACTCCAGTGCTTACGGTTAGCGCCCGGGTTGCCGCCTGCGTCGCGACGACAGGCTTGCCCATCGCCATCGCTTCCAAGACCTTATTCTGAGTACCCCGAGCAATTCTCAATGGAGCAACGACAACGGCGGCATGTTGAATATAGGGGCGCACATCGTCCACGTATCCGGTGAGAACAATCTGAGGGCCGGCAAGCATCCTTAATGATCGAGGCGGACCGGCTCCGACGACATAAAAGCTGGCTCGCGGTAAGCTAAGCGCAATGCGCGGCATGACCTCCCTGATGAACCATTCCGCCCCATCGACATTCGGGCGATAATCCATCCTTCCAGTCATGACAATGCAATCCTTCGTAACGGAAAAAGGATTGACGAAACTTCCGGGCGCGAAGTGTTCAAGATCGACGCCGTTGTTCAACGCAAAAATGCGCGAAGCCGATTCCGGCGCCAATGCAGCGAAGTCCTTAGCTTCGTGGTCTGAAACCAAAATGGTGGCGCCAAATTGCTGCGCGGCCGCGCGCTCAAGCCGCAGCAACGCCGAAGCTTCACGCCGGAAGATCCAACGTTCTGGCCCCCTCGTCGCCGCTGCATATTGTCGCCATTTGTCCGAATCGATGTCTACCAGATCGAGAATTGCATGCGCGGGATCAAAACTGGGGAAGTCGACGAGGTATGGCGCCATCGCCGAGCTGAAAACCACAACGCGATCAATCGGACGCGATTTTGCAAGGGCGTTTATCCATCTTTTTAACTTGGCGCTGCCGAAATAGGCCGTCGTAATCGGCTGCCCGGTCAGCATTGCCTTAGAGGCACGAAGCCATTTTGTCACAGGGTTAAGAGGGATGAAAAGGCATTCGCCTCCGGCCAACTGGCGCACGGTATTTTCATATATGAAGTCCGCGGGATCATCTACAAAACAAGCGAGATGCACCCGATGATGCTTCGCCATGTGCTTGAGAAGAGCGTGCGAGCGAATCTTGTCTCCCTTATTGGGAGGGTACGGGACGCGGTGGCAAAGAAAGAGTATCTCCATTCTCACGGTCCCTGCTTCTGGGGCACGGCGACGGGATAGATCTGATCGACCCGCTTCCAGCTGAAATCCCTAAGCAGCCTTTTGAGGCGATTCTGCATTTTGGAAAGATTGGTGTAATGGCGCAGTTTACTTTTCCAGGGCGCGTTAGGGATACGTGGCTGGTCCGGATCGATTTCCCAGGGATGGAAGTAAAACATGCAAGGCTGCTTATCGCGTCGCGCCACCGTTTTTAGATTCTGCACTGAGACCCAGTAGGGTAGCAGTCGAAAATAACCGCCACCACCGCAGGGCCAGTTCATTCCCAACCTTTGTACGGATGTTACGGGGATTTCGATGAACTCGTGGTCAGCTCTGGGATAAAAAGCAAATCGTGGCGCGTCCGGTATGCCATACAAATCGTGCCGAATAGGATAGGTGCTGGAACTATATCGATAACCAGCTTGTTCCACCAATTCGAGCGCCCAGAGGTTTCGCCGCGTAATCGAAAAGGATGCTGCACGATAACCCTTGACGCAAACGCCCCCGACATCTTCGAGGATGGCTTTGGCGCGCAGAATGTCGCTCAGAAATACCGACTGAGATTGGCAATCGGCGCGGTAATGGGCAAGCCCGTGTGAGGCAAGTTCATGCCCGCAAGCCACGATCCTGCGGACAACTGAGGGGTGGCGTTCCGCTACCCAACCCAACGTGAAAAACGTGCCGTGGACACCCGCATCATCAAACATTTTAAGAATGCGATCGATATTGTGTTCGATGCGGCACTCTTGCCGATCCCAGTCTTTTCTATCAATAAATCGGAAGAAGGCTTCAACTTGAAAATAATCCTCAACATCGACAGTCAGCGCGTTAGCAGTCTTATCGGTAAGGTTTGTTACGGGATGTAATGCCCATTCGGCAACGGGATCCCTGCGGTCAAGTCTTCTGGACATAATAACCGCTCCGCCACACGAACACAGACCTATTCAGACGCAGAATTGCCGAAATGCAGAAAAGCGTGAATCGAGGCTGCAACCCGCTTCACGAAGGCCTCTTGGCGTACAATACGTTGTTCAAGCCCGGCGATGCGATGTAGGACTTCGACATCGGCGACCCCACCTCCCGTGGGTTGTCCCGCCGTACTGTTCGCGCCCACAGGTCCACGAAATGAGTTTTCAGCCTCGAGATCAGCCCAAACTTTGTTGACCTCAATAGCTGAAAAATGGTGGATGTCGTCCAGAAACCCGAAAAGCAAGAGCCGGCTACAAAGCGTATTGATCCGTCGGGGAATCCCACCAGTATGTGAAAATATCGCAGTCACCGCGCCCGAATCGAAAGAAGGATCTGATCGCCACCCGACTTGCTGCAAACGATGAAATAGATATTCACCACATTCTTGCTGGTTCATCGGACCCAAATGATAGGTGGCGATTACGCGTTGACGGAGCTGTTCGAGATCCGGGCTTGCAATGACATTGCGAAATTGTGGTTGTCCTATCAAGAAGCTTTGAAAAGGCGCAACGTTTCCAATCTGAAAATTTGACAACATACGAAGTTCTTCGAGTGCACCGATAGGCAAATTCTGGGCCTCATCGACAACCAGAAGAGCTCGGCACTGATGTTTATGTGTAGCCTCAAAAAAGCTCTGTAGACGGAGGATTAGCGAACTCTTATCAGTCGGAAGACTGTTCAGACCAAAAGCAGCTGCAACCATTCGTAATAGGTCATAGCCGTCGAGCTGTGTTGTAACGACGTGGGCAGCAATGATCCTTTGGTTATCAATGGAGGCGCACAATCGTTTGACCAGCGTCGTCTTGCCGGCACCGATGTCACCGGTAATGACAATAAATCCTTCTCCTCTACTGAGGCCATATTTCAAGTGCGCCATAGCCTGCGAGTGGACACTACTGTCGAAATAAAACCGATGATCCGGCGTCAATAAGAATGGTTCGCCTTGCAGTCGATAAAACTCGGTGTACATGGCTCTCCAGGGCCTTATTGTTACAAACGGTGTCGATGTTGCCTAGGTATTGCCGGCGCGCTCCTTGCCATAAGCATAATAATATGTGTCACCATCGACTTGGTGCCATTTGGGCGCTTTGTTGAATACCACACTGATATTCCGGCAAGCGGAAACGTTTTCCAACGCGGCTTGGAGTTGGCTGCGACTCGTTTGCCCTGCGGCGACGACCATCACAATTTGATGCACATGCATCGCTACGTTTGCTGGTTCTGCGGAGGCGAGGACGGGGGACGTATCAATGATAATTATACGGTCATTATATCTGGTGGAAATATCATGGCAGAGGTCCGCCATCTTGCGACTTGAAACCAATTCAGGAGTTCGTTCGTCGCGCTTGCCGGCAAAGATGACACTCATATTTGGTAGATCTCTACACCGATGCATGATCTCACTTATGTTCGTGCAATTTCCATTGAGCAAATCAATCAGGCCCTTGCCATCGGTTGGTTCAAACAGGCGACCCAACGAAGGATGAATGAGATCACCGTCGATTAGAAGCACGTGCAGATCGCGCTCCGCAGCAAGAGTGAGCGCCAGATTGGTCGCGGTGAATGTCTTACCCTCGCTCGGTAATGCGCTCGTTATCATGACAAGGTTATTAATCATTGCTTGCGCTTTCGTGTCCTTCACCCGGGCAAGCAATTTGCGTTTGATCGCTCGAAATTCGAAGGAAACGCTCGAACTCATATTATCAGGCGTGATCATGCCCATTCGGCGGAGTTCGCTGAAATTAAGTCCCAGAGACCGGCTGGTGCGGGCCGACGGTGCTTCCGAGTCTTGCTGAAAGCTAGTGGGCCGGGCGGGCGGCGTTGTTCCATATTCGAAAGCAGGGAGCACTGGTTCCTGAGACTTAGGGAGACCAGAAAGGTCCGACAACGGACCAGGCTCGGGAGTTGGCCGCAAGCCCGCAAAGCTAGTCTCAGTCATGTTGCCAAGATGTCTAGCAGCGCGTTGGATAAGGTGAAGACGGTCGGAACCCTCAGCCATTTCTACACCCCGAGTACAGAATAGATGGAACTATCAAACACTATTACGACCCCCACATAACAAAAAAACAGAAGCGCGACCGAGGTGGCTAATGCGAACTCGGGCAGCATGCTACTCGAGGACAATGCAGAGTTACGGAATCTGGAAACCACCCCGATTATTGGGATGTCGAATTGGGCGGAGAGGTTATCACTGGTAATAAAGCGTCCGGAGATTAGCGCGAGGAGGACACCACACGCGGCACCGCCTATCAATCCGGCAAGCAGCGCAAGTGAGTTCAGCACCAGTCGATACGGTGCCGCAGGACGCTGCGGTTTTTGTGGAGGTTCCACGACGCGAAATGCCAGGCCTTGATTTTGATCATTCACTGCTTGCGACAGATTGGCAGATTCTCGGCTCTGAATGAGTTCCTGATACGTTTTTTCTATGTTGCCATAATCGCGATCGAGATCTGCATACTTGGTTAGTATATCGATTGCGCTCGACGTTGTTCTCTTCGTTTCACTCAACTCCGTCTGGGCCGCAGCTACGCGCTGACGCTGAACGGCGACATTGGCTTCTTCATCAGCAAGTTTATTGTTTAACTGAGTGTATACCGGGTTCGGCACTCCAGGTGATTGACTGTTGGCGGGTGGGCTCTCTGGAGGCGGCGTTTCTGAAACGTCGGCCTTGAGCTGCGCAATGAGTCGCTGCAGGGCAATAACTTCGGGATGAGCGTCTGTGTATTTTGTCCGCAAATCGCTTAATGTTTGCTGAGACTGTTGCAAACGCTGCAATGCACTGCTGCGCTGAGCATTGTTGGCGGAATCGCCGCGGAGATTCCCATCGCCACCGGCGGTCACGATGACAATACGATCTTCATATGGAACGGTCTTGGGAGTTGTTGCAACCTGCCCTTGTACGCTGTCTCGCCGTGCCACAGCTGCATTCAAATCCTTATTGGCTTGCGCCAATTCCTTCTCAACTGCGTCAATCCGAGTAGATTGATCACCTTTCCCAAGAATTTGCATATTGAGGGTCTTAAAATCAGCCCGTCGCCGGTCAGCCTCCCGCAGTCTTTCCTGATATTCTGTTATTCTTTTTTCAATAAAGGATCGGGCATCGTCCATATTGAGACGCTGGTTGCCTATGTTGGAATTCTGAAGGATCGATAAAAGCTGGTTGGTTACCGACAGAGCATAGTCGCTGCTATTGTCAGTGTAGGCGATCGCATAGAAGTTCTTCGTTCCAAGAAAACGAACGGAAATCTTGTTCTCCAAAGCCTGAACTTGCTGCTCCAGTTGAGCCGCTGTCAGCGCGTTTGTTTTGGGATCTGTGAGATGGATAACTTGCTCAAGGTTAGGCCGCGTGATGAGGGTCTTGAGCATCACCGCAATCTGTTGGTCCGTATCGACGCTTACGGTAAGACCTCTCAGTAGAGGTTTAACCACATTGTCCGTGTCGATGTAGACTTTGGCCTCGGCTTGGTATTGATCGGGAAGGGCCGCGATCGCAGCCCATCCGATCAAACACAGCACCCACGCGATCCCCAGAGCGTACCAACGATACAGCCACATGCCGGAGAGGTAAGTGAGCGCTATCGATTTCCAGGATTGCATGGCACCTACTGTCCCCTAATTGCAAGAAACTCTTAAATTACAGGAGATTAGCTTCGCCTGAAACAGGTATTCTGCGCGCCGATTGCTACCATTTGACGTCAATTGCAATTAACCCGAGCCTTTCAGGTTCTGCAAGCGTAGGCCTGGGTTGCAGTTAATTTCGAATGCGACGCCCTAGGAAGAAACGGACGTGCCTTCGCCGATGGATAACGCCCCCGACCACTCCTGCGATTGCGCTATTAACGCCTTTCCGCCCGGAAGCGTTCCGCCAGCAGCTCGTGGGATGATACGATTCGTGAAACACCAAGACGACCCTATCGCTGTGCTCTTGCTCAGTAAAGTCTCCACAACCTGAGTCAAGCCAATTACAAGGTAAAATCTCGCATAGCCGAAGGCCTGTCTAAATCTCCAAGATATTAGGACTTTAAAGGTGTGCTCGTAGAGTTAAGCTCACACTTGGAGTCAAAACCCCTCGCAATGGTACTGTCGTTCATGTCGACGTCGAGTCCCATAGATCAACCACTGCCAACGCGATCGCTTGGCTGGCTAACATGGTTAACGGCGCTCGGCATCATCTACGGCAGTCTATTGCCATTTGAGTATCGCGCAATACCATTGGATCAGGCGGTTGACATCTTCCGGCACATCAAATGGCTAGATCTGGACATTGAGAGCCGCGCTGACTGGGTCGCTAATCTCATATTGTATTTGCCGTTCGGATTCTCCACCTGCGGCGCTCTCAGCCGGACGACCTTAGCCGGTGCCATTCTTCTTGCCTTATTGCTCGGAACGTTCTTGGCGGTCAGCGTCGAATTCGCCCAGATTTGGGCTGCCCCGCGGACGGTATCGCTCAACGATATCGTTGCTGAAATCGCCGGTACCGGTCTTGGTGCTCTCGCTTGGTCACTAGGGGGGAGGATGTCACTACGCGTCATGCGGTCCGCGCGCGCCGGTGGACCCGACGCGGTATCCGCAGCATTTGGTTTATACGTGCTGGCCTACGCTTTTCTAGCTCTGTTTC
>WNFT01001628.1_pt1 | contig 18972 bp, 20 predicted proteins | sample 5400191 | NCBI WGS metagenome assembly WNFT01 (sample SAMN13153359, study PRJNA577476) | soil metagenome | isolation source: 80 cm saprolite under Madrone tree | place: USA:California | collected 2016-06-14 | reverse complement strand
AAGCGCAACCCGTTCGATCAGGTGGTGTCAGCGGAGCGCTTCGGCAACCCCCTGGGGTAGACGGGCACGTACGCGAGGGCCGCGAGTCATCTTTAAGCGTCATGACGTGTGGGACAGGCAGGAGAGAAACCGGCGGCCCAAACGCTGACGGCGGGGTCTAGTTGTCCTGAGTCCGTGGCCGGCCCATGCGCAAGGTGGCTCCAACCAGCACGGTCAGGATTGCCAGCACGCCGGCGGTCCACGCGATCCCGGGCACTCCGGCGAAGCCAAGAACGATCGCCGCAATGAACGTGATCACGGCCGCGATGCCCGGCACGTTGACGATGAGCGAACGCCGCGCTTCGCGGGTCACGGCCGCGACGATCCCAGACAGGACCAGCAATGCGCCCAACACATAGGCGCCGATAGAGGAGAGGTGGTGCGAGGTCTCGCCGAAGGCAAACGGCGAGATGATGAGGAGAATACCGAACACTATCGTGGCGTAGTCCTGCCATCGCTTCGAAACAGTCATGACCTCATACCTCCAATTACCTCCGCCTTCGCTTGTACCGTACTCCTCGCTTCCCGCGGTCGCTTGACTACGACCGGCGCCCGTAAGTGCGTCGCGAGGACTCATGCAGGCCTTGGTGAACCGCAAGGTTCAGGGGCTCGAATGCCTGGTCCGGACGTAGCCGGACAAACTCGAATCAAGCCCGATGGCTTTCAGATTCGTCCTTGTATCTCGCGCGCGCGTCCTGTATTAATGTGACGCAGAGCGCGACGCGGGTCGCGGATCTCGCTGATATGGACACCGGCGGCCTCAAACTCGTCGCGTCAGCGCTGCGAGTCGCCTGGCGGGCGCCAAGAATCCGGACGAGCAGCACAACGGGAATCGTGCGCGAGGTCTTCTTCTGGTGCTCGTCTAGTTGCGGAGCCGCGCGCAGTGCATCGGCCCACACTTTCTCTCGCTCGCGACCCTCGAGTTCACTGGCCGCGGCAGCGAAAATCTCGCCGCCGAACTCGACCTCGATTTCCGGGTGCGATTTCAGGTTGTAGTACCAGTCGGGGTTCGAATGGGCGCCCCCATTGGATGCGATGATCGCGAACCGGCCGTCAGACTGCGGGTAGCACACAACCGGAGTCACGCGCTTGGTACCCGACTTGGCGCCAACGAGGTGGAGGAGGATGAGCGGAACACCCTCGAACTCACCTCTCCCCCCGTTGGCGCGGAACTGTTCAATGATCATGGTGTTGAAGTTGCTCATGTCTCTCTCCTTCGATGTCTCCGCAGCGAGAGCAGGTTCCGTTCTTAGACCCCAGCAGTCCCGAGGTCGTCGGAGCGGCCGGCTTTTAGGCGCGACCACTGGGAGATTGGGCGTCCGTCGGTGCGGTACCCGTCCTGCTCGCCGGTGATCTCCGACCTTCGTGGCCACCCCGCGGGCGAGTCCTCCCAGGGCTCTTGCCGCCCGTACAAGGTCAGGTCTAGCAACGAATAGCTGTTGTCCATCGCCTCGACGCCGCGGCCGTTGGTCCAGTACGTCTCGAACACGCGATCTCCCTGCCGCAGGTAGCACACCAGGTGGAACAGGCCGACCTGACGACCGGTCAGGAGCGCATCGAGCGACTGCTGGGCCGAGTACCAGGGCATGTCCCAGCCCATGAAGTCGCGGTAGCGGACGCTCTCCTCGAAGGGGCCCTGGCAGAGCGTGGCGTAGGTGACGTCACGCGAATGCAGAAAGGACAGCTCTCTAACCTGCCCGTTGTAGAGCGTGCAGCCCTCGCACTGCTCGCCAGCCGGTCGGCCGGCGTACCACATGAAGTAGTAGGCGATGAGCTGCCGGCGGCCCTCGAATACGTCCAGCAACGTGACCGGACCGTGCGGACCGATCAGCGCGAGGGTCGAGTCCACCTCGACCATCGGCAGGCGGCGACGTGCCGCGGCAATCGCGTCGCCCTCGTGGGTGTGCGCCTTCTCCCGGCCCCGAACGGCGCCGAGCTCAGCTTGAAACGTCGCCCGGTCGACCACAACTGGGAACTGTTTGCCGGCAATTTGCACCTTGTTGACTCTTCCTGAACTTGTGGCGTCGCTTACGCGTTTCTGTGTCATCTCATCCGCTCCAGCAATCGTCCAGCGCTGGCGGGCACCGGGATTCCAGGTCTGAGGCCGGGCGAAGGCTCGACATCGTCAAACGCGGTCCGCATCGGCACAACTCCAGCCCAAATATCGAGCTCCGCGTCGGCGCCCCCATCGTCGGTGGGGGGTCCGAAACGGCACTTCGCGGAGGCCTCATCTATGGGCATGGAGAGAATTACCGTCGCCTTCAACTCTTGACGGCTCGGCTTCCGGACCTCTTCCCACCGACCGGGCACAAGCTTGTTTGTGAAGGCCGCGAGCGCAGCTATGCGTTCGTCAGGATCCTCAACGCGACTGAAGACTCCAAGGAGGACAGCTGACCGGTAATTCGCGGAGTGCTCGAATGCCGAGCGTGCGAGGACCAGTCCGTCGAGCAGAGTGACCGTGACACACGCGGGGGCGCCGCCACCAAGGATGCGCATCGTGCGGCTGGCAGTCGAGCCATGCAAGTAAACCGCATCACCTATTCGCGCCTGGAGCATCGGGATACAGAAAGGTTGACCGGCTTCCACGAATGCCACATGCGCTACCAAGCCTTCGTCGAGCACTTCATAGATAGAGTCGCGATCGTAGTGACCGCGAGAGGGCTGGCGCCGCACGTGGACGCGACCGATCGTTTTCTTCGTCGCCACTGCGTCGCCGATCCGGCCTTCACCTGTCACTTCGTACGCTGACATGCCGGCTGCCACCACCCTTGCGGGCCGCTTTCAGTACTCATCGTGGCGCTGAACCCAGCCCAGCTTTCCCACCACAGACTCGTCCCTGCCCTTCGGCACCAGGTCGAGGTAGTGATAGGCCGCGTTGACCATGTCGATGCCACGGGCATACGCCGAATACGTGTGAAAGATATTGCCCTCGTCGTCCCTCAAGAAGACGCTCAGGCCTTCCCGCTCGCTCGCAAAGTTTGGCTCGGAGCGGTAGTTGTAGTAGACGTCGTTGCCCTGTTCGATGTCGATCGGCCGAAATGACACGCCGTAATCGAAGTTGAAGTCCGAATCGCCGGACGAGACCCAGTTGAACGACCATCCCATCCGCTCCATGTAGGCGGCGATTGTGCGATAGGGAGCGCGCGACGCCGCAACCAGCGTCACGTCTCTTTGATTCAGGTGGACTATCACGTTGACGAAGTTGTCGATCCAGAACGAACAGGCGGCACACGCGGCGTCTTCGGTCCACGGTGTGTCCGATGTGGCATTGGCCGGATCGAACATGGCGTGATACACGACCAGCTGGCTGCGGCCATCAAACAGCTCATCCAGGGTCTGCCTGCCTTTGGCCCCCCGGAACGCGTACTCCTTGTCAACCTTTTCCCAGGGCAGGTCGCGCCGCTGCTGAGTCAGCTTGTCCCGTAGCTTCGTGAACTCCTTCTCGGCCGACAGGAGCTCGGTTCTCGCAGCCAGCCAATCCTTATGAGCCACGACAGGGTGTCGTTCCGTCACGGTCTTCCTTGTTCGCCCCTTTCTTGCTCGTGTCTTTCGATCGGTCATCGTTTTTCTCCTTCTTGCTTTGATACACACGGTTTGTCGCCGAGCTCACGAAACCGACGTCATCTCACATCGGCGGCGTCAGTCCGGGAACCGAAGATGGCGCGACCACGATGAGGATTCCAAGTCCGACGATCGCCAGCGCCAGGGGAACATCGATGGCGGCATGTGCCGGCAGAAGCTTCTGGACAATGACGAGAACGGCTATCACGGACATCCAGGTGAGGCTCATCACGCCCAGGGCAACCAGCATCAGCATCAGTCCAAGGCTCGAGCCAACGCACCAGAGCCCGAATGCAAATCCAGACTGCACGCTCTCCTTGCAGCGCCGGCGAAAGTGGTGCTTGAGCGGGCTTAACTCGTAGACGCCTGCAGCGATCACTAACGCGCCCGCGGCCAGGGTCTCGTGCGGCCGGTACAACGCGTACACCGCGAGGCCGACGAGCGTCCACACGGCGAGGTATGACGCGACGAAAATCGTCACGGCCCTCACGCGCCCGCTGGAATGAGCGCGCCGCACGACTGCTGGCGTCGCGCCCGGCAGCATCATCGCCGCCATCATCGACACCCACTGCGCGACAAAGAAGCCAAACGACCCCAGGCCCGTTGCGACCCCCATGTCCATCCCGTTCATCAGCCGGACCGCAGCGACCCAAGCCACAGCGGAGAGGCCGAGGGTCGCCGTCAGCGCCGCTACGGTGGCGGCGGAACTGGCGTTCGTAGCGACGCCGGACCCGACGGTGCCGGGTTCCACGGGGTTTAACCTCGGGCGACTGGCGTAATGAGCTTCGGGCTTCACTTTCGAACCATGTTGTAGGGTTCTTGGCATCATGGCAAGAGCCACCGCTCATCGACAAAATGAGTCCAGTGGCGCCGCTCGTGATCTGTTGCTGGAGGTCGAGCTCCGGCGCGGGCGGATGCGGAAAAACCTGCGGGAGACGCTTCGGTCCGCGATCCAGGAGGGCCGTCTGGTCGCCGGAACCACGTTGCCTTCGTCGCGGACCCTGGCCGTTGACCTCGGTTTGTCCCGCGGCGTCGTGACCGATGTCTACGACCAGCTCGCAGCGGAAGGCTACCTTGCCATAGAACCACGGCACGCCGCGACGGTGGCCGGTGTCGCGAGCGCCGCTCGGGCCAAGCCGGAGCCGGCCACGCCGACGTGGCGGTTCGACTTCACGGCGACTACGCCGAACGTCGAGCTCTTCCCGCGTCGACCGTGGATCCGCTCCGTTGAGCGGTCCCTCCGGAGCGCCTCGCGCGACGCTCTCGACTATGGCGATCATCGCGGCCGGATCGAGCTCCGGGTGGCCGTCCGGAACTATCTGGCGCGGGTACGAGGGGTGCGGACGGACCCAGAGCGGATCGTCATCACCCAGGGGTTCACCCAGGCCCTGGACCTACTGTGCCGTGTGCTCGCAGCTCGCGGCGCCACGACGCTGGCATTCGAGACCCCCTCCCTGCCAGACGAGTGGGCGACCGTCAGGGCGTCGGGGCTCCGGCTGCATGCTTGCCGAGTCGACGGCGACGGTCTTATCGCCGACGAGTTGAACCACAGTGACGCGGCCGCCGTTGTGGTCACGCCCGCGCATCAGTTCCCGACTGGAGTGGTCATGACTTCAGCCCGACGAACGGCCCTCGTGCGCTGGGCGGCTCGTGAGGGCCGCCTGATCGTCGAAGACGACTACGACGCCGAGTTCCGCTATGACCGCGCCGCGGTCGGCGCGCTCCAGGGCCTCGATCCGGGGCGGGTGGTCCATGTCGGGACGGCGTCGAAAACGCTCGCGCCTGGCGTCCGGCTGGGCTGGGTGAGCCTCCCTTCCGATCTGGTGGATGAGGTGCGCGCCTGCAAAGGCGCCGCCGATTCGGGCTCTCCGGCGATCGATCAGCTCGCCTTGGCGGATCTGATCTCAACCGGCGAATACGACCGCCAGGTCGGCAGGGCCCGACAGCTCTACCGCCGCCGCCGTGATCAACTCGTGGATGCTTTGTCGGCCCGCCTGCCCCGCTTGCGGGTGGAGGGTGCGGCGGCCGGTCTCCATGTCCTTCTCCGCTTACCAGACAGCGTTGACGACGGCGCCTTCGCGCGCATGGCTGCCAGCCACGGGATTGCGGTCCGCGCCCTCTCGCCGATGTTGCTCGCAGGAGGGCGCGACCGCGGTCTCCTCCTGGGTTACGGCCGGCTCCCGCTTGAGCGGATCGACGAAGCTGTCGAATCCCTCGCCGGAGTTATCGGACGTGACGGTGGCTAACCGCGGCCTAATGAGCGGTAGCGATGTGCCTTTCACAACGCGACCCGACCTCGAGGGAACGTTCGGAATGGCGAGCTCTACGCACTGGATGGCCACGCAGTGCGCAATGGCGGTTCTCGAAACAGGAGGCAATGCATTCGACGCCGCCGTTGCAGGCGGGTTGGTGCTTCAGGTGGTGGAGCCTCATTTGAACGGTCTCGGCGGCGAGGTTCCGATCATCCTTTGGGATTCGTCCCATCGCCGAGTCGAGGTGATTTGCGGTCAGGGTCCAGCCCCCGGAGCGGCCGGCCCGGAGCGGATGCGGTCGATGGGAGTTGATGAGATTCCCGGCACAGGCCTGCTTGCGGCATGCGTGCCTGGTGCATTCGCGGGTTGGATGGCGCTGCTTCGCGATCACGGGACGCGGCGGCTCGAGGACGTTTTGCACTTCGCGATCGAGTACGCGGAGGCGGGGTATCCGATCGTGCCGCGTATCGCTTACGTGATCGCGTCGGTGGAGGAGCTCTTCCGCACCCACTGGCCAACGTCGGCTTCGGTCTACCTAAAAGCAGGGGTGCCCGCCCCCGGCGGCCGGCTTCGCAATCGCGATCTCGCGCTCACCTATAAGCGATTGCTGCGCGAAGCGAAGTCTGTCGGTGACGGCCGCGAGCAACAGATCGATGCGGCGCTGGCAGCGTTCTACTCCGGCTTCGTCGCCGAAGCCATCGAGAACCAATGTCGAACCGAATCGATGGACAGCTCGGGAACGCCACATGAGGGCCTCCTGACAGGCCAGGATCTCGCGAACTACAGGGCCGATCACGAGGCAGCGGTTTCGGCCGCCTTCGAGGCCTGGACCGTCGCTAAATGCGGGCCGTGGAGCCAGGGCCCCGTTTTCCTGCAGCAGCTACGTCTGCTGGAGGGCTTCGACCTCGCCCGAACCGGCTTTCTGACCGCCGATCACATCCACACAGTCGTCGAGTGCGCGAAGCTCGCGTTTGCGGACCGCGAGGCCTGGTACGCGGATCCCACATTCGTCGAGGTGAACCTCGAGGGCCTGCTCGCCCGCGACTATGCGAATGCCCGCCGCGCCCTGGTGGGGCAGAGCGCATCGCTCGAGCTCAGGCCAGGCGCGCCTGGCGGACTCAAGCCGCGCCTTCCGCGCCGCACCGTGCAAGAGATTGCGGAAGGCCACTGGACGGGCACGGGGGCGCAAGCCGTGGGCGAGGTGCGGGGCGACACGGTTCACATCGCGGTGGCCGATCGCTTCGGGAACATGGTCGCTTGTACTCCCAGCGGAGGTTGGCTGCAGAGCTCTCCCGTGATCGAGGGTCTCGGCTTCTGCCTCGGCACCCGAGCCCAGATGTTCAACCTCGATCCCGACCACCCAAATCACATTGAGGGCGGCAAGCGACCAAGGACGACTCTCAGCCCATCGCTTGCCCTGCGCGATGGCGAGCCGCGGATCGCCTTCGGCACCCCGGGTGGCGACCAGCAAGATCAGTGGTCTCTGGAGTTCTTCCTTGCGCACGGGGTGTTTGGCCATGGCCTTCAGGCTGCGATTGATGCGCCGATGTTCCACTCGGCGCATTTCCCTAGCTCGTTTGCGCCCCATGAGGCGCATCCCGGGCGCGTTCACATCGAGTCACGTGTGGACGGTGCTGTTTCCGATGAGCTGCGACGTCGCGGACATGAGGTGGTGGAAATGGGCCCCTGGTCGCTGGGGTCGCATATGCGCAGTCGGCCGGGATCAAGACACCGGCATGTTGTCTGCGGCGGCCAGCCCGCGCGGCGGTCAGGCTTACGCGGCGGGCCGGTAACAAGAAGTCAGGACCGAAGCCTTGGGTCCAGCGCATCTCGAAGCGAATCGCCCAGCCAGTTGAAGCTGAAGACTGCCACCGAGATGGCCGCACCAGGCACGATCGCCAGCCACGGGTCGTTGTTTAGAAACGTGCGGCCGGAGTTGATCATCTGACCCCAATCCGGGGTCGGCACCTGGGCGCCCAGACCCAGGAAGGAAAGCGTCGCCTCGGCCAGGATGGCAAACCCCGCGGAGAGCGAGATTTGCACGATGATGGGGTTCAGAAGGTTCGGCATGATGTGGCCTAACACCAGCCGTAAGGGCCCGGCTCCCAGGGAGCGCGTGGCGGTGACGAACTCCATCTGTTTCAGCTGCAGGACCTGCCCCCGCACGAGGCGTGCATAAGCGGGAATGGCAACGATGCCGATGGCGATCATCGCGTTGCGCAGGCCGGGACCCAGAGCCGCCACGAGCGCGATCGCGAGGATCAGGCCGGGGAAGGCGAGGAGGGCGTCGATGAACCGCATCAGCAACAGATCGGTGAGGCCGCCCGCATAGCCGCAAACCAGTCCGATGATTCCGCCGGCGAAGAGTCCCACCGCGACCGCCACGAACGCGACCGGCAATGAGACCCGTGTCCCCCAGAGCACTCGGCTGAGGAGGTCTCGCCCAAGCTCGTCCGTGCCCAGAAGGTGGCCGGGGCTCAGCGGAGGAAGATAAGGGTTGTCGGGGTTGACCAACAGAGGGTCGTGGGGCGAGAGTATCGGCGCCACCAGCGCGACCAGGAATAGCAAAGCCACGAACGCGGCCGCCAGAGTCAGACGAGGATATTTACCGGCGAGTGCGAGCACGCTGACCCTGGCTGGGCGAACGGGTTGTGGTTCGGAAATCAATGGCGCGCTGCTCATAGCAGTCGGGCTCGCGTCATGAAAACGAGATCCGAGGGTCGATCCAGCGATAGACCAGGTCGACGAGCAGGTTGGCGACCATGTACGAAAAAGCGGCCAAGAGCACGATCCCCTGGACCACGGTGTAGTCGCGGTCAGAGATGGATTCCACCGCCAGCCTGCCCACTCCCGGCCATGTGAACACCGTTTCAGTGACGACTGCGCCCTCGATGATGCCCCCGATCTGGAGACCGACGATGGTCACGACGGGGATGAGTGCGTTCTTGAGCGCATGGATGAAGATGACGCGCTGCCACGAGGCGCCTTTCGCCCATGCCGTGCGCACGTAGTCGTTGTGGAGGACCTCGATCATCGATGAGCGGGTGAAGCGCATGTTGATCGCCGCGCCGGCAGTTCCCAGCGCGATGGCCGGCAGCACCACATGGTGCAGGCTCTCGATGGGGTCTTGACTGAGGGGGATGTAGCCGCCGAACGGAAAGAGCCGCAGCGATACCGACAACACGAAGATGAGCACGACCCCGATGAAGAAGTTTGGGAGTGACACGCCCGCGACGGTGATACCGGTGGCGATGTAGTCGGCCAGCGAGCCGCGTTTGACGGCCGCGATGGTGCCGAGCGGGATGGCGATGGTCAACGACCACAGCAGCGCCGCGGTGCCGAGCTCGAGGGTGGCCGGCAGCCGCTCGGTTATCGCTGTGCCGACGGGCTGGTGGGTCGTGATCGAGCGCCCGAAATCGCCGTGAGCGATGCGGCCGAGCCAGATGACGTACTGGACGTAGATCGGCTTGTCGAGGCCGAGCTGTTGATGGATCGCGGCGATCGCCTGTGGTGAACGGTCCTCGCCAAGAACAATCAGCGCGGGATCGCCGGGGGTGAGGTGAATGAGCATGAAGACCCCGACCGTGACCAGGAAGGCGACCGGCAGCATGAGGAGCAGACGGCGCAGAACGTAGGTCAACATGCCGGTCCGTTTCCCGGCATCAATCTATGGCGTTGTGAGAGCAGCCAAGGCCCGCTAGCTCTTCCAGACCTCCCCCATCCGGATCATCAGGTCGGGATACAGCGTGAAGCCCTGGATCTTGGTGTTCGAGATCTGCGCGCTGACACCGAAGACGCTGAACACGTAAGGAGCATCGGCCACGATCTGCTTCTGAGCGTTGCTGTAATCCTGCTTCCGCTTGGCCTGGTCTGTGGTCGTGCGGGCGTCTTCCAACCAGGCGTCGACCTGCGAGTTGCTGTAGAGACTGTCATTGAAGTCGCCGCCTGTGTGCCACCAGGCGTAGGTGTTGCCGTCAGGGTCGATCCGTCCTGACCAGTTGACCCCGCACGCCTCGAACTTGTGATTGGCGCATTCCTGCTGGTATGTGGCGAACTCCTCGGTCTGAATATTCATCGTGATGCCGGCAGCGGCCAACTCCGCCTGCATCAGCTGAGCCAGCTGCTGATTGACCGGATCCGAGGTCGTCTTGTAAGTGAAGGTGAAGCCGGTCGCGGCGTTTTTGGCCCCGGCTGGGTCGGCGTGGTCGTAGATCTTCTCGCTCGAGTCGAAAGCCCAGCTGGATGGCGGGATCGGCCCGTAGCCGACCACGCCGATGTTGAAGTTGATGTTCTTCAAGATCGCGTAGCGGTCGATCGCGAGCGCGACCGCCTTCCGCTTGGCCGCATCGTTGAACGGCGGCGCTCCTGTGTTGAGCTCGAACCCATTGAACCCGAGAGCAGGCGTACTGCGGTAGATGAAGCCTGAGTCCGCCTTGATCCCCGCGACGTCCTTGGCGGCGATGGTCCGGGCGATGTCGATGTCGCCGGTCTTAAGGGCGGCGAGAATCGCGTTGACGTCGGGTATGGCCCGGTAAGTGAGCCCGTCCAGGTAGGGGAGTCCGGTTTTCCAATAGCTGGGATTCTTGGTCAGGTTCAGATGGTCGTTGCGCTTCCACTCCACGAACTGGAAGGGTCCGCTGCCGGCGCTCATCGGTGCCAGAGAGAAACCCTGACCGCCCTTCTGAACCGCTGTTATCGACAGCATCATCCCGGCGCGGTCGACCAGCGTCGCCAGCAAGGTGGCATCAGGTTTCTTGAGGTGGAAGGTGACGTGGGTATCGTCGACCACCTCGACGCTGCTGACACTCGCGAGATCGGACTTGCGCCGCGAGTTCGCGACGGTCTTGTAACGGGTGATGTTGTCTTTGACCGACTGCGCGTTGAACGGCGTCCCGTCCTGGTATTTGACACCCGACTGGAGCGTGAACTTGTAGTTCATGGGGTCCGACGTATCCCACGATTTCACCAGCCCAGGTTTGATCGACAGACTGGGATCGATGGTGAAGAGCGAGTCGTACATGTTGTAGAAGACCTCGCGCTCCACGAGCAGGGAGGAGTCGAGCGGATCGAGGGTGCGCAGCTCGCTCTCGAGCGCGATGGTGGCGGTGCCGCCGTGTTTGGGTGTGGCCGACTGGTTGTTGCTCCCACCCCCGGACCCGCAGGCGATGACCACGAGGACACAGGCGACGGAAAGACCGACTCGTCTCATCTCCACACACTCCTGAACGACACGGACTCCAGGCAGCGACCAAATAATTAGGCATTGGCGCTTCACCGGTGTCAACCGTGAGATCGACTAAGCCCCTTTCCGCTCCGGTGAACGGCGATTCCAGCCGCTTGTTGGGCGCCGGTCACAATAGTCCCCTTGCGCACACGGTTCACCGACCTGGTCGGCTGTCGGCTCCCGTTCCAGCTCGCAGTGCTGGGTGGGGTCGGCACCGTCGAGCTGGCGCGAGCAGTCGAACAGTCGGGCGGGCTGGGCATGGTCCCACGCCAGGTCAAGGTGCCGGAACCGCGGTCAGGAGCGCTCGGAAAAGGGTTTCTGATGCCCTACCTTCCACCGCTGGAGGACGTGGTCGAGGATGTCCGCGGTCTGCGCGTGGCGGAGTTTTTCTGGGGCGACCCGGATCCGGCGATCGTGGCCGCTGCTCATTCTGCCGGCACCCTGGTCTCCTGGCAGGTCGGCTCAGAGGAAGAGGCCCGCTCGGCCGAGGCGGCAGGTTGCGACCTTGTCGTGGCCCAGGGCGTTGAGGCGGGCGGCCACGTCCGGGGCACCCAGTCGCTCGACGAGTTGCTCATGCGTGTGTTGGGCGCCGTCTCTGTGCCGGTCGTAGCGGCGGGCGGGATCGGCAGCGCCGAGCGGGTGGCGCAGCTGATCGAAGCCGGTGCGGACGCTGTACGCGTGGGCACCCGCTTCCTTACCTGTCCTGAGTGCGACACGCACCCCGACTACGTCCATGCGCTCGTGGCGGCCGGCGCGGACGACACCGTGCTGACCGACCATTTCGACGCCGACGGGCATTGGCCCGCATCCGTTCGCGTCCTGCGCTCGTCATTGGAGAGAGCGATCAGAGCAGGCAACCGCCGCACATCTCCACCCTCTAAGGCGGCTGAGGACCCCATGTCGATGCCTTGCTACGCAGGCCTCTCAGTCGACCAAGTCCTCGATTGCAAGCCGGCCGCCGAAGTCGTGGGCGAGTTGACGTCTCTCCTGGCGTAAGGGTTGGCATCGGTCAACCGGTGGCCATGATGTCGGTCATCTTCGCCGCTGCCTTGTCCAGCCCCGTCTTCGGGTCTTCTCGGCCGGCGGCGATGCTGTTGACCTCCGTGGTGAGGGCGTCACGCTGCTCGTTGCTGGTCGGCGTCGACGGGAGGACGATCAGCTCCCCCTTGCTCAGCATGCCCGCGCCCACCCCCTGGGAGGGGTTCTGTGCGTAGAACCCGCTCTGCAGCGTCGTGAACGCCGACTGGCGGACGGGCATGTAGGAGGTCTTCTGCGCCCACTCGGTCGTGCTGGCCTGGCTGGTCAAGTACTTGATGTAGAGCAAGGCCCCGTGCTGGACATCTTTCGAGGACTTGTTGAAGACGCACATGTTGGCACCGAACATCTCGTCCTTGACGCCGTTGTCGCCGGCGGGAAAGGGGGCCTCGGCGAACTTGAACTTGTTGCCGATCGGCTTGACGATGAACTGGTAGCTGACCTGGGTCGACATGTACATCGCCGTCTTCTGGTTTTGGAAGTCGACCTGGTCGGCGAAGTTGCCGGCCGGGATCGGCTTGGCGGCGCCCGACTTGATGGCGTTGGACCAGAGGGTCATGGCCTTGACCCCGGCGGCGCTGTTGACGGTCGCTTTGGTCGGGTTCGAAGGGTTGTCGTAGAACTGGCCGCCGTACTCGTAGAGCATGCTGAGAAAGGTGTCGAGCGACGGGCCCTCGATGCCGGTCACTCCCTTGCTCGGGTCTGCCAACTTGGCGGCGTCGCTGAAGAACTCGTCCCAGGTCGCGGGCGGCGCAGAGATGCCCTTGGCCGCGAACATGTCCTGGTTGTAGTAGACGACGGTCGTCGACTTGTTGAAGGGGAACTGGAAGTAGGTCCCCTTGATCCGGGCCGCTCCCAGCATGACCGGGAATATGTCCTTGAGGTCAGCGCTCCCGAGTCCATCGGTGGCGTTGATGTATGGGGTCAAGTCGGCGAGCGCCTTGGAGCTGTTGTACTTGGCGGCATCGGTCTCGATGCACTGCGCGACGTCGGGCGCCTGGTTCGCCGCGATCCCGGTCAGCACTGCCTTGTTGAGGTCGGTGTAAGCGCCCTTCGCGGTCAGGGTGACGTGGACTGTGGATTGGCTCGAGTTGAACCGGTCGGTCAGCGCCTGCAACTCGGTCTGAAGCGTGCCGCTGAGGGCGTGCCAGAAGTTGACCTGCACCGACCCGCTCAGCGCGCCGAGCTGGCTGGGGGCGTTGGCGGTCCCGCCGCCACAGGCGATCACCAGCGCTGCCGCAAGAAGGCTCACGACTCTTCGGACTCTCATGCGTAACCCCCTTCGATTCGGTACCGCAAGCTAACCACGAATTCCGCTCGCGGCGATGCCGCCGACGATCTGTCGCTGGGCGAGCAGGAAAAGGATGAGGATCGGGAGCGTGACTATCAAGCTCCCGGCGGCGTGGAGCACTGGGTTGGTGGCGTCGGCGTAGCTGAAAGCCTGGAGGCCGACCTGGACCGGCCGGTAGCTGTCGCTGTTGGTGACGATCAGCGGCCAGAGGAACGCGTTCCAGGAGGCGACGAATGTGAAGAGCCCGATTGTCACCATCGGCGGCCGGGCCAGGGGCGCCGCGATCAACCACAGGAAGCGGATGTGGCCGGTGCCGTCGAGCTGGGCGGCCTCCCAGAGGTCGTTGGGCAGCCCCAGGAAGAATTGCCGCATCAAGAAGATCCCGAAGACCGAGGCTCCGAAGGGGACGATCTGGGCCTGGTAGCTGTCGATCCAGTGGAGGTTGGCGAGGATTATGAAGTTGGGGACCAGGGTGACCTCGGTCGGCACCATGTAGACGGCCAGCACGAGGCCGAAGATCAGTTTCTTGCCAGGGAAGGCCATGGACGCGAACGCGTAACCACCGAGGACTGACGTGATCAGCACCAGTCCGGTGGTGCCGGTCGCGACGACCACTGTGTTGAGGAAGTAGCGCGGCCAGGGGATGTGCAGGTATTGGCCTGTCGACGGGTCGGTGATCAGCCCGACGGCGGCCAGATAGTTGTCCCAGTGCCACAGGGGATAGAGGATGGGCGGAAAAACGAAGACCGATTGCAGCGTTCCCAGCGAAATCACGAGCATCCAGTAGAAGGGGAAGGCGAAAAGCGCAGCAAAGGGGATGAGCACCCCGTAGCGAGGGAGGTATTCGAGGGCGCGGAACCGGCCGCGGGCGCTCACCGGTAGAACACCCGCCGAGAGAAGACTCCGACCTGGAGGGCGGTGATGACGAGGATGATCAGGAAGAGGACGACCGAGATCGCCGCCGCATAGCCGGCGTGGAAGAAAGAGAAGGCCTGCACGTAGAGGTAATAGCCGATCGTCTCCGCCGCCTTGTCGGGGCCACCCCCGCCGGAGGTCGCGCCGCCGACCCCACCCGCGAAGATCAGGATCGGCTGGACCACCTTGAAGGAGGCCACGACGTTGATCAGGAGCACGAAGTAGGTGGTCGGGCTGAGCAGCGGCCACGTCACCTCCCAGAAGCGGGACCAGGCCCGGGCGCCATCGACCCGTGCGGCCTCGTCCAGCTCGGGCGGGAGGTTCGAGAGTCCGGCCAGGAAGATGACCGTGTTGTAGCCCGTGTGCTGCCAGACGCTGTAGAGGATGATCGCCGGCATGATCGCCTGCGGCGAGTCGAGCCAATTGATCTTGGGTAACCCGAACGCGTTGAGGGCGGCATTGAGGACGCCGACGTCGGGGTGGTAAATGAAGCTGAAGATCAGCGCGGTCGAGACGATCGGCATCACGTAGGGGGTGAAGATCACGGTGCGCAGGAAGTCGCGCAAAGGCATCGCCCGGTTGAGCAAGACCGCCAGGAACAGCCCCAGTGCCATGCTGGCCGGGACAGTGGCGGCGACGAAGTAGACGGTCTGCCAGACCGCCTTCCGGAACACGTCGTCGCGGAGCAGCAGGCGCTCGAAGTTGGCGGAGCCGATGTAGTCGCTGGTGCCGCTGATCAGGTCCCAGCGCTGGAAGGAAAGCCAAAATATCCAGAGCGCGGGGATGAGTATGAAGACGATCAGGAGCGCCATCGCCGGCGAGATCATTAGGTAGCCGGAGAGGGCATCGGCGCGCTCGCGACGGCGGCGGTCGGCGCGGATGGTCCGGGCTCGCCGGGGAAGCTCGGCCGACCTCTGGGTCGCCACCGCGGTCTATGATCGTCGGTTCGCCATGAGTGCCGCAAGCACGCTGCTCACCTTCCTCCACACCGGCAACCCGACCGGGCTCAAGTTTCTGGTCGAGCACGGTGACGCGCGCTGCCTGTTCGACTTCGGACGCGAGCACGCCCCCGGCCGGACGCTCTTTTCTCTGGGCCTGGAGCCGCGGCACGGCAGCGAGCTAGGCGACCTGTTGGCGGTCGGTGCCGCGCCCCCGCTCGAGGGCGTCTACGCCGGCGACGCCTGGGACGGCCGCACGCACCTCTTCATCACCCACATGCATCTGGACCACACAGGCCTGATCCCGTTGCTCGGCCCTGCCGTGCCGCTCTACTACCCCGCCGCCATGGAGCCGGTCCGGGCGGCGGCCGACAGCTCTGGCTACCTTCCCTGGCGGCATCCAACAGGATCGGGCGTCGCGGACGGCGAAACCATCGCCGTCGGTCCGATCCGGGTCCGCTTTGTCGCCGTCGACCACGACGTGCCCGGCGCCACCGGCTTCCTCATCGAGACCCCCGATGCCAGCCTCGCCTTCACTGGCGACCACCGCTGGCACGGCCTCAGCCCGGAGCTGACCGAGGCCTTCGCGGACGCGGCGCGAGGCGTCGACCTGCTGATCCAGGAGGGCGTGTCGCTGGGCTCCGTCTCGATTGACGGCGCCCCCCTGCCGCTCCACGAAGCGGACGCCATCTCCGAGCTGGGCCGGGCGTTGGTCGAGGCGCCGGGCCTGGTCATCGTCAACTGCTACGGCATGAACCGGGAGCGGGTGGCCGGCCTCGCGGCCGGCTGCGCGGCCGCCGGCCGCCGGCTCCTGATGGAACCGCAGATGGCCGCGATGTCGGGCTGGCCGGATGTCCTCGGCTCGACCGACCCGATTCGCGACGACCCACGGGGCCATTGCCTCCAGCTTGGCTTCGAATCGCTGCCGCTCCTGATCGACCTTCAGCCGCCGCCCGGCTCTGTATGGATCCAATCCGGAGGGTCGCCGATGGGACCCTTCGATCCTGCCTACGCTGTCCTCGAGGCCTGGTCGGCCCGCTTCGATATCGAGCTCCAGACGATCACGAGCTCCGGCCACTCCCGCCCCGAGGACGTGCTCCGGATGGTGACTACCGTCCATCCGAAGGTCGTGCTCCCGGTCCACAGCCGGGCGCCCGAAGCGCTGGTCGTGCCGGGGGTCCCAAGCTTCCTCCCCAAGGCGGGGGTCGCCTACCGAGTCGCCGACATTCTTGCCGGCGTTAGCTCAGCTCCCAGTGGCTGAGCTCTTCCACCATCTCGTATGAGGTGAGGTCGAAGCTGACTGGGGTCACCGAGACGAAGCCCTGGGCGAGGGAGAGCGCGTCGGTGCTTTCGTCGACATCGCTCACCCTGTAGCTGCCTGCGCGCATGTAGTAGGGGACCGAGCGGGGGTCGGTGTGGAGTTCGAACCTCTCGTCGTAGCCGGAGTCGCCCTGGCGGGTGAGCCTGACGCCCTTCACCTCTCCCAGCGGCAGATTGGGGACGTTCACGTTGAGCAGGACCTTGGGTGGAAGCCCGCGCTTCAGCACCATCCGCGCGAGCCGCTGCGCGTAGATGGCCGCGGTCTCCCATATCGGATCCTTGAAGGTGCCGATCGAGATCGCGATCGAGGGGATGCCCAGCATCCGGGCCTCGGTGGCGGCTGAGACGGTGCCCGAGTAGATGATGTTGGTGGCGGTGTTGGGACCGAGGTTGATCCCCGACACGACCAGGTCCGGGCGCTGCTCGAGGAGCGTGCCGACGGCGAGCTTCACGCAGTCGGCCGGCGTGCCGTTCACCGACAGGCCAACGGCCTTGCCGTCGAGCGCGAACTCGTTCACCCGGAGCGGGGTGGCCGTCGTGATCGCGTGCCCGATGGCGGAATGCTCTGTTTCGGGGGCGACCATGCTGACCGCGCCGAGTTCCCGCATCGCAGCCATCAGAGCGTGCAGGCCGGGCGAGGCGACGCCGTCGTCGTTGGTGACGAGGATGCACGGACTGGGTTTGCTTATGCGATCACCCTGGGCGAGCCTTCCACTCTTCGCGTGCTTTGAGGACAAATTCGACGACTTCGTCCCACGAGTCGACCCTGGGCGGGCCGAGTTCGAGGTTGGTCGAATTTGTGAACACCAGGGTCGGCAGTCCCGCACTACGCATCGCTTCGACGTTCGCAGGAGCGTCTTCGACGTAGAGATTCGCTCCGACCTCTGCTTTGTCTCGCATGAAACACAGATCCCAGTACGGAATCCCATGAGTGTCTAGCCAGGCAACAGTTTGTTCAATCGCCTCCTTGTGAAAGTACTTGATGACGAGGCGGTGGGTGATGATGCGAATTCGGATGTTTGCGGCCGAAAGCTTCCTCAGCCCTGAGGGGCACCCCGGCATCGGCTCCAGCTTTTGAAAAAGCTGGCGCTGAGTGACGGCGAAGCGGTGCAACTCTTCGTAGCCTCCAAAGGGTCCGAGGTCCCATTCCGGCAGGTTGTAGCTCACAACTTCAGGGAGCTTCGCGAGGCTCTTACCCGTCCACTCCGCGGCGATGGTCCGAAGTCCGCCGTAGAAGTCTGCGCACACGCCATCAAGATCGACGCCCAAAACGAACCGCGGAGCTTCAGCCATCATCGCCTCTTGTCATCCTCTGGCTGAACAGAATCTGGCGCCGCCGGTGTTGCAGTCTCATGCAACCGGCAGGTTGCATTTAGGCACGGATCACGAGTAACATGCAACCATGAGATTGCACAAGACTACTGACCGGATCGAAAAAGAGATCGTTCTGCGCGCACCCCGTTCGCGTGTCTGGCGCGCCCTAGCCAACGCCGAAGAGTTTGGCGCCTGGTTCGGCATCACGCTTGAGGGTGCCTTTGCGCCAGGCGCGAGTGTACGTGGCCAGATCACGATGCCCGGCGATGAGCTCGTGACCATCGAGATCGCCATCGAGCGCATGGATCCCGAGAGCCGGCTGTCGTACCGGTGGCATCCGTACCCGGTCAAATCCGGCGTGGACTACTCGAGCGAGCCGACCACGCTGGTCGAATTCGAGCTCGAGGAAGTCGCCGGAGGCACACAACTCAGGGTGGTCGAGTCAGGCTTCGATCGCATTCCGCTGGCACGGCGTGCTGAAGCATTCCGGATGAACGACGCCGGATGGGCCGAGCAGCTCGAGAACATCGCGCGCTATGTCGCGGCATAGCGCCGGCGGGCTTGATGTCTCGCGCACTGCGCCGATGTTTGCGGCGCTCGGTGACGAAACCCGGCTGGCGCTGGTGGCCCGATTAAGTGCCGATGGCCCTCTCTCGATTACCAGGCTCACCGCCGGAACTGCTGTCACGCGCCAGGCCGTTACCAAGCACTTGAGCGTGCTCGCCACGGCCGGGCTCGTCTCGGATCTACGGCGTGGCCGCGAGCGGATCTGGGAGCTCGAGCCGGAACAAATGGAAGCGGCGAGTACCTATCTCGAGCAGGTCTCGAAGCGATGGGACGACGCGCTCGACCGTCTAAGGCAATTCGTTGAGCAAGGAGAGAAACAATGAGCGATCACAAGATCGGAACACGTGAAGAGTGGCTCGCGGCACGGCTGGAGCTGCTCGAGGCCGAGAAGGCGCTGACGCGGCGTGGCGACGAATTGGCAGGGAAACGGCAGGAGCTGCCCTGGGTTCGAATCGACACGGAGTACCGCTTCGAGACCGACGAGGGCACAGCGTCCCTCGCCGATCTCTTCAGAGG
>WNFT01002290.1_pt1 | contig 18982 bp, 10 predicted proteins | sample 5400191 | NCBI WGS metagenome assembly WNFT01 (sample SAMN13153359, study PRJNA577476) | soil metagenome | isolation source: 80 cm saprolite under Madrone tree | place: USA:California | collected 2016-06-14 | reverse complement strand
GTGATCGCTATTGATCCAGTCAAGGCCTTTAGGAAAGTCGGGCGCTCGTACTTCGCCACGATATGATGTTGCCATGCAATGCCTTCCTGTTCTTAGTCCGCAGAACACAAAGCTATTTAGTGCATCATATCATATCGACCTGCGTAGTGGACACCGAGGAAAACCGGAGCAGGTATAATGTATCCCAAGCAGATTGCTGTATCACTGTGCCGCGAATGAAATGCCGATCATCGTTTTGGCGGGGAGATGGACAATCATGGTGTATCCATTTGTCCTTTGCACGAGATTTACTTGCTGGGTGGTAATGGAACCGGCAGGGTTGTTGAGATTAACATTGACCGTATAGACATTGGCCTGCGAAACGGTCACCTTCCCCGGATGCTGGGCAAGTATGTTTAAAGTGGTGTAGCCCGTTGAAGTAGTATTGACGATCACCAGGCTGTCCCGCGACTGCGTATAGAAACCTGCCACGTACACGCCCGAGAGATTGGAAGAGGCAGCATTTGCTACGTGCCCGCCGTTAGCTATATTGAGATAATTTGACCCACCGAGTAGTTCGTAGGCATAGTACTGGGGATATGGTTGTAACGTGCTGCCTTGTTTACCACAGTCCATATTGGCGTCGATTACCCCGAACATGCAGAGGTTACCTTGCGGGGTAAACCATGTATAGTAGGCCAGGCCAGCGGGGACAGCTCCTGCTGCTCCATAGGGGGAGTTCGTATCGATTACGGCGTTCAGGTGATCGACTACAAACAGCCCCTGGTCAAGCGGGGAGTAAGTCGGGTCGTTCCGGCACACATTGGGGATACAAGGATTCATGTTGTATTCGTCTATGTAAATGGGTGTGCTGGCAGCATTTGGTTGTTTGCCTGCGCGGACAGCTTTGGCGACCTGTTCGTATTCTGCCTTGACGCCTAATAATGGGTCTTGAGCGTTAGCAACAAGCGAACTACTTCCCCCGTTAAAGGTGCTTCCATACAGGTAGCGGTGATAGGAGATAAAATCAACATAAGGGTAGATTGATGGATCATTTAGAAGGGCCGGGAGCCACATCTGCAGGTGATTTTGCAGGGCATAGACCAACGCCGGGCCTCCTATTTTGATCTGTACTCCATCTTTGTTTGCTTGCTGGCGCATCAAGGGAGCCGCTGCGGCATAGATGGCTTTATAGGCTGTAACCCTATCCGCGTCGGCGTTTGTATCTCCCTTGGGCATACAGAGGAATTGGTTCCCATCGGGCTGATTCCAGATCTCATAGAGTGCGTGAGCCTGGGGAAATTTCTGATCTACGTGCGCGACGATGAGGGCTGCCAATTTGCCCCATGTCTGCGGTCCGCTATCTTGCCCGTTTACAAGATACATTGGCTTCACGTTTGCGGGAGTAATGGGTGGATTGTACGTCAGGCAAGAGCTAATCTGCTTAGGGTTCTGGTTCTGCGGTTGCAGCCAGCTAGGTGTATAGGCCAGGGTGACCATAGGCTGCAAATTATATTGTATAGCGAGCGTCAATTGATTGTCGAAGTGTGCCCAATTCTGCTGGGAGGAGTTCGTCATGCTGGCTGAGGTAGAAAAAATTTCCGACATGTAGTCGTAATCGCCGAGTTTTGTAAAGTGAAAGCCCGCTTGAGGCACATACTTCCCGCCATTATTCTGGATGGCAATAGCCATATCTATGCCTCCGATACCGAGAAATTGGGATGGTATCGGATATGCGTTGTTCTGCCTGGAGCCAAAGTCGACAGTAATATTTGCAGAGGAGTTTGCCGATAGCTGAGTGTTGTGCGAGCCTGAGGATGTTGCACCCGAGGATGTTGTGCGTTGTAAGGAGGCAGAGCCAGCCGCATTTCCTGTAATAGAGGCGACTGCAGATGCCGTTAGTTGATTTTTGCCGCTATGTAGTACGGATAGCAAAAGGATGAAAATAAGCGCTATTACGGCAAGAGTAAAAATGACTTTATGCTTCTTGTTTCCTGCTGAAAGAAAACGGAGCCGCTTTTGCATAGACATTGACTTCCCCTTCGCGTTGCGGATTATCCCCCCAGCAACAAGACGCTTCAACGCGCTCTGAGTAACGCGGCATAGCCTTAAAGTGCTGGACATAATTGCAAACTGTTGCAAAGCGTTCGGGCGAGGGCCTTCTCCTGGCAGAAGAAAATGTTTTCGTAGTCGTGAGTTTCCATGAGGTCGAAGATGAAGCTGTCCATGCGGGCGTTCTCCTGGGCTAAGTAGTTGTTCGTAGGACAATTGTAGCATTACATTGCGTGCGAAGACCTGTATCTCTTCGACAGTATTTTAGCGTATCAGGCGTATATCGTATACTTGTACAATCGTAATGCTAGAGATTGATAGCCAGTCAAGTAAGGGAGGAACTTCACATGGACGTGTATCGCGCACTCAATGCAGATGTGCCGCAGTTGCTCTTTACAGTGATGCACCAGGCAGGTCCAGTAGTGCCGGAAGAGGATTTCACGCGTACAGTAACCGCGTTACACATGGATATTCGTCAGCAGGCGCAGGCGATGGGTGAGGAGTTACACCGGTGGCTGGAGCAGCAGTACAGGCAGCAGGCTGAGGTAGGGACGGAGTCGCTGCTGGGTATGCAGGGTTCAGGCGAAGAGGTCTTTGTGGAGGAGGGTCCCGTTGATCCCGACCTGGCTAAGCGCTTTGTGGATGGGCGTGAGTATTTAACCTCGCTTGGGTTTAAGCCCGGTCAGGGTCCGCTGCACGAGGCATGGCTGCTCTTTCGCAGCTCCATTCATTACGACATTATGGAGCATGCTGTGCGTGACCGCATGGGTATTTACAGGGGTAGTCACGGTGCACACATTGAGAACATAGCGCGTACCTCCTTTGGCACCTACAATCTGGTCTACCAGCTTGGCGAGGGATTGACCGCCGATTTAGCCGATGATAGGGTGACCCAGGAAGTGACCTTTGCCTTCAGCAAGGGGCCTGTTCACTATAGCGACTTCCGGCAAGCAGTCTCTGCCCTGATGGAGCAAGCCGGCGAGCAGACGCCCCTGATACATGCTTCGTTCTGGCAGCGCAAGCTGGGGTTGGGTACTGGCAAAGAGTTTGTGCTGCGCCTGCGTCTTCCAGCGGGCGAGGAAGCACTGCGCGAGGTGCTAGGGGTGATTGCTGGTGCTGGACGGGTGGGGAAAGAGACGATTGTGAAACGCGGCAAGCTGTTGTTAGGGAGACGGGTGCTGTAGGAATAGCAGCAGAGACTACAATGCCATACCAAATTTGGTTAACCTAAGCGACGGGGGCGCCCCCGCCGCTTAGGTAGTCTAAACACCAAATTACACAAAAATCGTTATGGCATCCGTTATTATGTTTATGAAGCCCTCTTCTTTCGATGGTGTATTCTCATCTCTTTGTTAGCGATTGTTAAGGATCTCTAGATTAAAACATTTAGATGTAATGCTCTGGAAGCGTAAAAAGGATTTTAGGGCATTATACCCACATTAAACGGTGGTCAAGGGTGAAAAACCATGAAAATCACGCTCGATACACCAGGCCTTCACCACTTAATGATAGTGTTGGCGAATGACGCTAACATTGGAATTGAGCATGGAAGCGATTTCCCCTCAGGGAGCCTGCAAGGAAATACTTCTGCTCTGGATTGCCTTAGTAAGCCACTTGATCGATTGCATGGAAATGGTCTCTCTTGCAAGATCATTCCAGATTGCACTCCGTGTTTCATTCGCCAACACTATCATAATGTGGTTGTACCCCGCACTTCTTTTTGGGGAACTTTGAATATTTTCGGTTGCGGCTAATACACGTTTTGCTTCTAAAAATAACATCGCTTTGAAGATTGATCGCTTTACTTTTAAGGACTACGCGCATGCTATCCAATATTGAGCGCTCCTACGTTTATGAAAATAAGAGATTAATTCCACAATAAGAGCCTTAATGATGCTGTTAATAACGCTTTTGCTCGAAATAAAACCTAATTTTCCTCATACGGAATGTGGGTTATAGTACTGATTTGCTATTAGTTTTTACTCTGATAAGGGCTCGCTCGTTGTTTTGGATAACCCTTAGATCGATGTATTTCAGGGTATGTATTAGATCGAAGTGATACAAATATTTGCACTTTTTTTCGTGAATGATCTAAGGTCTTTTAGTGGAGTATCAATGTGAAGAACTTCTTCATTCAGAAAAATAGTCTCCTCCTATTGTTAGGAGGAATTGTGATAATCGGTACTACCCTGACGTGTATATTTACAGCAGGCAATGCTTTTATACAGCAACCCGCCATAGCGACACCAACGGTAACAGCGCCATACACGCCTCTAGCGGAGCTGGCACAATCACGTCCACTAAAAGCATGTAACGCGAAGCAGCGTCATTTCCAAATGGGGATTGCCTTCCCACAATGGGGGTCAACGGCCTACAGTGAGAAGGATGCAAAATGGCTCACGGAATTACCGGATATGCGTACAAAGACTGCCGCATGCTGGGTAGAGATGCCGATCCTTTTTTACCAGTCCTCTCTTACCTCTATGACAGTAACACAAGGTCCCGGTACTCCTCCGGTCTCGTCGTTCAATTATGGCGTCCATCTTGCCCATGCCCTGGGATGGCACATCTTTGTAACGCCGCTGTTACAGGTGAATGGCGCTCAACCCTGGGCGGGAGCCATTCAGTTAACGACCTACCCGCAAGAACAACAATGGTTTGAGAGCTACTGGCAGGCCATTAAGCCCTATGCCGTAACTGCCGCGAAGGCCGGTGTAGAACAATTCGCTATAGGTACCGAAGAGGAGTGGTTGCAGGAAAATGCGCCGGACTCGCTATGGAACGGACTGATTGCGGAGCTGCGGAGCGTTTTTCCAGGAACGCTGACCTATGATATGAACTGGACCTCACTGCAAAAGCCACTGCCTGCCTGGATGCGCAATGCCAACTTGAAGATGATCGGCGTCTCAGCGTATTTGCCACTGGTAGACACTCCTGAGCGGGTAGATCCCAAGCAAATCTTCGACCTGTGGAAACAAACGGTAAAACGCGCTCTTGACGACTTTGCTCTAGCGCTTGGCGAACCTATTTTCCTCTCAGAAATTGGCTACCGTAACAGCGCAGATGCCCTTTACCGTTCCTGGGAGCCAACAAGTTCTGCGCCGCCAGACCCGGTGGAACAGGCGGCCGCGTGCGATGCAGCCCTGGCGAACATCATTCCCGATCCCCATATCCTCGGCAGCTTCTTCTGGGGATGGGACGACGTGGGAGCATTTAATCTGAACGGCCTGCAAGCTGCTGCTGTAATACATTCATATTACAAAACCCTACAAACGTAGCTCTAGAAAGACAGGCTCATGTCAAAGAATTTTAAGAGATCGCGCGTGTCCTTGAGCACTGTGCAGCCTGGTGAGCAAAGAGAGCAAGATGAGTACTACTCAACGCCTGATATATATCCCTCCAACGGAGCGCGGCAATTTAGAGTGCCTCTCACACCCCGGCTCAATGGGCAGCCTGGTGAGCAAAGAGAGCAAGATGAATGCTACTCAGCACCTGGGGTGCCTCCTTCCAACGGGTCGTCACAATTTAAAGTGCCGACAACACCTTTTTCCAGTGTACAGGTCACTCCCAGGCCTGGTATACCGGCGATCCCTGCACCTGGTACACCACCTGCAATTGTTGATCCGCGCATCCAGCAACGAGTGACAGATTATGCCGACTGGCTTGCTAAGCAGGCCAAGTACGATGTGCTGAATGATACTACACAGGAAATCAATGACTATATTCAAGAAGCGACAAAGGTTGTGAAAGTGGGTGAGAAAGAGGTCGCAATGTTTGCTCCTTTTCGACCGAAACTTTCCGCTCTGCAAACCTTCACCGCCAGGCAGGTAGGTGCTCTCTGTGTCATTGGGCTGCTCTGGATGATCGGATTGCTCGTATTCCGGTTGGAGATGCTGACGGCTGTGATCGCGGCAATCACTGTCCTCTATTTCTGCACGCTTGTCCTGAACGTGAGTATGGCTATCAGGTCATTTCGAAACTCACCTGAAGAACGTATCAGCGACGATATCGTCCATGCCTTAAAAAATGCCAATTGGCCCCTCTATACCATTCTTTGTCCTCTCTACCGGGAAGTGCAAGTGGTACCACAGTTCGTCCAGGCCATGCTAGCATTAGACTACCCGCCAGAGAAATTGCAGATCCTCTTTCTCACGGAAGAGGACGATGCCGAGACGCGCAACGCCATACGAGCATTAGCCCTGCCGCCGCACTTCAAGAGCCTGGTTGTGCCCGAGGGCCAACCACGCACCAAGCCGCGCGCTTGTAATTATGGGTTGATGCACGCCAAAGGGCCCTATGTCGTCATCTACGATGCTGAAGATATTCCTGATCCACTGCAACTGAAGAAAGCGGTCCTCACCTTTGCTAACCACGGGACGGATGTGGTCTGCGTGCAGGCCAAGCTCAACTTCTATAACATTCGCCAGAACCTGCTCACGCGCTGGTTTACTGCCGAGTATTCCGCCTGGTTCGACCTGATTCTGCCGGGGCTTCAGTTAGCAAGATTCTCTTTACCTTTAGGAGGCACATCGAATCATTTTCGGGCATCGGTTCTTCGCGCCCTGGGTGGTTGGGATGCCTACAACGTGACCGAGGATTGCGACCTGGGTCTGCGCCTGAAACGCTACCGCATGAATACCGTCATCCTCGATTCGACCACGCTTGAAGAGGCTAACTCGCAGTTGAAGAACTGGTTACGCCAGCGCTCGCGCTGGATCAAAGGGTACCTGCAGACCTATCTCGTCCATATGCGCAATCCCCTCGAGAGCCTTCAGCAAGGACGCCTGTACGACCTGTTCTCATTTCAGATGGTGATTGGCAGTGGAACGAGTGTCATGTTCATCAACCCCTTGATGTGGGTGTTGTTGGGATTGTACATTGCATCAGGCCACTCTATGATAAATGTCTATCACCTCCTGTTCCCGGGGCCCATTCTGTACCTGAGCGCCTTCTGCCTCATCTTCGGGAACTTCTTCTATGTCTACCTCTACCTGCTGGCATGCATGAAACGGAAACAGTACCATCTCTTGCCGTGGACGCTGTTTATTCCAATCTACTGGCTGCTCATGAGTATGGCCGCCCTCTATGCGCTCTTTGAACTGCTGGTGAAACCACATTACTGGCAAAAGACGGTACACGGACTGCATCTGAAAGGGAAACATGCATCTTCTGGAGCTTCATCAAGAGCAGCGGCAATAACAAGGGTAGAAGAGCCGACGATGCCGGTACCGGTGATGGCCGGGAAAGTAAGCAAAGTTGGCAGCATTCCATCGGTCACAATGTCTCTCAAAGCAATACCAACCCTGCTCATGCCCGCAATTCCTCCTGAGCGGAAGCAGGCACAACGTGTAGCAAGACGGACTAAAGTGAGGGACCTCTGGCTCGTTGCAACCATAGTTACTGCTTCTATTGCCAGCATTGTCGCCTGCATATACTATTTCCAGCAACACCAGGTACTCCTCTATGGTGATGCGTATTCCCATATGCGAATTGCACGAGGTATTTTCGATAGTGCAACCCCTGGCATTGCACAATTTGGCGGTGTCTGGCTGCCTTTGCCTCATATACTTATGATGCCATTTGTGTGGAATGATTACCTGTGGGCAACGGGACTGGCTGGAAGCTTGGCCGCAATGCCATGTTATGTGCTATCTGCGGCATATATCTTTCTCTCCGCGCGCCGCTTAACTAAGAATAGCCTGGCCAGTTTCCTGGGCACTTTCGTTTTCATTCTTAATCCCAACATCCTGTACGTTCAATCGACGCCACTCAGCGAGACAGTTTGTGTTGTTACATTTGCAGCCGCCTGTTACTACTTTCTAGCCTGGGTTTATGACGATCATACACACTATCTGACAATCGCTGCTGCCGCAACCTTCCTCTCAACGCTTGCTCGCTACGATGGTTGGGCTCTATACTTAGCCATCCTGGTCATGGTTCTGATTATCAGCCTGATGAAAAAAAAGAGCCTGGTACAAATTATGGCCAATCAGATAATCTTTGGCTTGCTGGGTGGATTTGGTATTGTGTTATGGTTAATCTGGAATAAGGTTATCTTCGGTGATCCTTTGTATTTCCAGCGTGGACCATATTCAGCGCAGGCCCAAGATGTGGGTTTCATGCAGGCTCATTTGCTCTACCCTTACCATAATGTATGGGTTGCGATTTATTCCTACTTCCTTGATACGATAGAAGTTACAGGTCCAGCTTTCTGTGTATTAGCTATGGTTGCTGCTGCGATTTTTATCCTTCGCCATCGCCTGAAGCCCGAAACCCTTGCTATATGGGTGTTCTTTGTACCTTTTGTCTTCTATGTGACATCACTCTATTCTGGACAGGCTTCCCTCTTCATGCCCGGTTTAGGGTCTTACAAAGCTCTAGGTTTAGGGTCATACAATACTCTATTCAATGTAAGATATGGAACCCAGATGGTTGCGCCTATCGCAGTATTCATAGCGATTCTGGCAGCATCCTTGAAATCATGGAAGCGCCCTGGCTTGAGCAGATTAGCGCATATGGTTCTTCTAGGAATTATTGTGTCACAAACTATAATCGCAGCTAATGGAGGTATTATCACTGTACAGGATGGGCAATATGGAATCTCCTGTGCTCCGGAGCAACCTATCAATATATATTTGGCGCAGCATTATGCGGGGGGGAAGATATTAGAGAATATGTTTACTTCTAAAATTTATGGCGAAGAAGCAGGAGTTCACTTTGGCAATTTCATCTATGAAGGTTCCGGACAGCTATGGACTGACGCTCTAAAGAATCCGGCAGGAACAGTAGACTGGATAATAGTACGTGCAGATGATCAAACTGATCCTGTGTTTACACATATCAATATCTACAGTCCGACATTCAATTCCCAGTTTACGCTTGTTGTCCAGGAATCTGGCAAGACAGGTTTACATTTATATCACCGCAATGGGCTGCCACCTCTACCGACGCGGTCTGTACCGCCTGGAATGCTTACAGAACATCAGCTTTGCAATGATAGTAGCAAATAGAGGGGGATTACTTTGTTCAAAGATATGAGGCGAAATAGACCTTTAGTGGTTAAGATTTTGCGCTTCAGCCTGGTAGGGATTCTCAATACCATAGTAGATATCGCAGTCCTTAATATACTGCTCTGGATATTCCCTACGAATGATACCTGGCAAATTCTCGCTTTCAATTCGCTGGCCTGTATCGTGGCTGCGTGTAACAGTTTCTTCTGCAATAAGTATTGGACGTTTAAGTACCGCGAACCGGTTACTGCTCAGCTTGTGCTCCGCTTTGCGGAGGTATCTTTTGTCTCGATGCTGGGAAATAACTTCATCTTGTGGGTATTTATTCAGTTGCTTCCCTCTACAATTACCGGGGCCGGTTTAGGCGCAACTTTGCTGAAGGTAGCAGTTGGGGCAACGATGATGGCACTTTCATTTGTTGGACAACTGACGCTCGTGTTTGTGGCGAATAAACGGGAGTTAAAAAAGCAAGCAATGGCCCTATCACATCCTCCTTCTTCATACTTTCCTGTCAGCATTTCCATAGTGCTGCCCGCCTATAATGAAGAAGCTGTGATTGCAACAACGGTTGCGAGGGTCTTCCGGGCTCTTTCACGAATGGTTGCGGATTTTGAGATACTGGTGGTCAACGATGGGAGCAAGGATAGAACAGGAGCCATTGTTGCTGCTATCGCAGTGCAGGAGCCACGTGTTCGCCTGATCACGCACCAGGTGAACCAGGGTGTTGGCGCAGCCCTGGTGAGTGGCTTTATCAGGGCAACCAAGGCATATACCTTTTATATGGATGGAGATGGGCAATTTGATATCAATGATCTTGCCCGTCTGTTGCCCTATCTAGGTGAGTATGATGGGGTCTTTGGCTACCGGCTCGATCGACAGGATCCTTGGATACGCAAGTTCAATGCCTGGTGTTGGAACCAGGTTGTGCGCTTTGTCTTTAATATAAGGATCAAAGATATAGATTGTGCATTTAAGATATTCCGGACAGATTACTTTCGTCAAGTTGTACTTGAAGCACGGGGGGCACTGTTGCTAACAGAGGTTGTTTATAAATTTGCTCGTGCAGGCTATAACTATAAGGAGGTTCCAGTGCGTCATTTGCCCAGGGAGGGCGGTAACCCGACAGGTGCTAAATCCACGGTGATTTTGCGGGCCTTTAAAGAATTATTTTTTTATGCTTCAAAGTGGCAAGAGGAAGAACAACAATCTTTATATAGCAATACGAACTATACGGGCTGGCCTTACAAGGGACAAATGTGAATACAAGGTGGTAACAGTTCCAAAGGGAGGAATCCTATGATACCTGTTTTACAGAGAGACGCAACGAGAACTCCTCAAACGAAAATTCCTCGATCGAAGGTACGCTGGATGAGGCTTGTAGCCTTGCTGCTACTGGTATTAGCCTCGCTGGCAGCAGTGATAGTGATGATCTATAAACACACATCGGCAGTTGCAGCAGGAGACGACTGGCCAACATACTTACATGACATACAGCGTTCCAGCGCGAGCAGTGATACAACCATCTCAACTTCAAATGCAGGACAATTGACATTAAACTGGACATTCAAGACCGGTGGCGTTATTGGCTCTTCTGCTACCGTGTCTGGCGGAACCGTTTACGTCGGCTCCTGGGATGGGTATGAGTATGCCCTCGACGCGACAACTGGTACACTAAAATGGAAGACGTACCTTGGTATAACCACGGCTCCGGCCTGCACTCCCCCTCAGGCTGGCGTCACCTCGACTGCGGCGGTGTTCAACGGTGTAGTCTACGTTGGTGGTGGCGACTCTTATTGGTATGCCCTCGATGCAACGACAGGTGCTGTCCTGTGGAAGGTGTACACTGGCGACAATAGTGCGACCGGAGGGCATTACAATTGGTCTAGCCCTCTGATCTACAACGGTTATGCCTACATTGGCGTGGCGAGTTTTGGCGATTGTCCATTGGTGCAAGGTCAGTTGCTGCAAGTAGACTTGAATACTCACCAGGTCGTGAACACTTTCAACGTTGTCCCGGCAGGTCAGGTCGGTGGAGGCATCTGGGGAAGCCCAGCAATTGATACAACGACTAACACTATCTACGTTGTCACAGGTACAGAGAGTGATACCAGTCAGGTGTATGCCCAGGCAATCATTGCCCTCGATAGCTCGACATTAGCTGTCAAGTCCTCGTGGAAACTTCCTGAAGGAGAGGCAGTCACGGATTCCGACTTTGGTACCACACCGACATTCTTCAACGACGCATCCGGCAATCCATTGCTGGTATCGATTAATAAGAATGGGTATGCCTATGCGTTCAATCGCACCAATCTCGCAGCGGGTCCTGTATGGAGGCAGCAGATCGCAATTGGGGGGGCATGTCCAACCTGTGGCGATGGAAGTGTTTCTCCTGGTACTTTCCGCAATGGCAAGCTCTACCTTGCTGGAGGTAATACGACCATCAACGGCGCCGGCTACTTAGGGTCAGTGCGCGCGCTGGACCCATCCACGGGCAACATACTGTGGCAGCATGGTATGCAGGGCCCAGTATTTGGCGCGGTGGTGTACGTGAACGGCCTGGTTATCGTGAACGGAGGATCAGTAGTAGAGGTTCTCGATGCAGCGACAGGCGCGCGTCTCTTTAGTTATACCACTAGTGGCGTCATCTATTCAGCTCCAAGCGTAGCGAATGGCCAGATCTTTGTGGGAAGCACGGATGGGAAAGTGTACGCTTTGGGCCTTTCTACCACTCCTCCCCCTACACCCACTCCCGACCCCAACTGTCCCAGTAGTTGGTTCTGCCAGGATATCGGTAATCCCGTATCTGCTGGATCGGAAACCATTTCAGGCACCACCTGGAGTGTCCAGGCCGGTGGTTCAGGCATTGGAGGTACCAGCGACCAGTTCCGCTTCATTGCTCAAAACGTCAATGGTGATACGCAGATCAGTGCCCAGGTGGTGTCGCAACAGGCCTCGACTGGCCCAGCCCAGGCGGGGTTGATGGTGCGCCAGAGCAGCGACCCCACTTCGCCTTACTACGCAGTATTTCTGACGAAGGGCGTTGGAGTGGTTGTGCAGTCTCGTTCGACTTTTGGAGATGGAACACTCACAGATGTACAGATGGCTACAGCAGTGCCACCTTTGTATCTCGAAATCCAGCGTGTTGGCGATCAGTTCCAGGCTGCGACCTCGAACGATGGCACCAGTTATACACTTGTGCCAGGGAGCACTGTGACTGTGTTCATGACAACTCTAGTTGGCGACGGACTTGCAGTTAGCTCAGATAACACCGGTGCCTTGGGCACAGCAACATTTAGTACAGTGACTATTGGGGCACCCAGCGTTCCCCCTGCTCCCACACCTCCAGCTACTCCCTGCCCTAACGGCTGGAACTGCCAGGATATCGGGAATCCTGCACTTGTGGGGGACCAGTCCCTCAAAGGGGGAACCTGGACGGTAAAAGGTTCGGGGGGTGACATCTGGTCTACGGCAGACCAGTTCCATTATGTATGGCAATCGTTGGCAGGGGATGGCAGCATGGCAGCCCATGTCCTCTCGCAGACGAACACAGCTGATTGGGCTAAAGCAGGCGTGATGCTGCGGCAGACCACGGATGCGAACTCACCTTTCTATGCAGCCTTTGTGACACCGAGCAACGGCATCGCTGTGCAGTACCGGGCGACGCAGGGCTTCGATGCTTATCAGCTCGTCGGTTTAACAGGTACGGTGCCGACCTACCTGGAGATCGCACGCTCAGGCAACAACTACAGTACTTACACCTCCAGCGATGGAAATACCTGGTCACCTGTTGCGGGATCGAGTGTCACGCTGAACTTGAGCGGTCCAACCTTAGCAGGTCTGGCTGTCACATCCCATAATGCTGGCGCCGTAAGTGCTGTCACCTTTGACTCAGTCAACATCAGCACAACAACGCCCCCGCCAGATTGTCCGAGTGGCTGGAGTTGTGCAGACATAGGGAATCCTGCACGTGCGGGGGACCAGTCCCTCAAAGGGGGAACCTGGACTGTAAGTGGTTCGGGGGGTGACATCTGGTCTACGGCAGACCAGTTCCATTATGTATGGCAATCGTTGGTAGGAGATGGCAGCATGGCAGCCCATGTCCTCTCGCAGACGAACACAGCTGATTGGGCTAAAGCAGGCGTGATGTTGCGGCAGACCACGGATGCGAACTCACCTTTCTATGCAGCCTTTGTGACACCGGGTAATGGGATTATTGTGGAGTACCGGACAGGCCAGGGCAGCAACGCTCAAGAACTCGTCGCTTTCGCAGGGACAGTGCCGACCTATCTGATGGTGGCTCGTTCAGGTAGCACCTACAGCGCCTACACCTCCGGTGATGGCCTCTCCTGGACATTGGTGGCTGGGTCGAGCATCACGCTGAACTTGAGCGGGCCGCTATTAGCAGGCGTGGCCGTCACCTCTCATAATGGGGGTCTCCTGAGCACAGCCACCTTTAACACGGTGAGCATCAGCACCACCGTGCCTGTGCCGTCAGGTTGTCCCACTAATTGGAGTTGCAGCGATATCGGCAATCCTACTCTTGCAGGAAGTCAGGCTGTTAATGGAGGTACCTGGACCGTCCGGGCAGCGGGAGGAGACATCTGGAGCTCCACAGACCAGTTCCACTACGTGTGGCAGTCGCTAGCGGCTGATGGCAGTGTGAGCGCCCAGATTCTCTCACAGACAAATACAGATGGCTGGGCTAAGGCAGGGGTGATGTTGCGGCAGAGCACCGATCCTGGCTCGCCGTACTACTTCGCCTTTGTCACGCCTGGCAACGGCATCGATGTGCAGTACCGGACGGCTCAGGGGGTGAATGCGCAACAACTCGTCGCTATCGCAGGAACGGTGCCCGCCTATCTCGCGGTAGCGCGTTCGGGCAGTACCTACAGCGCCTACACTTCCAGTGATGGTAACAACTGGAACCTGGTTGCGGGATCGAGCATCACGCTGAACATGAGCGGCTCGATCCTGGCAGGCGTGGCCGTCACCTCTCACAATGCGGGTACTCTAGGCACGGTCACCGTTGACACGGTGAGCGTCGGCACTACTGTGCCATAGTCTTTATCTCAAGGCCGAGTAGCGCAGTCACCAGATTGATGATCTTGCATAAGCTAATCGTGTGTGTACTGCCTTTTGCGGGAATTTTCACAGTACCTGGGAGGAACATATGTGGACATATCAATTAAATCGCCTGCGTAAGATCGCACTGGCTTTGGTTTGCATCTGTTTATGTGTATTTACCTCAGCCTGCCAGGGTAATGGGAGGTCTCCTGTCAATAGCCTGCGGATTACCCCATCACCCATTGGTGCCAAGCAAAGTGATACTTCTAATCAAGGTTTTGCCGTCCGGCGGCAAAGTGAGGCTAGTGCTACTCTAACTCCAACCGTACACACAACATTCAATTCCAGTTCACCATTTTACTTCGACATGGGATCAGAGCCTGATGGCGCTCTGAGAACGCCATTGGCGCAGCAAGCTCCCGTCAAAATGCTGACCAGTTGGTACGCAGGCCACAGCGACCTCGCCTGGATAACCAGTTGGCATAGTTCTTTCATCCCCAGTCTTTATGCACGGGGCTACGTACTGCAACTCGTTGTCTGGAGCGGAGGCCCGCAAGTTCACTTCAACACTGCTTACGGCCCGGCTTGTGGGTTACCGTATCCCGTTTCGCCCCAATTTCTCCAGGATATGATACCCCTGGCTAAAACCTTTCAGGGCAATGGCCCGCTGTATGTCTCCCTCTTTGCAGAATTTTCAACCTATACCTGCCAAAACAATGATTGGGTGGGCAACGAAAATTATTACATGGCGCTGAAAGACCAGTACCGGGCCGCGCTTTCAATATTCCATACCTATGCTCCGAACTCCCGTGTCTCCATCTGCTGGGGAAGCTGGCTGGGTCGTTATGATGATCCCCACGTTATCGGTGGTAGATCGTTCATTAATAAATTTAGTGACATCATGTCAATTTCCGATTTTCAAAGCTTTCAGTCGATGGAAACTGATAGTAACGTAGGCGATGTGTTGAACATGACAACAATTTTGCACCGCTGGGGTAAGGTTCTGCTTTCCTACTACTGGAGTTCCCCGGCTACCTTTAACGCCGATGTTCATGCAATGTTCACAGATACCTATATGGCGAATGTGATGGCCAATGGGCTGTTCGGATTTGGCTTCATGACGAATGAAAACTTATCCGCCCCCAACAGCCCTTTTCCATTCGTTAAGAATGCAGTCATACGTTACGCCAGAAACTAATTTGATTTTCCAGGTCCCTGCTTGAGTTCCGGCTCTTTCTTAGTGCTGTATTCCTCTATCCATTTCGCAGGGGATACTAGGTACTAGGCCTGTGGCGAGGTATACCACTTATGCAGCACCGTCGCTGCAGGCTGACCACTCAACTTAAACCCCCTCACATCATCCCACCCCCAGAAGAAAATACCCGCAATATGTGGATCGGGAATCACATTCGCCAGTGCTGCATCGCATGCAGCGGCCTGTTCAGCAGGGTCTGGTGGAGTGGTTGAATCTGGGTACCAGGGATGATACAGTGAATCGGCACTATTGCGAAAGCCAATTTCAGAGATAACGATTGGCTTGCCGAGGTGTATTGCCAGGTTATCGAGCTGGCGTTTTGCTATGTCTCTCCATAAGCTGAATATGGCTGGTCGGTCAAGACGAGCCTGGACGTCTATAAGTGGAATGTATGTCGAGACTCCAATCGTCGCCAGGTTCTGGTTGCTCATCCAACTGGGAAGAGGGTCCTCCAGGGTCGTCCAGTTCATGTCATACATAATGGTGCCTGAGAACACACTACGTACACGTGCAATCAAAGTATTCCACAACGACGCTGGCGCGTTTTCCTGTAGCCACACCTCTTCTGTTCCTATCGCCAGTTGCTCCACACCGGTTCCTTCGGCAGCCTCCGCATATGGCTCAAATGTCTGCCAGAAACTATCAAACCATTGCTCTTCTTGTTGATAGGTCGAGAAATGAATAGTGCCTGCCCACTCTCCTGGTTCGTTGACAGCCAGCAATGGGACAACAAAAACGTGATAGCCAAGTGCGTGTGCTGCACGTATTCCTGCGACGACCGACTCAACCGTGGGTGTACTGGGTCCATTTGTGATATGAGTTGAGGTTGGAGTGTCCTGTGAGAACAACATGGGTATTTCTATCCATCTTGCTCCCGTTTGGGTTTGAATGTCGTGCAACCCCTGCTGCCAGCGCGTATCAGTTTGTCCGTAGCCGTCGTGGCTCCACTGGGGAAAAGTGATACCTGCTTCAAAATCAGGCCGTTTAAAATGAATTGCTGGTACAGAAGGAGTCAGTATTAACGTAGGTGTAGGTGAGCTGACACTGACAATAGTGGTCGCAGTGGGACTGATTTGAGTTTGAGAAGAAGTGCCCTCTACGGAAAGCAAAACTCGGCCAACCGCCAATACAGATAACAAAATGCCAACCAGTAATAATAAATAGCGATATCTCTGAAAGAAAGAAAACCGCATCCTAAGCACTCCTCATAAGGCTTGCAACAAAAGAGAGTACACTTGTGAACGATGTTTTCCTCGTTCTACCGCTTGACATTCGGGTCAAGGGTAACATGCGAACTGTTTGCTTTTGAGTCAGGGGGGAAGAAATGCTATCACTGATGATGCCAGGTGAATAGCACTGTTATCCTGACAGCTATATGTATGCATGGATATGTATCTATTTTATTCAGACGTTTATTGAGTATACATGTCACTCTCTGGCAGGTAAGTACTATCTCATACCAACTTGTGTTCTGATATGGGCGACCAGGGGGCTGTGGAGCGAGGCGGTCAGGATTCGTGGGGAGGCATGAGGAGATAGCTGTTCTGCTCAATCCATTGGGCCAAGAGCGGGATCGCAAGTTGATAGACACTTCCTTCTCGCAGCACGAGATCACGTATCTGCAACTTTTCTAAAGAGAGAAATACTCTCTGCTCGTTGAGACCACCGCGCTCGACCATTTGATCGACTGTCGCGGCTTGAATGGCCGGCAGCGACCGTAAAATGATGCGCTGATCTTGATCACTGCGATCCCAGAGATCCCAAAAATAGACCGCCCAACTTTCAAAGACTTCCTGTGTCGCTGCCGATACGTCCTCTGCTGTTGCCCGATCGCGTGAATCGTCGTTGAGGATTTCGATGATGTGCTTGCACATAGCCTGAATGAGGAAAGGATGGCAATGGGTGATGCGCATGATCTTCTCCACGACCTCATCATCGAAAATGTGCGGGATGGGGAGTACAATGAGGTTGCGTGCATCCGTTGCATGCAAGAAGCTTACCTTGATGCGCTCTACATTGACGAAATAGCCGGCCCAGCTTCGACCCATGTCACCTACCATCTTAGCGCCACTGAAGAGCAACACCAGGTGAGAACGGTTTTGTATGATACTACGAAACCAGTTGAAGAGCAGGTTGAGGTTGAACGCTCCTCTTTTCTCCACCTCTTCGAGCTTTTCAAATTCATCGAAGGTAAGAATAAGCATGCGATTGACCTGTTCAAGAGTCTGCTCTACTTCAGCGAACCACTGTTCAAAGAGATCGTAGACCTTGATCTCGTCCTGTCGCTGGGCCTCGTCGAGTTGCCCTCGTTCTAACTTTTGCACCGGCAGGCCCCTATCCCTGAGCTGCTTCTCTATACCTGCTGCCAGGGTAGCGAAAAATGCAGCGGTGCTGGCAATCATACCAGGCGTTTGTAAATCGTAGAAAACAGGGAGGTAACGAGGACCCAGCAGCACAGGGAGCTGTTTTAGAATACTGCTCTTCCCCATTCTTCTCTCACCAGTGAGCAGAAACGTGGGGCGGTGCTTTTGTTGTAGCGCCTGGCCCAATTTCTGGACGATGTCATTTCGCCCTACAAATAAGGGGTCGCCCAGTTCCAATGGGTTGCCGGGCACATAGGGGTTTTCGATGTACAGTCGCCCTGATACGCTCTGCAGCGTGTCTTTCCCCTGTTCTGCCAGCATGCTCCACTGGCTGACCACTGTATTGAGGTGCCGATTCAGTCCAGCGTTACCGAAGGCCATGGATGGGCGAATCGCTTGTAAGGAGTGGGTCATGCGCTCAAGAGCCTCGTACCGATCTGTTTTATCGATCTGTGCGAGATAGCTGGCCGCCTCCCTGCTCGCATCGTCCAGGTAGTGAAAGACTTTTTCCGCTCCAGCGTTTAAGGTTCTCACCTCCAGCGGCACGAGTTTCGCGAGTTGCTGATGGGCCTGACCAATATCTCGCAGAATGGTGCGCTTCTCCAGCTCGCGCAGCGCCAGCTCGTATGCAACTGTTTGCGCAGCCAGGCGCTGTTGCGGTCGTTCGTGCACAATGAAGTTGATTTCCTTCAATGTTCCATCCAGGCTCTCTTCCGAGGCAAGTAATAACATACTTCTCAGGTATGGCAGAGGGAGAAAGACACATTCATCCCAGTGAAGGGAGCAATGACGCAAGCAGTACAACGTTCGCTCTGGCTGTTTTTTACTCGAGCGATAGGCCTGAATCGCCGAATAGGCGCTGACCGGATAGAGGGGCAGCCGGTAGTAGCTTATCAGGTAAAAGAAAAGGAAACCGGCGCCTACGATTAACTCTTCAATCAGCCCACTGTGTATACCGTTCACGAACGTGTCGTAGACCCCACTATCGCCGACTGGGATACCTAGCGCCAGTCCAAAGGCCGCCGCCACCGCGATGCTCACACCAATGCCGGTGGAAACAACCTCCTCTCTTCCCTTAATACATCTCCTCACGATCATCCCCAGAAGTGCAGCCAGGAGGCAGCCCGATATGCCTCCTACTCCCAGACCAGCGATGCTCCCTCCGATGATGTCTGCGTTTCGCAGCGCCGGATCGATAGCGCCAAGTGCAAAGCCAGCCCAGTAACCGCCGACTGTGCCTGTTAGAAAACCGATCACCA
>WNFT01031032.1_pt1 | contig 18983 bp, 18 predicted proteins | sample 5400191 | NCBI WGS metagenome assembly WNFT01 (sample SAMN13153359, study PRJNA577476) | soil metagenome | isolation source: 80 cm saprolite under Madrone tree | place: USA:California | collected 2016-06-14 | reverse complement strand
CGCCGATTTATCGGCCCTTTATTTTTATTCTTGAGAGGTGGAATCATGGTTGTTCGTATGGTCACTGACAGCACGGTGGATATTTCGCCGGAGCAGGCCAAGGCTCTGGGGATTACCGTGGTGCCGCTCACCGTTTTTTTTGGCGATGAAGCCTATCTGGATGGCGTAGAACTCGACAGCGCCAGTTTTTACCGCAAACTGGCGGCAAGCAAGGCCTTACCACGCACATCACAACCATCACCCGCCGCTTTTCAGGAGGCCTATCTGCGGCTAATCGACGAGGGGGCTGATGCCATCCTCTCCGTTCATCTCTCCGCGAAACTGAGCGGTACCTATCAGTCGGCCTGTACCGCACGCGATACGTTGCCTGAAAGCGTGAAGAAGATACCGATTGATATCGTAGACTCGCAGAATATTAGCGTGAGCATGTCGCTGCCAATTATGCAGGCGGCAAAAGAGGGACGTGAGGGCCTGGGACTTGAAGAGATCAAAGCCCACCTGCTGGACACGCTAGCAAGGACGCATATCCTGGCAGTGCTGGATACCCTGGAGTATCTCAAACGTGGAGGGCGTATTGGAGGAGCAAGAGCTTTCCTTGGGAATATGCTCAGCGTCAAGCCTATCGTCTCGTTGAAGAATGGTGAAGTCGTTGCCGTGGAGCAGCCCAGAACACGCAGTAAGGCCTACGAACGTGTCGCGCAGCTCGTTAACGAGATGGGGACGATTGAACATATCAGTGTTGCCGAGTCAAGTGAGGAGGTAGGCCAACAACTTGTCCAGGTATTGAGAAGGACTTACCAGGGTGAACTTCCTATTTACAAGCTTGGCGCGGTTCTGGGGACACATACCGGCCCTGGTACTGCTGCCGTGGCGGTTATCGTAGCGCGGTAGGCGTACCCATAGAAATGAGGTTTTAGCACATGTCACAACGTTATGTCATCCCTAACATCTATCAAGATATCAGCAATCAGTCACAGGGATATTTCGCCTTCCGTTTCACCTGCCAGGATGGCAAACTGAGGTCTTACAGAAAATCTCTGCAACCAACCATTGACGTACGGCCATTTCTTACGTACAATTAACTATAGGAGTATGGACTGCATAGCCTATTTCGTATGGTCGCCCACTCCTGATAGCTGGCTAGAAACCAACTATCAAATCAAAACGTAATCCTCTTAGGGGCACCCAGCTGGGTTCCCACTCTTTGTACGTACCGTGTAGCGTAGTTCGTTTTTATAGCAGTTGATCTAACGACCGGCTTGTGTTTCAAGGGTGTGATACTTTAACCTCCATCCACACAAGCCCGCTAAAGGTTGGGTATCTGTTTCGTCTTACAACTGAACTGGAGCGGATGCCCTTACATCGAAGGAGGAACGACTGTGGGAATGTTACGGGTGATGTCACGGCGTGGTGATGACCGGATCACCTGGGATGAGCAGAAGGTTCTGGCCGGAGACCCAGAGACCGCTGCTGCCATTCGAGAAGCGGAACGTATCTTTGCACAGGAGCGTGCGAAAGGCGCAACCGCCTTCCGAATCAATCCCGGGAAACCGGCAGAGCGCATCGAGCAGTTTGACCGAACAGCCGAGCAGATAGTCCTTGTCCCGCGAGTCGTTGGCGGTTGACCTTGGTTGCTCAGGTACTGACTACCCTGGGTTGGATCGTCGTAGCACTGGCTATCTCCCCTATGGTATGGCTGATCTTTCAACCATATTTCAAGGGTTGGTCGCGTGCTGAACGACGAGCGGCTAATCTGCAGCGCGATTTGCTGACGCCCGAACAAGCTCGTCAGCTTGTTTGGCGTGGCTACCTGGAGATTCCAAGCCCGACTGATCCTGGCCGTGTGTATCGTGTCCCACGAAACAAGGGCTATATCCAGGTGATAGAACACGGCCGGGCGGTAATGCGCTTGTGTGTGCAACCAGTTGAGCGTTTGCCTGATGCAGACATTGTTGTACTCCATAAACTCATGATAGAGGCAAACGAAGAGTACTACCTCCAAAAGGCAAACAAGTATCTCTGTGTGGACTAAACTTTCAACAAACCAGGCAGACGGGAACAGCGGTGAGCAAGCAAGGGTGGGGTGAGAGGGCGCCCTCTGGCCCTCGCAACCTTTCGGGGTTCACACCGCTGTTCCCGTCTGCCTGGTTTGTTTATTCTTCCTCCTCTTCGTCATCCTCTTCCAGCACCTGCACTATCTCTCGATGCCCATTTTGCTTTACACAGGCGTGTGGCCCGCCATCAAGTGGTGTATGGCAGAGGGGACAGACGGGCCGCCCGCTGCTCACCAGAACGGCTATCGATCTTGTCAGTTCGTGTGCCTGCTCCAACGTAAAGAGAAACGAAAGCGCATCTTCCTCCAGCAAGAAAATCTGCGGGTCCTGTCCTCTTGCTTCAATACGAATCTCCATCGGAACGGCTATCAACACCAGGAGATCGCGGTTCTCTTCGTAATTCAGTAGCAATCGTCCTATCTGGAACTCGTAATCGGGCCTTTTGGGAAAGGTGGCGGGCATCTCTAAAGGGAGAGGAGGAGGACCGGCCTGCGCCTCCGTCCGTAGGATGCGGCCCTCCGAGAGCTGTGCCAGGACACGATCCAGTGCCAGCGATAGATTATTGAGTTGTTCTTTCTCCAGCCACATCACGGCGGAAAGGGCCGGACGCTGGCCCAGCACAAAGAGACGAAAACGACGTTGACCAGGCTGGCCTACCGCGTCAGCGCCCACCAACTTCGCAAGACCCAGATCTGCTGTACTCATAATTCAGAAACTCCCTCTCTACCTGTCGGAACGCATCAATATCCTCGCGAGGGGTCATACCGGTTCATCTGGGCCGCATCGCTCGCAGTTCAGCCTCGCCGATCAACTTCTCGGTCTGTGGCGTGAGCGGGACAGAAATGACGACGTAGTCGCTCATTGCCAGTAAATCATGCAACTTGTTAGCAGGAAATACCTGGTCGGCATCAGGGTCTTTCTCTCCCTCGGCAGTCGAGCGGCGGATAGCAATGACACGCATGCCGAAGGCTCGTCCAAGCCGCGCAATGCGACGACCAATACTGCCGAGGCCCACAATACCCAGTGTTTGATCCGCGAGCTCTCGTCCTCCGAGGTTGTACCAGCTGGCGCTACGCGCCCATACGTGCCCATCCTGGAGACGTACCATCTGCGGCCAATTCCAGTTGAACATCAGCATGCTGCCGAAAACATACTCGCTGATGGCCGTCGAATGAATACCTGTGGCAGTGGTGATGATCACGCCGCTTTTGGGAGCGAGCAGGCCGGTTGGTTGAAGGGCGTCGATGCCCGCGCCGGGGTATTGGAGCCAGCGCAGCCTGGGTGCCAGTTCGCGCCAGTTGGCAGGTACATTATAAGCGCACAGCACCTCCGCATCGCTCAGGTGTGCAGAAAGTTCATCGGCATTTGATACACATAGGACGTTCTCGCTTGCCGCTGCTTCACGGAGCACCTGCTGCGATGCAGGAGAGAATCGAAATGTACTCACCACTGTTAAACTACTAGACACTATCAAAAACTCCTTGCAATGAAACTTTCATTCTGTAGTCTATCCGAAGAGAGGCGCATTGGCAAGGGTCGAGAGATGATACCATCGTCTCTCCAAACTGATACCATAGTGCCTTTAAGAAGTACCGCCACTTTGTTACCCTATACCCTGACACTAGGGGGATTTTATGATCTTTTTTCCCACAGCAACCTTAGAGCCATGCTCATGAGCGTGATTAGCGCTCGTCCGCGTGACTTTGTGAGGAAGTACCATCACGAAAAATGATGATCAGTCAATACTGATACTAAGGAATAAGCACCAGGTGACAATTGTCCTAGTTGAGGACAATATTGTGCAGTTATTTATGCTGGCGCGTTCCAAATGTTAGATATATCAATACACGCTCAAAAGTATATAGATCAGGCACCACAAGGGATTGCCTCTACATAGGGAGCACGCTACTATGTCCGTCAATAATTCTATAAACGGCGCAAATAGAGGGGGAGCAATGATCTCGGCACAGCCCAATAATTCGCAGGCCCTATCTCCTCTGGGCTGGAAAGACCTTTCACAGAGTACACCACCTTCACGAGACCCGCAAGGCAGGCGTCGTCGTCGCGTTCTCGCTATTGCCAGCCTGCTCCTGCTCATTATGCTGATTTTCGCCAGCGTCCGCGTTATCACTGTCGTCGGCGACACCAACGACCAGTTGATGTTGCAGGTCGGCAATCAACAGCAGGCGGTAATCGACCTGCGCCAGAGCCTGCCCATCAGCCCGTATCTCTTCGGCGTCAATGTCTTTCCAAAAGAAGGCACGCTATCAGTGGATGCGAAGAACAACAATTATACCGGTTTTATGTCCTATGGCACACAGATCGTGAGTGGGCTACAAAATGCCGATATCAAGCTCCTGCGCTTCCCAGGTGGAAGCTGGAGTGAAAATGAGCCCCACCAGAATCACATTCTTTCTTGCGAGCAGCTTTATGACTTCAGCCAGTTGCTCTACTCGGTCGGCGCCGATGGCATGATCCAGGCCCGTCTCTCCAGCCCCATCGATGCTAATGGTCAGCAGGCTTCCCTGGCGATGAGCAATCCAAAAAATACACTGTGTACAGGAGCGTTTGCGAAGGGGCCAAGACACCCGGTAAAATTCTGGTCCGTGGGCAATGAACCCGATAGGCTGATCAACCCGGATACAAATCGACCTTATACCGTCGCGGATTATGTGAAGGCATTTATTGCCTTTTCTATAGATATGCACCGCAATAATCCCAACATCAAGGTCTTCGGACCCGAAATTAGCCAGTTTGAAGGTGTAGGCATAGGTCCGAGAGACGCCAATGGGCACTTGTGGATGGATGACTTTCTGAAAGGGGTGGGCAAGTATGAAATGGCTAATCATGTGACTTTGCTCGACGGAGTTTCATTCCATTTCTATCCATTCGGTGATGCAAACCAGGCTCCATCTCCTTCTCTGCTCATGAGCAGCCCTGAAGAATGGAACTATTTGCTGCCGTCGCTGCGCCAGCTCATCCAGCAAGATCTGGGACGCGATGTTCCTATAGCCGCGACAGAGATCAACACCACTTCATCCAACGGGCAAGCTCCCACACGGGGCCAGGCAGCCCTCTGGTGGGCCGATACGCTGGGTGAACTGATGAACCAGCAGGTGGAATATGCCGCCTTCTTCTCTGCTGAGGGTGTCGAACCACCGTATCCACTGTTCAGCAATAATGCATCATTTTCGCAGACGGCCATGTTCCGGGTGATGCAGTTGTTCACACACCTCCAGCATAACCTTATCCCACTGGCGGTACAGCGGGAACCAATCAGTGTCTATGCTACGCAGGATGGCGCAGGCTCGACGGTCAGTCTCCTGTTCGTTAATAAATCGGGTAACAACGAACTCGCGCACATAAGCCCGGCGAACACTGCTTTCGGCACCAGTCCCTGGCAAAGCCTGGATATCAGTCTCAAGGGCTATAGCATGGTACTGATTACGCTGCATCATAATGGCGGTGCAGAAGCTTATTACTTTGATGTGCCTACTGTGAACGATGCTGCCGTCAGTCCCTTGCAACAAGTTACCTGTGGCAATAAAGCCGATGCCCTGGCATACAATATACCCTGTTAGAAACGAGGGAGGGTCGTAGGGGCCGATTGATCGCGCCCATCGCCGATTTATCGGCCCGAAGGGTGGCGAACCATTAGTTTAAGGAGCAAATGTGTTTTTCAGCATTCTCGGTCTATGCTTTCTGATACTCTATATGCTTATTATCGTGGTGATGTCTGTGCAGGCCATTTTCAATATACGCCTGCGCCTCTTTATCTGGGAAGTGCCGGAGCATGCCTGGCTGAATCATGCTCCAACCGTCTACCGCGACCCATGCCTTTCCTTTTCTATACTCCTGCCGGCCAGAAATGAAGAAATTGTTTTCCGTGAAACTATTCAAAAAGTCTATGATCTCAATTATCCAAACGAACTCATGCAAATCATCGCCATTTGTCGCGACGATGACCCGGGCACCATTGCCGAAGCCCAGGCCAAAATCGACGAATTGGGCGATCCGGGCGTGCAATTACTCATTTTTAATGACACGCCGATCAGCAAGCCGCATAGCCTGAACCTGGGCTTGCAAGTGGCACGTGGGGATGTCGTGACCATCTTCGACGCCGAGGATGAGCCGCACCCCGATATCCTCAACATCATCAATACCTCTATGCTCAATGAAGACCTGGACGCGATACAGAGCGGTGTGCAGTTGATGAACCATAACACCAGGTGGTTCTGTTTCCTGAACGTGCTGGAATATTTCTTCTGGTTTAAATCATCCATGCATTTCTTTGCACGCATCGGCATGACCCCGCTCGGTGGCAACACAGTCTTCGTGCGTAGAGAGCTGATGGAGCAACTGGGCGGTTGGGACGAATACTGCCTGACCGAAGACGCGGACCTTGGTATCCGCCTCAGTCTCGCCCATGCGCGCATCCGCATCATCTATGAAGATGAGTTTGTCACACGAGAAGAAACACCGAATACCATCAGCCAGTTCATTAAGCAGCGCACGCGTTGGAATCAAGGCTTTATCCAGATACTGCTCAAGGGAGAGTGGCTCAAGATGGAGAAGTTCTCCCAGCGCCTGCTGGCTTTCTATGTGCTCATTTTGCCCGAACTGCAGGCATTCTTCGCGGTGATGTTACCAGTAGCACTTGTAATGTTCTTTTTCGTCAAATTCCCGCTCTGGCTCGCCATGTTCACCTTCGTACCGCTGTATTGCTTCGTGCTGGCGGTCTTCATCGACCTTGCCGGACTGCACGAGTTTCTCAAAGCACATAACCGAAAATGGAGCTGGCGTGAGGCCTTGATTTTGATCATAGCCTTTTTCCCCTATCAATGGATATTGAGCTTTGGGGCCTTGCGAGCGGTATATCGTTCTATTCGGGGAGCATCAAACTGGGAGAAGACTGCTCATATCGGCCAGCATCGTACGGGAACTCCCATTCAACCCGGCCAGTCCAGTTTCAACTCTTTCGCATCCGGCGGGAACCGGGTGCGATAACAGGATAGAAATTCAAAATTATGACTATTTCTTATAAATCGACACCAGACCCTCAAGAGCCGGAGCAGCAGCGACCGGGAGGGCAGCCGCCCCAGGATGATACTACTCAACGTCTAAATCCAACGGGTTCACCAATGAGGATGCCGAATTCGGTTCGACCCGGCGTCGCGGTACCCACTCCGCCTTGGAATGCAGGAGGCCAGTTCCTTGCTCCTGGCACGCAAGGCGGCGCGATGAATGCGGTGCCTGTGACACCGAATCCGCCCTCTCTGCCAGGAATGCCTGCTCCGATCACAAATGCTCATAACCAGGGATATAATAATAATCCAGGGCCTCAGTTCTTTCCACCTTCACCTGGGGGACCTGTGACAAACGGTCCTAACTCTCAGGGATGGTCTCCTAATGGACCAGGTGGTAGCGCAATACCGGCACGACAACCGGCCACTGTGGGAGCTATGTCGAGTTCCCCGCGCACTCCATTACCCAATCCACAGAGTGGGGCCGGACTACAAGGCCCTACCTTCCCGCCGGTGCAGCCGCGACCGGGGGTTGAGAACGGCCATATCATACTCTATCGCAGCCCAAATTTCTTCGTACGCACTGTGAACCGGCCCGGTCAAAAGGTCAATCCCCTGCGCAAGCCGACCGGTCATACAGTGGTCACGCCCAAAGTGATGCCGCACCAGGAAAAGCGCATCGCCGTAAGCGAGACGCGCATGATGCCCAATGTCACGCTGAACAATACCACCAGAAAGAGTGAGATCCCCTTACCCGCCTGGTTGGAGGCCATTATCGTCATCATCGCCCTGGCCGGATCGTTCGTAGCTCATGCTTTCAATCTGTTCAATTTCCCACGCTACGAACTGGACGAGGGCACCTATATCTCGAATGCCTGGGCCATTACGCAGGGCGCGCTCTCGCCCTATCCTTATGGCTATGGTCACCCGCCGTTCGGCTGGATACAAATTGCGGGTTGGATACAACTCACGGGCGGCTTCTTCACCTTTGGCAACGCGCTCAACAGCGGTCGCGTCTTCATGCTGTTCTATGCCGTTGGCTCGGCATTGCTCGTCTATCTGATTGTGAGCCGTATGAGTGGCAGTCGTGTGGCAGGTCTGCTGGCGCTGGCGATCTTCTCATTTTCACCTTTGAGCATCACCTACCAGCGGCAAATATACCTGGACAACATTGCGACGTTCTGGCTCCTGCTTTCGCTCTACTTAGTCGTGATCAGTAGGAGTCGCCTGCTGTATATCGTGCTGGCGGGTGTGTCATTTGGCATCTGTTTCCTCTCAAAAGAGGTGTTCCTGATAGCTCTGCCCGCGATGGTTTACGCGGCGTGGCTGTATACCACTAAATTTCAACGCAAGTTTGGCCTTGTCGCCTTCACGTATGCTATCCTCGCGCTCTGTTCGATCTTCGTGCTGCTGGCAGTATTGAAAGGCGAATTGTTCCCTTACTCCTGGCACCTCCCCTGGGATACACATAATCACTTGAGCATACTCGATACATTTGTTGGGCAGGCGCAACGCGGTCAGACCGGGGGCAGCTTCATCGAAAGCTGGATTACCTGGGTCCAAAACGATCCTTTGTTTATCGTGCTCAGCGTTGTCATCCCGGCATTTAACCTGGCCTATGGCTGGTGGAGCCGCAAGCATCTAATGCTGGCCTTGCTGTCCATCTTCTTCTGGCTGCTCCTGGTGCGTGGTGGCCAGGTACTCTCGTTCTACATTATCCCACTGATTCCGATCACTGCCATCAATACTGCCGTGGCCTTCAATACTATCCTGGGCTGGCTCGGTAAAGTGGTGCGCTTCGATATTGTGCGTGCCATCCTGCTCTTGATCGTGCTGGCCGTCGTCGTGCCTTTCGATGTCCAGCAGACGGGCTTCCGTTTTTTCCAGCACCCCACCTCGGCACAAGACGAAGCTATGGTATGGGTACGCGATCACGTCCCGCATAACTCGTTTATTGTTATTAACAGCTACCTCTACACGGACCTGCACGTCCCCGCTGGGGCTGGTGTCGGCGATGGCGCAACCTTCCCTCACGCGGAAGTATACTGGAACGTGGCCTATGATCCAGAACTGCACGACCAGGCCTTAGAGGACAACTGGGACCGCATCGACTATATCGTAGCCGACTCCGAGATGCTCAACGACATAAAAACTTACGGTGGCCCAATGAATTTGATCAAAACCGCGTTGGATAATTCCGTCCTGCGCGCCGATTTTCGGGCAGACGACCACAACCTGCAAATCGTAGTGCAGGTCTACCAGGTCATCCATAAAAATGCCCAACCCGTGGTCGATGCCACACCGGCTTCAGAAGGCAACCTGGCAACATCAGCATCCGGTATTACCGGGCCTCCCGCCAGTAGCCCACTGGCATGGGCGAAAAATAATATCTTAACCGTACCTTAACCGTAGGGGCGGGGGAGGATGTGGATGAGGGGAGGGGGCCCTTGTGGCCGCCCGTGGTGGGGTTTCGATGCGATAATAAATAACCTAATAAGGACAACATACGATGCTAGCAACAAGACCTGATACCGACACCATAGCGATCACGCGCACATTCGATGGCATTGAAATGGCTGCGCACCGCGTGATCGAGCAAATAGGCGGCATGGATTCCGTCATGCGCGGCGCTAAAATCGCCATTTTGAAGCCCAATTTCGTGGCTGGCCGCAGCGCTGAGACCGGTTCAACCACCAGTTTCGCACTGCTCAAAGCGGTCGCTGAAGAAGTGCGCGCCTGTGGAGCAGAGCCGGTGCTGTGTGAAACACCCGGCACCGAGTTCGACCGCGAGGCAACCTATACCATCCTGGGGGTCGAGCAATTCTGCACGGAAAACGGCATTCGCATCCTGCGTGTAGACCTGAGGGTGGCGAAGAGGATTGGATTGAACTGCGGCCCAAAGGCGCGAAGCGTTTGCGCACCTTCCGCATCCCACGCATATTGAGCGAGGCGCGGCTGATTAACCTGCCCGTGCTTAAAACGCATGTCGTTTCAACCATGACTCTTGACATGAAAAATCCCATAGGTATTTTGCCGCGTCCCGACCGCCGCTCCATGCACACCTTTGGCATCGACCAGTCCATCGTGGATATGAATCTTGGCATTCGGCCCGACCTGACCATCGTTGATGGCAGTGTGGGACAGGATGGCGAGGGGCCACTCTATGGTGACAAGGCCGATCTGCAGGTTCTGGTCGCGGGACGCGAGAGCCTGGCCGTTGATCTTGTCTGCTGCCAGCTCGTCGGCGTCAAGCCTCGCGACATTCCTCACCTCAAGCTGGCCCTCGAGCAGTTGGGTAAGCCATCGTGGGCGACAGTAGGGGAAGAAGTCAGCGTCATTAAAAAGTTTCGCCTGCCGGAGCAAAAAACCCTTTACCGCTTCATCTTCTGGCTGATGTACCCGCTGGACTACCCCTACACCTGGATTGCCGAGCGCGGCAAACACTTTTGCACCACGCTTTATAGCACGGGGCTGGTCGGCACGCGCCCACAAATCAAAGAAGAGAACTGCACGCGCTGCGGCGTCTGCGTAGAAGCATGCCCACTGCCAAACGTAATTGATCTCAAAACATTGAAGGTCAACTATGCAACCTGCCAGCGCTGCCTGCTCTGCTACGAAGCCTGCCCAGAAAACGCCATCAGCGTCAAAGGTTATTCGGGAGCGAGGTCATAGTATGGGCGACCCTGGTGGTCGCCCTATTGCTAAAAAGGGGTCATAGTATGGGCGACCCTGGTGGTCGCCCTATTGCTAAAATGAGGTCATAAATGACAATTGTGGTAACGGGAGCTACGGGCTTTTTAGGCTCGGCCCTGGTGACGGAACTGATCCGGCAAAAGCAGCCGCTGCGCATCCTGGCACGCGATGAGCAGCGGGCACGCGCTCAATTTGGTGACACGGTGACCGTCATCGCGGGCGATATAAACGATGAAGAACAAGTGCGGCGCGCAGTGGATGGAGCGACCATCATATATCACCTCGTTGGTCGACTCTATCATCCCAGCACGCCGCCCGAACTCTATTATCGCACACACGTCGAGGGTACGCGCATCCTGCTCAACGCCTGTAAGGGGCAGAGCCAGTTGCAGCGCATCGTACACTGTAGTACTACCGGCGTACATGGCGAAACGGGTAGAACGCCCGCCGCCGAAGATGCACCGTTTGCGCCTACCAATCCCTACGAAGTGACCAAACTCGAAGCAGAACTGCTGGCGCTGCGAGCTTGCCAGGAACAAGGTTTGCCGGTAAGTGTGGCCCGGCCAGGACTCGTCTATGGCCCCGGCAACCTGCATTTGCTCGGCTTCTTCTCGTCGATCAAAAAAGGACTCTTTCGCGTGATCGACGGCGGAAAGGCCCTGCTGCACCCCATTTACATCGATGATATGACGGCGGCCTTTCTGCTCTGCGCCGAACGCCCGCAGGCCATTGGGCACAGCTACAATCTTGCCGGGAACCGAGCGGTGACCATTCGCGAGCTTGCCACTGCCATTGCTCATTCCCTGGACAAGGAATTGCCAGGAGGCAGCATCCCGCTCTGGCTCGCCAACCTCGCTTCGGACATCTTCGCCCTGACGCCTGGCATGCGAGGAGAGCATGTCCCCCTGACACGCAGTCGTGTCAAATTCCTCACGCGCAGCCGCGTTTATGATATTAGCCGGGCACAAAATGAACTGGGCTTTTCTCCCAGGGTGCAATTGGAGGAGGGCATGAAGAAGACAGCCGCATGGTATCACAAGTATGAGTATTTGTAGCCTTCCCCAGGGTACCCTGGGGCGGGGTGGGGCGGAGTTTAATGAGCAATTTTCTCATCTATTGTTAATGTTTATATGTCAATGCGTTGATTGATATGTAGGAGTCAAAAGCAGTATAAAACATTGCGCCCAATAAATTCTTCGAGGTTTCCATGCAAAACGATCCAAATTCTTTTCCACCTGGACGCCAACGTCCAAACCGGACACGGCTCGTAGGGATGAGCGATAGACAATACTATGAACAAGAGAATGCCAACACGAATGATGCGGCTATCAATGATATTACCATACGACCTACCGTCTCGATGGAGTCTGTAGCTTCACAGGAGAGTTCATCTTTTCAAGGAACTGCTTCCTGGAATGAGCATGAAATGCCGGCTGGCGGGCAGAATGCCTCAAGTTTCCATGGCTTTCCTATGGATAATGGTCAATCGCGATTCCCACTCGACCGCCAGGGGAATAGTGATCTAGACCCCGACGATAGTGATATCAGTACACAGAGTACGAGGCACCTGATGCGTCTCAGTGGCATGATGCAAACCGTTCGCCTGCCTCAGAACGCCGCCAATGGCAACCAGGCAAACGTATCCAACACAGCCGAAGAGGGTTACTGGCCTCATGGCATCCAGCACACGGGAGCATTTCCCGTCGTAAACCTCTACGGCGCCGAACCTTTTGGGCGCACACTGCCACTCGCGGCTGTCACAAGACTAGCAGCGCCATCCCAGGAGCAACAGCAGCCGAAATGGAAAATGTTTCTCAATTCTCCTGTCATAAAGGTGACGCTCGGTCTGCTGGTAGGTATAGCCCTGTTGTTTCTGGTCTCGCGTTTCGTAGACCTGCCCACCACCATCCAGGTGCTGAAACAAAATCTGACCACGCCGCGAGGCATCCTGCTCGCCCTGCTATCAGGCGTCGCCTTCCTGCTCGCGTTCTCCATCCGCGGCGTACGCTGGAAGCTCTTCATCAATCCTATCGGCAAGATCAGCACCTTCAAAGCCATACAACTCTTCCTGGTTGGCATCTTCCTGAACTTCCTGCTGCCCATCCGTGGGGGGGAAGTTGCCAAAAGCCTGATGCTCAAACGCATTGCCAATATTCCCGTCAGCAAATCGCTGCCCACTGTCGCCATGGATAAGGCGCTGGATCTATTGCCCGCACTCTTCATCATGGCAATCGTACCGTTCCTGGGTATCCAGATGGATATCAAACTCTGGTTCGTGCTGGCGACCGTTGGCGGGCTGCTCATCGGCCTGATCTTCTTCGTCCTGCTGGCTGCCTGGAAACGTACTGCCGCCATCAACCTGCTGCAAAAAATGACAGGCTTGCTGCCAAAGTCCATTGGCAGCAAAATCGAAGGCTTCGCCACCGGCTTCGTCGACTCGCTACTGGCCGCCGCCAGTCAGCCTAAAATCTTCATTCCGGCAGTGTTGCTCACCTGCGTAGCCATCGTCTTCGACGGCCTCTTCGCCATGCTCGCCTTCTGGACAATTGGCTTCTCCATCTCCTTCGGCACCGCCATTTTCGGCTACACCGTCTACAACATGTTCTACATCCTGCCGACTCCCCCTGGACAGGTAGGCAGCAATGAAGCCGTGGGCTTACTCGTCTTCGCGGGCCTGCTGCACCTGCCAGCCGACAAAGTCACGGCCATGTTCGTCTTCTCACATCCCTGGGCAGCCGTGCTCATGACCGCAACCGGTATGATCTGTCTTAGCATCGCGCCCATCGCCGATTTATCGGCCCCCTAGGATAACGACCACGACCAATATCTTGAAGACAGGAACGTCCACTGGTATCATCTTCCTGTCACTCACCTGCTTCATGCATATGGCGTGCTTCGCACGCCCCTCCAACTCAACCGGCCAGTACCGAATTCACCTGCTCCAACAATCGCTGTGCCGAAGCAAAACCATAATTGATAGCACGAGCATTCCCCCCTGCATCCAACACCACCGTAGTGGGCAGGGTCAGTACGTGGTAGTGCTGGGTCAATTCGGGCGCGTCTGGTGCATCAACCTCCACCACGGCTATAGTATCTCCGCAGGTCTCCAGTAATCGTTTGAGGGCGGGAGCCTGTAACGTGTGACACTGGCGACAATCCTCGCTTTGAAAAGACAAAATGCGTACACGTGTTTTGTCAGAGTCCATCGTTGGAATGCTGCCACCAGTCATAATGTCCAATGGGGCAGCCGCAAGGGCTTGTTGGCGGCGCATCTCAACGAAGCGCCGTCCGGACCATGTGAGTATCCAGAGCAGCATGGCTACCAGGATAAGCACGCCGAGCCGCATCACTATATCAGGCATTGCTTACACTCCGCGCCAGTGGAAACCGCCCTGCAGCCAGCACAAAGACGATAAGATCGAGCGTCCAACCAACTGCCGTGGCTTTCGTCAAGAACAGGATGATGCTTGCAGCGATGAGAAATACTGCGCCCACGCCTTGCGCGAAGCGGTGTGGGGCCGGGTCATCCTCTACAATACGTGGTTGCCACAGGTGCAGCGGCAGCACAATGCCACGATAGAGCAGCCGGTAAGGACTTATCGATGGAGCAAGCGCGGCAATCGCCAGGATAATAGCAGTAATAAGCACGATGATGGGTTGACTGAAAAGAAAGGCAAGCGCAGCAAGTACAACGGTACAGGCCTGTGAGAACTTGCCAAGATGCGTGTCAACGCGTGGGCTAGAAGTGCGACCGGTCAATGGAGTTTCCATCAACAACATCTCCTTAGGATTTCAATGCAAGGCTGTGCGGTGAGCACAAATACTACAACCTTAATAAGAACAGTACTATATTTGAATCATTCAAACAAGTTATTTCGCGCATTCTATTCCCTTCTAAAAAATAGGGGTAGGGTAAAACATTTTCACGGGCGCTCCAGCGCCCGTGAAAATGTTTTACCCTACCCCTATTTTTAGAAGAAGCGTATCTTCTACGGCTGTCCTTTAGCAATCGGCAGTTCTGTCTGCCCATGCACGTTCAGGTCCGTCCCTACAAAGTAATCGTGCCCATCGGACCCAACCATATGCCACATGGGCTCCATGGCAGAATTTCCTCCTCCCCTCCAGTTATGGACCGGCGAGGTAAGGTAGGGAAAACTGGGGTCGATAGGAAAGAAAATCAGTTGGGCCTGTGTGCCTGCCAGTGTGCCGAGGCCGCGCTGATGTTGCAATTGTGCCATCGCCGTCGCTGACGGGATGTAAGGAAACGCCTGCCCGGCATGTGTATCCTGAGGGGTTATTACGCCATACGAGGAGAAGCGCATACGCCCATGCGCGCGATCGTAGACAAAATCGAAGATGCCACATCGCAATCCTGTAGCACTGCGCACGGAGACAACCCAGTGGTCGTCATCGTAGTAAGCGTTGCCGGTATGCGCATCGTAGGCCTGCACGAGGGCCGGGGTGTCGAGCCCGACATAGCCATAGCGGCCCTGCATTGCCATGTAATCCGGGCTGCCACTAATCGCAGCCGCCACAGCTCCTGGTGATGCCGCCGAGACAGCGAACCAGCCGGGATCGGCGGCCGAGCATGCTGCCTGTCCCGCGTTGCCACACGGACCTTTCGCGTGATTCAGGGAGCCGTAACCGGCGGGCACCTTCGAAACCGGCCCGCCACCGGATGCACCGGCAACACTACTTCCACGGCCAACGGTGGCTACTAATGCAAAGCCGAGTACGAAAAGTACGACTACCCCAAGTGCAGCACCCATGGCAATGATGGCGCTGCCGGTCTGTTGGGATTGCTCACCTCTTGTCGATTTGCCCCTATATTTCATGCCGGAGTCTCTATGAGGAGTACTCCTGCGTGCGACTCGTCTTGTAGTACGCGCCATGATTTTTTCCTCTCTCTGTGGGTGTACATAGCAGAGATAAATGGACAATCCTGGATCTGGCATCTCTGGTGGATACCACTATCCAGCATTACTTCCATCAATCAGTTATGTGGCGCTAAATGACCGTTCTGGTCAATAGCATAATCAAATGAAGTGGAGTTATTGTTGATGCGATCCTGCTCAATGGTCACAAAGTACGTGTTCCAGTGATAAGGCACGCCATAACTGTTGAAAGGCGGCACGTAGTAGTGATTGGGCGTATTGGGATCGGGATCAAAACCATTATGGGTATTGTAGCCCTGTCCCCACATGACACGATTGGTCGTCCAGTCCGTCAGTGACCACACCTGGTTCTCAGTATGGTTATACGGGTGAGTACCATCCCGCGACTGGTTGGCGTGATTGAGCCAGGGGTCCCAGGTATCAATCGAACCAATGGTTGCTCCCGGGTAGGAGGGATCGCTGGTCGCCCATACTCCATCGACCACGAAGGAGTGAAAACCGCCATCGATGGTGACGCTGATGGGATCGTTATGCGAGACGGTGTTCTTGCCGAAGTCGGTGCCGAAGTCGTAGGTTGCGGTAGTGCTGCTGGTGCGATAGATCCAGTTATGGAACCAGTAGGGTTGATTCTGGCTACTGGGAGGCGTATCATACCAGGCACCGTAGGCAATGGAATGCGGGTCAGTTCCACCATCGCCAGCAATATCCGAATAAACATAGCCTCCTGATCCATGACCCCAGGGACTGCTGTACGTGTTGAGCCGGTTGTGAATGGCCTCCTGCGAGTTATCCCAGCCGGGGGCCTTGCCATTGTAATACAGCCAATCGTACACCTGAATGGCGCGTATATTGGCTATGCCGCACCAGTTCCCCTGGTGCTGGTACCAATCATTGGTTGCTGTCAGCATCCAGGAGTGGTTTGACCCATAAAATGTGTAACTATTCGGCGTTAGTCCCGCCTGAGTAAGCGCTCTGCTGCTCAATTGAGAAGTCGCGGCCTGAGCCGGTAAGTTCATGCTCAATTGAAGCAACTGCACCAATGTCAAGGCGAGAAGAACGCTTACAAGCCTTGAAAAGAGACGGCGCTGCATGTTTCATACTCCTTTTTATTTGATCTGAAAAAAAGGCAGCAGTAATAGACGTCATAAATGGACCTGTAGACATACAAAGACATATATTACAGGGTAGTCATGAGTACCCTTCAGAAATGTTCATTCTGAAGTCACTGTATACGTAACGCTAATAGATGAGTAAAAGGAGCGGTGGATTCTCGTACTATGTGATTGCAAGTAATACGCGGACAACGTAACAGATGTGCTTGAAACTACTGTATGCTATCATAGCACAAGCAGAAGCATACATAGAGATAGACGGAGAGAGGTTCTGTTTATGGCCTATGAGATGTGGGTCAATGAGGTATACACGGGCAGATAGCTCTGGTTTAATGGTGAGGAGGAAAAACTCGTAATAACTCATCACTTCACCATTGATTTCTACATGATCGTATGGTAAGCTTGTGTCGAAGTACAATGATGATGGAGGTACCAAATATGTCAGCGACGGTCATTCCCTGTGTCTTTACACGGAGTGGTCATCCTCGATAAGCATACCCTGGTCTGCGACATTTATCATAGGGAGTCGTTGCCTTTACCTGCGCTGCTGTATTGAAGCTGCGTGTGTGAACCAACATTCCTCTGTTTTGCTACGAGCATGATGCGTTGCTCGTGGTTCCTCCTGATACTGTGCAACCTGTGGCATGCTCCAGCCAACAAGGCTGCCGGAAAACCACCCTTGAAGATACATTTTCCGCTTTAATACATCCAACCTTTCCCATGTGGTTCTACGCCCATTCGCTTGCCTGAAGGCATTTTTGCCTTGCCTTTGTTTCGATTCCGGGCGCGATCACATCTCCAATCCGTACCAGGGATTCTACCCGTTCGCAGGGTCCGCGAAAGAAGGGAGGTGGCCTCTGAGCCAGAAACAGGAAATACGGTGGAAGATAAAGAGTCAGCAGTGTCATTTACACAGAAGCAGAAGGAGCATACACCTTGAAGCGATCTTTTGAAGATGATCCCGAGGAAGAATCGATAACATTCGTGAAAATCAAGCCCGGCAAGCGCGAGCGTGCCAGGTACCGCTCACATGCCCAGGCCAGGCCGACCAGGAAGACCAGCTACGAAAGTAGTGCCGATGTCCAACGCTGGCTGCGCGAACAGGGCTATGAGGATGAGGTGCAGCCGGACAGTCGGAGCAATCAAAACGGCAAGCATTTGCCTGTCTTCAATCCGACTCTGTTGGCATCCAGGCGTGATGCCCCTTGGATTCTTTCGTCGCTGTCGCCTTTTTACGATCAGCATTTGATTATAGATGTGTTGCACGAGGCTCACAGCGGAAAGGAGGCAACCGTCTATTGCTGTAAGGCCCATCCATCAACAGGCGTGGAGTACCTCGCCGCCAAGGTGTATCGCCCGCGCATGTTCCGTAACCTGCGAAACGATGCCATATATCGCTTTAGTCGCGTCCAGCGCGACGAGCAGGGGCAGGCCGAGCATGGCAACAGTCGCCGGGGCAGCGCCGCCACGCGCAAAACCGAACGAGGACGAGCCGCCCAGGTGGCATCCTGGATCGAATACGAGTACCAGACGCAGCGCCTGCTTTACGCGCACGGGGCCGATGTCCCGCGCCCTTTCGCCCAGATCGGCAATGCTGTCTTGATGGAGTACATTGGTGACGTTGATGAACCCGCTCCCCGCCTCAGTGACGTTGTGCTGAAGCAGGAGGAGGCACAGCCACTTTTCGACTGTATTCTTCACAACATCGAGCTGGCCCTGCTTCACGGTCGCATCCATGGCGACCTCTCGGCATACAACGTCCTCTACTGGCAAGGAGCCGTGACGCTGATCGACTTCGCGCAGGCAGTCGATCCCTATCACAATTCGGACGTGTTCTCCCTGCTTGCTCGCGATGTCGAGCGCACCTGTCAGTACTTCGCCCGCTACGATGTGAAGTCTGACGCGCACGAACTCGCCCACGACATATGGACACGCCACATGGGGCCAATCCCCCAACTCATCTAATTGCTCAGCCCAGAGGGTGTATGCATTGTTCGGTGGCAGTCAACCAAACGGAAGCGGGTAGCGAAAACGTGACGAAAGGTACAGGAGCCGATAAAGGACTTTAACAAAATAGTCCGGCAACGAACGTAGGGGCCGATTCATCGCGCCCCATAGGCGTCAAGTTAGGCATCCGCGCCTACCCCGTGGCGACCCCACTCGACCACTCCTCATCTGCGAGCGAAGCGAGCAGACTCGTGTATG
>WNFT01001626.1_pt1 | contig 18988 bp, 16 predicted proteins | sample 5400191 | NCBI WGS metagenome assembly WNFT01 (sample SAMN13153359, study PRJNA577476) | soil metagenome | isolation source: 80 cm saprolite under Madrone tree | place: USA:California | collected 2016-06-14 | reverse complement strand
CGGGGTTCGGGTAACGGCCGTGGTATCGGGCGAATTCCTTCACTTGCCCCGCACCGGAACCGCACATTACGCCATTCTTGCCGAACCGCCGTCAAAGGCGGCCCTACACTACATGATTCAGGACCAATGCAAAGGCTATCGCCACGTTCTATTAGTACCCGACCTTCGCGGCATATGCAGCCTCGGCATCAGTGCTCGTGACATCGGGGGCGAGATTGGCTTTGAGGTGCCTCAGCGGTTATTTCACCGGAGCGCCGGCATGATGAAACGCGCTCTGGATCTAATCCTTACCTTGGCAGGCTTATTCGCCCTGTTGCCCGTGTTCCTTTTGATCGCAGCAGCCATCAAGCTTACGTCTATCGGCCCTGTCTTCTACGGACACACTCGCTATGGTCGCGATGGTACGACATTCAAAGCCCTCAAGTTCCGCACCATGTTTCAGAATGGTGAATCCATATTGCTGGAGCATTTCCACAAAAACCCCGAAGAACTAGCCGCCTGGCAGCGCGATCAGAAGCTCAAGCGCGATCCAAGAGTCACTTCGGTCGGGGGATGGTTACGCCGATACAGCTTGGATGAACTTCCCCAGCTCTGTAACGTCCTACTCGGACAAATGAGCCTCGTGGGCCCGCGGCCCATCGTTTCAGCCGAGGTAGAGAAATATGGTCGCGGCTACGACCTTTACAGTCGAGTTCGTCCCGGAATCACCGGACTCTGGCAGGTCTCGGGACGAAACAACACCACCTATCCAGAACGAGTCGCCTTCGACGAATACTACGTTCGGAACTGGTCGATCTGGCTGGATACCTATATTTTGGTTCGCACGGCAAGAGCCGTTTTCAGCGCAGAAGGTGCCTACTAGCACAATCCGACCTGTACTATCTGCTAAAGACCACCTATCAGGAGAGTCAGATCAATGATGAAGAACAAACGAATTCTCGTCTGTGGAGCCGGCGGTTTCATCGGAGGCCACTTAGTAAAGCGACTGAAAGCTGAAGGTTACTGGATTCGCGGCGCTGATATGAAGGCCCACGAGTTCGCAAGCACCGCCGCCGACGAGTTCATCGTTGGGGATCTCCGGGACCAGGCTGTCGCGCGCGGGGTCGTCGAGGGGATCGACGAGGTCTACCAGCTGGCTGCGGATATGGGTGGTGCAGGGTACATCTTCACCGGCGAGCACGATGCCGTTGTAATGCACAACTCCGCCACCATAAACCTAAACGTTCTGGAGTCTGGCTATCGCGCTGGTGTTCAAAAGTTCTTCTACTCCTCATCTGCTTGCATGTATCCCGCTTACAATCAGGAAGACCCCCACAACCCCAAGTGCTCTGAAGAGTCTGCGTATCCAGCTGCGCCAGACAGCGAGTACGGTTGGGAGAAGTTGTTCAGCGAGCGACTCTATTTCGCGTATATGAGAAATTATGGCGTTCAGGTGCGGGTCGCGCGTTTCCACAACATTTTTGGTCCCGAAGGCACGTGGAAGGGGGGTCGCGAGAAGGCGCCGGCAGCTATCTGCAGGAAAGTTGCCGAAGCTCCAGACAGGGGTGAGATCGAAATCTGGGGAGATGGGTGCCAGACGAGGTCATTTCTTTATATCGACGAGTGTGTGGATGGTATTCGACGGTTGATGGAATCCGATTTTACGGGGCCGGTAAATATCGGGTCTAACGAGATGGTTTCGATAAATCAACTGGCGTACTTGGTCATGGACGTAGCACACAAGAAGCTCTCGCTGCATCATGTCCCCGGCCCTCTTGGCGTTCGCGGTCGTAACTCGGACAATCGGCTGATCGCGCAAAAACTCGGTTGGAGCCCCTCCAGACCTCTACGAGAGGGCTTGGAGAAGACCTATTCGTGGATTCAGCGGCAGATCACCCCGATGCCATCGGTCGAGAAGCTAACGCTCAACCAAGCAACGGCTTAATCACTTCCTGCTGCGACAGCAATTGGCGAATTCACAAGCACGGAGCACAGATCCCCACGCCGTGAAATTGGAGCACTCGAACGGAATCAGCCGTAAATCCAAGAAACATTACAGCTGTAGTTCTGGCTTTCTCAAGGAGTGCATTATGACTCGTTACGCAACCTTGTTGTGCGTGCTTCTCATCGCAAATGGCGCCTATTCTCAGCCGCTCAATACCGAAGAGCCGGCAAATTCCAAGTCGGCAAACACACAGGTGCCCGAAGCTAAGTCGGCCAATCTACCGCCTCGCGACGCAAATGCCGATTATGTGCTCGGACCGGGAGACCAGATTGGCCTCATTGTTCCCGGTCTGGAGGATCAATACAACGAGAAGGGGTTCCGAATCGATGCGAGCGGTAACGTCACTTTGCCTCTAATCGGGCGAATTTACGCTTCCGGCCTGAGTGCCGCCACCCTTGAACACGAACTGCAAGTCAGGCTGAGGCCAATCCTGAAGGATCCGCAAGTTGTAGTTAGGATTGAAGCCTTCGGAAGCCAGCCGGTTTCAGTGCTCGGTGCGGTCAGAAACCCGGGCATCGTACAGCTCCAAGGCAAAAAAAACCTGTTCGAAGTGCTTTCCATGGCCGGCGGTCTCCAGCCCGATGCCGGCTACGTTGTCGAGGTTACTCGTTCTTTGACGAATGGCAATATTCCCCTCTCGACAGTGCGGACCGATCCAAGTGCTCAGGTTGGAGTTGCGTCGATACGATTAAGGGACATCATCAACGTTCCGAATGCCAGCGAGAATATCGAAATCCGTCCCGGTGACACAATATCGGTCCCCAAGACGGGAGTGGTTTACATTGTCGGGTCGGTTTCCAAACCCGGCGGATTCCCGCTGGCCGAAAATGAATCGCTTTCCGCGCTTCAAGTTTTGTCCCTTGCGGAAGGGTTGCAGCCCACAGCCGCTGCGTCTAAGGCGCGGCTTCTCCGCTCCGTTCCGGGCTCCCCGACTCGAGCTGAAATACCCGTCAATTTAAATCACCTCATGGCAGGTAAAGCAACCGACGTGCAATTGCGTGCCGACGATATCCTCTTCGTGCCGGCCAGCAAAGCCAAGAAGACCGGTTTCCGCACCATCGATGCAATCGTTAATGCTGCGACTTACTCGACCGTATATGCAGGGCGGTGAGGGCCAAAACGTGGAAAACAAGCAACAACTACTACCGAATGTACAGGCGCCACGGCTCAGCGCTCGCAGCGCCCGAGCTCTTCCCGAGATGAATCCGCTGGAGGAGGCAGCCAGGCCCTACTTGGTTGAGGCAGCCGATCGCCCGGAGGAGACTGGAGGCCTGCTGGATTATTGGCGCGCTCTGGGCAGTCACAAGAGTGCAGTGCTGGCTGCAAGTCTCGGAGGTTTGCTGCTGGGCGCCTTGATAGGAGTTCCGCTGAAGCCGGTATTCCGTGCCAGCACAACGCTTGAGGTTCTCAATGTCAACCAAGACTTCATGAACATGAGGCCAGCGCAAGCCTCCGTGCCAGGCGCGGACTCCGACAATTTGTCGGAGGAGGAGACTCAGGCGACGTTGCTGCAAAGCGACCTTTTGCTGGGCCGGGTATGCGCGCGGCTCGATCCAAATCCGAGCCCACCGGCTCGGTATGCCACGTCGGGTTGGCGTAGTTGGTTCAACTTGCAGGAGGGAGGAAAACCGTCAACTCGAGAGATGCTGCTGGGTTCGGCGGTCAAGAGCCTTAAAGTCACGAATCCCCCGCGGACGCGGGTTCTGGGCATTACGGTTGATTCTAAGGACCCGCAGTTGGCGCTCGATTTCACCAACGCACTCGTTCAGGAGTTCATCAAGCAAAACATCGACGCCCGCTGGGCAAGCACCCAGCAGACCGGCGATTGGCTCGGCCGCGAGATCAATGACGCCCGTACCAAGCTTCAGAGTTCTGAAGACGCGCTGCAAGCGTATGCGCGTAGCTCCGGATTGTTCTTCATCAACGATGAAAAACAGACGAACATAGAGACTGAGCGCTTGCAAGAAATACAGCAACAGCTATCAGCAGCTACCGCTGATCGAATTGCCAAACAATCAGTTTTTGAGTTGGCAAGAAACAGCCCGCCCGGCACGCTTGCAGAGATTCTGAATGACGCCAGCTTGCAGTCGCTCAGCGCTCGACTGGACGATGCGACTCGCCAAGTCGCAAGTTTGAGTGCTGTCTACAATCCAGGTTACACAAAGCTCCAGCAGGCCCAGGCGGAAGCGGTCACCCTTCGGGAAGCGTTCGTAAGCCGCCGAGCCGATCTCCTCCGGCGGATCGAAACCGACTATCAAAGCGCGACCCGCCGTGAAAAATTGTTATCGGCCGCATATGACCAGCAGGCGCGAGAAGTCGCCGGCCAGGATCAAAGTGCAGTGCAATACAACATTCTGAAACGAGAAGTCGATAGCAGCCGGCAGCTCTACGACACGATGCTCCAACAGATGAAGCAGGCTTCCATTGCAACAGCGCTGCACGCAAGTAACGTGCGCGTTATCGATCCCGCATATCTTCTGGACCGGCCTGTGTTCCCGAATTTCAAGATAAACGCCGTCTTGGGCTTTTTTTGCGGATTGATTGGCTGTGTTGGACTTATCCTGATTCGCGAGAGGGCCGACCGCACATTGCGGCAACCCGGTCAGGTGAAGTCATGGTCAAGCCTCCCCGAACTGGGAACAATCCCTCGCCTCCAGTGCAACCCAGGTCGAAGCCCTCGGGCACTACTCCCAGGCGGCATACGGAACCGCCAATCCGCGAACAGCGCTGGTTCCTTTACGGCCTGTGAACAAACGAGTCTGTTGCAGTTGGCGGACGTCTGGGATACGCCGAAAGCACTCGCGGAGGCATTTCACTCAGCCCTGACGTCGATCTTGCTTGCCGGTGAAGTCCGCGGAAGCGGCAGGGTTTTGGTGTTCACAAGCGCCGGACCCGGCGATGGCAAAACCAGCGTTGTTTCCAACCTTGCAATCGCAGCCGCTGCGACCGGGAAGAGGGTCTTGCTCGTGGATGCTGATCTTCGCCGCCCTCGCATCCATGCCCTTTTCGGGCTGCAAAACGAAGCAGGCGTGGCTGAAATGCTTCGTTCCGAAACCAACGATGTGGGTTGGCCGGAGCTGACTCGGCGCACAAAAATAGCGGGTTTGAACGTAATTACGGCAGGAAAGCCTAAGCGAGGGACCGCCCAGTTGTTTTACTCACACAAGTTCTCCACTCTTCTCGCCAACTGGAGGAGAGAATACGATCTTGTTCTACTGGATACTCCGCCCGCCCTGCATATCACCGACGCTCGTGTGATTGGAGTGCTGGCCGATGGGGTAGTGCTCGTCGCTCGAGCGGGACAGACTACGCGCGAAGCTTTACTCGCCACACAGGAGCGCTTTACCGAGGATCGTATTCGTCTTCTGGGATGCATCCTTAACGATTGGGACCCCAGCCGCTCTCGAAGCACTTATCCCTACTACCTTTCGGAAGAGACGATTGCCTAATATCCCGGATGAAGACAATCACCGAGGGTCTCTAGTTAAGACCCATCGCCGTTGGAACTCCAGCAACCGCTTCGGAACTGCCTCGGTCCGTGGCAGATTGCTTCGCGGGCTGGGTGCCACGGCACTACAACCTATCGTCACTGCGGTGATTCAACTCGGTACCGTTCCCTGTCTGCTGCACGCCTGGGGCGCGGCTAAGTATGGAGACTGGCTGATACTATCTGCGATTCCGAGCTACCTAAGCCTAAGCGATCTCGGATTCGGAGACGCATCTGGAAGCGACATGACCATGAGGGTGGCCGCAGGAGATCGGAGGGGAGCCGTCGAAACCTTTCAGAGTTCGTTGGCGCTGCTCTCGCTGGTTTCGCTACTGGTCGGTCTGCTCGCAGCCACCGCAGTCTGGCGTGTGCCATGGCACCGTTGGATAAGACTTGCCACTCTTTCCGATTTTCAAGCCTCGGCGGTCGTACTCGTGTTTGGCGCTTATCTTTTAGTCAGTCAGCAGTGCGGAATCTTGGAGAGCGGGTTCAGGTGTGATGGAAACTTTGCGACCGGTAACGTCTTGGGTTCGCTCTTACGGCTTATCGAGACCGGGGCGGGTACTGCTGTAGGAATCGGTACCGGTAGTCTCTTATGGGCTGCGGCTGCTTATCTGTTTAGTCGTACCTTGGGCACCATTGTGTATGGTTTGCTCTTGCGTAGAAAAAGCCCCTGGCTTCCCATCGGATTTTTTGATGCCAGGTTGGCGAGAATCAAAGAACTCGCGGCACCCGCCTTCGGCTTCGTGGCTCTGCCGCTTGCCCATGCCATCAGCATCCAGGGCTTCACCTTACTGATTGCCTCGGTGCTGGGATCGGTTGCGGTTACCAGTTTTTCGACGCTTCGCACGCTTACGCGCGTCAACTTCCAATTGATGACCGTGATCGCATGGGCCATGTGGCCTGAGCTGTCGCGAGCCTTCGGCGAAGGCAATGTCTCCTTGGCGCGGACCCTCCACCGACACGCCTATCAAGCAGGCCTGGCGCTCTCGGTCGTGACCGGATCGGCGCTGTGGTACTTCGGGCCCACCCTTTACCACCTGTGGATACGCGATGCTGTCACGTTTGATGCCAGCTGCTTCCATATTCTCCTGTACGTAACTTTTGCAAACTCACTATGGTTTACTAGCTCTGTGGTGCCGATGTCGACCAATGCGCATCACCGAATCACTCTAGCTTTTGTTGCCCTCTCGCTGCTTTCGCTCGGCCTCGGTTGGGTATTACTTCGGCAACGAGGATTGAGCGGCGCGGCAATTGCCTTGTTGCTAATAGACATCTCCATGACTTGTCTGGTTCTGAGAACATCGCTGCGGCAGTTGCAGGAGAGACTCGGAGATTTCATTCGAGCCCTGCTGGTTTTTCCCTGGCCTTTTGGTTTAACCGAACCCGCAGAGCGGACCGAGATATGACCTCCAGCCTGGCCGTTCCATCCTCCAGGGCATATATGCCGTCTCACCTCTCGATCCTTTACCTCGGGCGGAATTGGGGAACATCGCGCCACCGCGCCCTTAGCCTGAGGCGGCTTGGTCACACCGTGCAGACTCTGGATGCGCACAGCTTTTTGCCGCATGGCCGAGTCACAGATTATTGGATACATCACTCCGGCGCCTGGGGTCTAGAGAGGTTCATTCGCACCCGGGTATTAAAGACCATCCGATCCGCGGAATTCGATCTGGTGTGGGTGGACGCCGGAGATGTGATAGGTCCCGAGCTTGTCCGCGACCTAAAGCAGCAGGCAAGGTTCGTTATCAACTACAACGTCGATGACCCATATGGCACCCGTGACGCTAACAAGTGGCGATTGTACCTGCGCTCCGTCCCCCTTTACGACGTGGTGGTTGTAGTTCGCGACTGTAACGTCGCCGAAGCTTACAAGGCGGGGGCGAGAGACGTCATGCGAGTGCACAGGTCATCGGACGAAGTTGCTCATGCCCCACGAAAACTCTCAGCGGGCGATCAGACCGAATGGGGGTCCGAGGTAGCATTCGTCGGAACCTGGATGCCGGAGCGTGGACCATTCATGGCTCGCCTGGTTGAGCATGGCATTCCTCTGGCCATTTGGGGTGACCGTTGGTCGAAGGCAAGCGAATGGCAGTTTCTAAGGCCGTATTGGCGTGGTCCCGGCCTGTACAACGAAGACCACTACGCGATGGCCGTGCAAGGCGCGAAAGTTTGCCTAGGCATGCTGTCGAAAGGTAACCGCGATTTGTGCACCCAGCGCTCATTCGAGATCCCACATCTGGGCGGACTCCTGTGTGCCGAGCGTACCTCCGAACACCTCGCTCTATACACGGAAAATGTCGAGGCCGTGTTCTGGAGTGGCCCGGACGAGGCCGCGGAAAAATGCGGACGCCTTCTAAGCGATAAGACCTGGAGGAAAAAGGTGGCCCGAAATGGCCAACTCCGAAGCATCCGAAACAGAACCACCAATGAGGCTGTAATCGAGCAGATCGTCTCCCAAGTGTTTAAGGGCGCGCAGGCCGGAACGCCTGTTTCCCGATGAGAGTTCCAGAGATGCAGATGGTTCCAGTTGCGATTGCTCCCGTCCGAGAATCGGTCGGCCGAAGGCCAGGTACCGGGTCGCGAGCCATTTTGGATCAGTTGGCGAGTGCGTCGCTTGCGTTAGTGTTGGTTCCTACCTTCCTTTATTTCGATATTAATCTTGCCATAGCAGCGCCGCTTTCGCTACTCATTGGGTTGACGAGCCAACACCTGTTTCGGCTGATATTCAGCCCGGACGGTGATGTCTTTTCTCCCACTACTCTGGTAGCTGGCTACTTCGCCATATACTTTGCGCTCAGATCGTTTTATCTCTGTACCGTCCCATTTTTTGCCCGATTAGGCCGGAATTCATATGATGATTACCTGCCTACCGCTTTGTGGTGCGCCTGCGCGGCCTATGTGTCGTTTTCGGCCGGCATTGGTTCAAGGATGGCGAGCCGCTGGTTGAAACGCTTGCCGTCCGTTGCCCCGTATTGGTCAAAATCAGTACCCACTTTCCGACTTCTCGCGATGATGCTGGTGGGCCTGGCGTGCCTGATATACCTGTTCAAAACCGGGCTGGCAGTGGGCAATTATGGAAACCGGGAATTCCAACAACATCCGCCGCCGGGCCTGATCGTGCTTCTTGAAAACATGATCGATTTGTCCTGGGTGGCGATCTGCGTCTTCCTGGTGGCGCCGGGACGAAAGTCGGATCCTTCCCTGACATGGCTGCTCCTGGGAACCTCCCTGGGCATGCTCTGTATTAAGCTCGCCACCTCAGGGGGGAAAGTCGCCCTTATTCAGCCCCTTATAGAAGCGGCAATCGTTGTTCACTACGGCAAACGGCGGTTTCGGATCTGGGAGATGTTGGCCATTGGCGTTCCGGTACTGATGCTGGCATTCGGCGTTGTGAACTTTTATCGCTTCGTTGTGGTTGGGCATCTAGGTTCGCCCAAAAGTTTAGCGGATGTGATTTCTCGCATTTCCTCGACTTCCGATTTGTTGAATTCAAAGCACAATGAAGGTTCGCAGCGACCTGCGCTCGAGCAAATGGTGGACCGGGATGCGGGCGTGGATGCCTTAGCATTAGTCATGAAGTACACACCGCGACCGTTTCCCTATGTATATGGGCTGCACTGGCTTGAGATACCGCTTACGTTCGTCCCGCGACAGATCTGGAAGGACAAGCCTGTCAACATGCCAAGCGCAGAGTTCGAATCCACCTACATGGGTCTGCCGAGCAGCTATAACGGATTCAGTTCCATGCACCTGATTTCCGACCTGTATCGGAATTTCTCTCTCCCCGGGGTCTTCTGCGGGATGTTTGTGTTCGGGGTGACTTTGCGCTGCTTTTATCTGTTCTGCTCGCCATCTCGAGAGAACAGCACGGGGCTGTTTCTGTACGCAGCTTTGTTTCCAGAAATTATTCATTCCCTTGAATCCGACGTCGGTTATGCCGCGATTAACGTGACCAGAGCCGCTGCTTTAGCTGTTTTTGTGGCCTTTTTCCTCGGAGGAGGATACCGGAGACTTCGTCGGATGAGATTTGCACCCCGACCTTTGAGTGTGGCCGTTGCTGACCGCCGCTTCGCAACCCCTCGATGATTAGGATATTACTAGCGGTTCTCTACCTGTTCATGTCAGGTCTCGGGTACGCTGCGTCCGACGAACGTACCAGCTTGGCCGGTTCGTCGCACGCCGTGGTCAATCTCTTGTCATTCGGCGCTCGGCCGAACGACCCCACATCTAACAGTCGGCTTCCGTTTCAGCAGGCGCTTGACACCCTCCGACGCTCAGGCGGGGGCATCTTGTCGATTCCCGCCGGCGACTACTATCTGGCTTTTCCTGACATTGCTAGCGATGTTGATCCGGACGACACCCGGAATGCAGCACTACTCAAGGAGAAGAATTTAAAGAGGGAAAAGTTAATCCTGGCTCCGCCGGGCACTATGGTGCAAGGAGCTGTAGATAAGGCAGGCAACCCGAGTACACGGATCCACTGGCGCGCCACGAGCTTTCCACTGCTCTCATTTGTTAACTCCGATGGCTCGGGTATTCGGGACATAGCGTTCGTCTTCGACGGCGTGCAGCCGCAGTTCTTCCCGTGGCCCCAAGAGAACTTCTTGGAACAGGTCGGCTATAAGGGCAGATGGCTAGGAGGACCATATGAACTCTCAACTGTGATCTATACCATAGGATCCAGCGGTCTGCGATTTGAGAATATCTCTTTTCACTCCAGCAAGATGCCCGCTGATAATGGACATACTTTCGCGTTCGGTATCGTTTCCAAAGGAAAGGGTCCGGTACCCCAGCCGGAAGCAAACTCCGTCAATACCCTTTCGTGGGGAACCAAAATACCGGGTGGCGGCTTGTCGGACTGTGTGTCAAGCAACGTTTTTCGGTCGCTGCGATTCGAGGACTATGTCATGGGTATCCTTGCGAGCGGACAGTGCAGTGCAGTTTTTGAGAATATTGAGGGGAACTATCGTGGTTCCTGGTATCGCTCGTTCGATCCCTTACACGAAACCGGCCCTGACATAAAACATATCGGTCCCCCAGGACATCTGATTTACCTTACGTTCCAAAATGCTTACGATGTGCAGGGTTATCAAGACGCACCCGCCGGCCGCGCGGTGTTTCACAGCACGACCAGGAATAGGGATGTGACCCTCCGAAACGTCAAGGAAGGCCCCGAGACCTTGTCAAATTTGAACTCCCTCGGCACATTGGCCCTCAAAGACATCGAGCATGGGCTGGTTGCAAACGTCGTTTCTCAACACCCCGCAGGACTCATACAGAGCATGATCGATGCGCATGACGTGCAGCTCGACAATCTAAGCTGGTCGTCGGATCGCGATATCTGCGCTGAGCTAGGCTCCCGGTCAAATTGCGGTGTTCCGGTCATCGCGCTTGAGCCCGGACCCGCAGACTCCGACAGCCAATTCAACAGCCGGGTGCAGTTCAGGAACATCACACTGCAAAGCTCGCGTCGGCCGGCCATCTTCAAGATCTCGGAAGAGAGTGGGCACTTACCGTTGAGTCGGGATATCAGCGTGGATGGACTCAGGATTGAATGCGACCCAGGATTCGAGTCCAAACAAGAGTCCCCACGAGGCATTATCACGCTGCGCACCGTCGCCACTCACCTGCGGGATATTAGATACACTCCGCTGATTCCCAGCGATGCGACCTCGCATCGGCAGAACTATGCCGCGTTAATTCAGTCTGGAAGTAGTGACACCACGATCGACATCACGATTAAGCGGTCGCAGAGCTATACGGGAGATGACGCGCTGGCATACCAGAGCATCATTGAGGGCCAGCACGGCCCGACCCCGAGTCCTGAAATGGACAATAAATGTCGGATTCTGCGGAAGCTTGTCAATTGACCAGGCGAAGGTCTATCCGTGCCAGCAGCAAAGCCACGACCGTCCAGATTTCATCCGTCACGACCCTTCCGATCTAAAGCCTAAATCGAAGAATGAATATCCTTCTGGTAGGAAACTATCAGCCCAGCGGGCAAAAAAGTATGCAGCGTTTCGCTGCGCTGCTAAGCAGCGGCTTCAGAGCCCTCGGACATGAGACTCGACTGATACGCCCGCCCGTGATTGCGGGGAAGTTGCCGCTCCGCGGCACAGCCGGTAAATGGCTTGGGTACGCAGATAAGTTCTTCGTTTTCCCCACTTTGCTAAAGAAAGCAGCAGAGTGGGCAGACGTCGTCCACATCTGTGATCACTCCAATGCGTTCTATATCAAGTATGTCCAGCATCGCCCCCACGTTGTTACCTGCCATGACATGCTCGCAATTCGAAGCGCCCTTGGCGAATTTGCCTGTCATCGCACATCTTGGACTGGCCGCCGATTGCAAAGCATGATCCTCAAAGGACTCCGGGCTGCAGGGCGCTCAGGACATATTGCCTGCGTTTCTGAGGCGACACGCTCGGATATGTTGCGCGTTGCGCGAGTCCCACAAGACAACGTTTCCCAAATTTATAACGGCTTGAATTTTCCTTACACTCCTTTGAACCCGACGCAAGCACGACGAGTAATCGAGAAGTTCGGAATCCGCTCGAACCAACGATTTATTGTCCATGTGGGCGGAAATAGCTGGTACAAAAACCGTCTTGGTGTTCTTAAGATCTTCGCCGCGCTGAAGTCACACCCGGAAGGGAGGCCCTTGTCCCTGGTAATGGCGGGCCAGCCATTCACCAGGGAGATGCGTCGCTTTTTGCGCAACAGCGTGAGTGGCCGGGACGTGTTCGAGCTGATCAACCCTAGCAACGAAGAATTGAGGGCACTGTATTCGTGCGCTGACCTGATGCTTTTCCCGTCACTTCAAGAGGGTTTCGGATGGCCCATTATCGAAGCGCAGGCGTGTGGCTGCCCGGTTGTGACGTCGGATCGCGTGCCCATGACAGAAGTCGGCGGCCAGGCGGCGACATACATCGACCCTGACGATATTGAGGCAGCGGCTTCTGCCGTCGCTCGTAAGGTTTGCCGGCGACACCAACCATGCGAAAAGAGCCTGAACAACGTCGAGCGATTCAGCACTTCGGGCATGATCAGCCATTACTTGGCACTGCATGAAATTCTCCTGGGCTCCAAGCACTTAAATGGATGTCATTAACCAGCGAATGGAAAATGTCCAAGGTCAGCTGCTAGACGCCAATTCAGTGGACCTGCGCTGTCCGGACAATACGGAACTGGTCCGCGGCGCCCCGCTTTGGGTCGAAGCGCTCTGGTATTTCTTTGCCCTACCGATCGTTCGATCTCACCTCGTCACATCGTCTGCATTTCGGTGCAGATTGTTGCGCATCTTCGGGGCAAAGGTTGGCAGGGGCGTGTACATAAAGCCCGGTCTCCGAGTCAAATTTCCATGGTATCTCGAGATAGGGGACTATTCGTGGTTGGGTGAGGATCTGTGGATCGACAATCTAGCGCAGGTAACAATAGAGGCACACTGCTGCTTGTCCCAAGGCGTATATCTCTGCACCGGCAATCATGACTGGTCTTCCTTCAACATGCGGCTGTTTCGCCGGCCAATTACTTGCAGACGGGGTTCTTGGATCGGCGCCAAAGCCATGCTTTGTCCTGGAGTTGTTGTTGGTGCTGGCGCCATTGTCACCGCCGGCAGTGTGGTGACTAAGGATCTTCCGGATATGGAAGTTCATGCCGGCAACCCCGCACAGTTTGTAAAGCACCGTGACTTGCGGACGCGATGAACGGATGGGTTCTCCCCAATGGATGAATCAACAATCATGAACATGAGCGTTCTAGTCACATCGGGCGTTGGCTCCCGCGGCAAGGGCTCGAAGGACCAGCATAGCAATGCCTCTCGCTACGATCCACTGGCTCCGACCATATTCCATGAAGAATGGTGGCTTGATGCCGCTACGGGAGGTCGTTTCGACGTCGCTGAAGTAACGGCTGGGGGGCGAACCGTGGGCCGCCTTCCCTTTCACCTGACGAAACGCTTCGGGCTAAGAATGATTCGCATGCCTGAGCTGACCTACTTCTTGGGTCCGGCCATCGAGGACGGCAAAGGGAGTGCGACCAATCGCTTTCTGAAACGCCTGGAGATAACTCGGGAGTTGCTTGAGAGATTGCCGCGTGCCTCCTGGCAATACGTGAAATGCCACGGCGGCGTTACCGACGTGATTGCGTTTCAAGAACTCGGCTTTCGAACCTATGTCCAATTCACTCACGAGATCCGGCCTGCCCCGGCTGAGGTTCTCTGGCAGCAAATGCGTGACAAGACTAGAAATGTCGTCCGCCGAGCGGACGAGCGACTCTCCATCAGAGAATTGACCGATCCCCTTGAGTTCGCGCACCTATATGAGCGCAATCTTGCCTTGCGAGGGCTCGATAACGGTATCGATAGTACCGTATGTAGAAAAATAGTTTCCGCATCGCTCGAGCGGCAACGCGGCAGAATTCTTGCAGCACATGATAAGGACAACCAAATCGTTGCTGCGAACTTTTGTGTCTGGGATGAGGTGTCGTCCTTTTATCTTCTGTCAACCCGAGGCGCCAATTCTGGCAACGGCGCAAGCAGTTTGCTCCTCTGGGAAGCGATTAAGGACTCAGCACGCAGAGGGTTGGTCTTTGATTTTGCCGGCTTAGGCGGCAAGGGGAGCGTCTTGTTCTACTCAGGGTTCGGTGCTTCGATCAGTGCACGGTACGTCGCTGTGCGGGCCCGTGTGTTGGCGAGGGTGATAAATGAACTGAAATTGCCATTTGCGCCGGAGAACTACTTTTACTAACAAATCGGAGGAAACAGTGCCAACTTTTCTGAATTCAGCAGCGTGGCGGCCTGCAATTAAGAGAACGCCTGGCGTGCAACGCGTCATTGATCTGAGCGTTGTGGTAGAAGATTGGTGGTTCGATTTCTATCACAACGTGGACACTTCGTCTCAGATCAGCGACCAAAAGATCCTAGGCTGGCCGACGGACAATGTTAACTTCCACTACCTGCCGATACGTCCGAAATGCGCCCGCCGAGTTCTGCGAGAACTGCCTTTGAAGAGCCGTGGCGAGTATACATTCGTTGATTTCGGGTCGGGCAAGGGCAGAATGCTGTTGATAGCCGCCCAGTGCGGGTTTAGACGACTGTGTGGGATCGAATTGCGGAAGGAACTCCACGATCAAGCATGCCGAAACTTTCGTCACTGCCATAACGTCGAGACCTGCAGTTTTGAGTCCCTCAATATGGATGCCGCGGACTATGAATGTCCGAACGAGAAGTTGGTTCTATTCTTCTTCAATCCGTTCGCGAGCGAGGTGATGGCAAAAGTTCTTAGGAAATTGATCGCTTCGCTCGACCGCTGTTTCCGGGATGTTTGGGTCGTATTGCACGATCCGAGCTGCGCCTATCTCGCCGACAGAACACCTCAACTTAGGCTGCAGGTCGCTCAGAACGGTTATCGAATTTATCGCAGCACTTCCTCAACAAGAGAGCCGGAGGAGACATCGGCTCCGTCCTCTCCGAGCGACTGCACGAAATCAAACCTGCGAACTGAAACCGCGTCTGCCAACGCTGGGTCTTTCAATGACTAAATGTTCTCGTGCTTGGCAATCAGCTCGACCAGGCTAGGTAATAGGTTTCTACTGCGACTTGAACCGGAGTTTTCTCCCTATCCCCAAAAAGCCTTGGCCGTTTACACCGAGGAATGGACAGAACCTCACCTTCAAGACTCGCGCCTGCCAGGAAGTCTGCGCAGATCATCTCCAGACAGTAGCCTCGCGACTTGTTCGTGCCCGGCATCAAAGCCACCGTCTCAATTGCCTGCTCGATGATCGGAATCTGGGTCTTGTACGGCTTGCAGTAGATAATCTCCCACGGTTCCGATTCCCGCCCGTCAGTTCCCTCTCCAGTTCCCGCTTGAATTGATCCTTCGGCAGTGCGCGCGCCTTGGGCAGCCAGGTTCACAATCGAACTCCTGCCCACCCTCCTGGCCAGCTTCGCCTCCTAGTCCCCTCGTCGATCCCAGATCCTTCAGTAGGCCTTCCACCGGGACTCCGGCAACCGCCTCGCCAGAACCTCATCAAAGGACTTCAGTTTCTCCGGCTGCCGGCACTAAAGCCCGTTCGACTTCAGACCGCCACTCTCGGGCCGGGATCTGGAAACGAGCGAGCCATCCCTTTCTCCGTGATTCGAGGGCCGCCAATCAGCGATTTCACGAGATCGTGTAGTTTATGAGGACAAAGCGCGCAGTCCCATCGGAGACATTTACGCCGTGGCCGAAGAAACATCCTCCACCGAAAGTCATACCGGCGCGGCCCAAGTTTGTAAGGACGTCGTGGAATCCGGCAAGTGTGGTGGCATCGTAGTTTCCGACTTTGCCATACACGCTCGACCATTGATCCGGCGTGAGCGCTACGGTCAAGGTGACGTTTCCCGACATCGGCTGCAGTTCGTATCCGACTGGGTTTGCCCACCAACGGTAGAACTCCCCGGTGAAGTCGTCATTCTTGCGCTCCAAGAAAAGGCGGACGCTCGCCGGCGTAGTACAGGTGTTATCACTCTCCATAACGTAGTTGAAGGAGGGCGCCCCCGTGGTCACGATTTGGAATGTCATACTGACACTGTGCGTCACCGGTCCGCTATAGGAATTTGTAACGTAGCCTACAGAATTGCAGTTCTGGCTGGGAATGCATGCTGGATAGTTCGGGTCTGAGGGAAAGTCGAAGTACCAAGTGCCCGGGCCGCCGAGTGTCGGATCGGGAGGCATGCTGGGACTGTACTGAATCCTCCAGCCGGCCGTGGCCCCTTGGTTTGCTGACGATGATCTCTCGTTAGATGACCCACATCCCGTCGCCATGAGCAAAAGGAAAACGACACCACCTTGACGCCACGGTTTCATCTTGTCCTTTGTTGGTTCTTCTCCCGCGCGTCACGGCAGTGCCAGCCTTCAGGAACCGGAGCCACCGGCGCATCAACGCCGGACCGCCGAGTCGAGAGTTAACGTTAGAAAGCAGACGGACTTGCGGCTGAACCCTCGTCCCCTACCTACGAAAACCTCTTATCGGCATTTATTGGCCCGAGCATTAGGGAGAGGGTTTTGATCAAGAGGGCTACAGAGTCATGTGGACCCGCGCATTGCGGGAATGCCCAATCACAAACCCGAGGCCAGGCGGCTCCTTGCCCACCGAGTTTTTGGAAAAATGGGCGCGTACGTCAGAGGTCACCTTGGTCGGTGCAGCTCTAGGCACCGCCCTCGCTCTTTGAGCACGTGCAGCAAGAGCCGAAGGAGTAACCGTGCCTGGGGCTGGGCGGTGGGGAGAAGTTGTCGGACGCTTGCGACAGGATCTAAAACGATAGCAGGCACTCTACCTTTGACGGCCGTGCACTTCGCCTCATCCACAATGATGAACAAGGGAATGGCATCGTGCGCACAGAGTAATCAGGTTCTCTTCGGAATCGTGACCGCCCTGGCTGCGAAGCTGGTGGTGAACCTCCAGATTTGACCTGGTCCCACAACCTTGGCATCTCCAGGCGTCCCGGCGCAGCACCTGCTCCCGAAGCCGTTCGTACAACTGGGGATCGAGGAGCACGCGGGGCTGTTGGGGGAGAATCCGGTTCACGAGGCCTTCTCGGTTACTTCAGGCAGAAAAGCCTGCCGTTGTTCGCCAGGAAGGAATTTGAAGAACCGCTGACATAGACTGCAGGAGCAGCGTTGGATCGTCATTGTCGAGGCTTGCTCCCGCCAGGACGCCTGCGCAGATCAAGCCAGGCAAGACCGCTGCCGACGTGGGTCGGCGGCCAAAACTACGTGGGCAAGACCTTGCACACTGACCGCAAATTTGTTGTCCGCTTTCCCGCCCCGCTTAGAAATGGGTGCATTACAAGACTTGGAGACGGTCGGATGCCAAGCGGCCCCAAAGAAGGCAACCGGGTGTACAATGGCGCCGTCTCTAGGGGCCCAAAGGGAGGGCCCGACCTCATGTAGCGCTGTCTATATCGTGTTTTCTGGCGACATTAACTGCAGAACGATTGGCGTTTCTAGACTGATTTAACTAGGTCCAATTGCATACCGATTTCTAAAGGAGATCATTTCCCATGCCCGACACACTCGGTGCGCCACAAAAAAGCCAGACCGATGAACACAAGGAGAAATACTTTAGCTTTCAAATTAAGGGCTGGACAAATTTCGACCCGATGGACAAGACCCTGGCCACAATTGCGGAACGCATAGAGCAAGGAGGCGGATTTCTGACGCTGGTGGAAGTCGCAAAAACCGAAAACGATCTTGCCGGTATCGGCGATGAAGAAGTGAGGGAATGTTTTGCGAACATACTCGCCGCCAAGAGGCTGGTAAGAACCGTTCATGAACTTCCAAAGAATCTGATAGAAGAGCTTCGCTTAGCATTGACAACTGAGGAGGATGTCGTGCCCAAAAAGACGGCTGCCTCGGTGGCGAATTTTCCGGCGAACGACGAGTCAGGGCCGCGCGCCAAGCACTGGCCATAAAACTAGCAGTGCGGGTGGAAGCGCAGGGAGGCTGCAGCGTGTTTCTCGTCGGGCTAGTAAGCCTCTCTCCTTGCTAGAGTAGCTCTTGAAGTACTGCCTGCAAGTGCGTGATTAGTTATGCCATGATCATCTGACCGCAGAACTTGCCAATGAAGAGGAACAATGGGCTGCAGAACCTAACAGAGTGCCAAACGAGTGCAATAGTGCTGCCGGAACCGGATGATCGATTTGACAAAGAACTAGTGGGGTGGTTCGCCCTACGCGGAGGCGTCTGGTCTGGAACCGCGGCTGAATTGCTTGCCGCGGTAAGAACCAGAGTTGATGTTAGCAACGGCTTGTGGCCCCAGTCTCCACGTACGCTTTATGCCCATATAGAATCGCACCAACAAATAATCCGTTCTTTGGGCGTGGCCGTCTTGCTGCCCTACGGATTTCCACGAATGATATCGCTCCGATCGTGCCGGGACGAGCAACCGGCAACAGAACCGCTGTCGGATGCGTCCGGAATCAATGAAACCTTCAGTCAAGACGGCCCCCTAGCTCAGTCGGATGTCGACCGAGACAACCCCGAAAGTGTTTGCGAAAACACAGCCGAGGCGCTTTTCGCCATGTTGAGGACATCCACTACTCCCGAGTCGAGTAGGCCCAGTACTGTCGCTAAATTGGCCGCTGCCCCCACCCTCCTGTGGACCTCCTTCAAGAGAGCTTGGATGAGACACACGAGCGCGATGTAGACGGGCCTTGCCAGAAGCGTGCCGAACCGCAGATCGTCTTTCTGACAACATGGATGTTGATGATTTATTCTCAAACGTTGTCGATGACGGCGTAAGTCGGGCTGCGTTTTCCTTGAGCCCTTCCTCTCTACTCTCTACGCTACGCTGGGCGCTTGCTCGCAGTTGATCGCCCAGGGTATGCCGAATTGATCGACAAGCCCGCCAAAGCGGACGGACCAGAAGGTTTTCTGGAGGGGCATTTGCACTGTGCCGTTTTCCGCAAGCGCGTGAAATATCCGTTCTGCATCCACAGGGTCATCGATGCCAAGCAGCACGGCGAAACCCTTCGG
>WNFT01011133.1_pt1 | contig 19000 bp, 23 predicted proteins | sample 5400191 | NCBI WGS metagenome assembly WNFT01 (sample SAMN13153359, study PRJNA577476) | soil metagenome | isolation source: 80 cm saprolite under Madrone tree | place: USA:California | collected 2016-06-14 | reverse complement strand
GATCGATGCGAATGCGACCCCTCTCAGCGTCCAAAAATTTTCGCCAGACCCGGCGAGGCAGGCCATCGATCCGGATATCTGTTGCGCCTCGGTGATGGCGCGACGAACCGCGGTCGAGGATTCTGGGCCGTTTCGCGACGCCTTCTTTCCTGGCAGCGAGGACCAGGATTGGTTGCTCAGAATGGCGGACCGGCACAAAATCACGAATATCGACCAGGTCCTTTACGCCTATCGCCGACATTCGGGTTTGATGGCGCGCAACCGGGCGGCCGTCGACCGCCTGACCGTGCTCGCGCGACACGCCGCCCGAGTACGCCGGCGTGGGGAGCCGGACCCCATCGACGCGCTTATACCTGACAAGAGTTTCCACTACCTGCGCGACGAAGTGTTCCTGACCAATTCGGAGCTTGATCGGATGGATAGGGTTCAGGCTTTGGCCCTGCCGTTACCGGAAAGCAGTCCACTCGTGAGCGTCCTCATCCCGTATTACGATGAAGATGTTTATTTTTTCGAGAAGTACCTGCAGCATCTGTCGCGTCAGATGTTCCGCAACTTCGAAATTGTCATTCATGATGACGCATCAAAAAGTCCGGTGGATGAGAATAGAGTACGCACATTGGTCCCGGGGATTGCGGTGCGCGTCATGCGGTCGGCTAAGCATGAGGGCAAGACCCATGCAAGAAACGCTCTGCTCGAGCGGGCACGCGGTTCCATCGTGCTGTGGCAAAACGAGGAAGTCGACGGGGCGGACTGGATGAATCCCGACCTTAACCCAAGGGTCCGCCGCACCCTTTGGCTGACGGCGTTGGTCATTGCGCGCATTGGTTCCATTCATCGGGCGAGTGATTCTCGCGCATCTTGATTGCTCCGTTCAGATTGCCATTTTGCGCCAATGCGTTAAACAATCGGAGACGGAAGCCAAATCATGAAAATCAGACTTCACAAAGGCGATCTTCCCAGCGGACTCAATCTGGGGCCGACGATCGCCGTCGACACGGAAACCCTGGGTCTCAGTCCCGGCCGCGACCGTCTCTGCCTAATCCAATTGTCGTCCGGCGATGGCAGCGCCCATCTCGTCCAGTTCGCGCGCGACGCCTATCAAGCACCCAATTTGAAACGGCTGCTCGAAGACAGGAACGTCGCCAAGCTCTATCATTTCGCCCGCTTCGATCTCGCCGTCATCCGGCGTTATCTCGGCGTTGTCGCCGCGCCCTGCTATTGCACGCGCACGGCGTCCAAGCTTGCCCGCACCTACACGGATAAGCATGGCCTCAAGGATCTGGTGAAGGAGCTGCTCGACGTCGATCTCTCCAAGCAGCAGCAAAGCTCGGATTGGGGTGCGGAAAATCTTTCGGAGCAGCAGCTCGCTTACGCGGCCAATGACGTCGCCTATCTCCATCGCCTGAAAGACGCGCTCGATGCGATGCTCAAGCGCGAAGGCCGCATGGAATTGGCCCAGGCCTGCTTCGACTTCCTGCCCGCTCGCGCTGAACTCGACCTCGCCGGCTGGGGCGAAGGCGACATTTTCGCCCATTAGCCAAGCCGTATGGCCGGGTTTACCGTCGCTTAGCCAACTCTTTAACCCCATCGCCGTCAGAGGTTTTTTCGCCTTGATCGATCCGAATGCGCTGCCCATAATCGGATTCGAAAACTTGGCATGATTTTCGCGTCTGGGGCGGCTTTGCGCACCGGCGAAGGACCAGAAAGGGCCGTTCTCGCGGATAGGATCATGCCGGCTCGCAAGGCCAAGGAAATCTCCCTTGAAAGCCACCAGGCCGCGGACCTCAAAGCAGCCCGCCGGGTGCTCCGTTTTGCCGGCGAAGCCCTTGCTGCGCTTGGCGAAAACCTCGATGGCGGGTTCAGCGATGCGGTCGCTGTCCTGTTCGCCGTGCGCGGCCGTGTGGTGGTCAGCGGCATGGGCAAGAGCGGCCATGTCGGCCGCAAGATCGCGGCAACCTTCTCGTCGACCGGCACGCCGGCGCAATTCGTTCATCCCGCCGAAGCCAGCCATGGCGACCTTGGCTCGCTGACCCGGGCAGACGCGCTCCTGATGCTCTCCTATTCCGGCGATACGGCGGAATTGTCCGACCTGATCACTTACGCCAAGCGCTTCGGCATTCCCTTGATTGGGGTCGCCGGCAATCCGGAATCGGCCCTACTTGCCGCCGCCGATGTGCCCCTAGTGCTGCCCAAGGCTCAGGAAGCCTGCCCCATGGGCCTCGCACCCACGACGTCGACGACGATGATGCTGGCGCTGGGCGATGCTCTCGCGGTGGCGCTGATGGAGCGGCGCGGCTTTTCCACCGACCAATATCGCGATCTGCATCCCGCGGGGGCCTTGGGCCGGGCACTGATTCGCGTCTCCGATATCATGCACGGAGACGACAGGATGCCTTTGGTTGCACCGGACACGGTGATGCGCGAGGTGCTGATCACCATGACGTCGGGCGGTTTTGGCGTCGCCGGCGTTGTCGATGCTGATGGCGCTCTGGTTGGTATCATCACCGATGGCGACCTTCGCCGCCATATGGAGCGCGAGCTGATCGACCGTCGTGCCCGCGATGTGATGACCGCGAAGCCGAAAACGGTCACGCCCGACATGCTCGCCGCCGAAGCTTTGGCCTTCATGAACGATGCAACTCCCAAGGTGACCTGCCTCTTTATCGTCGATCCGGCTCAGTCCTTGAGACCCGTCGGCATTCTGCACGTCCACGATTGTCTGCGGGCGGGCTTGCGCTGATGACCGAAATCGAAACCAGGAACGCCGAAAAGCCGGCCGATGCGAGCAGCCCTCGTCCGAGCTTGTCGTATCGCGCGTTGCAATGGCGCATCAGTCCGCGCGAAACCTTGAAGAGAATTCGCCGCTACAGTTTCTTCGTGATGTTCATGAAGGGTGCGTTGCCCATCGCGGCGGTCGCCTTGGGCGCTGCGGTGCTTCTCTATGTGATTCAGCCGCGCGAGCTTAATCGCATAGCGCTCACCTTCGAACGGATGGGTCGCGTCGAGAACGATCTCGCAATGGTGAACCCGCGCCTGACCGGCACCGACGACGATGGCTTGCCCTTCGTCGTTACCGCTGCTACCGCGGTCCAGGAAGGACGCGGTTCTGACAGGGTGCGTCTGGAAGATGTCACTGCCGACATCAGCCTCAAGGAGGGCGCTCTGCATGTAACGGCGGCGCGTGGCGTCGTCGACACCAGACGTCATCTGCTCGATGTCTCCGGCGGCATTAGGCTCGTCTCCGACGCCGGTTATGATGCGCGCACCCCATCGGCCAGCGCCGATCTCAAGGCCGGCACCGTGCATGGCGAAAGCGGCATCCAGGCGAAGGGCAAGCTCGGACAAATCACGGCACAGCGCTTCGCGCTGAGCCGGGCAACGCGGCAGCTGCGCTTCTCGGGCAGCGTCCACATGGTGCTCAATGGAGCTCCAGCGAAACGATGAAAGTGTCAGAAATGAATATGCGTACGTTGGTAGTGGCGTTCGTCATCGCGTCTTTAGCGGCAAGCGGTGCTCGGCCCGCTCCCGCTCCCGGTCCGGCCCAGACGCTCGGTTTGGACTCGAGCCAGCCGATCGCGGTCAACGCCGATACGTTCCTCGCCGATCTGAACGGCGAAACCGGCACCTACACGGGCAATGTCATCGTCGAACAGGGAGCGGTCCGGCTGCACGCCGACGAGGTCAAGGTCGTGGCGCCCGGTGGCAAAGCCTCGCGCATGGAAGCGAACGGCCACGTTGTGGTGGATTCGCCCTCGGGACAGGCGGTGGGGGATAACGGCATCTATGACGTGCCGGACCAGCTGTTGCACCTGACCGGCAATGTCGTACTCACCAAGGATGCCAATGTGATGCGCGGCAATGCTCTCGAAGTGTCCATGGCGACGGGCTTGGCGAAGCTGACGGCGAGTGCGGCAAATGCGCCTCCGGGACAGCCGCCCGGTCGCGTCCAGGGCCTGTTCGTGCCGGCGCAAAAATCCGCGCCGCCGACCCAGCCCGCGCCGCCGGGTCCTTGAGAATTCACTCCATCTTAATCATCGCCACAGCAAGACTTGGGCCAACATGACAGAGAACACCACGCGATTGGAGCCCCGCCAGGGGACCGAGAGGCCGATTCCCAAGCTTATCGAGGGATCTCAAGGCCTCAGTGTTACGCGCATCGGCAAGAGCTTTCGCCGCCGCCCCGTGGTGCGCGGAGTGAGCTTGACGCTCAGGCGCGGCGAAGTCGTGGGCCTCTTGGGGCCCAATGGCGCCGGCAAAACCACCTGCTTTTACCTGATCACCGGATTGCTGCGGCCCGATTACGGATCCATCGCCCTCGACGGCCATGACATCACGCGCCTTCCCATGTATCGCCGCGCGCGGCTTGGTATCGGCTATTTGCCGCAGGAAGCCTCCATCTTCCGTGGGCTGACGGCCGAGGAAAACATCCGCGCCGCGGCCGAATTGGTCGAACCCGATGCCGCCCATTGCGCCACCTTGGTGGACAGCCTCTTGGCCGAATTTTCCATCACGCATGTCGCCCATACGCCGGCGATCACGCTTTCGGGCGGTGAGCGTCGGCGCGTCGAGATCGCTCGTGCGCTCGCCACGCATCCCTCCTACATCTTGTTGGACGAGCCGTTTGCCGGCATCGATCCCATCGCCATCAACGATATCCGCGACCTGGTGAAGCATCTCAAGGATCGCGGTATTGGTGTCCTGATCACCGATCACAATGTGCGCGAAGCGCTCGACATCATCGACCGCGCCTACATCATTCATGAGGGCCGCGTGATGAAGGAAGGCACGCCCTCCGACATTGTGCGCGATACCGACGTCCGCCGAGTCTATCTCGGCGAGCGCTTCTCGCTTTAGGGATCGGCGAGGCGGCGCATGGCTCTGACCCAACGTCTGGAGCTGAAGCAGGGTCAGTCCCTGGTGATGACGCCGCAATTGCAGCAGGCGATCAAGCTGCTGCAGCTGTCCAATCTCGAATTGAACGAATATGTCGAAGGCGAGCTCGAGCGCAACCCGCTGTTGGAGCGCGAGGAGGCGCAAGCCGTCGACGGCGAGGCCGGTGCAGCGCCGGTCGACGACGGGCTCGACAAAGCGTCGCTCGTCGAGACGCTTTCGCGCGAGGATTTCGGCACCGCGGCCGACCTCGATGCCGGACACGATGATCTGTATGCGGATGAAACCCGGGCCGAGAAGCAGCCCTTGGCGGCAAACGCAAACTCCCCTCCGCTGACCGATTGGTCGAAGGCCGGGGCAAACGCCAGACTCGATGGCGATGAGGATTTCGAAGGCAATCTGGCCGCCGATGCGACGTTGAAGAGTCATCTCGAGGCGCAGCTTGGCATCGCGGCTCTGCCGCCCGTCCAGCGTTTCATTGCCGTCGTGCTGATCGAGTCGGTGGACGAGGCGGGATATCTCCGCGCCGATTTGACCGAAGTGGCGGAGCGTCTCGGCTGCACGGTAAAGGACTGCGAGGCGACTCTCGCCGAGCTTCAGGGCTTCGATCCTGCCGGTGTTTTCGCGCGCGATCTTTCCGAGTGCCTTGCGCTTCAGCTCAAGGAGTGCGATCGGCTCGATCCCGCGATGGTTACCTTGCTAACGCGACTCGACCTTGTCGCCAAACGCGATATCGCCGCGCTTTCGGCTCTCTGCGCCTTGGACATTTCCGACATCTCGGAAATGATCGCGGAAATCCGCAAGCTCAATCCCAAGCCCGGACTGGCCTTCGGTGCGGAGCCCGTACAGGCGGTGGTTCCCGACGTTTATGTGTGCGAAAGCGCCGATGGAAGCTGGCACGTCGAGCTCAATTCCGACACGTTGCCCCGCGTGCTCGTGAATTCGCGCTACTTCGCCGAAGTGAACCGCATCGCGCGAACCCGTGAGGACAAGACCTATCTGACCGATTGCCTGAACAATGGGAACTGGCTGGTGAAGAGCCTCGACCAAAGGGCGCGCACCATCGTCAAGGTGGCAAGCGAAATCGTGCGCCAGCAGGACGCGTTCCTGACCCACGGCGTGCGTCATCTGCGTCCGCTCAATCTTCGCCTCATTGCCGACGCAATTTCGATGCATGAATCCACGGTGAGCCGGGTGACCTCCAACAAGTACATGGCCACCCCGCGCGGACTGTTCGAATTGAAATATTTCTTCACCGCCGCGATCCCGGCGATGAACGGCGGCGAAGCGCACTCCGCGGAAGCGGTGCGTGACCGCATCAAGGAACTGGTCTGCAATGAGCACGGTGACGTCTTGTCGGATGACCGAATCGTCACCATCTTGAGTGAGAATGGTATCGATATCGCGCGCCGGACGGTCGCAAAATATCGTGAAGCATTGCGCATCCCCTCTTCAGTCGAAAGGCGCCGGCTGCGCCAATTGGAGACGGCTGCCGCCGCGCGGTGACGTGCGGTTGACAGGACAAAAGGCCCGACCTATGGTCCGCGCCTTTTTCGGACCGCTGATAAACGTGGGGGCTCGCAAAGCTCAGGTCCGAAGGCGTACATGATGCAAATTCGCATTGCCGCTAAACAGATCGACATTGGTGAGGCTTTGCCGGAGGAAGTGCGTGCGAAGCTTACCGCGGCGATATCCAAGCATTTCGATCGCGATGCCGAGGCCCATGTCACCTTCACCAAGGAGCGGACGGCCTTCCGCGCGGACTGTTCCGTGCATTTGAGTTCGGGAACGACTATGCAGGCGCGCGGAACCGGTGCGGACGCCCATAAAGCGTTCGATATGGCTCTCGATCGTCTGGAAAAACGCGTGCGCCGGTATACAAGGCGGCTTAAGAACCATCACGACCGCGGAACGGCCCAAAGCCGCTCCGTAGAATAACGCGGGGTGCCATGGAAATTGCCGATTTGCTTTCGCCCGACGCGGTCCTTTCGCATCTGAAAGTGGCGAGCAAGAAACAGGTGTTGCAGGAAATGGCGCATAAAGCGGCCGCGCTGACGCGGCTGCCGGAACGGCGCATTTTCGAAACCTTGAGCGAGCGGGAAAAGCTCGGCTCGACGGGAATGGGGCAGGGCATCGCCATTCCTCACGGCCGGGTGCCGGGCATCGAGAAGATGACGGGACTGTTCGCGCAGCTCGACAACCCAGTCGATTTCGACGCCATGGACGATCAGCCCGTGGACTTGGTGTTTCTCTTGTTGGCGCCGGAAGGCGCGGGGGCCGATCATTTGAAAGCGCTTGCGCGCGTCTCGAGGCTCTTACGCAATCAATCGGTTTGCGAGAAATTGCGCGCCGCGTCGCAGGCGGCTGCGCTTTACGCGCTTCTCACCGAACCTTCGTCGGCCAGTTCGCAGGCTGCTTAGCTTAGCACGCCGATTTCTGGGACTGCTTTTCCCAATAGCCGACATTCCGCCAGCCGTCACGCTGGACCGAATTTAACCCGCCAAGAGCTGCAGTGTGTCCGGCTGTCGTGAGTTTCCGTCTCCGGCCGGCGTGATGTCGTTTGCCCATGCCCCCGCGAGCCGGGATGCATCGCCTATGCCGCGCGTGCGTCGCGATGACCTGGTTCTGTGTGGTGAAACTCACAGTTTGCCCGTGGTGCTTCTCACCGACCTAATCCAACCCGCTCCATATCCTGCGAGCGTGTCGAAACAAATTCTTGTCCAGCGACGAACTCGACCGTCGCAGCAAGGCGCCCGAAGCGCCCTAACCATGGAGATCACCAATGACACGTCTCTCAACACTCTCGAAGGGCAGCGTCTACCTGGTGACCGGCGCGACCGCCTCCGACATCAAGGGCGTCAAGCCGGTTGACTACACCGGTATGATGAAAGACGGGAAAGCCGTGCTTATCGGTACGAACGCGCGATCCGCGGACCATTGCGGGTTCCGGTGCCAAACGGGTCTCCCCGACAACCGCATCACTCTGACCTTCAAGGCTGTCGAGGGAAGAGGGCAGCAGATCAACGATATGCTCGCCCTCGACGGACAGACCCAGTAGTTCGTGCACAGCGGATGGACACCTTCGACGCCGGCAAGAAGGCCCTGATCGGGGCCTTCTTGCTGCGCAAAAAGTTGGCGGTTGAAAATGCGAAAAATCAGGAATTAAGGCGCTTGTGCGATTCGAAGAAAGCGTCAATGCACGCTTAAGGGCACGAAATTGTTCTGGACCGCGGCGCTATAGGCGGATGCCCAGGTGTCGGTGATTCCGAGCGTGGTGCCGTCCGCGGCATGCAGCGCGTAGAGCTTCACGCCACGCGGCAGCTTGATTTCGGACGGGATGATGACTCCCATCGCGCGGGCTTCGTCGAGGTCTATCGTCTTGATGTAAGCGAGACGCGTGCCCTCGAAGACCGGAGCTGCGATCTCATGCTCGTTTTCATCATCGTCGTCATCGAACATTTCGACGGTTTCTTTTTCTTCTTTCGGTCTCATGACGGCCTCCTTCAATTGCGATGTTTAGCATCGTCTAAGTGAACCTCTGCTGAACGGATCGGGATGGTTTTGACCACGCTTTCTTGCGCTGGGCGCTCCAACTCGATCGACAGAAGTCCATGATTTAACTCGGCGTTCAGTACCGTAATGCCCTCGGCGAGGACGAAACTGCGCTGAAACTGCCGGCGGGCGATGCCACGGTGGAGGAAGGTTTTGTCTTCGGGGTCCGCTTGGCGGCCGCGAATGACGAGCTGATTGTCCTCGATGGTGACGCCGAGATCCTCGGCGGCAAACCCTGCCACCGCCAAGGTGATCGTAAGCCTGTCTTCGCCGGTATGCTCAATATTGTATGGGGGATACGAATCCGCTTTGGCGGTTCGTTCAAGCAATCTTTCGATGTGCTCGAAGCCCAACAGAAACGGGCTGTTTAGTAGCGCACGGTTCATTTCAAAGCCCTCCTTTGGCGGCTTTGCCGGCCCTCCTTGAGAGCGGCCGGATACGGTGGAAACGGCCCCGACCGGGCGCCGTTTCACGAAAAATGTGGGGATTTTTTGGAACCATTCAAGGAGATGTGCGATTGACCCGCATCTTGCGGTGCCAAAACGGAAAATGACGACATGACGGAAAGATGGCGATTTGGTGGCAGCTTTTCCACGTGTGCAGCTTCGCCTTCGCCGCAGAATTCCTCAGACCAAACCGAGGGCCAAGCCGGTTCGCGCCAACATGTAGGCGGCGACGACAAAAACGATCGCGGCGAAGACATAGTTGAGCGCGCGCTTTTTCGCTCCAAGATGTACGCAAAGTTTCATGCCGAAGAATCCGCCGACGGCGCCTCCCGCAATGAACTCAAGCGCCACTTTCCAGTCGACGAGTCCGGAGAGGGCATAGTTCACCGCGGTGGTGAGCCCAAATGCGCCCACCGAAAACAGCGACGATCCGACGGCGTTCATCATCGGGATTCCCGATCCGAGCATGATTCCCGGTACGATCAAAAACCCTCCGCCGATGCCGAAAAATCCCGATAGGATTCCGGCAAGAAAGCCGAGCCCGACCAGCTTGAGCGCGATGCGAGTCGTGACATGCACATCTGGATCGCCTGCACTTGCACGCGGGCGCAGCACGGCGAGACCCGCCGCGAACATCACCAGCGCGAACAGAAACAACAGCTTCTGGCCGTCGAAAAACTTTCCCAAGGTCGAACCGAGCACGGCGCCGAGGACGCCGCCCGAGGCGAACATGAACGCGCAAGCCCATTTCACGGTGCCCGCGCGCCAATGGCTGAGGAGGTTGGCAAAAGCATTGATGGAGACCGCCAGCGCGCTGGTGCCGATGGCGACATGGGGATCGCGAATCCCGGCCACATAGAGGAGCAGAGGCACCGCAAGAATCGAGCCGCCGCCGCCGATCAGGCCCAGCGAAAAGCCTACGGCGATTCCGGACAATACGGCCAGAATCGTCTGCGTAAGGATCAATTGGCGGGCGCCGGATTTGCGGCCAGCGCGTCCTGGATCGGCTTGAACGGCCCGAGCCGGTGCTGTTCCAGCGGAAATTTGTCGGCAAAGGGCGGGAACGGCGCATCCACCGGTTTGCGCGCGCGATTGGGATAATCGCGCTCGAGATTGGCGCGTGAGGGACGGGGCTGGCTGTTGATATAAGCCGCGACGTCCCAGGCATCTTCGGCGGAAAGCACCGGCGCATCGTAATGCGTGCCGAACGGCATGTTGGCGCGGATGAACGTTGCCGAAGCGATCAAGCGATGCATGCCGGCGCCGTTATTGAAGCTGTCGGGTCCCCAAAGCGGCGGATATTGGTAGCCCTTCGCATCGCCGGGCGCGCCGTTGCGCTTGCCTTGGCCGTCGGCCTGATGACACAGGGCGCAATTCTTCTCGTAGACCCCGGCGCCGCGTTTGGGATCGGCGGCGCGTGCGAGCAGGGGCAGGGCGGGAGAGCCGCGTCCTTCCGTCGCTTTCCCGACCGGAACTCCCGTCGAGAGGAATTGGATATAGGTGAGCAGCGCCTTCATCTCTTTTCCGCCCAAGGGCAGCTCGCGCCCGTTCATGCTCCGCTCCATGCAGCCTTCGATGCGTTCCTCGAGCGTGCGCACTTCGTCTTCGCGCGCGATATAGGTCGGGAACGCGCCGTAGACGCCGATCATCGGCAGCGCGAAACGCTGCGTGCCGCTCTGAAGGTGACAGCTCTGGCAGGAGAGATTGTTGCCGGAATAGCGCATCTTCTCGTCGCGCACTTCGGGGCCGATCACGCTGTAGGATTCGTTGAACAGCTTGCGGCCGTAGAGCACGGCGTCCTTGAACGCGCCGGGGGCAAGCGCTTCGGCGTTAGGTTGCGGCCAGCCTTCGCTCGCCGGGGCCTGCGCAAATGCGGCGGGTCCAACGAGCCCGAGGACAAGCACGATCGTTGCCAGCTTGCCGATTTGGCGCATCAATGAGACCTCCCGACACTGCAATCAGCATAAGCGGAAAGGTTAGCAAATTCCACTTCGGACTTGTAGATTGCGACGGCGGCTCTTACCCTCGTTTCAATTGTTTAAGCGCCAATTCCAGAGGGAGAGCATCATGTTCAAATTCCGCGCCGTCGCCGCAATCGTCGCGCTGTTGATTCCGGTATTGCTGATCGGCATGCCCACGGCCTTCTCGCAAAGCACGCCGAAAATGCATCGCCTTCTGCTTCAGGTCTCGAGAGACGACACCGAAGGCATGAATCTGGCGCTCGCCAACGCGGTTAACGCCAAGAAGCTTTACGACAGCAGAGGCGAACAGCTTCAGGTCGAGATCGTCGCCTACGGTCCGGGCATTACCATGCTGCGCAACGACAATTCGCCGGTGAAGGACCGCATCGGCGAGACCAAGAAGGAAATTCCGAACCTAGTGCTCAGCATGTGCGGCAATGCCAAGGCCGCGGCCGAGAAGCGCGAGGGCCACGAGGTCGTACCGCTTGCCGGCGTCGGCGTCGTGCCGGCCGGGATCGTGCGCGTAGTGGAGCTTCAGGAACAGGGCTGGAGCTACGTGCGTCCCTGAGTCGACAAGGGAGGATCGGATGAGACTATCTCGCCGGAGTTTTGCACTCGGTGCGACGGCCGCTGCTGCCGTCGCCGGATTGAAAACGCGCGCCAACGCGGCCGCGCTCGAGATGCGCCAATTTCACAACCAGACGGTGGATTCGACGCTGCATAAGCGGCTCGTCGAAATGTGGGCCTCGATCGAACGCGAGACCGGCGGCAAGGTTCATGTCCGCGTCTTGGCGCAAAACGACAATTTGCCGGGCGGCGATCCACAAGCCCGCGACATGCTCATCTCGGGCGAAGTGGAATTTTATACGCTGATGGGCGGCATATTGGGCGAGGTCGTGCCCATCGCCGACATTCAGGGCATGCCCTTCGCCTTCCGCGATGCAAAGCAGGTCTATGCCGCTTTGGATGGCGATCTCGGCGATCTCCTGCACGACGAGGCCGCGACCAAGGGCATCTATGCCGTGCCCAAAGGCTGTTTCGAAAACGGCTTCCGACAGATTACGAGCTCCACGCATCCGATTCGCACCGTCACCGATCTCAAGGGGATGAAGCTCCGCATCCCCGCGAGCCAGATGTTCGACGATGTCTTCAAGTCGCTCGGCGCGGCACCGACCGCGATCAACACAAACCGGCTCTATGACGCCTTGAAGAGCGGGCAGGTGGAGGGTCAGGAAAATCCGCTCGCCATCGTCGACGGCTTCAAGCTCTACGAAGTGCAGCGCTATTGCAGTCTCACCTCGCATATGTGGTCGGGCTACAATCTGCTCGCCAATCTCGCGATGTGGCGCAAGCAGCCCGACGATGTGCGCGGCAGCATCGAACGCAACGCCGTTAAATATGTCGCGCTCCAGCGCGCCGACAACACCGCGCTGAACGACCAATTGCAGGGCGCTCTGGCAATGCGCGGCATGATCTTCAACACCGCCGACACGTCCGGCTTCCGGCCGCCGCTCGCCGATTTCTACCGCCGCTGGAAAGAGCACTTCGGAACCAAGGCCTGGGCGATGCTCGAAGCCCATGTCGGCAAACTGGGCTGATCTCATCGATCCGCGCGAAGGAATTTTTCCGACCCCGTTGACTTGTTGCTCGCTCGCGCATATGAACCAGGCCCTTCGCGGAACGTTGTGTTCGCGAAAAACATGAGTCGGGCGATGCAGATAGCGTTGGAACGCATATGCGGCGGACGGAATGGCCTAAGGCCATCCTTTTACGCACGCTCGGCTCATGGGAGCGGTTCAGCTTAAAAAGAACCGGCACGTCCGTTCATACCCCCTCCCGAGCCGCCGCTCCGGAGGGGTTTTTGTTTTGCGCGACGATGCGCGGAAGCGCATTTTCGATCACAATCATGAATTTGAGGACCGGGCAGATCCGGGATGTTTCCATGTACGACGTCATCGAGACCAAGAACGTGCCGATCAAGGCCTGGACCAACGGCGTCCCGGTCGAGGATTCGGCGCGCCAGCAGCTCATCAACGTTGCTTCGCTTCCCTTCATTCACAAGCACGTCGCGGTGATGCCGGACGTGCATTGGGGACGCGGCGCGACGGTCGGCTCCGTGATTGCCACCAAAGGCGCCATCATTCCCGCTGCCGTCGGCGTCGACATCGGCTGCGGCATGATGGCGGCGCGCACTTCGCTGAACGCGCGGCATCTGCCGGACGATTTGCATGCGATTCGCATGACGATCGAGGATGCGGTTCCGGTCGGCGTGGAGACCCACAAGGAAGTCACCAGGCGCGCCGACAAAGCATGGTTCGGTCGGCTTCAGTCCGAATGGATCGAAATCGACAAGAAGCATCCGGGTATTTCCGGCCGCAAGAATGCTGCCTACTCGCTCGGTACGCTCGGGGGCGGGAATCATTTCATCGAGTTGTGCTTGGATGAAGAGGACCTGGTTTGGGTCATGCTGCATTCTGGTTCGCGCAATATCGGCAATCGCATGGGCACTTATTTCATCGAGCGAGCCAAGAACGCGTTGAAAAACACGAAACTCGTCGACAAGGAGCTTGCCTGGCTTTCAGAGGGCACCGAAGACTTCGATGACTATGTGCGCGGCGTCGGCTGGGCGCAGGATTACGCCCGGCTCAATCGCGAGCTGATGATGGCGGCCGTGATGGATGTCCTCCGGACATCATGGCCCGATGTGACGTGCGACGAACTCGCGGTCAACTGCCATCACAACTATGTCCAGCGCGAGGAGCTTTATGGCGAGATAGTCTGGCTGACTCGCAAGGGCGCGGTGCGGGCGGGACTGGGCGACATGGGAATCATTCCGGGCAGCATGGGCACGCGCAGCTATATCGTGCGCGGCAAGGGAAACCCGGAATCATTTCACTCGTGTTCGCACGGTGCCGGCCGCAAGTTCTCGCGCAGCGAGGCGAAACGCCGGATCACTCTGAGGCAGCACGCCGAGGCGATGAAGGGCATAGAGGCCCGCTTGGATGGAGGCGTTCTGGACGAAAGTCCTGCGGCCTATAAGGACATCGACGCCGTGATGGCGGCGCAGTCCGATCTTGTCGAGATCGTCCACACGCTGCGCCAGGTCGTCTGCGTGAAAGGTTGAGAGACTCCCACCGGTCGGTGGGAGTCTCTCCGCTACACCGTTACGGCGCGCTTCGAGTCAGGACCAGCCACATCAACAGCACCGCGGCGACGATCGCCAGCATCGAAGCCGCCGCAATGACTGCAATTTGAGTGCCGCCGCTCGTGACGAACTGAAGCGCGCCGACGACCTGTCCCAGCACCGCAATCACCGCCACCCAAAATTGGATATGACCGATTGCCGTGTCGTTGAACGCGGGCCATGCCCGGTAGATCAGGCCGTAAAGCGTCAGCACGGCAAAGCCCGGCAGCATCATCGTCACGTGCACGGGAACGAACTGATTGCTCGATGTCAGGCCGATGTACAAGCCGAGCAGCATGCCTAAGATCAGCCACGCCAATCCGACGGCAACAAAAGCACGGTCAAAGCTCACCATGTTCCCCTCCCTGATGAACGACGAAGTTTACACCATGGCGTGTGCCGAAGGGCAGCCTGTCCGCTACAGCGCCTTGATTTCCGCAAGCAGAGCGTCGCTTACGAGGAGGCCTTGTTTCTTGGCGCGTTTGCGCAGGGCCGTGCGGCGTGCGCCGGGGAGCCGGGTCCCTTCCTGTTCTTCAATGGAGCGTGCCAGCACGGCGAAGCGTTCGACGCCGCTCGCGAACGCGGTCGGGTCCATCGTGATGATGAACTGTCCGGTCAGCGACGGCGCTCCTTCGGCATCGAAATAGGACGACGCCTCGGCCGCGAAATTCGATCCCGTCAACCCGGCCGCCAGCAGCTCCACCATCAGAGCCAGCGCCGTTCCCTTGGCATCGCCCAGCGGCACCATGGTGCCGCCAAGCGCGGCCTTCGCGTCCGTCGTGGGCTTGCCGTCCGCATCGAGAGCCCAGCCTTCCGGAATGGCTTGGCCCTTCTGCGCCGCGGCGAGCACATTGCCGCGCGCGACCTTGGAGAGCGACAAATCGACAACGATAGGCGCGCGTCCCGGCAACGGACAGGCGAACGCAATCGGATTGGTTCCGAACAGCGCACGGCTGCCGCCCCACGGCGCCATCGCGGCTGGTCCGTTGGCGAAGAATAGCGCCACCAGTCCTGCATTCGCCAATTTCTCCGCGTGATGACCCGCGGCGCCGCAATGATGCGAGCGCCCGATGCCGGCGGCCGCGATGCCGGACGCGCGCGCCATCTCCGGCAACAGCGCGAGCGCAAGATCGATCGCCGGATAGGCAAAGCCGTTGTTGGCATCGATGACGGCGACGCCCGGACGCGTCCGCTTTGCCGACGGCGTCGCGAATCCGTCGACTTTGCCCTTCTTCGCCTGCGCGGCGTACAGCGGCAAGCGAATCAGCCCGTGGCTCTTGATCCCGTCCGCTTCGGCAAGCACCAGCGCCTTTGCCACCGCGCGCGCGTTCTCCGCGCTCGTGCGGCTTCCTACCAAGGCATTTGTCACCAGCTCTTCCGCTTCGGCGAGAGCGAGCGTCGCCATGATGGCGTCAGGCGCTGCGATAAAGCTTGGTCACGGTGAGCTTGATCACGGGAAGAATCGGGTTGCCGATGACATTGCCCTGGCCGGTCGGGAAGCAGTGCACCACATAACCCGCCGCCGCCATCAGGGTCACGCATTCGGCCGCGGCCGACGACGTGTCCATGAAATAGAGCCCGGGGCCCTTCTTTGGCGCCTGTGCGGGTTCCAGCACGTCGATATAGCGGCACTCGCGCCCGATCTTCTCGAGATTGCCCAGCGCCTTCTCTTCGATGGTCGTCAGTCCGCCCGCGATGTTGCCCTTGGTCGGCTGCGATTCGGAGAGATCGTCGGTCTTGTGCGCCTCGATCACGTCGTTCTGGTAGGCCTGCCAGACGCGGTACCATTTCCGGCCGATCGCAGGGCTCGCCGCGCGCGCTTTGGCGAGATCTTCCGCGCCGGTGATCTCTGAGGTTTCTCCGAACACGCCGTAGACGCCCTTCGGAATCAGCTTGTCGTACATGTTGCCGACCGTCGGACACGACGCGAGCCCCGTCGTGGTGTCGGATTCACCGCACTTGGCCGATATCCACAGCTCGGAGAGATCACACTCCTCGCGCTTCTGCTCGGTCGCCCATTGCAGAAAATCCTTGGCCGCGCGCGAGGCCTTGGCGACCGTCATGATGTCGCCGGTGCCTTCGATGCCGAAGCCCACGACGGGTTTCCCCGTCTTCTTGATGCCGTCGACGACGCGCTTCGTCCAGCCCTCTTCGATGCCGATGACGACCACCGCGGCGACGTTCGGGTTCGATCCCGTGCCGATCAGTGTGCGGAAGAACACCTGCAGATCCTCGCCGAATTGCAGCCGGCCATAGGCGTGGGGAATCGCCATCACGCCCTTGATGTTGTTGGCGACCGCTTCGGCGGCGGCATTCGACAGATCGTCGAGCGGCAGCACGATGACGTGGTTGCGCACGCCGACGCGGCCGTTCTCGCGCCGCCAGCCGCGGATCGCGACGCCGGATTTCCTGGCCCTGCCGTTTTTCTTTTTCACGATTTTCTTTGCCATCACTACCACCGCTTGGTCTTGAGATTGTGGACGTGCACGTGCTCGCCCTTGGCGATGTTGGCCACGGCTTTGCCGATGTCGTGGCCGTATTTCCACACCGTGTCGCCCTTCTTGATGTCGACGAGCGCGATCTTATGGCCGATCGGCACCGCCATCGTGGCTTTCAGCCGGAACGACGAATTGTCCGCCGTCACGACGACGAGCATGTCGGTGCCGGCCTTCAAATCCTCGACCACGACCACGCCCACACTGTCCTTCTTGTCGTGGACGAGCAGCTGCGGCGCCTTCATGACCCCTCCCCAATGCGAATATTTGCGCCAGTGTCATAAGACTTGGCGAAGCGGAGTCAATCGCACTTTCTCCTCTCCCCCATCGGGGGAGAGGGCGGGGTGAGGGGGTCTCACCGCGGCACGACAATTGCCCGCGCGCTCTGCTTCTGACATGTTTGTGGTCGGCCCATTGCACGGAGGGGCACCATGACAATGGTAATCGAGCGTCCGGCTCGCGGACAAACCGATCGGCTGTTTTTCACCGGAATGGCGGTGGCGTCGGCATTTGCCGTCTTCGTCGGCTTCATGCCCACCTATTTCATGCGCAGCGCCGCACTTCCCGCGCTGACGCCGCTCTATCACCTGCACGGCGCGCTCTTCAGCTCATGGATCATTCTTCTTGTCACGCAGACGTCGCTCGTCGCCGCGCGCCGTACCGATATCCATCGCCGCTTGGGCGTCGTCGGAGCGGTGCTGGCCGCGATCGTCTTCATCGTCGGCGTGACGGTGTCCATCGAGACGATGAGGCGTGGCGGCGGGCCGCCGGGAGTCGACCCGCGTACATTCTTCGCCGTTCCGCTGGGCGACATCATTGCCTTCGGCGCGCTCGTGACGGCGGCCGTGATGTTGAGGCACCACCGCGATTCGCATAAGCGGCTGATGTTGCTCGCAACCATTTCTCTGCTGACCGCCGCAGTCGGACGGTTTCTCGTCCAGATTCAACTCGGAAGTCCGCTCGGACTATTTCTTGGCACCGACGTCTTCGTCCTCGCCGTCGTTCTCTATGATGTCATGTCACTCGGCCGCGTGCATCCGGCCACGCTTTGGGGCGGCGCCATGGTCGCCGTCTTCAAGCCGCTGCTCTTCGCGGCCGCGTTCACGCCCCCCTGGCTCGCCTTCGCCTCCGCCCTGCGCTGACAACTCTCCTCAGTTCCACCACTTGTCATGGCCCGGCTCGACCGGGCCAACCAGCCGCGGCGCGTCTGCGCGGCGAATGAAATCTTCTGCTCCGATTGACGGCGGGGCATGCTTGATCTCCTGCGCCCCGCGAATGCGTTTCTCGACCATCCGCTCGTGCAGCCGCGCGATCATTGTGCTTCCGGTGTTCTGAAACAGTCCTGGGACCAACGCATGGACGAAGCAGGCCAGCCCCGCCGTGAAAAGCTGTGCCGCAAACCACAACGCCGCGAACTGGTGCTCGAGATAAGTTTCCGCGACCGAACGAGGATGGGCAAGAAACCAACGTTCCAGCATGACTCGAACTCCACCACGCCAATATAGTATTTGCGAATTGGCCGATTTTGTTCCCAAACTGCACCATACAAACCCTAACAATTGGGAAATTCTTCCAAATGGCCGCCCTCGACAGCATCGACCTCAAGATTTTGGACCTCCTCCAGACCGACGCCTCCCAATCGATCTCCGAAATCGCCGAGCGCGTGCATCTCTCGCAGAACGCCTGCTGGCGGCGCATCAAGCAGCTGGAAGAGGTGGGCGTGATCAAAAAACGCGTCGCCCTTCTCGATCCGGCGAAACTCGGCGTCGGCGTCACCGTCTTCGTCACCGTGCGCGCGGGCGAGCACACCGAGAAATGGCTCGAGAGCTTCTCGGCGACAGTTCGAAAAATGCCCGAGGTCGTCGAGTTCTACCGCATAACCGGCGACGTCGATTATCTGCTCAAGCTTCAGGTCGCCGACATCGCCGCCTATGACCGCGCCTACAAAGCGCTGATCCGCTCGGCGCGTCTCGTCGACGTCAGCGCCTCCTTCGCCATGGAAGAGCTGAAACACTCGACGGCCATCCCGCTTCCGTCCAAAATGGTGCCGGCGGAGGACAAATAAATGAATCGAGCCGATTGGCGCTGGCCGGGCGACAAACCCATTGCGGTGGTGTTCAACGTCTGCCTCGAAGCCTGGTCGGACGGCAAGGCGCCCGGCATCAGCCCGATGGGCAATCCGCTGCCGGCCGGCGTGCTCGACACCATGGCGATCTCCTGGGCGGCCTATGGCGTGAAGACCGGCATCTACCGGCTGCTGGAGGCCTTCAAGCGCCACGGCGCCAAGACCAGCGTGATGGTCAACGCGGTGTGCGCCGAGCGGGCACCGGAGGCGGTGAAGGCGATCGCCGACGGCGGCCACGAGGTGCTGTCGCATTCCTACGCCATGGATGTGGTTCCGGCGCTGCTCTCCGACGAAGACGAAAAAAAGAACATCGAGCGCTGCACCAAACTGCTGGAGAAGGCGTCCGG
>WNFT01001623.1_pt1 | contig 19001 bp, 16 predicted proteins | sample 5400191 | NCBI WGS metagenome assembly WNFT01 (sample SAMN13153359, study PRJNA577476) | soil metagenome | isolation source: 80 cm saprolite under Madrone tree | place: USA:California | collected 2016-06-14 | reverse complement strand
GACCCCGACGGCAACACGGTTGAGTTCTTGCAGAACACCAGCGCGAAATGAGCCAGCCTGCAAGCGATGCACGCTTCGCGGCAGGAGTCCAGTTATTCAATCATAGGCGGGCGAGCGAGCGCGCTGTCGTGTGGGCGTGGCCTCGATACCCACTAGTTTCAGCCCGCGGGTCGTCGCACCAGTCGAAGAACTGTTTTACCGCGCATGTACGCCAAGCGCGTGTTGCGGTTACAAATCGCCGCGGTAAAGAATTCGATGAAGCAGCGGCTGGCGCGCTCGCCCACTACGCGGACGATCGCCGGCAGCGCCTCAAGCCGGCACGGACCAATGCGGGCGGCGGTTATTATTTCGTCGGCCAGCACGATCCTGTGATGGCTTCGACATCCACTAAGAGATTGCCCGCTGCGTAATCGGTGATGGTTCCGGCCATCATCTTCGTCTGCGGTCCGGTAGCTTATCCGCCCAACGCGCCAAACCCACTCGCCTCCCAGCGTTCGGCCGGCGGTGTTTTCGTTTCGGCGCATTCACGGCGATGGTAGACGTCCAGAAGAAAGGTACGTAGACGGCTGTCCAGCTCAGCCAATGGAGGTTATGCAGTATAAAAAGCCGAACAAGGTCGATCTTCAGCTATCGAATTCCGCGATGGAGCCGATCAATCACCGGCGGATTGAAGAGCATGGCAGTTAGCCTTCAGGCGCAATCCATAGCGTAGGTGGCGCGTTGTTAAGTGCCTTTCGCAAATCTCTCCAATTGGGCAAATGCCGGTCCATTAAACCCACAAACCGATCATTGTGGTGACGCTCGATTAGATGAACCATTTCATGCACCACAACGTACTCCAGAAGTTCCGGCGACTTCTTGGCGAGTTCGGTATTGAGACGAATTCTACGCGTGCGCGGTGTACAGCTGCCCCATCTGGTCTTCATCCGCCGCACAAAGAACCGCTCAACTTTCGCTGCCATTGCCATTTCCCACTTCGCGATCAGTGGCGGCACAGCCTCCGTGACCTTGGCGCGATACCATTCCTCCATGATGGCCTGCTTCTTCCTGGCAGGGGTCGCTGGGCGTAGACGAAGGAACATCTGATCATGGGTCAAATCGATTGACGGCGCTTGGTAGACCTCGATCAATTTAAGCAGATAGGGTTTTCCCCACACATAGTGGCTCTCGCTGTCCCGGTACTCGCGCGGCGTCTCGCGTTCCGGGCGCCGGAGTTTAAGTTGTTGACGCTTGATCCAGTCGAGTTTTGACAAGGCGAACGCCCGAATCGCGTCCGGGCTCATGCGCAATGGAGCCGAAATCCTTACTTCGCCCGCTGGAGGACCGACCCTGAGATGGAGGTTCTTGATATCCTTGAACACTACGTCCGCAGCGATATCGCCTAACTTGAGTTGTAAAACTGTCGGCATCGGTCGAGGAATAGCCTACTCCAAAAACTCATCGATATCCGGGATACGGGTGAAGGCGATCTTACTGCCGGAGAAAGACCGGCCGTCCGACGGCGTCATGCCAATGAGGACGCTGTCGCGCCCAAAGCGGTGATTGATCTTATCCATAGCTCGGGACAATTTCTCCGATTTACCGCGTGCTTCTAGATCAGAGTCTGGCGGGCTCGCGAACAGCTCCGCTTGCAGATTGGTTGCCGCGACCAGATCTGAAAGCGTGACCGATACTTTTCTGATCCTCATACCAGGGGTTGGTTTAATCGCCCGCGTCCAGAGTCTGTTCAGGAGATCCAGAAAGGTTTTATTATCCTTCGCCCGGTAAACGCGCTCCTCGGCGTGGACGCGCGTATTGTTTTCCAGCCGGGCCGAAAACGACATGGCGCCTGCATAATAGTCCATCCGACGTAGTCGGCTCGCCGCCTTCAGCGTCAAGCGCCGCGCCACATCCTTGGCCTTGATCCGATCGCGCAGTTCCGGTGCCATGACATGGCTGTGCCCGATACTGCGCCGGACGGTAATCTCCTCCGGCAATTCCATGCCGCGCATCAGATACCACACCTTCTCGCCCCAGATACTGCCCCAAATTTTGCGTGTTTGATGAGGATCGAGGGCGAACAGACCCGGCAGATCGGTAATGCCCGCCAGCTTGATGCGATGCTCGATATTGGCCCCAATGCCGGGCAGATCGCGCAGTTTCAGGCTGAATAGTCTTTGCGGCAAATCCGCCGCATTTAGTACCACCAGACCATCAGGCTTTTCTAACTCGGTGCCGACTTTGGCGAGATAGCGGTTCGGCGCAATACCGATGGAGCAACGCAGATAGGCGCCGATGTTGTTCGCGATTCCATTCTTAATCGCCCGGGCGATCGCGGTTGAACGCTCGAGCGAGTTTTCATTATCCATCAGGCGGCAGGTCACCTCGTCGATGGAGCAAACTGCCATAACCGGAATATGCCGCGCGATCTCCTCGATCAGGCGGTGATGAAACTCGACGTAACATTCGTGGCGGGCCAAGACGCAGACCAGATCAGGGCATAAGCGTTTGGCCTCATGTATTCTTGTGCCGGTTTTTATCCCGAAGGCTTTAGCCTCATAGCTCGCCGCAATGGCACTCGTGGAATCAGTTTCGACCGCGACCACCGCTATCGGTTTGCCGCGCAGCTCGGGCCGCAGCTGCTGTTCAACGCTTGCAAAATAGCTGTTGAAATCGACATACAGCCAGCGCAAGGCCAGCGCGGGAATGGGGTAACTCCTGAGGGACACGCATCATTATACGATGGCGCATGTCAGCCGTCTCTACCGAACCCAATTGGGAATTCACCTTGCAGGAGGCTCGGCTGAATGGTGGCAGTGTCGAGCCTCTCGACTATCAGGAGCTCCAGGATTGGTCCTACACCGGCAAACGGCTTGTCCCCCTCAAGGGCTATTCTGACATCGTCTGGGAACGCCCGAAATCACGCAAGCGCCCGCGTGAGGTCGATCATCCTGAGCTTTTCTACCGACGCATTCGGTCCGCACGTGCAAGCGTTCAGTGAAGGCAAGCCATCAGCCGGACAGCGCCTGGGCGAGAAAAGGCAAGCTCTCGTCCATCCGGTAATCGACACCGGTGTGGTTGTCGGAGAACTCCTCATAGCGATGCGCAATGCCAAGCTCGTTCAGCCGCCGCACGAACCTACGAGCGCCGTAGAGCAGGTTGAACTGATCCTTCTCGCCGCAGTCGATGTAAAGTGCCTTCAGCCTGCGGAGATTGCTCGCCTGGGTTCCGATCGCAACCACAGGGTCTTGCCGCAACCAGTTCGCCCAGCGTTCCTCGATAACCTCGCAGGTGTCGAACGTGACCGGCAGCCGGATGCCAAAGAACTGCGCAGGATCGGGATCGTAGCTGGCCGCCATCGCTAGCACGTTGACTACCTGGCCGGAACCATCCGGATGCTTTTGGGCTTCTTCGAGCTGCCGCCACCAGCGCTCGATGGAATTCCCAGCGCCGGCGAGCGCGCGCAGGACTGCTGGCATTTCGGGCAGATAGCATAACTCGAAGCCCATATCGCCGGAGTGACAGGCCGCGGCCGACCAGATGTCGGAGTGGCGCAGCGCGTGTGTGACCGCGCCATATCCGCCAGAGCTCTTGCCGAATACGCCGCGGCGCCCGCTACCGCCGCATTTGAAGCGCTGCTCAATCGCCGGCAGCATTTCAAGTAGCAGGAAATCCTCCCAGGCACCCATCGAAGCTGAGTTGATGTACTGGTTGCCGCCGAGCCGGGTGAAGCAATCGGGGAAGGCGACGACGACAGGTGACATGCGCTGTTCCCCGATCAGCCGGTCGAGTCGCTCCGGCACGTTTTCGCGGAAGCCGACCCAATTCGTATGGGATAGGCCACTGCTTGTGAAGCCGACGAGATCCACAAGCAGGGGCAAGCCCTGTCCGTCATGCCCAGCCGGGACGTATACATCCACGGCGCGCACCCACGAATCACCCAACATATTATTCTTGAGGGCCTGGCTCTTGATTGTGACTCGGCTGATGGAACCCCTCGACCCGAAGAACCTGCGCATGCGCCTACTCTTGGCTTCTGCTGATATTAATCCGCATGATGAGGCCGGGAAGCAGTCACGTTAACGCTGAATGAGGTATGGCTGCTCGTACATTTAATTCCCTTTCGGCCTTGAACCAGTCGGCCAGATCGTCGCCATGCGCACCGCCGCGCGCGAGGAAAACCTCGTAGGCGCGGAACTCGATTTGTGCACGGATCGATGCTTCGCTCGCAGGAGCCATCGTCGCGTGACCGTTGGAGCCGAATCCCACCGCGTCGGCTGGCGCGACGCTGCCAATCTCGGCTTTCGACGCGTCATTCCGTTTGGACGGTGTTCTGGTTGTAGTTGTATTCTTGCGCGGAGCCATCACCTGACCTCCTCCACCTAATATCCTTCGCTCATCGGCCGCAGGCCTGTACACAATTAGTTGGCCATCTAGTCCGTTGTGATTCAAGTAACCCCAGCTCAATTTTCCGGCTGGAGCGCTACCACGTTTTGCCGACCATGTAATTGGCGTGGCGCCAAATGCAAAGCTTTAGCACTCTCCCCTACCCTTCACTCCTTTGGGTCCGTCCGCAATTCGTTGTCAAGCATAAAGCACATTATGTGCTATAAAATGCGCTGGGCGGCAAAATAGGGCTGTACCGGCGCCTCCACCGTTGAGATCATCCCTGCGACTACGTCTGAAGAGAGCCGCAGGCGCGACGGCTTACGCAGGAAGTTCATCGTGATCAGTGGCCCGCACTGCGACTAGCGCGGATCGCGAACCGCCGAAGCGATCGCGCTTAACGCCTCCGTCAAACGGGCGCGAAGCTGGTTCCAAGTATCTGGCCAGGTTGCATCCGGGTAGAAGCGAATGTCCAGGCTCGTCTGGGCCTTGATGCGACTCTCACGAGCTTTAAACCCGCCATGCGCCGTGCCGGAGCGTAGACTATTGGCATCCCGAAGGGTTCGAACCCCTTCAAGGGCGCGCGTTTGATGAGCATCATCGGCGACGTGGTTTTTTAGTGCCGCCTGTAATCGGTTCAGACTGCCTTGGGCTGCTCACCTTCGCCTCCATCCAGCAATGAGTCTGAAATCGATAGAGCACTCAGCACATCACCGAGGGCAATTACTCGATCGCCGAAATCCTGGTCGGTCGCACAGTCGCGCTCAAGCGCGGCGATGCTCGTCGCGCTCGCGAGGCCGACAAGTGCCTGCGACTTTCCGAACCGCAGGCGCCAAGCGGTATCGAGGAAATCGAGTGCGCGCGTCAATGACGGGACGACATAGCTTGGCGGCCTGTCCTCCTCCCGCGGAAGGACTAGGTACTCCCAGCAAATATGACCGCCCGCGCGGCATAGGGACGCTTCTTTAACGGCCGTCTGGTTTCTTCCGCACTTGCCATCACACAGCGCGCGCGTCGTTAGTGTCAATTTCTGTGGGGGTCAGAGATGCATTTCCGCAGCGGTGACGGCGCGCACCGGTTCGCCGTCGCGGGCAGTCTGGCCCACGTTGACCGCGACCCAATCGTCGCCTGCGACACCCTGCATAATCTGGACGTTGACGCCGTCGTCGTAGCCGAGCTTAACCTGCGCGAGCTTTATATGTTTGTTGCGGACAATTGGCACATACGACTTGCCGTCCTGAAACACTACAGCGTCGTCAGGAACCATCGGGAGACCCGCAGGTGTGGCCACCTGCAGGCTGAGCTGCGCGTACATGCCTGGCAGCAGCGTGCCATCACGGTTGGACAGATCGACCTCGACCAGCATCGTGCGCGTGTCGCTATCAAGCGCGCCCGGATGGCGCGTAATCGTGCCCTCAAAGGTCCGCTCAGGATATTCTGTGACGCTCACAGCCGCAGGCGCGCCATCGCGGATAAAGGCCGCAGCGCTTTGCGGTACGTTGGCATAGACGCGCAGCGGGGTTACCATCGCCAAGTCAAGAAGCGGAGCGGTGACACTGGAGGGAGAGGTCGATTGTTCGATTAGCGCGCCCAGGTCAACGTGACGCGCGGTCACGATGCCGTCGAAGGGGGCGCGAATTTCCTTATACGCCTGCATTGATACTAGTTGGTTGAGATTTTCCTTGGCTTCGAGCATCTGCGCGTGGGACTGGTCGGCTTCCTGTGGCGCCAACACCGCCAAGCCGAGCAGCGATTGATTGCGTTTGTCGGTAATCTCGGTGAAGTTGTAGTTCGCGCGGGCGTTCGCCGTCTGATGGTCAAGTTCGGGCGAATCCAGCAGCGCCAGTAACTGCCCCTGCTTCACACGGTCGCCCTTATCCACATAGATAGCCTTCAGGTAGCCTGCGATCTTTGCGTGTACTTGAGTCTCGATGAAACCGTGAATGGCGCCGGGCAACTCCAGCGTACGGCTGCGCGGCGCTCGAATTACAGGTCTGACCAGCACCCGCGGCCCCGCCTCCAGTTCTTCCTCGAGTTCCTGGGTCTGGTGGCTCAAGCGTAAGTGTTGCGCCCGCACCAGCCCAGCGGTGAGAGTCACAGCCACACCCACAGCCACAATAGAGCCAATGAAGAAAAGCCAACCCGGCTTCTTATACGCATAGGTCTTCGGATCGTCTTCCATCGTCTAACCTTCGCCGGTCCCGCGTCCGGCCTGCGGGACCGCAGCAATTTCGGCGTCGCGCTGATGCACGCCTATGACATTTCGGCTGAACATCGAATAAACTGCCGGCACCACGAACAAGGTCATTAACGTCGCCATTATCAGGCCGCCAATGACGGCTCGTCCGAGCGGCGCGTTCTGCTCACCACCTTCGCCGATGGCCAGTGCCATCGGCAGCATGCCCAAGATCATCGCCAGAGCCGTCATGATGACCGGCCGCAGCCGGGTCCGCGCCGCTTCGATCGCCGCCATCGCCGAGCTGTAGCCCTGCTCCCGCAACTCGTTGGCGAAAATCAACACCAGGTTGCCATTGGCAACGCCGACGCCGACCGCCATAATCCCGCCCATCAGCGACTCGACGTTGATCGTGGTATGCGTGAGCACGAGCATCCACAGCACGCCCGCGAGCGCACCCGGCACCGCGAGCATGATGATGAATGGTTCGAGCCACGACTGGAAATTCGCCACCATGAGCAGATAGACCAAAATCACTGCCAGCAGGAGACCCTGTTCGAGCGATGAGAACGACTCCTGCATGGATTGGCTCTGGCCACGGATATTGATGCGCATTCCGGCTGGAAGCTGACCGAGTCGATTAATTACGCGCTGCACTGCCGCCGAAGCGCTGCCAAGGTCACGCCCTTCAACTCCGCAGTTCACGTCGATTATTCGCTGAACGTTGTAATGGTTCAGCACCGCGGGCCCCACGTCCCGACGGAACGTCGCGATGTTCGATAGCAGTTGGGGTATGTGCGCGACATGGTCGGTACTCGGCACGGTAATCGGCGTGTCGCCAATAGCTTGTATCGAGTCGATCATGTGCTGCGGCACCTGCTCGAGCACGCTGTAGTTGACCCCGTTTTTGGGATCAAGCCACCAACTTGGAGCCAGAATTGTATTGGTGCTGAGCGAAGTGAGCAGGTCGGCCGCTACCATACGCTGATCGATACCAAGTTGAACTGCCTTGGTCCGGTCAACGTTTATCTTAATCGTCGGATAATCGAGAATCTGCTGGATACGCAAGTCAGTAAGGCCCGGAACGGAAGCCAGCGTGGGTTCAAGCCGGCGTGCGACGTGGTAGTCGTCATCAAGGCTGTTACCGGAAATCTGGACGTCAATCGGCGCCGACAGGCCGAAGCTGAGGACTTGACTGACAATGTCGGCAGCCTGGAAATAGATTTCAACGTTAGGATATTGTCGCGCGACCGACTCGCGGATTTGTTGCCGATAACTTGCGGTCGGATGGTGCTTTGGCTTGAGCGCGATCGACACATCGGCGTCCTGCGGACCGACGCTGTCGTTCTGGTAGAAGGCCAGTAAAAAGGCAAATGGCGGCACTCCGATGTTGTCACTGATGCCGTCGATCTCATCGCGCGGAATGATCTGGCGTACCGCGCGTTCGACATTGTCTACCACCCGTTCCGTCTGTTCCAGGCGCGTACCGGCCGGCGTCCGTACATGTATTTTCATCATCCCGGTATCGACCTCGGGAAAGAAATCTTCCCCGACCACGGCCAGCAGGTAGAAGGAGGAGCCGACGAAAATCGATACGCAGATCAGCGCAAAGGTGCGCTTCGCAATAAATTTACCCAGCAGATCGCGGTAGCCATTCCTGAACCGTTCAAAGCCGGCATCAAACTTTCTTACAAACCTGGACCAACGGCTGTTTCCCGTGTGCTCGTCATGCGTCGACGGCATCAGGTATCTCGCCATCGCCGGCACCAGCGTGCGCGATAGCAGGTAAGACGTTAGCATCGAGAAGACCACCGCCATCGCAAGCGGCGTGAAGAGAAAGCGTGCGACGCCGGACAGAAGCACCACCGGGAAGAACACGATACAAATTGCAAGCGTCCCGACAAAGGCAGGTCCCGCGATCTGACTGGCGCCATCGAGAATTGCAACCAGAAGCGGTTTTCCCATCGCATGATTGCGATAAATGTTCTCGACTTCGACGGTGGCGTCGTCAACCAGCATCCCTACCGCGAGCGCGAGGCCGCCCAGCGTCATGATATTGATCGTCTGGCCCACCAGCTTTAGACCGATGATGGCCGTCAGGATCGAAAGGGGTATCGACAGAACGACGATCAGCATGCTGCGGGCCGAACCAAGAAAGATCAGCACCATCAGCGCCACCAACCCTGCCGCAATCACTGCTTCGCGCACCACTCCCCACAGTGCGGCGCGTACGAACACCGATTGATCGAATGCGAGGCTAAGCGTCACCCCCTTGGGGGCAGTTTCACGAATGAGCGGCAGCATCCCACGGACCTGATCTACCACGCTCAGGGTCGAAGCTGCGAAATGCTTGAATATCGGGAGATAGGTCGAGCGCTTGCCGTCAATGCGTACGATCTGGGTTTGCACCGAATGGGTATCTGTGACCGGCGCAACGTCGCCAAGAAAAACCGTCGCGCCGTTCACCACCCTTACCGGTAGGTTATTGAAAGCATCGATCCGGTCGGGGCTGCCGTTGAGTTCGACCCGGTATTCATAGTTCCCAATCTTCGCGGAACCCGCCGGAATGATGACGTTCATCGAATTGACGGCGGCGGTCACATCCTGAGCCGACAACCCGGCCGCATACATCTGGGAGGGATTCAGGTTCACCATCATCGCCCGCAGGCGCCCGCCAAACGGCATCGGAATCGAAATGCCCTGGATACTCGAAAGGCGTAGGCGCATGAAATTCGCGCCGTAATCGAACAATTGCTGTTCCGAGAGAGAATCGCTGTAAACGTTGAGGTTGGCGACTGGAACGTTGGTCGCGTTGTAACTGACGATCGCTGGGGGCGTCGTCCCAGGTGGTAGAACCCCCAACCCCGCCACAGACACAGCGGTCATCTGGGCGATACCGCCCGCGACAGTTTCCCCAGGATGGAAGTAGACCCGGATTACCCCAGCCCCCGCCATGGATGTCGACTCCATGTGATCGATATCGTTGACGATACTGGTTAGCGCCCGCTCAGTAATAAGCACCACCCGGCGCTCCATATCGACCGCCGAAAGCCCCGGGTAATTCCAAATCATCACAACCACTGGAATATCGATCGCAGGAAAGATGTCGGCGTTCATCCGACTGAAAGACAATGCCCCTAACACCAGCATGAGGAGCGCCATTACGGCGATCGAAAGTGGACGCCGGAGCGCAAGACGCACGATCCACATGAAGCCAATTCTCCTTAGACGCAGGCCGAGTACGGCTCCCTTGCCTTACGAACGTTGTCGCCCCCGGCAGTGAAGCATTTTCCGCTGGCCTGGACCGCGCGATCTCCCACTCCCTAGAGTTTCTGGACGGCCTTGTATATGCAACCATCGGGCCAAACAATTCCGGTGGGTTTAAAATTTTTCGGTGGATGGGCGGATATCAAACTCGTGCATCCAAGTGTCACGCGGTTGGGCGGCGGCTTGTGCAACAACACGAGCTATAGCGCGCGGATCGAGCCTACCAGGATTCACTTCGCGGTGTTCCCCGAGTGGCACATTGTCGATACTCCCATCGATAATGACATGAAAGACATGAATACCCTTTGGACCGAATTCACGGGCGTTGCATTGCGCTAAGGCGCGCAACGCGAATTTGCCGGTGGCAAATGCCGTGGATTTTGCATAGCCCTTCACTGAACTGGTGGCGCCGACGTAAGCGACCGTTCCTCCTCCGTGCGCGAGCATATCGGGAATAGCTTCTTTGGCGCAGAGGAACGGGCCGAACGCCTGGCCGTGAAGGTTCTTGAGAAAATCTTGCGGAGTGATGTCTAGAAAGGAACCGCGTCTAACGCCCCCGCCGGCATTGCAAATCAGTAGATTCACCGGCCCCAGTTCATTGCGCACACGAACGAAGATTTTCTTGACCTGCTCTTGATCTGTAATGTCAGCTGTCCAAAAGACGGAACGCTCAGCCGTTGCGCCTAAGCCCACCCGGATTTGTTCTAGGGAATCGGCATTGCGCGCCAGCGCCACCACACGGTAGCCTTGCTGCGCGAAGGTTTCGACAAACCGCGCGCCTATGCCTGGACCGACCCCGGCAATGATCGCTACTTTATCATTCGCCATTTTCAATCTTCCTTTTAGATCTCTTGAGAGTGGTCATTGCCGAGCCCTTCCATTGCGAACTGGATACGCAATCGTATCATTGCTGTTTCCGCGCTCCCTTCTATGCCGATCACCCATGCCTCTGCTTGGGCGAATTTTGTGAATATCTAAACCGACGAATCGGTATGATATTTGACGCAACACTATTACTTTGGTCGGCTCGATCCCAGAACACTCCACGGCGATGAGACGGGAGCCAGACTCTGGGTGTCAATGAGGAGTCTTCTCTTTCTGGTACCTAGTCTGCCGCGTCTGCGAGAGCTTGAACTGCAGGTATTTGCGAATTTAACGCTTTTTGACCGCGATCAAGACCTAAAACAAGTATGGCGGCCACGACGCACAAAACGCCGCCGCTGATGAACGCGAAGAGATAACTGCCGTACGCGGTACGTACGATGCCAGCGGCGAGAGCCGCCACCCCACCGCCCACTTGATGTCCGGCGACGAGCCATCCCCAAATCACACCACCGTCCTCAGTACCAAAATGTTCCATTATCAGACGCACAGTTGGAGGTACTGTCGCGATCCAGTCTAATCCGTAAAAGACTGCAAATAGCGGTAATCCATAGAAGGACTTATCCATCGCATATGGTAGGTAAATCAGCGAGATGCCCCGCAGTCCATAGTACCAAAATAAGAGGTAACGGTTATCCCATCGGTCCGACAGCCAACCCGATAGGGTGGTGCCAATTAGATCGAACACGCCCATCATCGCGAGCAGTCCTGCTGCTCGTACTTCGGGTATGCCGTGGTCCATACACATAGGAACCAGGTGAATCCCAACAAGTCCCGACGTGGATGCCCCGCAGACAAGAAAGCTCGCAAAGAGCAACCAGAATTGGTGTGAATGAGACGCTTTGACAAGGCATCTGAAGGCGGTTGCCACGGGACTTCGCGGAACCCCCGAGATAATCATCGCGGTCGGCGACACTTGGCCAAACGGAAGCAGACCAATATCCTCGGGGCGATTACGAACGAAAATTATGACTGGCGTCACCACCAATAGTATGGCGCCTGCGATCATCAGGACGCCCGTCTGCCATCCGTGGTTGACGATCACGGAAGCCATCAGAGGAAGGAACAGCAGCTGCCCCGTCGCGCTACTCGCCGTTAGCAGGCCCATGACAAGTCCTTGGCGTTCTTTGAACCACCGATTGACGACAAGCGCTCCCATCGTCATGCCGATCATTCCGGTCCCACACCCCACAACAACGCCCCACAATAGGATGAGTTGCCAAGGCGCCCACACAAGAGTGGTTAGTGCGATGGCAATCGAGGTAATGATCAACGCAAGAACTATCGTGAAACGGATACCGAAGCGCTCCATGAATGCAGCTGCGAAGGGGCCAATCAAGCCATACAGCACTATTCTCAAAGAAACTGCCGAGGATATGGTAGCGCGGCTCCATCCGAACCATTTCTCGAGCGGCACAATCAGCACGCCGGCTGAGGAGCCAGCACCAGCCGCGACCAGCATCGTAAGAAACGCGAGTAAGGCTACGGTCCAGCCGTAGTGAATGCGTGATTTAGGCAACCTCTCCTCCTACACGACGTTGCATGCGTGGAATCACTTCTCGAACACGGATCGTTGAGTCTTCTGTCGGCCGAATTTTGAACCAGATCGCGTACAGCGCAGGCAGAAAGACCGGCGTCAGTATCGTGCCTGCAGCAGTGCCGCCAATCAGAGTATAGGCCATAGGTCCCCAGAACGCCGAAAAGGTCAGCAGGATAAAGGCCAGGACCGCCGCGAGAGCGGTGAGCGCGACGGGGCGTGCACGCTGTACGGTGACCTCGACCACGGCATGGTAGGGATCCCGTTCGCGGGCCGATCGGCATGATGTAATACCCGGCAACGTGATACTCAGCGCCAGAACTAACTTGAATACCGGCCAGCGTAGACCACGTATATCCCTGTGCAACCTGGTTTCCGGTTCCAACGCAGCATCTGATTCCTATGCCTGAGAAGAGGTCCTTCGGCCTGACGGCATTCTCTTTCGCGCCGCGGCCGAAACCCTCTTGCAAATCGGCTTTGTATATGCAACCACCGGGCCAAACAATAGGCACTCGCTATCCCTTCATTCTCTCCACGACGGTAGTGAGCGCCGCGAGTCCCTTAGCTCCCAGTCGCCGGGTGGCTTCTTGTTGCGCCTTCCGCCATAGGGGGTAGGCGGTCCGTAAAAACTGCACACCTTCGCGGGTCAGCGAAATCTCTTGCCCTCGCCCATCACCGCGGTCGACGACAGAAATCCAACCTCGTCGTCGCATGCGCTGCAAGTTCCGGCTCGCCGTTGACTTATCCATCATCAGTATTCGGCAAAGGTCGGTGGCCGCCACGGCGCCTTGGTGGCTTAGCACCGCAAGGACACTGAACTGCGAGAGTTTCAAATCTAACGGGGCGAACGCCTCGCCATAAATTGAGCTGACTACCCGGCTCAGCATTCGGACCCGGCCGCCCACACAATTAGAACCAAGGTCCAACGGCAGTTCCCAAACTGGCTTTTTCTTGGGCAGATGTTTCATCTGTAGGTTGTATATACCACCAGAACTCGGGGCATGTCTATCATCGATTTATCGCGGAGCCCCCTGAGCAACGGCGAATTGCCTGGTCGGAGCTGTACAAACGACCGAAAACCCCGGGTAGTGCCGAGAACGACCAGGATTTTAGCCCGCCCCACGCCCTCGTTGCTCAGCGGGTGTGGTGATGTCCTGGCGCATCACTCGTACATCACCAACACGACCAGGGCGACCGCTGCCAGAAGGAGCGCGTACTCGGTCATCGTTTGGCCCTTCGTGAGGCCCAGTGCCCGCTCACTGGTTTGGCGCAGCGCTAGTCCCATTCTGTGAACCGGCACTAGGCGGAGCGCAACGGAGCCGAGCAAAGGAGTCTGCGACGTGCGCCAAGAGAAGGATGGGGTCACGAAAAAACGAAGGACCAGGGGAAATGTCCGAATCAGGGTTACAAAACGACAGCAAATGCTTGTTCAGGTACAGGTGCCATGATTACAAGACCGCCAGTGAGCATTAGCCGCGGCCGCGTGAAGCACGCGGGGCCCTTCAGTCCGGGGAAATTGCGGCTATGCAACCTTCTGGAAGTCCACCGCATCCTGCTCAGCGCAATTCTGCCGCGTGCCTCTCGATTCGAGTGCATCCGTCCGCGCCGGTACTCTGCGCCACACGTATCAATACACGAGACTCAATAGCGCAGTGATCGCCAGCCCCAGAATTAAGGTTGTGATCGAAGGAATTATCATATCCCCGGCCCTCCTCTAGATCTCCGCTTTCGATCGAATCACCAAAGTAACGCATCGACTGTGCCATCGTGACCTTGTTGCAAGGCTTGCGAAACGCGAATTTGATGCGAAACTGCAGAGTTCAAATGGCTTAATTACCGTTCAACGCCAGCACCAAGTCGCGAACGACTTCGGCGCCCGTCTGATGGGCTTTGTTCAGTTTTTCAAATTCGAGTATGCGAACCGCAAACGCCTTTCCGCCGGGCGGGGACGGGGCGACGCATCTGATGGCGTCGCCCCGCCGAACTTCGCCGAGTGGCGAGTTCACTTGCCGCTCCTATAATAGGACTGCCGACTCGGCGGCTACCGCATAAGCATCATGAGGCCAGTGGGCGTCGTGTACCTGACGAGGTCCCAATAGTCCGGCGGAAAATCATGGTTGGCGAGAACCGTGTTGGAGCAATGCGACGAAGTGACGCAGGGAAATTCCGGAATGAACGCACAATAAAACCGGCTGCGCCTCAGAACCAAGCGCAGCCGGTTGTCTGAATGAGCGACCTACGCTTTTCTCAGCACCAACGCAGAGAGCAGCTTAGCGCATTACCATCGAGAGTCCCGCCGGTGTCCCGTATCTGGTGAAATCCCGGTAGCGCTCTGGCATCTCCTTGTCCCAAAGTATTTTGAGCCCGGCCGGGTTGGCGGTCGTGCCATAAGTCGCGTGGTCGTTTTGCACATCCCAGAGCCCGGAGGCTACCCCGCCCATCCACTCCTGCTCGCCATAGTTGTCGAAATTCTTCGTGGCCGTATTAAACACAAAGACCTTCCACAGCTGCAGTTGGGCGTCATAAATGTCCTCGGCCAAGCTGGTATAGTATTGCTTGTCAATGTAGTCGACGCGGCTGCCATAACAATAGCCTGTGGCGAACTCCGGGACACGGCGGATGTCAACCACGTACGCGTCGCGCGTCTCCCAGTCGCCCCACGAGGGCTTGGGCCAGCCGAGCATTCCGTCCCAGTTGGCTAACGAGGCGGGTAGCTTGGGGTCCATCGTGACCAGGGTAAGCAGCTTCATGTCGCGGAGCCATTTGCCCATAAACTTACCCACGCCGCCGTTCCATCCGTATCGTTGATCGTCTTTGATTTGGTCGGTGCCGAAAAGCGGCGAGCAGCGGGCGGATGCGGATAGGCGCAACGAGCGGCGCAGGGACGGCACGAAGACATAGTCATCTTCCTCTCTAAGATTGTCCTGGTAGAAAATCGTGAGCACGGTGGTGTACTTGGACTGCTCCGGCGTCTGCTGCATGATCCACTGGGTATACCAGGAGCCGACCGCCTGGGGATTCACGGCCGGGATACCCTGATCACTCTCCCAATTGTAGGCGGTTTGGATGTAGGTCCAGTCCAAGAACGACGGCGCTGAGTTGCCAAAGCGGTCCCTGGTAAAGAGGGTCGGTGTGTAGCCCATGTCTGTGAATTGGCCCCACTGGTAGCCCTGCATTTTGTAAGTGACATTGGCGGCAATCTTGGTGCCCTTGTCGGGCTCGCTCGGATTGGGAAACGGTAAACCCGCCACGTAATTCTCTAACCTGTACAGACCGTCGGGCTGCTTCACCAGCCGGGTCTGCCCACCGTATTTCTCGGTCGCCTCCACGTAGGGCTTGGGCAAGGTCCAGCGATGCTCCTGGCCGACGTGGATCTCCACGTCCTCAGGCATCTTCCAGAACAGATCGCCCTGCCAGAAGCGTTGTTCCCCGTACGTGAAGCAGTCCTTGTACTGCGTCCAGTTTTGTTTGGTAATTACCGTGCCCGGCTTGACACTGCAGTCGGCTAACGCCGCCGCAGGCGCCAAGAATCCCAAGCAGATTGCGAGCAGCAACCCCAAGCGCGTCGAACTAGCCATAAGTCTCGTGCCTCCTGTTTCGAAAAGTTACGATTTGCAAGAGCCGTAGCCCTCAATTCCAACATCCGGTCCCTGGGGACGCTCCTTCAGGCACCGACTTGCGATCTGACGCTGGAGCGTCCTCACGCGTTGATTTCCAAGCACCTCCTTCCTTTCCCAAGTCGTGTCCTATCGATCGAGCTATGTATATACAACTCACTTGCTTTGTTTCTGGTTCCCGTGTTTATGCAACCCTTGCCGCCATCTATTCCTTCACCTTCTCCTCCGTCGGTCTCGGACTCGGCATCGACGCTTCAGCTTTGGGCGAGCGCGACGTGACCAAGACCGGTGACTCCGCGAATTTGAGCAACTCCAGGCGGGCTATTTCCGTTTCCGAACCGAAGAACCCGCTCCTCATCAAAAACAGCGTTTTCACCAATCCAACATTGGGTGCGTACCAGTCCAGGTAGCGGAATTGTTGCGATCCGTTGTGCTCCAGGGACTTACGCTGATACACGGCGTCCGTCTCAATTCGGATACAGCCCGAGAAATGTCCGACAGGAACCACGACCTCGTCGAGTTCCAAGAAGGCGTGATGCTTCTGCAACACCTGAAACGGATTGGCCAGATCGCCGAACGGAAATAGAGAATTGGACCAAGTCAAATCCGGTTTTAGAAGTCGTGGAAGGAACTGCCTCTCCGTCGATGCGCGGGTGATGTAGCCACCCTCGACCACATAGATATCCGTAGATGCGCCCGTGCCGTCGGGACCGGAATATTCGGATACTACTTCGCCGGCGACCTTCGGACTAGCGAGGTGTTCCATGCCTATAACGCGATCAGTGATGATCTCGGTCGTATTCCGGCTTTTGTCGGTGAACCGGTAGGTCCAGCTGGAACCCGGACGCAGAGGGAAGAAAGCGCCCGCCAGCGCAGGATCGAACGACGCTCTCTTCTGACAGCCTGCGAGCGACACAAGGGCGACCGCCACTCCGAGCAGTGAGCATATCCTTAGCCTCATAGACTTCCCTCCGTTGGGCGATTGACGGACGCTGAGTCGATGCCGTTTCCTTTCGCAATTGGCCCATTACTTCGCGTTTTGAGAAGGAAGCGATCAGTGTTGACGTTTCCGGCTCCGGCGGATGTATATGCAACAGGAATACAGCTCCACGCCCCGTGGCATAAGTGACCAGTCGGGGCGGATTAACGTGCGCCTCGACTTCCGGAGTCGGTCGGCTGTAACCCTCTCATCGCAGTCCCTTAACTTCATGTCGCATGAGGATCACCCGAATCGACATTCCGGCTTCTAATTTGTTTTCTTTGGCGGGCAATCACGTTTCCAATTAAAAATTCGTAACTTCGCCTCTCGCGGCTGACTTAAGTTTTCATTTCAAACAACGCAACCTCTTCGCTTGCATTTAAAGGGCGTGAAATTAACTCTCCTTGTGGCCCCGCGTCATCTGTAGTCTTTGGCCCCCGAAGGAACAGAAATGACCGGATCATCACGAGCATCACAGCGGTGAGCAGAAAATAGATGTCGTTGAACGCCAGCGTCGCTGCCTGGACGAGAATCGAGCGGTAGACGAGTACGAAACCCTGCTTTTGGCCGCTGACCAGTTGAGGCAGATAAGGTGAAGCTTGGCGCGCCAGGCCGATACCGACCCGTGTTGGTAAGCCTCCAGGCGTCGAAAACAGTGAAGTGCTCAGTCAGACGCGCCTGATGGATCTGCTGCTTGGTCAGGAGCATGTTGGTCATAAAGGCGATACCGCCGTGGAAACGCCAGGAGGCTTCTTGTATATGCAACACCACGGCCAACACTCGATGTCTAATTTTATCCTCGTCGCCGGGGGCCCTGAACGCTCCCATCGACTTGTCTTTGATCTACGTTTTGGTCCTCGTTCTCGACCGACATGGGGTTCCGACCGATGGCTTCTGAAGTGATCTAGAGTCCGGGAAGCTTTGGAGTGTCCTTCCATGCCGCACGCGAACGGCACGCGTCCAGGTAGGTCTGCACTTTCGGGAAATGGCTGAAGCTGAAATCTGCCTTCTCGATAAGGTTCAGTATCGGACAATAGCCGCAATCCACCTATCTCTACTAAAAATCTTATCTGAACCGGAATTTGAGGGCTGCGAGAATTGCTATCGAACTGATTGGATGAAGCGACTCGCGCTGCAATCTGAATGTCGAAACGGTCGGCCCCTGGTCGAGAACCAGAGAGCTCCGATACAGAGATCGTCAGCCGACGGCGTACCGAAGTGACGCAGCCATTGGTGAGCGGGGATCCGATAGGAATCTGGCGGCGAGACGTTCGTAGCGATGATGCAGACCGCCGACTTTCGGTATAGCGACCACCTTTCCGATCTTGCGTGGCATAATCGGGCGTGAGTCGGGGCAATCCTTGTCGAGCGAAAGATGCGTGCGGGTTCCTTGGTAATAGCCGACGTAGGAGGACAGGACGCGGCGCAGATGGCGCTCGTTGAAGATCACCATGTGATCCAGGCATTCGTGCGAATCGAACCGATCACGCGCTCAACGCAAGCGTTCTGCCAAGGTGATCGTGGCGCCGTGACAACCTCCGGGTTTGACTTCTGGCAGGGGGAGCGCGAGGGGATTTCCCCCTCGCTATTGCAGCGAATATCTAATGTCGTCGCGCAGCGAGCGGAGCAGTCTTATCCGGATTCTTGCGGCGGTTGATCGTCACAGACGCGGCGCTTGCTGTGTTTGAGCCGGTAACTGTCGTTGCTACATAGCGCGGGCTGTTTTGCTTCTGCCCCCACTATTCCATCAGTTCGAATCTAGAAGAAGTGTGGCAGCGTTGGGGAGCGGACAGCGTTCGTGGCGTTGAGCTCCGTCCGTAAGGTTCACGCGAACATTCATTGGCCTGGCTCTTGTATATGCAAGTACTAACCGCAGAGAAATGAACAACATCATTGAAGATAACGGCGAAGACCAATTCGCAAACGACCAAAGAAGTCGCAGCTTGCGAGTTAACTCGGATGCTACGGAACCCCAGATTCAGCTTGATGCGGGACCGACGACGCTCGAGGAGTTCATCACCAAGCACCGGAAGGCCTTCGCCTGACAACCAAGGAGAAAAACATGGGCAAGCTTGAAGGAAAAATCGCACTCATCACGGGTGGCAACGGCGGCATCGGTTTCGCGACGGCGAAGCGGTTCGTGAAGGAAGGCGCCTACGTCTTCATCACCGGGCGCCG
>WNFT01001621.1_pt1 | contig 19005 bp, 18 predicted proteins | sample 5400191 | NCBI WGS metagenome assembly WNFT01 (sample SAMN13153359, study PRJNA577476) | soil metagenome | isolation source: 80 cm saprolite under Madrone tree | place: USA:California | collected 2016-06-14 | reverse complement strand
TAAGTGGCACACATTCAGTGGCTCCGAGCCAATCGTCGACTACATGCAACTCGTCCCGCTGCCTGGTCATACCCCGGGACATACCGGCTTTGCATTTTCGTCAAAGGGACAGCAAATCCTGTTTTGGGCGACATCGTCCATGCACTGCGCGTCCAGCTGCAGCATCCCGAGGTCACCGCCCTTTTCGACATCGACCAGACTGCGGCGGCGGCGGCGCGGCATCAATTGCTGGCTAACCTCGCGCGCGAGGATGTTCTGATCGCGGGGCCGCATATGAATTTTCCTGCCCTGGGTCGCTTGCGCAAGGAGGGGAGTGGGTATGGCTGGGCGCCCGTCGTATTTACCGATCAATGGGACAAGAGGTAGCAAGGCGACCATCACGACCCTGATGACGCCGGGGCCGAAGGCTTCATTCACTTACACCGGAAGCTGACGTCGCGGGACGCGAAGACTCGAATCAACCACCGCGGGATGGATGTCAATGAAGAAGTACATGATCGCCATTCTGGACGATTACCAAAATGTGGCGCTTGAGAGCGCCGATTGGTCGGTGCTCCGCGATCGAGCGGACATCGCCGTATTTCAGAATCACCTCGCCGATCCGGACGCCGTGATTGAGCGGTTGCTGCCCTTTGATGTCCTATGTGTCATGCGCGAGCGGACCCCGCTGCCCCGCAACCTCATTGAGCGCCTTCCCAATCTCAAGCTCATTGCCTCGACGGGAGCGGCAAACGCATCGATCGATGTCGTCGCCGCGGGCGATCATGGGATCGCAGTGGTTCACACGGGGTATAGGTCGGACCCAGCGGTCGAATTCACCTGGGCACTGATCCTGGCCTCTGCGCGACATATCGTGGCGGAGAGCAACTCCGTGCGATCCGGCGGCTGGCAGCGGACAGTGGGCACGGATCTCCGTGGACAGACCCTGGGCGTTCTGGGACTTGGGCGGATTGGATCACAGGTCGCGCGGGTGGGGAGCGCTTTTGGAATGAATCTGATTGCCTGGAGCCAGAACATGACGCCCGAGGGCGCGAAGGCCGCGGGCGCAATCCTGGTTTCCAAGGACCAGCTGTTCGAGCGGGCCGATATCCTGACTATCCATCTGGTGTTGAGCAGCCGTACGCGCGGGCTGGTAGGGGCCGCGGAGCTGGAGAGAATGAAGCCAACGGCCCGGTTGATCAATGCGTCGCGCGGGCCGATCGTCGAAGAGCAAGCTTTGATCAGCGTGTTGAAGAACAAGCAAATCGCCGGCGCGGCGATCGACGTATTCGACATTGAGCCGCTGTCTCCGTCTCACACCTTGCGGACGCTGGACAACGTACTGGCAACGCCGCACATCGGCTACGTCTCGCATGGTCTCTACAAGACGTTCTACGAGGACACCGTCTCGAATATTCGGAAGTGGCTCGACACCCGTTAGGGCACCCGTAGCATGAACGTCGTTTCACTAAGGAGCCGGAGCCATGGGAAACGATGGCGCTTATGTAGCTCTCGGACTGAAGGCGTGGAAAGCGCACATTGAACGAGCGGATAGGCTCTTTGGAAGCCTCTCATCCGAGGAGGTCGAGCGGGAAATAGCGCCGGGCAGAAACAGACTGCTTTACTTGTGGGGACATCTCACAGCCATACACGACGCAATGCTGCCCTTGCTGGGACTGGGAGAACGGCTCCATCCCGAGTTTGACGCCGCCTTCGTCTCCAATCCCGACAAGTCGTCTGCGGCCACTCCTTCGCACGAACAGGTTCGCGAGGCGTGGGATGCCGTCAACAGTGACTTGCGGAAGGGCATTGAAGGAATGTCGTGGACCGACTGGCTCCAGCGGCACAGTGCCGTATCGGAGGAAGATTTCGCCAAAGACACTTCGCGCAATCGCTTCGCCGTCCTGCTGAGCCGTACGAACCATCTGTCGTATCACCTCGGGCAGGCCGTGCTCGGAGTCAAGTGACCTAGCGTTAGAGCGCGCTCGAGCCAAGTCGTAGAGGGCTGCTTCAGAAAAGGCGGAAAGATATGCGGTCCGAAAAGACGATAATGACTTCAAGACGGGAGTTCCTATCGAATACCCTCGGAATCGGTCTCGTAACGGCCTCGACTTGGCCAACCTCCAACTCCGGACCTACAACGCGAAACAGTTCCCTGCGGTGGGACGTGTTCTTGGCCCCCAGCATACCTGCCATCGCGAGCGATTTGGCTCCAGGCGAAAAACAGCGGCCGTGGCCGCCGATTTCGTCAACCCTTATTTCTGGCGAACGGGACGCTGTCCTGGTCGACACCCCTATTACGGTCGAGCAGGCTCGAGCCCTGGCGAATTGGGTTGTGGCGACGGGCAAGAATCTGACGACGATATATGCCACCCATGGCCACGGTGATCATTTCTTTGGCACCAGTGCAGTTCTGCAGCGATTTCCAGGTGCCCATTTCGTCGCGCGGCCGGAGGTGATCAAGATCATGCGCGAGCAAGCATCGCCCGAGTCTCTCGATGCGTTTTGGAAGCCGCGCTTTCCCGACCAGATTTCCAGCCAGCTTGCGATCGCGGAAGAGCTGACGGGAAACGTCATCAACCTGGAAGGCCACGAGCTGGTCAGTGTGCCTCTCGGATTCACCGACACTGCGAGCACAACCTGCCTTCACGTTCCATCAATCGGCTTGATCGTTGCGGGTGATGCCGCCTACAACGGCGATCATCTGCATCTGTCGGAGTCGCCCGATCGGCAGAAGCGCCAAGAGTGGATTGCTGCCCTCGATAAAATGGAGTCGCTCAATCCACGCGCAGTAATCGCCGGGCACAAACGGGTCGGGAATGACGATAGCCCTCGGATTATTGGAGACACTCGGAAATATATCCTCGATTTCGAGCGCCTTGCGATGCAGACGACAACCGCGCGGGAACTGTATGACGAAATGCTCAAGCTGTACCCTGATTGGATCAATCGAGGTGCGCTCTGGAGCTCAGTGCGTGCCATAAGAACTTGATCTGGTCTGTCGGGGTGTCCTAGCGGTATTGCATTGGTCTTCGGCCATCAGGAGGTATGTATGTCACAGGCGACGGCAAACGGCGGGGTCAAGAACGTTGTGCTCGTACACGGCGGATTCGTGGACGGATCGGGTTGGCAGGGCGTCTACGACCATCTGAAGGAGGATGGCTTCAACGTGACGATCGTCCAGAATCCAACGATTTCGTTGGCGGATGACGTCGCCGTGACCAAACGCGCGCTCGCCACACAAACCGGTCCCGCGATTCTCGTCGGTCATTCGTACGGCGGCGTCGTAATAACCGAGGCGGGGAACGGTCCGAAGGTCGCGGGCTTGGTGTACATCGCGGCCTTTGCTCCGGACAAGGGCGAGTCGGTGTCGTCCATGATCAAGAACCCACCGCCTGGAGCGCCAGTGCCGCCGATCATGCCGCCGCAAGACGGATACCTGTTTCTCGATCGCGCGCAGTTCCGAGCGTCCTTCGCCGCGGATGTCAGCCGGGAAGCCGCATCGTTCATGGCGGATTCGCAGGTGCCGTGGGGCGTTGAAGCTCTAAACGGCGCTGTCACCGAACCGGCGTGGAAGACGAAGCCAAGCTGGTATCTCGTCTCGACCGAAGACAAGATGATTCCGCCGGATGCGCAGCGCGCCATGTCCAAGCGCGCCGGCTCGAGCGTCATCGAGGTCAAAGGCAGTCACGCGGTGTACGTGTCGCAGCCGAAAGCCGTCGCGAACGTCATCGCAAAGGCGGCGAATGGCGTCGCTCTCGCGACGCGGTGACGGACACGGCGAGATAGACCGTGGGAGTCAGGGTTGTTCCGCCCCCTGCCAGGCAGCACTGGGGCCAGAACCGCCAAGTTGGAATCTGGGGTTCAGTGGGCGGGGCCACTCCACCTGCGGGCTGGGCACTCTAGGGTGAGACGTACCGCGTATCTGTGGGGCCAACGCCTGAGATCTCGACCAGGACCGCCTCGGAGCCGGTCCTCGCGAAGTGATTGCCCCCGCCGGGCTCGGAGTAGACACTGCCCGGCGGAAGGGTCTTGAGCGCGCGCTCGTCGAAGCGATCACCGTAACCAATCTGCCACGTGCCTGACAAGACCGTGGCCATGCGATCGTCCCGGTGGGAATGCGCTGGAATCGTAGTGTTCGGTGGCACAGACAACACGATCGCGTAGAAACCGGCTTTCGAGGGATCGCCGGCAAGAACTGTCGTGGAAACGCCGGGAAGGTACGAGCTGCCGACCTGATTCGAGCCCGTTCGGATCTCCCGTGCCTCCTCGGGCGTCAGTCGCATCGCAGGCACCGAGGACGCTGGAGGCGTCGCCAACTGCTGTCCGACTTTCTCACCGGCGATGAAGCGGACGAGGGCGTCGGCGGTCTCGCGCGGACTCTCCTCCATGATCCAGTGGCCGGTGTGCGCAAGCACCAGCGAACTCGAATTCGTGGCCACGAGCCGTCCCTGCTCGGCGAGCGCCACACCGTTCGCCTTCTCCCCTCCCACGGTGAGCACCGGCATCGCCAGCTTCGTCCGGGAGAACTTCTCGAAGTCCACCGCGGCCTGCTGGAAGGACACGAAGTAGGCCCAAGCCGCCTGCATCCGCCCTGGCCGCGCGTAGTCGGCGGAATAGGCCTGGCGATCAGCCTCGGGGATCGATCGCGTGCCGTCGGCGGCGAATTCATTCCAGAAGTGCTCGAAGTACGTCCGCTCCCGGCCCTTCACCAGGGCTTCCGGCGTCGCACCGTTGAAGCGGAAGTGCCAGATGGCCGGGTGGTTGTAGATGGCCTCCCACCCCTTGACGCCGGGAAGGAACGCGTCCATCAAGACGAGCCGATCCACCTCGTCTGGAAACTGAGCCGCATACGCGTAGGCCACCATCAAACCGATGTCGTGACCCACGACCGCGGCATGCTCCACGCCGAGTTGTCGGATCAGCGCGTGGATGCGCTTTGCCGCGCTTGACATGTCTTGGCCGTCATTAGGGACCGCCGACCCTCCGATCCCAGGCAAATCGGGAGCGATCACGCGGTAGCGGTCGGCCAACTGCGGCATCAGGGGGCGCCACATTCGCGATGTCTCGGCATAGCCGTGCAGCAGCACCACGGCTGGTCCGCGGCCAGCCTCGAGGTATTGCAGCGTAAGGCCGTTCACGACGGCAGTGCGGGCAGCAACGCCCGGAGCCGGCTGCTCCGCCCCGGCCGCGCCCACCAGGATCAGGGACGTCAGGGCCGCCACACACCCAAGAGTCCGGCCTCCGAAGACGCCTTTGCCCGCAGAAGAGTTCTTCATGGTTCTGGACTCTACAGTCCGGAATTGGCCGAGTCAAGGGTCGAGGCGTAGGCTACGGCTTGCGACTCTCATGGCTCGACCGAAGGCTTTCAACCAGGACGACGCGCTAGCCACCGCCATGGAGGTGTTCTGGAGGACCGGCTACGAGCGAACCTCCCTCAACGTCCTCCTGAAAGCCATGGGTATCTCGAAACAGAGCCTCTACGACACCTTCGGCGACAAGCGCGCGTTGTACCTCAAGGCCCTGGCCCACTACCGGGAGCAGACGCTCACGTCGATGCGTGCGCTCTTTGCGTCCGTAGGGAGCACCCGAGATGGATTCTCCCGGTTGCTCCTCGGACTGAGCGCCGAATCCGAGGAGCAGCATGCAAGAGGCTGTCTCCTGTTGAGCGCGAATCTCGAGCGAGGGACGAGCGACGCCGAGATCGCGAGGTTCCTCCGGGAGAACCAGGCGGCCGTCGAGAAGATCTTTGCCAACGCGATCGCCCAAGGCCAGTCCCGAAGGGAGCTGTCGAGTACTCTCGACCCTCAGTCGCTCGCGCGGTTCTTCGCGGTCACCATTCAGGGGATGCGGGCGATGGCCAGGCTGAAGTCCGATCGGCGCGCCCTCCGCCAAGTGGCAAGGGTGGCGCTTGCTGCCCTCGACACCCGGTAGCTCCCCACATCCACAAAGGGAACGACAGGCAGCTCGTCGAGGACGCCGATGGGTCACGGCTCGCCGGCGGCGCCGTTGCCGCGCAGCATCACCACCAGGGCGAGCGCGATGGCCCGATTGATCTGGGCCCGCTCGACATCGGCGGCCCGCTGACGTCTATGCCGTTGGGCCCGCTGCCGGGGGTGAGCCTCGTCAGGATCTAGGCGGGATCATTTCGTTACGGATGCCGCGGAGATCTGGCCGACGAGCTTCGCCCAGTCCATGTCCATGGCCCCGTAGACCGCGGCGGCTTCCGGCCGCGCGTTGTCCTTGAGGATCTCCACCATCAGGGTCGTGTAGTCCGAAACCACCACGCCGGCCTGGACCATGCGCAGCAACCCGACGTGATGCTTGGTCTCGCTGAAGGTGCCGCATGCGTCCACGGCCACGTAAGCGTCGAGGCCCCGGCCGACGGCAGTGATGGCCGGGAAAGCCGCGCAGACCTCGAGAGACAGGCCGGCGAAAATCAGCTTCCCCCGGCCGGTCGCCTCGATGGCGCGCGACACGCGCGCGTCGTCGTAGGCGTTGACCGACGACCGGTCGACGATCTCGATGCCCGGCAGCGCCTCGACCAGCTCGGGAATCGTCGGTCCCCACATGCTGTCTCGCGCGGTCGTGGTGACGACGATCGGCAGCCTCAGGGTATTGGCCGCCTTGGCCAAGGCCACCACGTTGTGCTTGAGCAGAGCGATCGGATAGTCGCGGACGCCGGTCATGAGGCCGATCTGATGATCGATGAGGACCAGCGCAGCGTTTTCGGACGTGAGAGGGTCGTACGGCCGGGGTTGACGGGTCATGGCATGTCCTCCTAGGGCTGTATTAACAGTAGGAGAGCACCACAAATGGCGGTAGATGGGTCATTTACGATAGACTGTTGCGCCATAGCAACAATAGGCATGGAAGACCTCAACGACATCTACTACTTCGCCTCGGTGGTCCAGTACGGCGGGTTTTCTGCTGCCTCACGCACCATCGGCGTCGAGAAAACGCGCCTCAGCCGGAGAATCGCCGCACTGGAGAAGCGGCTCGGTGTCCGTTTACTTCACCGCACCACGCGAGCGATGGCTCTCACACAAGCCGGACAGCGCTTCTTCGAGCGCTGCGTGGCGACGGTCGAGGGAGCACAGGCGGCCTACGACAGCGTGGCGGAATTGCGCAGGGAACCCGCGGGGCTCGTTCGTCTCAGCAGCCCGGTTCTGCTGGCGCAACGATGCCTGGCTCATGTGCTCCCCGGCTACATGACCGCGTGTCCAAAGGTATCTGTCTTCCTCGAAGCGACGGACCGGACCGTCAACGTGATCGAGGAACGATTCGACATCGCCATCCGCGCGACGCCCGCAATCGAGGACGCAGCCGGACTGGTGGCGAAGACGCTCGGCCATTCCCAGCGTGTGCTCGTCGTCAGTCCTGCCTTTCTAGGCCACCATGGGCGCCCGCAAACTCCGACAGAGTTGCCCACCTTCAACACTGTCGCCAGCACCGATGACGTTTTCGACGGTGGGGCGCGATGGAATCTGACACGTCTCGATGGCCGATCGCACCACATCGAATTGAAGCCGCGGCTCGTGACGAGTGATCTGCGCGCGAGGCTTCAAGCTGCGATGCGCGGAATCGGCATCGCACTACTGCCGGAACAAGTGGTGGCCGCGCCGTTGAAAGAGGGGCTTGTCGGCCGAGTCCTGCCGCAATGGTCGGGCGCGAAGAACATTCTCCACCTGGTCTACCCGACGCCGCGTGGAATGCTTCCGTCGGTCAGGAGTCTGATTGATCACCTGTTGATCCATGTTCCTGCCTGGCTCAAGGAGCGGAGCATCTAGAGATCGATCAAAATCGTCCTCTTCGCCGACGCCAGCGGATGGGGTGCGTTTCCGCCCAAGATGGACAAGGCGACTCACCCTGACTCTCGATATCACCCGACTGGCGCGCCCGAGAAATCGGGCAACGGCGTGCGGATCCAATGGGAGTCGGGCCGCTCTGGTGAGGCGCCTGCTCATGCCGGGACCGCCTCGTCCCAGTGAGCTGGACCGGCCGTGGGGGCGACCGCGCCGTCCACCGGCCCACGGCCCGAGGCCCGACTTGCCATCGCTACCTCGATCGCGGTATGAGGAAATACGCCGGCAGGGGTAGCCCGCAACGACGCGTTGCCGTGACGCGAGGTGGCCAGTCGGAATCGTAAGGTGACGTTCGCCTCTTTTCGTCTGATGGAATCGCCAGGGAGGGCGGCAATGGCGCCAGGCACGCGGTCTGGTGATCCGCGGCACGCGGACGACGACGGGGGAGAGGACCTCCGCCGAATCGTCGACCTGATCCCTCAGACGATCGTCGTCCTGGCGCCTGATGGCAAGGTCCTGTACGCCAACGACCGGGCAACCGAGTACACCGGGTTGTCGCTGGCCGACGTGAGCGCCGACGCCTTTCGCGGTCGTGTGTTCCACCCCGCGGACATCGAGCGTCTTCGCGAGGAACGGCAGAGATGCCTCTCGGGAACCGTGCCGTTCGAGAACGAGCAACGGGTCCTCAGGAGGGACGGTACGTACCGATGGTTTCTGATCCGGTACAACCCTTCCCTGGATGAAAGCGGGCGAGTGACCCGTTGGTACGCGTCAGGGACGGATATCGAGGATCGGCGCCAGGCGGAGGACAAGCTCCGTCAGGACGAGCAGGAGCTGCGGCAGCTCATCGATTTCCTTCCCGAGCACGTCGTCGTCCTAGACAAGGACGGCGCACTGCTCCACGCCAACAAGACGATGCTCGATTACTCGGGCTACACGCTCGAACAGATGAAGGGCGGAGGGGACGCGGCACGGATCACGCGAGATGTGCACCCCGACGATCTGGACCGGGTTCATGGCGAGCGAGCGGCCGGTCTCTCGAAGGCCGTGCCATTCGAAATGGAAAAGAGGCTGCTAAGCAAGAGCGGCCGGTTCCGTTGGTTCTTGTTTCGCTACCGGCCCGTGTTCGATGGAGAGGGCAGCGTCGTCCGCTGGTTCGCGTCGGCGACCGACATCGAGGAGCGGAAGCAAGCGGAAGACCGGGTCCGCAACGAGGCCGTGGCCCTGCGAGAGGACATCGTCCGGTCCTCCATGTTCGAGGAGATCGTCGGATCCTCGGCGGCGTTGCGGGTGATCCTGGAGCAGGTGTCGCGTGTCGCGCCGACCGACTCCACCGTGCTCATCCGAGGCGAGACGGGGACCGGCAAGGAGCTGATCGCGCGCGCGATCCACAATCGGTCGAAGCGCGCGAACCGCGCTTTCATTCGAGTCAACTGCGCCGCGATCCCATCCTCCCTCATCGCGTCCGAACTGTTCGGGCATGAAAAGGGCGCGTTCACGGGCGCTTTCCAGCGACGGCTGGGGCGGTTCGAATCGGCCGATGGCGGCACGATCTTCCTGGACGAAGTCGGAGAGCTTCCGCCCGAGATGCAAAGCGCCCTTCTTCGCGTCCTCCAGGAGCGGGAATTCGAACGAGTGGGTGGAAACCGGCCAATCCACGTCGATGTCCGCGTGCTCGCGGCGACGAACCGAGATCTCGACGCGGCGCTGGAAGAGGGAGCCTTTCGCAAGGACCTGTTCTACCGTCTCAACGTCTTTCCCATCGACGTCCCGCCGCTCCGTGAACGCGCCGACGACATTCCACTGCTTGTCGAGTACCTCGTCGATCGATACGCCACGCGGATGGGCAAGCGCTTCCGCAGCATCAGCGTGCGAACGCTGCAGTTGCTCCAGAACTATGCCTGGCCCGGCAACGTGCGGGAGCTGCAGAACGTAGTCGAACGGGCGGTGATCGTGGCGGACGGCGAGAGCTTCCATGTCGACGCGAGCTGGTTCACCCGGCCGACTCCTCCCTCCCGGGCGAGCGCCTCCTTCAGTGCTGACCTTGCCGAACGGGAGAAAGGGATGATCGAAGAGGCATTGCGCCACACGAAGGGGCTGATCTCGGGCCCCGGCGGGGCGGCGGCCCGACTGGGTCTTCCGCGCCAGACCCTGCAGTCGAAGATCAGGAAGCTGCGCATAGACCGGTTCCGCTTTCGAGAGTCGTAGACCCTTCAGGTCTGGGTCGAGGCTGCCGTGACGCCGAGATTTCGGCGAAGGCTGATATTTCGGCCTCATCACGGCCGGACGAGCCAGGGAATCAGCCACTTGCGAGTGGCTCGGACATTGCCATGCCTTCGAGCAGACTGCCGGACCGGCGGGCCCGGATCGGAGACGAGAGATGGAACCCGGAACGTACACCGCGATCGAAGTGGCTGCTCCCGGAAAGCTCTCGAGGGTACGGCGGCCGCTACGCGATCCAGGAACCGGCGAGGCTCGGATCCGCGTCGAGGCCTGTGGCGTGTGCCATTCGGATTCCGCGACGGTCGATGGCGTCTTCCCGGGTCTGGCCTATCCGCGAGTCCCGGGCCACGAGGTGGTCGGCCGGATCGAGGCGCTGGGTGCAAGTGTCCGTGGCTGGGCGATCGGCCAGCGGGTCGGTGTCGGTTTCCTGGGTGGCTCGTGTGGGTACTGCGAGCTGTGTCGCGATGGGGACCTCGTGAACTGCCGGAACCAGGAATTCACGGGCGTTCATTTCGACGGCGGGTATGCCGAAGTCATGGTCGCCAGGGCAAGCGGGCTCGTCTCGATCCCCGACGACGTCTCCTCGACCGAGGCGGCGCCGCTGCTCTGCGCCGGGCTGACGACGTTCAGTGCCCTGCGCAACGGGCCGGCGAGAGCCGGTGACCTCGTCGCCGTGGTCGGCATCGGCGGTCTGGGACATCTCGGCGTGCAGTATGCCCGGCACATGGGCTTCGAGGTCGCGGCGATAGCCCGCGGCGCCGACAAGGCCGAGCTGGCGAAGGAGCTGGGCGCGCATCATTACATCGACAGCGCGGCGGCAGACCCGGCCGCTGCCCTGCAGGCCCTGGGCGGGGCCAAGGTCGTCCTGATCACGGCCGCCGGCGGCAAGACGGTCGCCGCGACCTCGAAGGGCCTGCGTCCGGGCGGTGTTTCGATCGTCCTGGGTGTCGGACCCGAGCCCATCGAGGTCTCGAGCGTGGACCTCGTCTTCGGGAGCCGCAAGCTCGAAGGCGCCCTTACGGGGAATCCGGCGACGGGCGACGCGACGCTTCGCTTCAGCGCGCTGACGGGCGTTTCCCCGATGATCGAGACCGCCCCGCTGGATCAGGCGGCGGGCGCCTACACGAAGATGATGGCCGGAAAGGCGCGTTTTCGCATGGTGCTGACGATGTAGCCGCCCACTGGGCCCGGCGGGCTCGAAACGCATCCACTGACGCGACGAGCGGCGCCGCGAGGACTGAGTCGACACGAGGAGGGTGCATGCACGAAGGTTCGCGATTGGCGATGGCGGTGCTCACGGTGGCGGTTCTCGGGTCTGGAGGCGAGCTCATGGCCGCGAGCGCCCCGCCCCCGTCGGCGACGAACGTCGTGCTCGTACACGGAGCATTTGCGGACGGCTCGAGCTGGTCGAAGGTCATTCCCCTGTTGCAGGCCAGGGGCCTCAAGGTGACGGCGGTGGGGCTTCCGCTCACGTCGTTTGCCGACGACGTGGCCGCGGCTCGGCGGGCCATCGCGGCCCAGGACGGCCCAACCGTCCTCGTCGGTCACTCGTATGGCGGGGTCGTGATCACGGAAGCGGGCAACGATCCGAAGGTCGCGAGCCTGGTGTACGTCGCCGCGTTTGCGCCGGACGCGGGCCAGTCCATCGCCGAAATCAGCAAGGCCTTCCCGAAGCCCGCTGGCCTGGACGAGCTGAGACCACAGGCGGACGGCTTCCTGCTTCTCTCGCCCAAGGGCATACAGGAAGACTTCGCGCAGGACCTGACCGCTTCGGAGAAGGCGCTGCTGGTCGCGGTTCAACGTCAGACCGCGGGCGCGATCTTCGAGGCCAAGCCCACGGCGGCGGCCTGGCGCAGCAAGCCGTCCTGGTACGTCGTCTCCACCGACGATCGAATGATCGCGCCCGAACAGGAAAAGGCCATGGCCGCGCAGATCAAGGCCAAGACGACCGTCCTGCCCGCCAGCCACGTCGTGATGCTGTCGCACCCGACGGCAGTCGCGAAGGCGATCGAAGAGGCCGCGGCGGCTGCTCGCAACTAGACGCGAGGAACGAACATGCCAATGATCGACGTCTACGCGCCGGGCGACCTGCTTCCCCCAGGAACGGACCGCCAGCTCGGGGAGAAGCTCACTCTCGCGGTCCTGAAGGCGGAAGGCGTGAAGGCTCCCGGCCGCTTCCATCTGGAGAACACGGCCGCGTTCATCCACCGGATGGATCCGGTGGGGCTCCAGACGGCCGCCAGCGCGACCGCGAGAGCGGTCCGAGTGCAGATCATCACTCCTCCAGGAGCCCTGACCAGGGACGGTCAGAAACATCTCGTCGGGGAAGTCACCGATATCGTGGCCGAGACCTGTGGCGATCCTTCGCAGAGTCAGCGCACCTGGGTCCTCCTGACCGAAGCGTCCGAAGGGGGGTGGGGTCTCGCCGGGACCGCGTTCGGCAGGGCGGAGTTCGCCGCGTTGGCGGAGGCGGCCAAGCGGAGCCGCTGAGGACGATCTAGGAGGACGGGGCCGAAAGCTCCTTGCCATAAAATGTCCCTTTTGTTATAACCATTATGTGTCGAGGATCAACAACCAATTCTCGCTCGGTGTCCACATCATGACGGCGCTTGGCGACCATCACGGTGAACAGGTGACCTCGGCGCACTTGACCGCAAGCGTCCGCGCGCATGAGTCTCGTGTCCGCGGTGTGCTGTCCAAGCTCGTGAAAGCGGGCTTGGTGGTGGCGTCTCGCGGCCGCAATGGCTTCTCGTCGTTGTCGCGACCAGCGAACAAGATCAGCCTCTTGGAAATCTACAAGGCAGTCAAGGCGCCCCCAGTCTTTTCGATTCACGGGTATCCAAAAGAGAAGACGTGCCGAACCAGCTGCACCCACAAGGAGGCAATGGTCGAGTTGCTGGAGGACGCGCAACGCGCGCTCGAGACCCGGTTGGGCCAGCGAAAGCTTTCCGAGATGGTCGCGAAAGCGAGAAGTTACAAGTAGTGTTGTGGCAGCACATGTCAGTTTAGAAATGACATTAGAGGGGGAGGAGCAAACGATGAACGCCGATGTCCTGACGACAAGACTGGCCGATGGGATTGCGGTCATCACACTGGGCAGCGCGAGGCGCATCTATTTCGACGCGGAGATGGGCGACGCGCTCACCGAGGCGCTGGAACGATTCGCGGGCGACACCAACGTTCGCGTTGTTGTCGTGACGGGCGGCGCACCCGGTTACTTCATTCGTCACTTTACCGTGGCGGCGCTAATCCGCCTCGCGGAGTCCTTGCGCGCTTCCGGTCGCCAGTGGCCCGAGAGCGCGACCTACAACGGGGGATTCTTCGACAAGGCCATGGCGCTGTGCGAGAGCATGCCCAAAGCAGTCATCGCCGCCATCTCCGGCACCGCCCTGGCCGGTGGATTCGAGTTCGCGCTCTCCTGCGATCTCCGCATCGCCGAGGATGGTGACTACCTGATCGGGTTGCCGGAGGCGCACCTTGGACTCCTCCCCGGCGCCGGCGGCACGCAAAGGCTGCCACGCACCATCGGAACGCCGGGCGCGCTCCTGCACATCCTCATGGGTGATGCCCTAACTCCGCGTGAAGCCGAAAGGAAGGGGCTGGTGCACGAAACCGTCAGCGGCAAGGCTCTCGACCGCGCGATGGAGATCGCACAACGCCTGTCGTCACATACGCCGGAATCGGTTGCCGACATCAAGCGTCTCGTCCGCAACGCCACCGAGACGCCGCTGGCACAGGGGCTGGCTCTCGAACGAAACCTCTTCTTGAAGTTGTGCATCACCGAACCGGCCCTCGCGCGCATGCGCTCCTATGAGGAGGCGAACATCACCTCGCCGTCGCGCTCCATTGTGGTCGAGCAGGGAGCGTGACTCATGACTGAATCAGCGGCGCCCGTGCGGGTCATCGAGGAAACGCCTGCGTACTGGAGGGTTCTCTTCGAAAACCCGCCTTTCAACATCGTCGACGCCACCATATTCGAAGGACTCCAGGATCTGCTCGTTCGAATGGACGCCAGCCCGAGCCTGCGTGTGGTGGTCTTCGAGAGCGCGAATCGCGAATTCTACCTTGCCCACTTCGATTTGACCGGCAAGACGGGGAACATCACCACGGCGGTCGGGCCTTCCGGCCTCCCGATCCTGATGGATACGTTCGTCCGTCTCACTAGGTCCCCGGTGGTCAGCATCGCGAAGATCCGAGGCTGCGTCCGGGGCGTGAGCAGCGAATTCGTCCTCGCATGCGACATGCGCTTCGCGTCGCGCGAGAGCACGCGATTGGGCCAACCCGAAGTGGGGGTGGGCGTGAATCCCGGCGGCGGCGGCACGGAGCGCCTCCCTCCGCTGGTCGGCCGTGGCCGCGCGCTCGAGATCGTTCTCGGCGCCAACGACTTCGACGGCGACACCGCGGAGCGATACGGCTACGTCAACCGGGCACTTCCGGACGCGGAGCTGGACGGCTTCGTCGATGCGCTCGCGCGCCGGATCGCCTCCTTCGATCGGCGTCCAATTGCGGCGGCGAAGAACCTCATCAACCAGGTCTCGCTGCCATCTGCCGACCGGCTCCTCGACGCGCTCAACGCCTTTCAGACCGCGCTGACGTGGCCGGAGACGCTGCAGCGAATCCAGGCTGTGCTGAAGCTGGGACTCCAACGGGATGGCGAGTTCGAGAAGCGGTGGCCCGCGGTGCTCGGCGCGCTCCTCGAGAGGTAGTCATGGCTGTTCATCCTGCTCCCCGGGACCAAGGAATCGTAGCGCCACCGTCAGACCGCGCGCCGCCACGTTACGAGAGCGCGCGCGCGTCCACCCAGTCGACGTAGAGGAGGCGCTCCGAGAAGAGCCACGCGCCGCCCCCCTTCACGAAGGTGTCGAGGTAGCGGAGCGAGGCGACCATCAGGCGCCGCTTTCCAGCGTCGAGGGTGACGTGATGCGCGAGGCAGTAGGCTTCCCCCGTGCCTCGGTCGCTCGTCAGCGTGAAGATCGTGCTCTGGCCGACGAAGTGCGTGGTGGCTTCGTATTTGTTCAGCTCCGCGAATACGGGAGCGAGCGCTTCCCGCGTGTGCAGCTCCTGGGAGGGCTCGGGATCCTTGGCGTCCATGTACACCACGAAGTGGGTGTCCGGCGTGAAGAGAGACATCTGGCCTTTGGCATCGCGCCGGTCGGCGCAGTGCGCGTAGGCCTCGACGAGCTCGCGGATGGCGAGACGATCGGCCGCTTCGTTGGAGCTGATGTCGACGTGCTTGCTCATGAGTTGCTCTCCTTGTGCGCTCAGCTTCCCCAACGCATGCTGCGACACGGATGGGGTGGGGTGGGTGCTCTTAGGGTCAATCCCTCCACGCTGGGACGATCCAGACGGGTCCCGGCGGCGCTCCCACTCCGGGTTCTGAGGTTAGGGGACCGGAGGTTGGGTCGCTCCAGCCACAGTTGTCAGGCAGATGCGTCTTCCACCAATGTCTTGCGGCTTCCTCGTCCCACACCTCGCCGGAGATGCCACTCATGGCGCGCCGTGACACTTCGTCGACGCTGGCTGGGCGGGAGGCCGGATCCTTCTGGAGACAGGCGAGGACGAGATCATCGACCGCCCTCGGAATCGGTTGATCGGCACTCTGGGAGGGAGGCGTTGGGGCCTCCTGCAAATGCTGCCGCAGCAGCTGCACGCGGTTTCGTGAGCGGAAGACGCCTTCTCCGGTCAACAAGAAGCGCAATAGGCAACCAATCGCGTAGATATCAACCCGGCGGTCAGGCTCTTCGCCCAGGATGGTCTCCGGGGCCATGTATGCGGGCGTGCCCACGAGCATCGGCTCCGCGCTCAAGCTCGAGGCACCCGCCCGGCACTCATGGCGCACGAGTCCAAAAGCGAGCACCTTCACAAAGTCGTACTCGACTCCCATCCGGCAGACATAAATGTTGGCGGGCTTGATGTCGCGATGAATGAGTCCCATGCTGTGCGCCTCGGACAATGAGCGGCAGATCTGGCGTACGAGTACAGCGCTCGGGCTGGCGGAAGAGGTCCAAACGTCCTGACAAGCGACTCGAGATCGCATCCATTCAGGAGCTCCATGACGTAGTAGAAGGTCCCCTCTTCCGTCAACCCGAAATCGAACACGCGGACTGTATGCGGCGAGGTAAGAGATGCAGTCGTACGGGCCTCGCGTTCGAATCGCCTCACGGTAGCGGCCGCCTGGTCCGGGCCCCCGTTGCCAAGCACATCGGGTCGTATGAGCTTGATTGCGGAGCTCGCCGCCAGCAGACGGTGTCGGGCGAGCCATACTTCTCCCATCCCGCCCGCGCCGAGGCGTTCGACCAACTGATAGCTGCCTAGCGCGCGAGCGGCCAGAATCTGGCGCCCGAATCGATACACCAGCCGGGCGGGAGCAGCCGCGAGAACGGCGCAGACGTAGTTTGGATAGAACAACAGCAGTGTATTGATCGGCGATGGGACAGGCAGTCCTCGAAGATGTGCCACCCAGACGCCAAGCAAGTCCGTCGATGCGGCCATGCTCCCAGCCGCGAGCATCTTCGCCGGTCGAGAAGGCGCCAGCATTCCGAAAATCAGGATCAGCGCCGTAATGCCGGAAAGGGGCCGAAAGGTCGTCGACTGTGGCGCCCAACTATTGAGCAGGGCGAGACCAAGAGCGTGTGGGACCATGAACGCGACACCGACGTCCACCTTGGTGTCATCGCTTGCCCGGCTGAAGCGGGCAAAACAGGCGGTGGCGGCGGCCAAGGCCATGCCCGAGGTCTCGATCAGGGACCGATAGGGCCCGCGGTCCCTTGCGGCGCCCAGAAGGTGTCCATGGCCAAGTTGATCGCCCACAGGATGACTCCGAGCGCATAGATCAGCTGAATGCGAATGGACTGCTCGCGCAAAAGGTCTGCGGGCAACGCGAGTGGTCCGTGGGTGTGCTTTCGATCTCGCCGACCCGGCTTTGCTGGGGTCTCCATGCTGCTCGGGTCGTCCACCGCGGAAGCGCCCAAGCGCGCGTGACGGTGAACGCCGTCGGCCTCCAACTCGGCCGACGGTGCAGAGGGCCGCACAAGTGTCTGGCGCAACGCTGACCCTGGTGCGCCTGTTCGCGCGATTCATTGCACGGCGACCAGCGGGAGGCTGCGATAGCGTCTGCCCGTCAGGCCGGCCAACGCATTGACGACGGCCGGTGAGATCACGGGGACCGGCGGCTCGCCGCTCCCGGAGGGTGCCTCGCCGCTCGGCACGATATGCACGTCCACGGCCACAGGTGCATCCACGATATACGGCGGCGTGTAGCCGTCGAAGTTTCGCTGCTCCACGCGCCCGTCCCTGAGCGTGATCGCCCCCTTGGCCATGAGCTGCGAGAGGCCGAAGGCGACTCCCGCCTGGAACTGGCTTTCCACGCCGAGCGGATTGACGGCGAGTCCCAGGTCGACCGCGATGGTCACGCGGTGGATGCGGGGCCTCTCGTTCTCGATCGAGACATCCACGGCGCAGGCGACGGCGGTCCCGAAGCATTCGTGACACGCGATGCCGGCGGCGTGCCCTGCGGACAGCGTGGTGCGCCAGGGCGCGCTCTTCTGGTCCATGAGATCCAGGGCCCCGCGGAGCTTTCTGGCGTCCGCCTTGAGGAGCTTGCGCCGGTAGGCGACGGGATCGGCCTTGGCGCGCGTCGCCAGCTCGTCGATGAGCGTCTCCATCACGAAGGCGCTGTGCGCGTGCCCGACCGAGCGCCACCAGAGCACGGGGACGTTCACGGTCGGATGGTGCGCCGAGACGTGGAAGTGGGGGATGTCGTAACGGGTGTCGGCCGTGCCTTCGACGGCCGTACTGTCGACGCCGTCCTTGACGATGAGGGGCTCGAACGGCGTGCCCGCGGTGATCGACTGGCCGACGATCACGTGCCGCCACGCGAGCGGCATCCCGTCGGGGCCGACACCGATGTCGACACGGTGGACGTGCATCGGGCGGTAGTACCCGCCCTGGACGTCGTCTTCGCGCGTCCACACGAGCTTGACCGGGGTGCCGCGAACGCGCTTGGCGATGGTCGCGGCCTCGCGCGCCACGTGGCTGTCGGGAGTGGCGCGCCGTCCGAAGCCGCCGCCCGCCATCTCGGTGTGGAACGTGACCTGCTCCGGCTTCAGACCCAGCACCTCGGCGACGGCGGCCTGGTCGGCCGTCTGGAACTGCGACCCGGCCCAGGTTTCCGCACGGTCGCCGTCGAAGCGGACCGTCGTGTTCAAAGGTTCCATGGGGGTGTGCGCGAGGTACGGGAACTCGAACTCGGCGACGATCCGGTTGGAAGCGGGGAACGTGTCGATCCTCGTCTGGTCCCCACGGCTCGCCGCGACGTTGCCGGGCGCGCGCGCCAGCGTCTTGTACTTCGAGCAGAGCTGCGCGCTGTCGGGTCGTTCCACCGCCGAGAGGTTCCATTCGACCTTCAATGTGTCGCGCCCCTGCTTGGCGGCCCAGAACCTGTCGGCGACGACGGCGACGCCGGTGCCTCTGGCGAGCGGGATCTCGAATACGTCCCGGACGCCGGCAATGCGGCGAGCGGCCTTGTCGTCGAAGCTCTTGACGCGCGCCCCGAAGACGGGCGGCCGCGCGACCACGGCCGTCTTCATGCCGGGGAGGTCGAGGTCGAGGCCGAACTTGAGCGAGCCATCGCACTTGGAACGACTGTCGAGGCGCCGGACCCTTCGGCCGACGAGACGGAACTGTGAAGGATCCTTGAGCGTCACGGTGGCGGGCACCGCTTGCCTTGCCGCCGCTTCCGCGAGCTCGGCGTACCTGGCCGACTGGCCGCGGGCACCATGCACCACGCTCGCTTCGGTGCGGCATTGCGCAGGGGAAACGTTCCACTGCTGGGCGGCGGCGGCCACGAGCATCGCGCGCGTCCTGGCGCCCAGCTCCCGGTACTGCTGGAACGAATGCGAGATGGAGCTGGAGCTTCCGACCATCTGGAACCCATAGAGCGGGTCCTTGTAGACCTCGGCGGCGGGCGCCAGCTCCGCGATCACCTCGGACCAGTCGG
>WNFT01006098.1_pt1 | contig 19006 bp, 18 predicted proteins | sample 5400191 | NCBI WGS metagenome assembly WNFT01 (sample SAMN13153359, study PRJNA577476) | soil metagenome | isolation source: 80 cm saprolite under Madrone tree | place: USA:California | collected 2016-06-14 | reverse complement strand
GAAGACAACCTGGTCATCGACACCGGAAGCGCCAGCGCAGCTCTGTTTCTGAACACGGACAATAACAAGCCGGTGATAGTGGGAACGGGCGGGACAAGTGGAGCCAATATTCCCATCATGGCGTCGCTAACTACCATTCTCGGGATGTCCACGAACGTGAGCATGCCCGGAGTTACAACTGCTTCCCACTGCTCGCTGACGGCAACCAATGCTATCGCCGGAGCGAACATCGGCGGGACGTTCATCTCAGCCAAGGCGGCAGACCAGATCACGATCACGCACGCTCCTGTCGCTGGCATGACCTACGACGTTCTTTGTACCCCGAATTAGGCCCAAGGCTACTTCCTGAGAAGACCGGCATACCCAATGGAAACCTACGTCTGGAATCTAGGGAGTATCGGCAAAGGCGTCTCAAGACTCCGGCGCTCGCAGGCGTTTCGCGGCAGTGCGACGAATGCGACCTACAGTGTGGCGGAGTACTTGATGCAGCCCTTGTTGATGATCGCGAGCACGCCTTTCCTAGTCCATCGGCTAGGACTGGACCTCTACGGCATTTGGATGCTTGTCAGCGCTATCGCGGGCACCGTGGGAATCTTTGGCCTAGGGATGGGCGATGCCACGGTGAAATATGTTTCGGCCTATCGGGGCCGCAACGATGTCCAGGCCGTAATCCGGATTCTCCGCACCACCCTCACAATGAGCATCGTCGCGGGAGCGCTGGCGGCGACGCTCATCTTCCTGGCCGCACCGATCCTTGCAGAGAAGGTTTTCAAGATTCAGACGCAATATCAAACGACTGCCCTGCGAGCCATTCAACTCGGCGGACTTGTACTTCTTCTGCGGGCTATAGATTCGGTTTTTGTAAGCGTCCTGCGAGCCTATGAAAAATATGCCCCCTCGGTGCGGAACTCGGTCTTGGTGAGAATCTTGACCGTTATCTGTGCCTTGGTCCTCGTAGCGATGGGCTACGGGGTCGTAGCGATTATGGTTGCCACCACGACGACCACTACGCTGGGGGTCCTCCTGCAGGCCGGGTCTGTGCGCCGGATCATCCCCGGCGTTTCGTTTGCCTTCACCTTACGCCGTGATTCCTGGTTGGAAATTCTCAGCTTCGGCTTCTACACCTGGCTGCAAAATGTGGCGGGTGTCATTTTCGGCCAGACCGACCGGCTGCTGATCGGAGTGTTTTCGAGCACCAGTGCGGTTGCATACTATACGATCTGCGTGCAATTGGCGCAGCCTGTGCACGGCTTGCTGTCGGCCGCCTTTAATTTGTTATTTCCACATATTAGCGCGCGGCACGAAGCGGGTGATGCACGAGGCTCTCAACGCGTTTATCGCCTGGCTATCGTAGTCAACATCGTGGTAACTATCCTGCTTTGCGCTCCGCTGGTTGTGTTCGGCAAGCAGATCCTGAGCCTTTGGATGGGACCACGTTTCGCGACGAATGCCTACTCACTTCTCGTTCTCTTGGCAATAGCCTTCGGAATTCTGTCGCTTAACGTGGTGCCGCACTACACGCTGCTGGCATTGGGCAAAGCACGCTTCGTCTCCATGGTGAATCTAGCTGGGGGGGCGCTCTCGCTGATCGCTTCCGCTGTTCTGATACCTTTCCTGGGCCCGCTTGGTGCCGCGGTGGGTCGGATGCTGTACGCACCTGCTACCACATTGAGCTACGTCAAGATCGAGAAGAGCTTTTTATGAGCCGATGGTTCGAGGGACACGCAAAATGGCCGCGGCGCTTTTCTTTTGAGCGACGACATTTCAATCATTTTTATAAAGTCTTCTTCCTCCAGGTGAGAGGCACGACGGCAAGAGAAGATTTGGTGGTATAGCGAGGGAGAAATGACCAGAAAAGCCTTAATTACTGGGATCACCGGCCAAGATGGCTCGTACTTGGCGGAACTTTTGCTCTCAAAGGGGTATGAGGTTCATGGAATCAAGCGCCGCTCCAGTAGCTTCAATACTGAGAGGATCGACAGCATCTTTCCTGACCTCCACGACCGAAGCGCCCGGCTTTTCCTGCACTTTGGCGACTTGAACGACTCCTCCAATCTGATTCGATTGCTGCTGACGATCAGGCCGGACGAAATCTATCACCTCGGCGCACAAAGCCATGTGCGAGTCAGCTTCGATATCCCTGAATACACCGGCGAGATCACCGGCCTGGGGACAATCCGTTTGCTGGAAGCCATCCGCCAATCCGGGACTCAGACGAAGTTTTATAATGCTGCGAGCAGCGAAATCTTCGGCAACACGCCGGAGGTACCCCAACGGGAAACCACGCCATTTCGTCCGCGAAGTCCTTATGCCTGCGCGAAGCTATATTCCTACTGGTCGACGGTGAACTATCGCGAAGCCTTCGGACTCTTCGCGTGCAACGGAATCCTCTTCAATCACGAATCTCCTCGACGCGGCGAGACTTTCGTCACCCGGAAGATTACGCGGGGTGTTGCCAGGATCCTCAACGGACTTCAGGACAAACTGTATCTTGGAAACTTGGACGCCAAAAGAGATTGGGGATTCGCCCCTGACTACGTGGAAGCAATGTGGATGATGATGCAACAGCAGGAGCCCGATGACTACGTAATTGCCACTGGCGAGACCCGCTCGGTCCGGGAGTTCGCTCAACTTGCCTTTTCCTACGCCGGACTCGACTGGGGAAAATACGTGGAACTTGACGCACGCTACCTTCGGCCGACGGAGGTCGACATCCTGCAGGGAGATGCTTCCAAGGCTCGGACGAAACTGGGCTGGCAGCCGAAAACGGGATTTGAGGAATTGGTGAAGCTCATGGTGGACGCCGACAAGCGCTTGCTAAGCGAAAAACTGAGCGGCGAGTTCGAGCGCCAGTGGTCGGAAACGATGTCTGACTGATATCTGGTTGGAGATGGTGGAAATGAACTCCTTAGCAGGAAAAAGAATTACAGTCACTGGCGGCAGCGGGTTTCTGGGCAAGTTCGTGGTCGCACGGCTGAGGGAGCAGGGGGCTCCTGAGGTCTTCGTGCCTCGAAAGCGAGCCTACGATCTCTGCCATCGTGAAGAAGTAGCGAGGCTATATGCCGACGCGGAGCCTCAAATCTTAATCCACCTGGCGGCTACGGTTGGGGGCATAGGGGCAAACCGCACTAATCCCGGGCGCTTCTTCTACGACAATATGGCCATGGGTCTCCTCATAATCGAAGCGGCTCGGCGCTACGGACGCTTAGAGAAACTCGTGCTCGTGGGCACTACGTGTTCATATCCGAAACATGCCCCGACGCCGTTCCGAGAGGAGGATTTCTGGAACGGGTATCCGGAAGAGACGAATGCCCCTTACGGGATCGCCAAGAAGGCGCTGCTCGTTATGGCACTTGGATACCGGGAGCAGTACGGTCTGAACAGTATTTACTTAATTCCGGCAAATCTCTACGGGCCCGGCGACAACTTCGATGTGGAAACGAGCCATGTCGTCCCTGCCCTGATCCGTAAGTTCGTCGAGGCGAAGGAAAGCGGCTCTCCGTTGGTCGAAGCATGGGGAACGGGAAACGTTAGTCGCGAGTTTCTGTATGTAGAGGATGCCGCTGAAGGCATCGTGTTGGCCACGTTGCGCTATGAGGGTACGGACCCAGTGAACTTGGGTACAGGCTGCGAAATTCGTATCCGTGACCTCGTAGGCGAGATTCGGAAACTGGTAGGTTATACGGGCGAAGTTTCCTGGGACCCATCGCAGCCGGACGGCCAGCCGCGCCGAAGGCTCGATGTGAAGAAGGCGCTGCAGGAATTTGGCTTCCGCGCTCGGACGGATTTGCACGAAGGATTGGAAAAGACCTTGGCGTGGTACCAGCAAGCTCGGCGCCAAACGCAACACAAGGACATGTCCCGAGCAGGATGTGCTTAGCCCGCAGCTTGAGGGGGAGGCCGTTCCTCGTTGCAGATCCTAGCTGGAACGGGAGGAAAGCGGGCCCAGCATCCAACGGTGGATGTGACCGCAGTTGCTGATGTCACGAAAAGACATTCGCCAGGTCGGGATATCGACGAAGATCAAAGGAAACGTCCGGAGAACCCTGCGGCACGTCGGGGTGGACCTCGTACGCTGGAGACCGCAATCTTCGCCGGAAGCCGCTTTGGCCAGGATGCTGAATCACCATCGCATAGACACGGTGCTCGACGTAGGGGCAAACGAAGGGCAGTATGCGCTCTCCCTGAGAGAACTGGGTTTTGGCGGCCGAATCATATCATTCGAACCACTTGCGATGGCTCATCAGCAGTTACAGCGGTCCGCAGTCAAAGACGCGTCGTGGATCATCCCACCGCGAACGGCTATCGGGAACCAAGATGGTCAGATCCGGATCAACGTGGCCTCGAATGGTGCATCCAGCTCTATACTGCGCATGCTGGAGGCCCACCAGCGGGCCGCTCCCGACGTTGGATATGTAGGAACCGAGGTGGTCCCGATCTCTCGGCTTGACCGCGTTGCGAAAGAGTTCCTTGGTGAGGCACGGAACATCTTTCTCAAGGTTGATGCCCAAGGCTTCGAACTTCAAGTATTGCAAGGAGCCGAAGAACTTATTTGTAGGATCGCGGGGGCGCAGTTGGAGCTTTCACTCGTGCCACTTTATGAGGGCCAAGCACTCTTCTCCGAACTTATCGATTGGATGCGGAAAGCGGGCCTCAGTATTTGGGGAATTCTACCCGGCCTGGCAGACAACTCGAGCGGTCGACTTTTGCAGACTGATGTCGTCTTTTTTCGAGCTTGAAGACGGCTGCCGCGTTCAGCACATTTTGTGCCTCCAATCGAACTCGGACGGCTGCGTCAGACGCCAATGGCTAAACCTCAAGTCGGAGTAGTCGTTCCGACGCTCAACAGCTCGGCCACGTTGGCGTGGACGCTGTGCGCGCTGCGCAGCCAGAGGGATGTCACTCTTGAGATCATTGTCGCGGATAGCGGCTCCGAAGATGGGACTCTGGACATCTGCAAGTGCTGGGGCGTCCCTACAATATACGTTCCACCGGGCAATATGTACCGCGCTATCAACGCAGGACTCCGCCAGATGGACACCGAGTGGGCAACCTATCTGAACTCCGACGACCTTGTTTATCCACAGTCATACGCGCGGTTGCTGAGTCTCGGAGAGCAACAACGCGCCTCCGTGGTCTATGGAGTTTGCGACTTCATTGACTACGAGGGCAGGTTTCTCTACATGGAGAAATCGCCGCCGCCCTCCCGGCTTCCAGGGATGTTTCGCTGCGGTCGTCTAGGTATCAAGCAACCCGCGGCAATTTTTCGGAGAAGCGCATTTCAGGAACTGGGGGGCTTCGACGAGCAATATCGTCTCATTTCGGACTACGATTTTTTCTATCGTACGACGTTTTCCGGTTATGCACATGCACATCTTAGGAGACCTGCGGTAGCGGCATTTCGTCTGCATTCTTCGCAGTTGAGCGACAAGGAAGCGACGAACATGAGTGAGGAAATGAGGTTGTTTCGTGAGCTCAACAAAGTAAAAGCGTCGTTCGGAGACCTATTGGATGTGCTGTACTGGCGACTGCAAAATTCCTCGACGTATATCTGGCGCATCACGAAGCAGAGACCTTAGCATGACTCCCTTTGATACTGAGTCTCGTCCGGTGAGTCTGTGGATTGTTTTTTGTGCCGTAAAGCCATGGAAATAACGCCCATCGCCGTAATTTTGATCCCGCTTGGCGTACTTTCCTTCTTCTTTGCGCCGCGTCTCCTTTATTGGTTTACGGTCTTCTTTCTTCCGTTTTCCGCGACGGCTGTTGCCAACTTTAATCTCACAAGCGGTGCAACCGGGCTTCAAGCGACGATGTTCTTTGGCGTATTGTGGATGCTAAAAGAGGGTTCAGGGGCGCTCAGGAAGCCCAGTCTGTGGCCGCAGATGCAAACATCGGTGCGGTGGCTTCGATTTTTCATGTTTGCGGTTGTACTGTCGCTCATCATGCCGATATATATACATGGTCGCCTTACTGTGGACTGCCGAGATATCGGGTGTACAGACTCAGGACCTCTGACATTCACTTTTAGACATATCACCCAAGTAATATATCTGGCGTACGGGGTCATGCTTACTATGTTCATCGCGGTCAAAAACTCGGACATTCGACAGTTCAGAAAAAGCGTCCGCATTTTCCTGACCTCAGCCTTATTCGTGAGCTTTTGGGGATTCTTGCAATGGTATTGTTATCGAGTTGGAATTTCCTATCCCGCTTTTATTTTCAACAATAACACCAGCATATCTGCGCAGGGCTACCTTGAGGACCTGCGGGAACTTGGGTTAACGCGCATTTCCTCCGTTGCGACCGAACCATCGATTCTGGCCCACTACACAATCATCGCCCTTGTCTTCGCAATTTTTGTGATCGTCGGTGAACGCCCGGTTATCTCAAAATTCTGGGATCGCGCGGCTCTGGTTGTGACCGCGCTGCTTCTTCTAATGTCAACCTCGACTACCGCTTATGCCGGACTCGCAATTCTGTTGCCCGTGTCGCTTCTCGGGCTTTGGTATCTGGGACGGCTGGGGATAGTGCCGGTAGCGATCGCGGCATCGGTAGTTCTGGTGCTGTATCTCGCTTATTCGCGCTCCGACATAGTTCAGGCTATCGCGGACGAAATGATCTTTTCAAAATCGGAGGACTACTCTGGGATTGGAAGGATCAATTCGCTCTTACTTGGGTTCACTTATTTTCGAATGTATCCGATTCTTGGCATCGGCTGGGGAAGTTCCACGCCGGCGGATATCATCCTCAAGTTGCTATCAAACACCGGAATTCTTGGGCTGTTCGCGTTTGGGTGGTTCTTGAAGAGTTTGTTCTCGCAGCTATGGGGATCAATGTCGCGGCCGACTCCACGAACGAGAGTTTCGGAGCAGACTCACTGGGCCTGCTGCCTGTTCGTGGCCACTTTCATGCTGATAGCAATCAGTGAATTGTCAGGGTTTGCTTTTGTTTATGGACACACTTGGTTCGTCTTCGGTATGGCCCTGGCCGTTCCTCTCTTGCATGAGGCTAACCTCAAGGCGCGCACCAAGCCGCAGTTGAGTATGGGCTCTCTTCCGCGGGAGAGCTTCGGAGGACTGACACAACCAGGAACCCCCATCACCGATGCCGGCGCGATCCCATGAAGGTACTCATAATAACCAAGACCTTGGCCGAATTTGCTAACCAACAGGGTAAAATTCGAGAGATTTCGAAGCTCGGCGTTAATCTGACGGTGGTCTCGCCTGCGCGTTGGGCTGGAAGAGAGAGCGAGGTACAACGTATCAAGCCCGACGGATACGAGTTTCTGGTCAGCAGGTGTTGGTTTAGCGGCACGGCCTCGGTCCGCCTTGGGAACCATCTTCACCTCTACCCAGGGATCTCCAGCGTCATCGGACGCGAGAAATGGGATTTTGTCCATATCGACGAGGAACCATTCAACCTCGCCACGTACCATGCGCTGAGAATGTGTCGTAGTCATGGGGCGAGGGCCGTCTTCACGACGTGGCAGAACCTGATGAAAAGGTACCCACCTCCCTTCAATTTGTTTGAGAGGTACGTTTATCAGAACGCAGCCGGGGCCATTGCAGGTAATGGGGAGGGCCTGGATCTCCTGCGACGCAGGGGTTTTCGCAAGTTGGCTGCCCACATTCCCCAGCTAGGGGTGGATCCCACTGTGTTTCGCAAGCAGGATGCAGGTGGGCTACGTCGTAAGCTGGGCCTGGGAGGCGCGTTCGTGATCGGATTCGTGGGCAGGTTCTCACCGGAGAAGGGTGTGGACACACTCATTAAAGCGCTGGCCCTCCTTCCTGAGGGCTGCGTGCTTGTGCTCGTCGGTAACGGCCCGGAGCGGCCAAGACTCGAAGCCATGGCGCGAGCGTTCGGCGTTTCAGCAAGCGTGCAGTGGGTACCCTGGGTGAACTCCGGAGAAGTTACTGAATACATGAACGCGTTCGACGTCCTTGTACTCCCTTCGAGGACCCGCTGGAATATAAAGGAACAGTTCGGTCGCGTCCTCGTTGAAGCGATGTCTTGTGAGACGTGCGTTGTCGGTTCGGACTCGGGAGAGATTCCCAGCGTCATCGGTGACGCGGGCATGGTCTTTCATGAGGATGACGAACGCGACCTGGCTGAGCGTCTACGGAAGCTGATTGGCAGCCCTTCTGTACGCGAAACCTTCCGTCGCGACGGCCGCCAGCGGGTGCTCGAGAATTTCACCTACGCGAGAATCGCGGCGGACACAGTCAACTTCTACAGATCGATCTGCTCCGGTAGCGAATGAGTTCCTCTGGTGAAGCAAACCGATCGAGCACAAGGATGGCGTAGTAGGAGCGGACGAGCACTATGCAAGTGGACCCGAACATGGGGAATGGCAACAGCAGCGTCAGCGGCTCCGGTCCGCGTGTAGCCATTGTTCACTACTGAGAAATGTGTGCCCGCTTTGCGCCGCACCGCGTGACCACATCGTTCTTGCAGCATGTTCCAGGAAGCCATCGCTATCACCGTCACATGCTGCCGCTGTGCCCAATTGCACTAGAGCAATTCGATCTGCGTGGCTACGATCTGGTCATCAGCTCCGAATCTGGACCGGCCAAGGGAGTAATCACGTCCCCGGGCACCGTTCACATTAGCTACTGCCATTCGCCCATGCGGTATATCTGGGACATGTATCACGAGTATACGAACGGCGAGGACATGAAAGGTTTGACGCGATTCATATTCAAGGCTGTAGCTCACTACATGCGGATGTGGGATCTGGCTAGCGCGTTCAGGGTCGATCATTTCATCGCAAACTCGAAAAACACTGCCGCACGGATTCAGAAGCATTATCGGCGTGATGCGCTAGTCATCCATCCACCAGTAGATGTGACGCCTGGCTATGTGGCTGACAGCGTCGGGGACTACTACCTGTCCGTCAGCCGTCTAGTTGACTATAAGCGTATGGACTTGGCCGTGGAAGCCTGTAGTCGACTAAAGCGACCGCTCCACGTGGTGGGAATTGGCTCGCAGTACAGGCGTTTGAAGGAGCTCGCGGGCCCTACCGTGGAGTTCCTGGGCGAACTGACAGAGGCACAGAAGAACGAACAGTACGCCCATTGCCGGGCCCTGTTGTTTCCTGGAGAAGAAGACTTCGGAATGGTCCCTGTGGAGGCGCATTCGTTCGGCCGACCCGTGATCGCATATGGCCGTGGTGGCGCACTGGAGACGGTAGTTGGGTTTTATCCTGGGGAAGCTGCTTCGCCTGAGAACTACACCGGTGTCTTTTTTCCGGAGCAAAGCGTGGAGTCGCTAATGGATGCCATACTTGCGTTTGAAGCAGTGCAGGGACGCTTTTCACCTGCGCTAATGCGTGCCAACGCCGAGCGTTTTGATACTGCGCATTTCCAGAGGGCGATGGCTGCGTTCATCTCCGAGAAGCTCGCGGAATTCAAAGGGTTTTCGCCTGGAGTGGAATTGCAGGCCGTCGGTGAGCGGCATTAACTCTCCTGGGGTTCCTTATTACAGGTCATTTCGGAAGAAATTCTTGAAGCCTGCGCTGGATATTGCGGCAGGAGAAGGGGAAATGTGTATGCGAGTGTTCGTAGATTCTGCAGACCAGAAACAAATCGAGAGCTGGCTTCACCAGGGCGTCGTCGATGGGGTTACTACGAATCCGAGCATTATGTTCAAAGACGGTGCGACAGATTTGGAGGAGTGCGCACGCCGACTTGCAGGTCTGCTGGGCGAGCGACCGCTCAGCGTGGAAGTGACATCGAATGATCTTGAAACCATGGTGGAGCAGGCACGTACCTTTGCCACTTGGGCGCGCAATATTGTTGTCAAAATACCGATTGTCAACGAATATGGAGAATCCTGCCTCGGAGTGATGCACCGTCTCTCGCAGGAAGGCATTGGAGTGAACGCGACTGCAATTCTGTCGTTCAATCAAGCGCTGCTCGCTGCCAAGGCCGGTGCCACCTACGTGAGCATTTTTGCAGGCCGGGTCGCTGATGAAGGCAACGATCCGGCAGTCACGATCCGCAACGTTCGCAGCTGGCTTGATGATTGGGAGCTGTCTTCTTATATCATTGTCGGCAGCATTCGCACCGTTATGGATATTCAGAATGCAGCGCTTGCTGGTGCACACATCATCACGATTCCGCCGCAGTTTCTTCCCAAAATGGTTGACCACAGATACACTCGCGAAACGGTTCGCCAGTTTGTGGAAGATGCAGAGAAGACCCTAAAGGAAATGAATAAAGTGAAGGTCGCTGCTCCAGGCGCACGATAGAACATTGGGATCAAGACTGAATCAGTCCTTACTATGTCAACCCGTGAATCAGTAGCGCCTCGCGAAACGCAATTGTTGAGACCCGCTGTCTCCACTGGAGCACAGTCCTGGCCGCTGTATGCAAGGCTTCTAGCTTGGGCTCCTCTGCACAAAATGATCTATCTAGTCGGCGACCTCGCCGCGCTTACTTTGGCGCACATCCTGGCGGTCCGTCTTGTCGAAAAGCTTTTCCACGTTCCAATGAATGCGGTCAACCCAATTGAGTACCACCGCTACTACATCCCATTTTTCGCTGTGATTTTGTACCTGTTCGAAGGGTACAAGGCTCCCGAATTGCGCCGGCCAGAGCAGGAGCTCGAAAGGAGCTGCAAGGCAGTAGCCGTGAGCTTTCTGGGCCTAGTGCTGTTCAATTTTGTCGTCTTTAGGTCAGAGGCCTTCTCTCGATATCTTTTGATCATTTGGTTTGTGTTGGCTTGCATACTGTTGGTGGCCACGCGCTTTACGTTGCGCGGGATATACGGGCGGCTGTGGAACGCCGGACTATGCCGGCGGAGAGCTGTGCTTGTTGGTTCCGAGGCCGCATTGTCAGAGTATCGGGAGTTGATCTCGATCCAGCGCCACGACGGCTATGATGTGCTCGGGGTTTTGGTCGACTCTCCAGAAGCCATGAATCGCTCGACAGTGATGCCACACCTGCCCGTACTCGGAACTGTGGACCAATGGGAGCAGGCCCTGCTCAACACTCATGCAGACTTGCTGATCGCGGCCTATCCCACTGGTCGTGATCCCGAGCGATGGCTTGGTGAAGTCTTGCGCCGATGCAAACAGATGCGAGTGGATGTCGAACTCTATTCCTGTGTTCTGGCGACTGCCAATATGAATTACGAGCATGACGAGTTCTCTGGTTGCTTCCGCTTTTGCAGCAAGTCAGAATGGTCGCTTGCTCTGCAACGCGCGCTAAAAAAAATCATCGACGTTAGTGTTGGTCTGTTCGGAAGTGCGGTAACTGTCGCGTTAATGCCCCTTGTCTTCGTGCTCGTGAATTTGGAAGAACGGGGACCACTTTTCTACCGAAGCGCGTACGTCGGCCAGGACGGAGATACTCGCTATTATCTGAAATTCAGGACAATGCACGTGGATGCGGACCAAATCTTGAAGACGGATGCGTTGCTCCGCGCGCGTTTCCGCGAGCAGCAGAAGTTGATCGATGACCCCCGTATCACCAGAGTTGGTCGCCTATTGCGCAAATCCAGTCTGGATGAGTTTCCCCAATTTTTCTGCGTTCTCACTGGCGACCTCACTCTCGTAGGGCCACGGACTATTCGGAGGGAGGAAGCTGCTCGTTATGGATCGCAGCTGCAAAGATTACTCTCTGTCAAACCCGGTGTGACCGGATTCTGGCAAGTGATGGGGCGCCAAACAACGACCTACCAAGAGCGTGTTCGTATGGATATGTTTTATGTCGACCGTTGGTCAATCTGGCTTGATCTTGTCATCATCGCCAAGACTTTCTGGAAAGTTCTGAAGGCCGAAGGTGCGTACTAGCACAGGAGAGACTAGACCGTGAAGATTCTCGTGACCGGGGCAGCAGGGTTTATTGCGTCGCACGTAGCTGACGCTTATGTGAATGCAGGTCATGAGGTCATCATTCTCGACGACCTTTCTCGCGGTTCGAGGAGAAATGTGAACCCGAAGAGCCGCTTCTATCAATGCGATATCCGGGATCGCGAAGCCATCGAGAAGATTTTCCTTTTGGAAAGGCCAGAAATCATCAACCACCATGCGGCACAAATGGACGTGCGACGTGGCGTCCGAGAACCGCTGTTCGACGCCCAAGTCAATATTCTGGGCTCCCTCAATCTGATCGAGGCGGCGGTAGCCTATGGAGCAAAGCGGTTCATTTACGCCGCAACCGCGGGGGCGTGCTACGGAGAACCAAAACAAATGCCCGTTCCCGAAGACTACTCCGTCAATCCCATAACCCCCTACGGCATCAGCAAACACACCGTCGAGCACTACCTCTTTACATTTCGTTTCCTGTATGGGTTGGAGTATGTAGTCTTGCGGTACGGCAACGTCTATGGACCGCGGCAAAGTTCGCAGGGTGAAGCTGGCGTCTTCGCCATCTTCTCTGAGCAGATGCTGGTCGGCCTCCAACCCGTCATCTATGGGGACGGCAACAAAATTCGTGATTACGTCTATATTTCCGACGTTGTTGCCGCGAACATCGCAGCGCTCGAACGAGGCGGCAACGAGATTTTCAATATCAGCAGTGGTGTGGAAATCACGGACTTCGAAGTTTTCCAAATCGTGCGCCACCTCGTGGGCAGACAGGTCGAGCCGAAGTACGTCGCGAGGCGCCCAGGAGAAATCGACAACATCTGTCTCGACATCTCGAAGGCGAAATCTCTGCTCCGGTGGGAACCGCGCGTCAACATTTCAGAGGGGGCAAGCATGACGGTCGCCTATTTTCAGCAAGTGGCTGCTCGGAAAGATATTTCCGAAGTACACGCCAGACCATAAACGGATTGTCTACATCCCAGGGCTGGTTCGTTAGGGCGGTTTAGCAATCTCGTTCGGAGGCTTATGATTCTCACGCGAACTCCGTTCCGCATGACGCTTGGTGGAGGTGGTACTGATCTCCCATCATTCTACAGGGAGCATGGCGGTTACGTCCTGGCGGTTGCCATAGATAAGTACATGTACCTGAACGTAAATACGCCCATCGTGGACGATAAGATTCGAGTTCGGTACACGAGCTCCGAGGCGGTGGACCATGTGGACGACGTGCAGCACACAACGGCGCGTGAAGCCTTGCGGTATTTTGGCATCATGAGTGGGATCGAAATCGTGTCGATCGCGGATATTCCGGCAGGGACTGGCTTGGGATCGTCGAGTTCATATTTGGTTGGTCTCTTGAACGCCCTGCACGTTCTGCTGCAGGATCAAGCTACTCCTCAGAAGCTGGCTGAGGAGGCCTGTCACATCGAGCTTGAAGTTTTGAAGAAACCTATCGGCAAGCAAGACCAGTATATGGCAGCGTTCGGCGGTCTTACTTCGCTCGACATCGAACAAGATGGCAGAGTACGTGTTACGCGCTTGCAGCTGGACGTGGATTTACTCGAGAGCCTGGAGCACAACATTCTGATGTTCTTTACAAACGAAATGCGTGACGCCGCGACGATTTTGAAGAAACAAGATCAAGCGACACGCGCGAAGGATGGGACCGTCGTCAAGAGCCTCCGCGAAATCAAGGACATTGGGATTGAGATTAGTAATGCCATATCAGAAGGCCATCTGCGGCGTTTCGGTGAGCTCCTGGATGCCCACTGGCAGTCAAAGAAACGACTCTCTGAAGGAATCTCTACTCCTCAGATCGATGCCTGGTATGAACTTGCAAAGAAAAATGGGGCGATCGGCGGGAAAATCTCCGGCGCAGGGGGAGGAGGCTTTCTTATGCTGTACTGCGAGGAGAACAAGACCCGTTTGCGGGATGCGATGCGCGGCGCTGGCCTACGAGAGCTCAAATTCCGCTTTGATTTTGAAGGAAGCAAAGTCGTGTTTGACGTCGTTTCTCGTGACGGCAGGCTCGCTCATAACCACCGCCGCAACAACCACAACGGCCACCACGAAAACGGTCTAACTCTGACCGCGAAGCTTTCTGGCTAATACTTCAGCCGCCGTGGATACAAAGAAACTGTCGAGTGGGTATCCTTCACCGTTCGAGGCCCTTACATGTGCCCCCACGAAGCCTCATTACATGAGTTGATAGTTGATCAGAATTATCGATAACTAATTTATGAAAGCTGTTCTATTAGACCGGGATGGTGTGATTAACGCGCTTGTCTATCACGAAGACGCGGGTGTAATTGATGCTCCATTTACCGTGTCACAGTTCAAGTTGCTCCCGCGCGTTCCTCAAGCCATTCGTCTGCTGAACGACATGGGCCTTAAGACGGCTATTGTTTCGAATCAGCCGGGTATCGCCAAAGGACACCTGAGGCGGGACACCCTCAGCATTTTCGAGCATCTGATGTTGAGCTCCATTGGGGAGGCGGATGGCAGAATCGATCAAGTATATTACTGCCTTCATCACCCGGACGCAGAAGTCCCGGAGCTCCGACAGTCCTGTCGGTGTCGTAAGCCGGAGATTGGATTGCTGGAACAAGCAGCCCGGGACCTGCACGCACGCCTTGACGAATGCTACATGATCGGCGACGGGATTCCAGACTTGCAGGCGGGCCTGCGTGCTGGCTGCCGTACCATTTTCATTGGCCGTTGGAAATGCGAGATATGCCAATTTGCCAACGGAGACGATTTACGCCCTCATTTCGTTGCGAAGGACCTATGGGAAGCTTGCCAGCTCATTCAGTCAGAATTACGAAGCGAGTCTTTAGGAGCTTGCTCGACCTTAAGGTCAGTCGGCAATAGTTGAGTTTTCTGTTCAGTCCATACGCAGCAGAATCACATCTCAACGTTGGGAGGAAGTGGCAAATTGCCCGTTTCGAATGCAACTGCTGTAGCCACGCAGCGCAGCATCGTGGCGTGCCATGTTTGCTCGAGTATTGACGACAGCACCTACATCGAAGCAAGAGGATATCGCATCGCCAGGTGCACAAATTGTGGCCTGTGGTTCGTGAACCCTCAGCCCACAATGGAAGAATTGAGGCAGTTTTATGCTGCTTACGACGACGGAGAGCAATGGCGAAACCTAGAAGAGCACTTCAACCGCGGCGTGCGCAAGGCCATTATGCGAATGAAGCGGTCGGGAGCGGTATTGGACGTAGGTTGTGGTTCCGGTAATTTCTTACGCTGCATGAAACAGGCCGGATTTTCCGCATTTGGTATCGAGCCGTCGGGAAGCGGCTCCCAATACGGACGCGAATCACACGGTATTGACATATTTCACGGCATGATTGAAGACTATGCGAAACAGAATTTCGACCGGCAGTTTGACGCAATTACGCTGTTAAACGTGCTCGAACACGTCACTCAGCCTGCCCAAACCCTGCTGCAACTTCGAGAGGCTCTGGCGCCTGAAGGGGTACTGGCTGTCGTCGTCCCTGATGCGCGTTTCCACGACCTGATTGGGCGGTTCCGCCGCCTGTTACTCATTCCGGACCCTTTTTATATTGAACGACCCGACAGTTTTCTTTCAGGTTTCAAGCTCCCGGACCATTTGTCTTCGTTTCAACCGAGCACCATTAGCTCGTTATTGCGCCACTGTGGCTTTCGCGTGGTTGCCATTGAAAACGCCCCGGTCGTTCTTAACCCATCACTTTATCGGAATTTTGCGAAATTGCTCGTGTTCTGGACGTCTGGGGCTCTCCAGTACATGACGTTCGGGCGGATCCTGGTCGGTTACTCAACTCTAGTTTTGGCACAAAGAACTACGTAACTTCCGCACGGCAGGAATAATGATTTACGCTAAGCAATATATTGAAGAAGCTCTGCTGATCCTAAACCAGTTGGATCAGTCCGCGGTCGAACGCATGGCAGATTTGCTCTTTAAACTGCGCCAACGTTCGGGCAGGCTCTTCCTTCTCGGCGTTGGCGGTGGGGCAGGTCACGCGTCCCATGCGGTCTGCGATTTCCGGAAAATTACTCAGATCGAGGCTTATGCGCCGTCGGATAACGTTTCTGAGCTTACCGCACGAGTGAACGATGAAGGTTGGGATACGTGTTATGCCAATTGGCTTCGTGGGTCCCGCCTGAATGACGCAGACATGGTCTTCGTTTTTTCCGTCGGGGGTGGCGATGCTAAACAAAACATCAGTGCTAACCTCGTGCGCGCTCTTGAATACGCCCGCAAGGTTGGAGCCACCATTTGTGGCGTTGTCGGTCGCGATGGAGGGTACACCGCTCAGGTCGCGGACGCCTGCGTCCTTATTCCCGTTGTCAATTCGTCGACCATAACTCCCCACACGGAATCCTTTCAGGCGGTGATCTGGCACCTCTTGGTTTCCCACCCGAAACTCAAAATGGCTGAAACGAAATGGGAATCCGTTCAGGTTCCCGCCAAGGTGTAGAGGTCAACGTCGGTTCTGTCGGCACAATTCTCTCTCCTCCGGATTTTCTCCTCTAGTTTTCCGTAGGGTGCACTTCTGTGTCCAATTACAAAAAAATTACGAAGGCAGTAATCCCCGCAGCAGGCCTCGGCACCAGGATGCTTCCCGCAACCAAGGCCTTGCCCAAGGAGATGCTCCCGGTCGCCGGAAAGCCGCTGATTCAATATGCTGTCGAGGAGGCTGCGGCAAGTGGAATTGATACAGTGATTCTCGTGATTCGGGGCAACAAATCTTTGATTCAGGATCATTTTGCACCCGATCACGAACTCAAACCCCGTTACCTGCGCGGCTTAAACAAGTCTCCTGATTTCCTCTCCCCTGACTCAAAAGCCATAAATATTAAGTATGTTCAGCAGGAAAGTCCTCTCGGTCTCGCTCATGCCCTTTCCTGCGCACAGCCCCTGGTGGGAGACGAACCCTTTGTTGTGCTGCTTCCCGACGTGATTATGTTCACCGACGACACAGTCACGACCCAGTTAATACGTGCGCACGCGGAGGTGGGCGGAAGCGTGATCGCTATTCGAGAGGTCGAACCACAAGATGTCAAGCGTTTCGGTATTGTCCAACTCGAAGGACCGACTGTGAGTTCGCCTAAGAGACCGTTACGTATAACGGGTCTAGTTGAGAAACCGTCCCTCGAGCGAGCACCCTCGCGTTTTGGCATCTTCGGCCGGTATCTTTTGGAACCTTCAATTTGGCCCGTGATCGCGCAGACTCGCGCTGATCCTCGCGCCGAGGTGCAGCTTACAGATGCCCTAGATTCACTTTGTCAGCAGACGAGCCTTTTCGGTGTTTGCTTCGACGGCCGGCACTACGATGCGGGCGACCGTATTGGCTATCTTCAAGCTAATATCGAGCTTTCCCTCGAAGATCCCCGTCTCCGCGAGCCTCTATTGCATTACCTCTCGGGCATTGCTTGCGTCAATTCCTAGGCCCAGTTTGGTTTTTTTAACTCTCGCAGTTTCGCGGCTCACTCGTTCGCTGTCGAGTCATTGCGAGCGGCCCAATGTATAGATTCCTATTCATTTCATGTACTTCCAAATACCTGGCGCAGACCTTCGTAGGTGGGTCGCTCTCAAGTACTAACCTTGCAACCGGAAGACTCATCTTCGCGTAAGTTGTGAGAAGATTCATTTCAGGAGAGTCGAATGAAAGGTGTAGTGCTTGCCGGTGGAACCGGGAGTCGTCTCAATCCTCTGACGCGGGTCACGAACAAGCATTTGCTTCCCGTCTACGACAAGCCGATGGTGTATTACCCGGTCCAGACGCTTGTTAATGCCGGAATCCAGGAGATCCTTCTCGTTACCGGCGGAAAGAATGCCGGGGAATTTTTGCGTCTCCTGGGGAACGGGCGCGATTTCGGCTTGACGCACATCCACTATACCTACCAGGAAGGTGAAGGCGGCATCGCGGAGGCTCTGGGTCTAGCTGAAGACTTTGCCGATGGCGAATCCATTTGTGTGGTGCTTGGTGACAACATTATTGAAAACAATGTGCGGCACGCTGTCGAAGACTTCAAAACGCAGACTCACGGCGCCAAAATACTGCTGAAGGAAGTTGAGGACGCGGAGCGGTTTGGTGTCGCCGAGATTCGGGGCGACCGTGTCATTGGCATCGAGGAGAAGCCTCGAACTCCCAAGTCCCACTACGCAGTGATCGGGGTGTATTTGTACGACTCCACAGTGTTCCAGAAAATTCATCGCCTGAAGCCTTCCGGCCGCGGTGAGCTCGAAATTACTGACGTCAATAATTTCTACCTCGAAGAAGGCAATCTCACTTACGAAATTCTTGAGGGCTGGTGGACCGACGCCGGCACCTTCGAATCGCTCTTGCGCGCCAACAATCTCGTGGCGGAAACCGGTGCCAACAAGCTCCTAAACGCAGGATCGACTGAAAGTGCCGTGAGCCGGGAAGTCAAAGGATGAAGCTATTCGTTACTGGCGGAGCCGGTTTCATCGGCTCAAATTTCATCCGCTATGTTCTGCAGCTAAAAAATAGCCACGCGATCGTCAACTACGACAAGCTCACCTACGCTGGCAATCTAGCGAACCTCCACTCGGTTGCGCATCATCCTGGCTATCGATTCGTCAAAGGCGACATTTGCGACCCCGTCACGGCAGAGGGCGCCATGCGCGGTTGTGATGCCGTCGTCCATTTCGCCGCTGAATCGCACGTCGACCGGAGTATTTACGAGCCCGCCCCTGTAATTCAAACCAACGTCACCGGTACATTTATTCTCCTCGAGGTCGCTCGCAAACTCGCCGTATCGCGCTTCGTTCACATTTCCACCGATGAAGTCTACGGCGACATCGCTCCAGGAGCTCACGCAAGCGAAGGCTCTCCGCTCCAGCCAAGCAGTCCGTATTCTGCTTCCAAGGCTGCCTCCGATCTCTTGGTTCGTTCCTACGTGCGAACCTACAAATTTCCCGCTCTGATCACGCGCTCCTCGAACAATTACGGTCCCTACCAGTTCCCTGAAAAATTCCTGCCGCTCATGATCACGAATGCGTTGTACGACAAACCTCTTCCGATCTACGGCGACGGCAAACAGCAGCGCGACTGGCTGCACGTGGAAGACAATTGCCGCGGAATTCTCGCAGTTCTCGAACACGGAAGAATCGGCGAGGTGTACAACATCGGCGGATCGCACGTGGAAGAGAATCTTGCCATGGCTCAACGCCTGCTTCGT
>WNFT01001620.1_pt1 | contig 19006 bp, 10 predicted proteins | sample 5400191 | NCBI WGS metagenome assembly WNFT01 (sample SAMN13153359, study PRJNA577476) | soil metagenome | isolation source: 80 cm saprolite under Madrone tree | place: USA:California | collected 2016-06-14 | reverse complement strand
CACTGGCCGGAATTAAATAGAGCCAGACGCGGTCTAAACACACGAAGCACGTTCGAGGGCGGCGCGGTTTCTTGGACTCTCTCCCCGCGTCGCCCATTTTTTCGCCTGGCGGATGTTTTGTAGTCGTACTTGGAATTTTTTATTCGCTTTTGCGGTCTAGCTATCTGCAACAACGCTTACGGACGGGGCAATTTCAACACGCCGCGCCGCCACCGTCCGGCTTGGAAACGAAGGGGAAATCATCAATGACAAAGATTTCGACTGCTTTGGCGCTGCTTTACGCGATTTTTCTGCTGCCAGTTTACAGCTCTTTTGCTGCTCCACCTCACCGGGCTGCGGGCTCTTCGGCCCAGCCAGTGAACTCAGTCATCCAGTGGAATCGAAACCTTCTCCAAATCGTTCGAACGCCTGGCGCTCAGTCGCCGACTGTCCATCCAACACGAAGCTTCGCGATCATGCACGCAGCAATCTATGACGCGGTGAACGCAATTGATCGAACACACCGGCCATACCTGGTCCGCCTCAACGGCGTGCCGCGAAGTGCCTCCCAGGATGCAGCGGCAGTTGCGGCTGCTCATCAAGTTCTCCTTGTTCTGTACCCGCCTTTTAAGACCACACTCGATGCCGAGCTACAGCAGTCGCTGGCAGAAATTCCGGACGGTCACGATAAAATTGAAGGAATCCGTATAGGACAGACTGTTGCGGATCGCGTCCTCGCCCTAAGGAGCAATGATGGCTCCAATGCCCCGCCCATTCCCTATGCTTTCGGGAACGCTCCTGGGGATTATCAATCGACGCCCCCGAATTTCCCGCCGCAGCCGCAATTCACGCACTGGTCTCGTGTGACTCCGTTCGCACTGCAAAGTGCGAATCAGTTTCGACCTGGCCCTCCACCGGCTCTGACCAGCGATTCCTATAGCAATGCTTTCAATCAAATCAAGTCCTTAGGAATCGTTGACAGCACGGCCGCGACAAGTAACGAGGCGTTGACGGGCCGATTTTGGAATGGAGCTATTCAGAACTACTGGAACGAGATCTCGCAGACGCTGTCGCTAGCAAACAGTTTGACGACCGCGCAGACTGCTCGGTTGTTCGCACTTCTTAACCTTAGTTTTGCAGACGACGTGATCGCCTTCTACGACGCCAAGTATACGTACAATTTCTGGCGGCCAGTGACGGCCATTCGTGCTGCTGATGCAGACAACAACCCTGAAACAGCGGCTGATCCTAATTGGCTGCCTGAAGTCGGGAAGACCGCTCCCGATCCATCCTATCCAGGCGCCCATGCGGTCATAAGCGCTGCCGGGGCGGAGGTGCTGATTTCCTTTTTCGAGCGGGATCGTTTTCAGTTCAACGTTACATCGGAGGTCCTGCCTGGGGTAGAACGCTCCTTCACGAGCTTCTCTTCCGCCGCCGAAGAAGCGACGCTGAGCCGTATTTTCGCTGGACAACATTTCCGCTTCGACCTAACGACTGGTCAGCGGCTGGGCCGCGAGGTCGCTGACTTCGTTCTGGACAACTTTTTAACTTCCGTGCACCGGGAAGACGAATCCGACGATAGATGATCAAACGTGCTGCTCTGAACGCAACCGATGCCTTCAAAGTGAACGCGTCGCCGGGCACTAGTGGCATCCGGATTTGGTGGAAAATCCAGTTATCAGTTTCCGCTGGCGCCTAATCTACGTACAACTTACGCACTAAAACGCGAAAATAAGGCTCTCCTTGCGTAAGCAACGTCACTAGATTGCGATAGGTCCCTGCCTACATTTCGTTCTCGATCCGTTTTCAAAATAGGCCTTCCGGATTCTGCTCAGTGCCCCCCAATTCGAGCGTTTTCAGATTTTTGTCCCTAGTTTCCCCAGCTTCGGACGTAGCGTTCGATTCCCATGCCTGGTCTATGAGCCCACAGGAAATGCGGTATTCTGGCTAGTCACAGCCAGTACGCTCTTTAAGAATGCGTGATTCTTTTGGAAACTTTCGACTTTGTGCCGATTGGGGGCAGCATGCGGGTTATGACACTACTGGTTTTGGCGATGATGCTCTTGGCGACTTCGCTGACGTTCGGACAGAAGAGTGCCGCTAAAAATGAGGTTACCAAGGCAACGCTTGAGAATGGATTGCGGATCGTGATTGTCCGAGATCCTTTAGCACCCGTCGTTACAGTCGAGCAAAACTATCTGGCCGGCGGCGCTGATACGCCGAGCGGTTTTCCCGGGATGGCGCACGCCCAGGAACATATGGCTTTCAGAGGGTGTTCCGGATTAACCGCCGACCAAATCGCCGCCATCTATGCCCAACTTGGCGGCCAGGGAAATGCAGATACGCAGCAGAACATAACGCAATACTTTACGACCGTGCCTGCCGCAGACTTGGAAATTGCGCTACGCGTGGACGCGGCTTGCATGCAAGACATCCAGGACTCGCAGGAAGAATGGGCTCAGGAGAAGGGAGCCATCGAACAGGAAGTGGCGCGCGACCTTTCAAATCCGACCTACAAGTTTCTGACGCGCCTGAATGCGGATCTGTTTTCTGGGACGGCTTATAGCCACGACGCTCTTGGCACAAAGGACTCCTTTGAGGCCACGACTGGAGCGATGCTGAAGAAGTTCTACCGAGATTGGTATGCGCCAAACAATGCAATCCTTGTGATCACCGGCGATGTGGAACCTAACGCAGCGCTGGCAAAAGTGAAAGAGTTGTACGGCAAGATTGCAAAACGCCCTGTGCCCGCCCATCCGGAAGTCACTCTGCAGCCAGTAAAAACGGAAACATTTACTCTCGAAAGCAATCTTCCCTACGCGTTGGTGTTTACTGCGTACCGCATGCCGGGAACCGAAAGCCGGGATTTCGCCGCAGTTCGCATCTTGAGCGACGTACTCGCCAGCCAGCGCGGAAATCTCTACGCCTTGGTTCCCCAGGGAAAAGCGCTGGCCGCGGAGTTCGGTCTCGCGGAAACCTTTCCAAAAGCGAGCGTGGGTTACAGCGTTCTGGCGCTGCCGGCTGATTCGGACTCTGCCTCCGCAACGCAAGAGATGCACAAGATCCTGCTGGAGTATGCCGCACAGGGTGTTCCGGCGGAGCTTGTCGAGGCTGCGAAACGCGGAGAGGTTGCCAACGCGGAATTCGAGCGGAATTCGATTCCCGGACTGGCGGCCGCTTGGTCCGAAGCCTTGGCCGGTGAGGGCCGTAGTTCTCCAGACGAAATTGTTGAGGCGATGAAGCAGGTAACGCTGGGAGATGTGAACCGGGTGGCGAAGACTTACCTTGTTGACCAAAACGCCATCACCGCACAGCTCAAGCCCGTACCCTCGGGTGAGGCTGTTTCCGAAAAAGGATTTGGCGGCAGCGAGCAATTGACTTCTTCGCCAAAGAAGCCCGTCGCACTGCCATCTTGGGCTGAAGCAGAGCTCCTGGCACTGAAGGTGCCAGTCTTGGATGCATCGTGGACAGACACGACGCTGGCCAATGGGATTCGGCTCATCGTCAAAACGGATAAGGCAAGCCCGACCGTGACGGTCCTTGGAAATATTCAGCACAATGAGGACATCCAAGCGCTACCTGGGAAAGAGGGTGTGGAAGCGGTGCTCGACGAGTTGTTTTCCTACGGCACACAGACTCTGGACCGCTTGGCGTTCCAGAAAGCACTGGACGATATCGCCGCCAATGAAACGGCAGGGCACGATTTTTCCGTGCGTGTCTTGAAGCAGGATTTCTCGCGAGGCGTCCAATTGCTCGCCGACAATGAGTTGCATCCGGCTCTTCCCGAGGAAGCATTCAAGATCATCAAGGAACAGAGCGCACAATTTGTAGCTGGAAATCGAAAGAGCCCGGGATACCGAATGGAGCGCGCGGTGAGTGTGGGACTACTTCCCGAGGCCGACCCAGCTTTGCGCGAAGCGACGCCGGAAACGGTTTCGTCGCTGGTATTGGACGACGTGAAACAGTACTACGCGAAGACCGTGCGTCCGGACCTTACGACCATCGTGGTGATCGGCGACGTGACTCCCGAAGAGGCGAAGAACGTCGTCGGGAAGTGGTTCGGCGTGGATTGGAAGGCAACTGGCCCGAAGCCGGAAGTCACGCTTCCGCTCGTTCCTCTCAACGCTGCGTCGGTGGTTACCGTACCCGATCCAAGCCAACTGCAAAACTCAGTGAACCTTTCGGAAGTGGTAGGCATTACGCGATTCGATGCGGATTACTATCCTCTTCAGCTCGGGAATCACGTGTTGGGCGGAGGATTTTACGCGACGCGCCTCTATCATGACCTGCGGCAAGTGAATGGTTACGTATACAACGTGGACGTGCATATGAATGCGACGAAGACGAGGACGGTGTATGCGGTTACCTATGCTTGCGATTCCGCTAACGTATCCAAAGCCAGACAATTGATTGAGCGCGACCTGGTGGCCATGCAAAAAGAGAACGTGACGCCGGCAGAGCTTCAGCAGGCAAAGGCTTTGGTGTTGCGGCAACTGCCTTTGGGCGAATCGAGCGAGGATGCAGTGGCGGGCGCTTTGCTTGCGCGTGCTCAACTGAACCTGCCTTTGGACGAGGCAGCGCGTGCCGCGAAACGGTATATTTCTTTGAGCGCCGACGACATCCGCCTGGCATTTGCAAAATGGATTCGCCCCGATGGATTCGTCCAAGTGGTTCGCGGCCCGGCAGCTAAATAGGGGGTTCGACGGGCTCTAGGGCGCTATGACGCAGCTCTACCTCCATGGCCCAGGCGGTTCGGGGTCTTATTTCCCATTCATTTTCTACGAAGTTTAAGGGCGTTAAACTATTCCGGCGTTACTACGACCTTGTCCTTCGGTAAGGCGTCGAACGTAGCCTTATCAATATTCAGATGAGCCATCACCAACTCCGGCGGTGTGTGACTGAGCCATTGCGACAACGAAAGGTCTTGATAGAAGCTGCTCTTGAACATCTCCAGGAAGATCAGGTCTGTATTCCCGGTATTCTCGATGTAATGCAACAGGGTTTTTTCCACGTACCCAACATCTCCAGCCTGAAAATCCATAGTGCGAGCGCGGTTACCCGTCGACACTACAGTCATTCTTCCTTTGCCCGCAATGTAATACTGCCATTCGTCGGCGTTGGGGTGCCAGTGCAGCTCCCGCAGCCCACCCGGGTGAACCGTGACCATTGCCATCGCAACGTTCGTCGAGGCTTTGAACGTGCTCGAATCAACGATGCGTACCTCTCCGCCTTTGCTGCGCTTCGTCGGCGGAATTGCCATCGTGCGGAAAGCGAAGTCGCTCGACGATTTGCCAAGCGCTCCTGCGGCCGCTTTCTGATCCGCCTCCAGTTTCCCGGGAACAGCGGTTTGGAAAATGAATAGCTCATGTTTGGGGACGCTTTTAAAAGCCGATTCGGCAACCCCGAAGTTCTTTGACAAGACCTCGGGCGGCAGGTGCATCATCGAGTCACTCAGCAAAACCGTTTCTGACTCAGAAAAATTTCCATCGTCGAATACCAGGAGGAATTCTGTACCGTCGGGCTCGAGGCCTTGAATCGAGTGTGGAATCCCGCTGGGAAAATACCACAAATCGTTTTTCTCGACATCGGCAACAAAGCTTTTGCCGTCCCGATCAATGCCAGTGATCCGTGCCGTCCCGTAGAGCACGATCGCCCATTCGTCCGCCGTATGCCAGTGCAGCTCCCGAACGCCTCCGGCGGTAAGTCTCATGTTTACGCCTGCCAGGGACTTCGAGACGGCTAGTTCGCGAACGGTCACCTCCCGCGACCATCCGCCGTCGTAAGTCCGCTTGTTCGCGAAAGAGAACGGATATTTGAACGTTTGAACCAAGCTCTTGGAATCGGTGGAGGGTGGCCACGTGGAATCAGGATTTTGGGCATCCAGCGGGGAATTGACCGGACCAGGATCGGTGGCGCTTCGATCGTTTTTGGTGGGTTTCGGGTTCTGATCCTGCGCCGCCGCATCGGCTGTTGCAAGCATCCCCAGCGCTGCTAGCGCTACCGAGCCAGTCTCCAGGAATTTACGCCGCGAAAACATGTCCTTAGGCGCATCGTCGTTCATGAGAGTTCTTCCTTTCAGATATAGAATTTGAAGATCGTCGCGGCGCGTACTAAGGAGGCGACGAGCCAGCCTTCACGCGGAGCCCGGAACGAATTGCATCCGGGCCGTTGCAGGTGACTTCGTCTCCAAGTTTGAGATTACCAAAGACCGCGATGTTGCCGTTAACGCTGAGGGGTATAACTACGTCCACCTATTCGGCCTTCTGATTACATACGCACTCGACAAAGGTGCGTTGTTGGTCGTTGGTGACGGCGGAGAGCTTGCCGCCAAATGGCACCGGGGAATTGTTCTTCAAAGGCTCGCCTATCGATCTTCCAGGTTCTCAGTCTTCCGCTTCCTGGGTCACGATGTGTACGTCCACGGCGGGAGACTCGCGGAGGAAGCGATGCACGGCTGAAAGATAGAGATACTTGCGCCAGTCATGCACCGGCGCTCGACCAAAAATTACCTGCGTAATATGTTTGGAGCGAACGAATTCAGCGACGGTGTCGGCAACGCTTCTGCCTTTCAGCCGAACTACTTTTGCGTCGAGACTTTCCGCAAAGCGCAGGTTGGCCGCGAGAGCATTCTGGTTGAACTCTTTTGGCCCGAACTCCCGGTCAACATGAACCACGTATAACTCTGCGTCCATGCGCCGCGCCATTCTTGCGCCGCGAGCGATGAGGTATTGCCCCGCGGGATTCGAAGAAATGCATACGGCCAGGCGTTCGCGCACACCCCAATTTTTGCGGATGTCCTGGGCCTCCATGTACGATTCGAGGCTGCGATCCACCTGCTCCGCTACCTGGCGAAGGGCCAACTCGCGGAGAGCAATCAAGTTGCCGCGACGAAAGAAATGTTTCAGTGAGCGCTCGACCTTTTCCGGACTGTACACGTCGCCGCGTTTCATGCGATTTTGCAGAGCCTCTGGAGTCAGATCGACCATTACTGTTTCAGACACGGTGAGCGGCACCCAATCGGGAACAGTCTCGCGCACGGCGATCCCAGTGATCGAGCGCACGATCGGCGCGATGCTCTCGATATGCTGTATGTTTAGCGTCGAGATGACGTCAATTTTTGCGGCCAGAAGTTCCTGCACATCCTCATAACGCTTGCGGTGTTTGCTTCCAGGAATATTGGTGTGTGCCAGCTCATCTACCAGTACGACTTCCGGATGACGTGCGAGGATCGCATCAACGTCCATTTCCTCGAAAACTGTGCCTTTGTATTCGATTTTTTTGCGGGGCACGGACTCCATCTGCTGAGCAAGTTCCTCGACACCTTTGCGTCCATGGGTTTCGATGAAACCGATCACTACATCCTCGCCACGTTTGCGCCTCCGCAGCGCTTCGCTTAACATACTGAAAGTCTTTCCAACCCCGGGGGCATAGCCTAGAAACAGCTTGAAGACTCCGCGCGTTTTTTCCGGCGGACAGGCAATTTCCAACCACTCTTCCGGTTTTTTCGGCAACGCTATCTCCACGACGAACTGGCGGCTTGCGCTAGAATATACCCATGCAGAGATTTCTCGGCGGACGCATTGTGGGAGTGGTAGTGTCCCTGGTGATCCTGGCCGGTATCATCTTTTTTTACCGTCACGTATTACACGTAAATCAAACGACGGTCGCACTTTCTTTTCTTCTGGCCATTTTAGCAGTTTCCGCGGTGTGGGGAATGGCCGCCTCCGTGTCCATGTCGGTGCTGGCGATGCTGTCGTTCAACTATTTCTTCCTGCCGCCGGTCGGAACGTTGACGGTCAGTGACCCGCAAAACTGGGTGGCCCTGTTCGCGTTTCTGATCACGTCCATTACCGGAAGCCAGCTTTCCGCGCGCATTCGCAAAGAGGCAGACGAAGCTCATCAACGCCGGCGGGAAATTGAGCGTTTGTACCGATTCAGCCGCCAAATGCTGGGCGAAGGCAATGTAATCCAACTCATGAATGCGATTCCCGATTACATTGTGGAATGCTTTGAGGCAGGCGCTGCCGAACTGTTTTTGCCCCAGAAGGACAAGTTCTATCGTTCCGGATTCGGCGCCGCGCATTTAGACCAAGAGAAGATGAGAACCGCATTTGTGCGCGATGAAGTCACCGCGAATCCGGACGATGGCGAGTACTTTATTCCGGTGCGATTGGGAGTGCGTCCTATCGGCAGCCTGGGGATTTCTGGCGCGCAGCTGTCGCGTCAATCACTGGAAGCCGTGGGTACACTCGTGGCCATTGCTATCGAACGCGCGCGTGCCGTTGAGCAGCTGGGGCAAACAGAAGCAGAGAGGCAAAGTGAGCGACTGAAGTCAGCGTTGCTCGACTCGATTACGCATGATTTTCGAACACCTCTGACTTCGATGAAGGCCGCGGTGAGTAGTTTATTGATTCCCAGTGATTCAGGTTCAGCGCAGTCGCGCGAACTGTTGACTATCATTGATGAAGAGTGCGATCGGCTGAACCATCTGGTCGAGGAAGCTGGGGAAATGGCCAAGCTGGAGGCTGGCGAGATCGCACTTGATGTGGCCCCGACTCCAGTCGGGGAAATCATTAAGGCGGCACTGGCGCACTGCAAGAGCGTACTTGCAGGGCGCCAGGTCGACTTGCGTGTCAGCGAAAACCTCCCGACGGTGCGCGCCGATCTGGAACGCGCCAAAGAAGCGCTCGTGCAACTCATAGACAATGCCAACCTCTATTCGCCGAAAGAACAGCCGATCACAATTTCGGCCGAGCTGACAGGTGCCGCCGTAACCATCAGTGTCTCGGACCGTGGTCCGGGCATCGATGATTTCGAGCAGACCATGATCTTTGAAAAGTTCTACCGGGGGAAAGACCAAAGATATCTCGTGCGAGGCACCGGCATGGGCCTGCCCATCGCAAAAGCAATTATCGCCGCGCAACAAGGAAGCATGAACGTCACCAGCCAGTTGGGGCATGGCTCGGTTTTTTCCTTTACACTGCCCGTGGACGGCCGCTCGAGGACACATGGTGACCGCAGCTAACATTCTTGTCGTTGACGACGAACCGCAGATCCGCCGGGTATTGCGCTCGACCCTTTCGGCGCGCGGTTATGTCATTACTGAGGCGAAAACGGGCGAAGAAGCAGTTGAGTGGGTACGTAGGGAACCGCCCGACCTGGTCTTGCTCGACGTGAACATGCCCGGAATAGGAGGTATTGAGGCATGCCGCGAGATTCGTCGCGCTTCCGAAGCGCCCATCATTATTCTCACCGTACGAAATGCCGAGCGCGACAAGGTATTGGCTCTCGATGCCGGTGCCGACGATTATGTCGTCAAACCTTTTGGAATCGAAGAGCTGCTCGCGCGCATCCGTGCTTCGCTTCGACGATATTCACCGAATGAAGTCCCTCCCCCGTTCGTATCGAAAGATTTAGCGATCGATTTCGAGTCCCGCCAAGTGACCGTGGGGGACCGTATCGTGCATCTGACGCCGAAAGAGTTCGATGTATTGAAATATTTAGTCGCGAATCAAGGGAAGCCATTGACCCATCGCCGGCTATTGCAGTCGGTTTGGGGCCCTGACTATGGTGAAGAAATAGAAAACTTGCGCGTGGTCATCAATCAGTTGCGTAAGAAAATTGAAGCTGATCCCGCGCATCCGAAATACATTGTGACGGAGCCTTGGGTTGGCTATCGGTTTCAGCCCTTTCGCGAGGGCGCATCCAAGCCGGCCGCACGAACAACGTGATGCATAAGCCTTATCTTGGCACTTTTCTTGTTTGCGAGGACTCCGAGAAGCCTAGTGCTGCGATTCGATCGTGGCTTTCGTAACTTTTTGCGAGACTTGAGCCGGGGTGGGAAGCTGCGAGCGATCCCAGCCACCGCCGAGCGCTTCAATTAATTGGACGGACGCGGTCATTGCCTGGATCCGCAAATTAGCGAGTTGTTGCTGGTCGTTGAGGAGAGTGGTCTGCGCAACGAGCACGTTAAGATATTGATCGACACCGGTTTCATAGCGTGCCTGGGCCAGTTCGAGATAGCGCTCCGCCGACAGTTCAGCCTGTTGTTGTTGCTGAATTTCTTTGGACAGAATTCGAACAGCGGCCATGGAATCCTCCGCCTGCTGAAAAGCGGTCAGAACAGTTTGCCGATAGCCGGCGACATTCGCGTTGTACAGCGCTATGAACTGATTTACCGTGGCGCGGCGCAGGCCTGCGTCAAAGATGTTTTGCGAGGCGGAGGGGCCGATGGACCAAAAGTGGCTAGGCCAGTTGAGCAGTCTTGAGAACAATGAACTTTCAAAGCCGGCGTCTCCGGTTAGCGTGAGAGTCGGATAGTATGCAGCAGTGGCGATGCCGATCTGCGCGTTGGCAGCGGCCATGTTGCGTTCGGAAGCGGCAATGTCTGGCCGGCGCTCGAGGAGTTGAGAAGGCACTCCGACGGGAATGGTTGGCGGCGCTGCGCTTAGAGGTTTTACGGGCATCGAGAAACCAGAGGCTGAGGTACCAATCAGCATTGCGATCGCATGCTCGAATTGTGCGCGGGCGATGCCGAGATTAGTGGACTCGGCTTCTGCTACCTGCAGGGCATTCTCAGCCTGCACCAGCGAGATTTCAGTGTCCACACCGGTCTCATACCGGGAGCGGGTGAGTTCGACCGACCTCTTATCCGCTTCCACCGTTTCATCGAAGATTTTCTGCAGCGCATCCTGGCCACGGAGCTCGAAAAAGAAGACAGCCAGGCTGGCCTGTTCGGTCAATTTTTCGTTTTCAAGATCGGCGGCGCTTAGCTGGGCATTGTACTGTTGTTCATGAATGAGGTTGCGGACTCTGCCCCAGAGATCGGGCGCCCAGGAAGCTGAAAAAGGCAAAGTGGCCAGTTCGCTGTTTGGCGTGGAGCCTTTGTTCGACGTGCTGCCCGACGCGCCGGTAGTGCCGATGGTGTTCTTTAGATTTCCGGAGGGATGCGAATATGTATACGTAGGCCCAACGCTTAAGGTGGGATAGAGTTGAGCACGAGCCTGGGCGACAAGCGTGCGGGCTGCCATGAAGTTTTCAAAGGATTGTTTGATGTTTTGGTTGTTGATGTCGAGCTGGTCCTCGAGCGCGTTTAATTCCGGATCGTTGTAGATCTCCCACCATTTGCCATGGAGCATCGCGTCTTGCGGTTGCGCAACTTTCCAATCAGCCGGATTTTGAGAATCTGCTGGCAGCTCCTTGTAGGCGATTGCAGGAGGTTGAAGCGTTGCAGACGGCGGATGATATTTTGGTCCTACCGTGCAACCGGATAGAGCAAGTAAGCAGATTGCTGGAATCAGCAAATATTTCAAGCGAGAGCTATGTATGCATTTTCCCATATAGGTTATCCCGCGCCAGAGGGAATGGTCCCTTCCCCTGGATGAAAAGTGTCCCGCTCTTTTCCGAGAAAGCGCAGACGCAAACGATCGAGTGTTAAATAAACGACTGGTGTTGTGTAGAGGGTAAGAAGCTGGCTGACGATGAGGCCGCCGACAATCGTAATGCCCAGAGGGCGGCGAAGTTCTGATCCAGTACCGGTGCCAAAGGCAAGTGGCAGAGCACCAAAAAGCGCCGCCATCGTAGTCATAAGGATTGGCCGAAAACGGAGCATGCACGCTTCAACGATGGCGTCCTGCGTGGTCTTACCACCCTCGCGCTCAGCCTGCAGCGCGAAATCAATCATCATAATGGCGTTTTTCTTGACGATACCAATCAGCAGCACGATACCGATGATGGAGATGACGTTCAGATCTTCTTTAAAGAGTATCAACGCCAACATCGCTCCAACGCTCGCAGATGGAAGCGTCGAAATAATGGTGAGCGGGTGCATGAGACTTTCGTACAAGACGCCAAGAACGATGTACACGGCCAACAATGCAGTGAGAACCAGGATGGGCTCTGTGCTGAGCGATTGTTGATAAGCTTGCAATGTACCGGCGAAAAAGCCACGCAGCGTCGAAGGAACGCCCATTCTCTGCTTCAGTTGATCGATGGCGACGGTTGCATCGCTGAGCGAGTAGCCCGACGCAAGATTGAAGGAGACGGTAACAGAAGGGAATAAGCCAGTGTGATTTAGGGTAAGCGGAGTGGTGTTGGCCTGGTATGTGGAAATTGCTGCAAGCGGTGAGTTGCCGCTCGCTGTAGGGCTACTGCTTCCTTTCGGATGAAAATAGATATTTTTGAGGCCTTCAGGGTTCTGTGAGTATTCTGGAGCGACTTCCAAGACGACATAGTATTGGTTCAACTGTGTGTAGATGATCGAGACTTCGGATTGTCCAAAGGCGCTGTAGATGCCTTGATCGAGAGATTGCGCGGTCTGCCCGAGCCTGGCGGCGGTCACGCGGTCATAGTTCAAGCGAATGTCCAAACCACCGTTCTGCTGGTCGGAATTTACGTCTTGCAAAATGGGAATGTGCTTCATCTCGGCGAGTAGTTTTGGTCCCCAAGTGGCGAGATCCGTAACGTTGTCGGACTGGATGGTGTACTGATAGAGAGCTGAGCTGGAACGTCCTCCGATGCGCAGATCTTGCGAAGCCTGCAGAAAAGTTGACGCAACCGGTAAGCGATTGAGTTGCGGGCGGAGCTGGTTGATGATCTGCGGCGCGCCGATTTTGCGTTCATTCAACGGCTTCAGTGAAATAAAGATATTTCCGGAATTGGTGGCACCGCCGCCTCCAGTGAAACCAACAACATTTTGGACGGCAGGATCTTTTTTGATCACTGCTTGGATTTTCTGGATCGAGTCGTTCATCACCTGGAAGGACGCATCCTGTGGTCCTTGCATGCCACCGCCAAGCGTACCGGTGTCCTGCTGAGGAAAGAAGCCTTTAGGAATTTTAATAACAATGGCGACGTTGAGAGCGATGGTCAAAAAAAGGACGGTTAGCGTGAGAAAAGCGTGGTCGAGAACCCAGTGAAGGCTATGGCGGTACCACGACAGGATGCGTTCGAAAAACCTCTCACTGGCCGTGAAGAGCCGCCCGTGTTTCTTCGAGCGTTCATCGCGGAGCAGGTACGCGCACATCATCGGCGTAGTGCTCAGGGAAATGACCATGGAAACGAGGATTGCCGTCGAAAGAGTGATCGCAAACTCGCGGAACAGCCGCCCAACAATCCCGCCCATCAGCAGAAGCGGAATGAAGACCGCGATCAGCGAAATGCTGATGGAGAAGACTGTGAAGCCAATCTCCTGTGCTCCTTTCAGCGCTGCGGCGAACGGTTCCATCTCTGCTTCCAGATGGCGAGTGATGTTTTCCATGACCACGATGGCATCGTCCACCACGAAGCCGGTGGAGATGGTCAATGCCATAAGCGAAAGATTGTCCAGACTGTAGCCGCACAAATACATCACGGCGCATGTGCCGATCAGGGATACTGGAACCGCTACGGCGGGGATAAAGGTTGCGCGGCCATTGCGCAAGAAAATGAAGACCACCACGATCACCAGAATGACGGAAAGGCTGAGCGTTCGTTCGACGTCACTGACCGAGGCGCGGATAGTGGTGGTGCGATCCAGAACGACGGTGGTGTCAATGCCCTGAGGAATCGATGCTTTGATGGACGGAAGTTCTGCGCGAATGCGATCGACGGTCTCAATAATATTGGCGCCAGGCTGGCGGAAAATGATCAGCAAGATGGCGCGTTTGCCGTTCAGATATCCAGCGGCGCGAACATTTTGTACCGAGTCGATGACGTCAGCGACATCCGAGAGATGGATAGCTGAGCCGTTGTTATAACCGACGATGATGGGCTTATAGTCGACAGCGTGCGAAATTTGATCATTCGCAAGAATGTCCGCGCTGGTCACACCATCCGTGATTTGTCCCTTTGCCAGAGCCGAGTTCTGCAGGCGCAGTACGGACTGCACATCGGCCATGGTGAGCCCAAAGCTCGAAAGTTTGGTCGGATTTACTTCGACGCGAACGGAGGGCAGCGCCCCGCCGCCGGCGTTTACCTGGCCTACACCCTGAATCTGCGAAAGCTTCTGTTGAATAACGGTAGAGGCTTCGTCATATAGTTTGTCCGGCCCGTATTTGTCCGACGTCAAGCCAATGATCATGATGGGAGAATCGGCGGGATTAACCTTGCGGTAAGTGGGATTTGCTGGCAGATTCGCCGGAAGATAGGTGCGGGCCGCATTGATAGCTGCTTCGACGTCACGCGCCGCACCGTCAATGTTCCGGCTTAAGTCAAATTGAATTGTCACCGAACAGGTCCCCAAGCTGCTGGTCGAAGTCATTTCCGTAACGCCCGCGATGTGACCGAACTGACGTTCGAGGGGAGTGGCCACGGACGAGGCCATGATTTCCGCGCTGGCTCCGGGCAAACTGGCATTCACAGAAATAGTCGGAAAATCCACCTGCGGCAAAGGAGAGACCGGAAGCACCTTGAAGGCGATGCCGCCGGCAATCGCGATGCCGATGGTTAGCAGGGTCGTGGCGACGGGCCGATAAATAAACGGAGTAGAGATGTTCATGACTGTTCGGCCGGTTGCGGAGCTGCACCGGACTGCGACGCTTTAGTATTTCTTGAGAATCGGTGCGCCAGATTGTCGAAGAAGATGTAGATCACGGGCGTTGTATAGAGCGTGAGCACCTGGCTCACGAGAAGCCCGCCAACCATGGCGATTCCCAACGGCCGGCGCAATTCGGAACCGATTCCTTGTCCAAACGCCAGCGGGAGACCGCCGAGCAGCGCCGCCATGGTGGTCATCATGATCGGCCTGAAACGCAGCAGGCAGGCTTCGTAGATGGCGTCGGTGGAATTTTTGCCTTGGTGTCGCTCCGCATCGAGCGCGAAGTCCACCATCATGATTCCATTTTTTTTGACGATGCCGATTAAGAGAACCAGGCCAATGATGGCAACGACGCTGAGATCCAATCCAAAGAGGATGAGCGCGAGAAATGCCCCGACGCCCGCAGACGGAAGCGTGGAAAGAATGGTAATCGGATGGATAAAACTCTCGTAAAGCACACCGAGGACGATATACACCGTGACGAGCGCCGCGAGGATCAACAAAGGCATGTTGGAAAGAGAGTTACGGAAGGACGCGGCCGTACCTTGAAAATCGGCTTGGAGGCTGGCAGGAAAATGGAGGTCTTTTTGGACTTTTGAGATAGAGGTGATGGCATCGCCCAGAGCGGCATTGGGAGCGAGGTTGAAGGAAACTGTGATCGCCGGGAACTGCCCTTGATGGTTGATCGAAAGAGATTCTGATTTAGTTTCAAAATGGGAAAACGCGCCGAGGGGCACGGCGCTGCTCATCGCGGAACTGGTCGTTCCAGCAGACGTGGCTCCCTTGCTGGAGGTGATTGCTGCTGCGCTTGATGCTAGGGCATTTAGCGGTGGACTAAGCGTATTTGGCGACGCTGTGTACAGCGCGGAAGTGGTCAGCGCGTTAGAGCCAGCGGAAGTGGAACCGTTCCCTGTAGTACTGGCAGGCGCGCCCTGGCTGCCCGATCCGGCGTTGGACTGAATGTACAATTTGTTTAACTTATTCGGATCCAGTTGGAACTGCGGTTCGCTCTCAAGGATCACGTGATACTGATTGAGCTGTGTGTACATTGTGTTTATCTGGCGTTGGCCGAATGCGTCGTACAGCGTGTTATCAATTGTGGTGGGCGCAATTCCGAGGCGCGATGCGGTCGGACGATCAATCACTAGAGAAACCGCCAGTCCGCCAGGCTGTTGGTCTGTGGCGACGTCCTCCAACTCCGGCAATTCCTTCAAGCGATCGACGAATTTATTGGTCCATTCGCTTAACTCGTTCGGGTCAGGATCTTCCAAGGTGAACTGGTATTGCGTGCGGCTGACGCGATCATCTACCGTGATGTTTTGCACCGGCTGCATGAAAAGCTGGATGCCTTGTACATCGTTCAGTTTTGACTGCAGGCGACGAATGACGTCGGAAGCGTTAAGATTTCGCTGTTCAAGCGGTTTTAAGTTAATGGACATCCTTCCGCTATTGGTGGTGATGTTGGTGCCATCGGCTCCGATAAAAGAGGAAAGGCTTTCAACGGCTGGATCCTGAAGGATGGTGTTTGCGATTTCTTGCTGCTTCTCCGCCATCGCCTGGTGGCCAATGATTGGCGGCGCTTGAGAAATGCCTTGAATAATTCCGGTGTCTTGAACCGGGAAAAATCCTTTTGGGATGACGATGTAGAGGAACACCGTGAACAATAGAGTTCCCAACGCAACGAATAAAGTGACGGTCTGGAAGCGCAGCACAAATTTAAGCGTGCGCCCGTAAAACGCAATCATGCTGTCGAACATGTGTTCTGAAGCTCGGTAGAAGCGGCTCTGCTGTTCTGTTGGATTGTGTTTCAGTATGCGCGAGGCCATCATCGGCGTAAGAGTAAGCGATACAACTGCAGAGACGACGATGGTCACTGCCAGAGTGATGGCGAATTCGCGGAACAGCCGGCCCACAACGTCACCCATGAAGAGCAACGGAATCAGCACCGCAATTAAAGAAACGGTCAGCGAAAGAATGGTGAAGCCGATCTGTTCCGCGCCTTTAAGCGCTGCTACCAACGGCGTCTCGCCTTGCTCGATATAGCGCGAAATGTTTTCGACCATGACGATGGCATCGTCGACGACAAATCCCGTAGAGATGGTGAGCGCCATGAGTGAAAGATTGTCGAGACTGTAGCCAAGCGCATACATCGCGGCGAAAGTACCAACCAGCGACAGCGGAACGGCAACACTGGGAATAATCGTCGCGTAGAGACTGCGCAAGAAAAGAAACATCACCATTACGACCAATGCGATGGTCAGAACCAATTCAAACTCCACGTCGGAGACCGAGGCTTGAATCGGAGTCGTAAGGTCGGTAAGCGTGGTTATGTCGATTCCTTTTGGAAGATTGGCTTCCAGCTGCGGCAGTAAATTCTTGATGCTCTTTACGACGCTGATGGTGTTTCCGCCAGGCTGCCGTTGCACGTTGATGATGACTGCCGGCGTCTTGTTCATCCACGCGGCCTGATTCTTGTTCTCTACTCCGTCAATAATTTTTGCCACGTCGGTGAGCATGACTGGAGCGCCGTTGCGATAAGCAACCACGACGTTACGGTAGTCTTTGCTGGTAACCAGTTGATCGTTGGCGTCGATCTGGTAGTCCTGGCGCGCGCCGTCGAAGTTTCCCTTGGCGGCGTTTACGCTGGCTTGAGTCACGGCGGTGCGGAGGTCCTCAAGATTGATGCCATAGGAAGACAGAGCGGCCGGGTTGGCCTGAATGCGCACGGCGGGTTTTTGGCCGCCGCTGATCGTCACTAGGCCCACGCCACTCAACTGCGAAATTTTCGGCGCTAGCCTGGTGTCAACCAGATCTTCAACTTGCGAAAGAGGAATGGAGCTTGATGTTGCAGCCAACGTCAGCACCGGAGCGTCGGCCGGATTTGTCTTGCTATAGATGGGAGGGGCAGGGAGGTTGGCGGGCAGAAAACTCTGCGAAGCGTTAATGGCCGACTGTACTTCCTCTTCCGCGACGTCAATGTTTAAGCTGAGAGCGAACTGCAGGACGATTACCGATGTTCCGCCGGAGCTGCTCGAAGTCATCTGATTCAGGCCTTGTAGCTGGCCAAATTGACGCTCGAGGGGCGCAGTTACGGTTGTAGCGACCACGTCGGGGCTGGCGCCGGGATAGAAGGTCAGAACCTGAATCGTGGGATAGTCAACCTGTGGCAGGGCCGATACCGGCAACTGCGTATAACTGACAATCCCCACCAGAAGAATTGCGGCCATCAAGAGCGCGGTCGCAACCGGCCTTAATATAAACGGACGTGACGGACTCAAGGACTCTTGCTCCCGGCAACATTTCCAGGCGCGGAGCCAGGCACGGGCTTTCCAGCAGTGCCGGAAATTACAACTTTTGCGCTGTCCTGCAATTTCTCGAAGCTGCTGTTGGCCAGCACATCGCCCGGCGAAACTCCGGTTACCTCGGTCATTCCCACGTCCGTCGCGCCTGGTTTAATGCTGCGCATGTGTGCGGTGTTGTCCTGCAAAACGTAAACGAATGCGGCTTGTCCGTTGTGCTGGATGGCAGAAGACGGAATCAGCGTCGCTCCGTGTAGCGTGTCCACGAGCAGCCGAACGTTTACAAACTCATTAGGAAACAGTGACAAATCTTTATTCTCGAAAGAGCCGCGCGCCTTTACGGTTCCCGTCGTGGTGTCAATTTGGTTGTCGAGTGTCAACAGCGTTCCCGTCGCCACTTTTTTTTGCGCAGCACGGTCAAACGCATCCACGGGAAGCTTGGCATTTTTGCGCAGCCGCTCCTGCACCTGACGAAGATTGTCCTCGGCAATGGTGAAAATGACGGTGATCGGCTGTAGCTGCGTGATCACCGCAAGTGTCAACGTGCCGGACGCCTGGACCACGTTCCCCGGATCAACCAGCCGCAAGCCGACCTTACCGGTGATCGGAGCGGTGATGTGACAATAGTCGACTTGAATTTGATCAAACTGAACGGAGCCCTGATCAAGTTTTACGGTACCCTGCTGCTGCAAGACAAGTTTTTCCTGATCGTCCAAAGTTTGTTTTGGAATGGCTTTGCGGGCCCACGCCTCGCGGTAGCGCTCGGCGTCCATTCGCCCCTGTGCCAGAAGACCTTCGTCACGTTCGAGGGTACCCTGAGCTTGCAAAAGCGTGGCCCGGTAAGAGCGATCGTCGATATCAATCAGCGGATCGCCCTTATGAACAAGCTGACCCTCTTTGTAGTGCACTGCAGTGACAATTCCGTTGACCTGGCTGGTGATAGACGAAGTGTAGACTGGCGTGACCGTGCCAATCGAATCCAGATAAATTCCGATATCACCTTTCTGAGCGGTCGCAGTCATGACCGTCACCGGACCGCCACCGCCCCTTGGCGCCCGCGGACTGCTCGCAGTTTCATCGTGCTTGCGCAAGACCAGCACGAACGCCGCCGCGAAGACCAACAGCAGGATGATCCAGACAATAACGCCCGCGAATCTATGCTGGCTTTGTCGGGGGGCAGGTAATGTGTGTTCTGGCCCAATGATTGGGCGTT
>WNFT01004457.1_pt1 | contig 19009 bp, 13 predicted proteins | sample 5400191 | NCBI WGS metagenome assembly WNFT01 (sample SAMN13153359, study PRJNA577476) | soil metagenome | isolation source: 80 cm saprolite under Madrone tree | place: USA:California | collected 2016-06-14 | reverse complement strand
GAGAAATGCATTCAGCGAATCCTCGGAAAACACGTTTCGATCCTGAAACTCCGGCGAGCGGAAATGACCGAGCTCTTCGAGGACCGAAAGATCAACAACTAAATCGCCGATCGCGACTCCCACGCGCGAGTTCCCTTGTTTCGGTTGAAAAACGCCGAAGGGAAGATTCTCCAGCGGAAAATCGGAACCGGCTGGAACGTCGATGAATGATTCGAGTGGCATTTTAACTGTAGCGCCGCTCTCGGAGCGCCGACCAGATTATGCGACGGTCAGAGACCGCCGCTACAATAAATTCAGCACGCGCAAATCCTCGCGGGGCTCATCGAAGCTGCAACTGCCGAATGAGGCCACGAATTTTCGTCGATATTGCAGGCGTTCGGTACTGATTTTCCATTCGCGCCACGCGAGAAAATCCTCGGTAAACGAAAATGAATGTGAGCTTTCATCCTCCAGCATGGTCGCGGTTTGGTGCGCATTCCATCGATGCTCGGCCGCGAGGACTGCGGCGCCCAGCACATTAAGGAATCCGTGCATCTTTGTTTTCACTTCATCACGAAATTGCCGGATCGGATGATGTAGCCCCGCCGTAAACTTGATCGGGAGTTGGTGCGTAGCCGGAGCGACCAGTGCGTGGGCGATCTGCGCCGAAATCGGAAATGCATCCGCTGTCACTCCGCCGGTGCGCAATTTGTAACCAAATGTCGCCAAGTCGGCATCGGAATTGTATTCGGCCAGCAATGCAATGGTTTGCTCGGCTCTATCCGGTGGCGTTTCCCAGAAAACGGGCAAATCACCGACAATTGATCTCGCCTCTTCCAGTAAGGGAAGACGTACATCGTGGGGCAAAAACATCTCGAGGTGGCTAATCGATATGAGATCGACATTGCTCGACAACGAACGAATCGCGGTATCGGCTTTCTCCAGCGCTTCAAGAAAGGCTTCCGCATCCGCGGTTTTCGGTCCAAGCGCCGCAACACGCAGCGGATGTAAGGGATCGAAAGGCGAAAGGAGTTCCTTGGCTGCATCGAATTGTTCGACCGGAAGAACGAATGTGTTGAGCATCCACGCTTCGGGCGAGCGCACATAGTTAGCGTGATTCTGAAGAGCCGGTTCGAGCGCAAGACTGCAAGGCGGGAACATTCCGGCGTAGTCGATTGATTTCGCGAGCAAAGCTCGCAGCGAGGCGGCCGACATGCTGTGAACTGAACCTTGTGATTGCACCTTTGCAAAATACCATTCCTCAGGAAACCGAGCATTTTCGCCGTTCTCGGCTCTTTCCGGACGGTTTAATGACACACTCGACATTCTTCTCAAAACCATATAGAAACGGGCAGTTCAATGCCGAGCACAGAGTCAGTTTCACATCATGACCTGATCGTGTGCGCGTGTGAAGATCAGGAATATACAGCGCGCGACGCGATTGATGCGGCCATTTTCAGGGGCGAATTGGAGGCAAAATGGAAAGAATTTCTCGAAGCGGTCGAAGCGGAAAAGCGCTCCGATGAACTAGACTTGGATTTAGATGAGGCCGCGATTTCGAGTGCAGTGGAAGCTTTTCGTTACGAATACGATTTGATCACCGCCGAGGAAACAGAAGCATGGCTGGCAAACCGAAGCCTCATCCCTGATGACTTCATTGACTACTTTACCCGCCATTACTGGGCGAACACGCTTTATAAAAAGATCGTCCCAGTTGAAGTAGAATATCATTCCGCGTCGCCCGAGTTACGCGAGTTGTTTCTGGCAGAATTGATTCTCTCTGGAGAACTGGATCGGATGACGACTGCATTAATGTGGCGCCTGGCAGCGCATTGCGCGGAAAAGAACCCAGATCCAGACGCAATCGCGGTCGCGGAGCAAAAGTTTTTGGATCGTAACGAGATTGAACCGGCGCAACTCGCGGATTGGCTGGAAACGCTGGGGCGCGATTCGGAGTGGTTCAATATCATGCTCGCGATAGATGCAGCGTATCGCACCCGGCGCGACGCGCTGTTTGTACCACAAGCCCGTCAACACGAATTGGCAGCGTTGCGTTTGTCTCTGACGCAATTCGAAACCGAAATCATCGAGCTCGAATCGCGCGACGCCGCTAAAGAAGCGCTGTTTTGTGTGCGCGAAGACGGAATGTCGATGGAGGAAGTTGCCATCGAGGGGAGATATCCTTATCGACGAGTGAATTTTCTGTTGGAAGACATTTCCATCGATGCCCAGCAGAGATTCCTCTGCGTTTCGCCCGGACAGGTGCTCAAACCGATCGAGCGAGGCGACGGATTTGAGCTCTGCCGTATTGTAAAAAAGATCGAGCCACACGCGGACGACCCGCGGGTGAAGTCGCGGATCGACCAACGACTGCTCGATCGCCATTTCTCGGAACTCGTCAGCAAGTACGTCGAGCGACGGCTCGGCGCTCCGGTTTCGGCGCAATGAAAACAGAAGACAGCGAAATTCTGCGGCGTTCATCGGTGTTCCGTTTTCTTTCTGATGAACATTTCGATGCCATTGAACCGCTTTTGCAGGAGGAACACTACGATTTCGGTGATGTCATCGTAAAACAAGGCGATCCAGCCGACTCGTTTTACGTTTTGACCATAGGCCGGGCCCGCGCCTTGAAGATTAAAGCCGATGGGGAAGAGATCCCTTTGGGGGTACTGAAACCCGGGGACTCGTTCGGCGAAGCGGCGCTGGCAGAAGGCGGTATCCGAAATGCAACCGTGCGTTGCAGCACGGCGGTGGATGTTTTGCGGATTGATCGCGACGACTTTCAGCGACTCGTTAGCCAGGAGCCCGATTTAAAGCAATCTATCGAGACGACCGGCCGCAGTCGGGCCCTGCAAAGTTTCCTCTATCAGTTCAGCAATTTCGGCCGGCTTCCGACGCCTGTGCTGCGCAGCATGATCGAGAAGTTCAAGCCGGTCAGCGTTCAAAAAGGTAATCTGATCATTCGTGAGGCAGACGATGCGGGCCCTCTTTTCATCATCGAGACAGGACACGCGCGCGCTTTTACTGCACTGGATGGGCGGGAGCACAATCTGGCGTTTTATCGTCAGGGTGATTTCTTCGGTGAGCTGTCGATCCTGAACGGATCGCCCCGCGCGGCATCGGTAGAAGCAGTGACCGATTGTCAATTGCTCTCGCTCGAACCTGGGGCGGTGCATGTTTTGCGGCGACGGTTTCCTGAATTTGATAAACTGCTGAGCGAGCGACTGGCACTTTACCAGGCAAAAACGGAAGCCCGTATTCCGCTCGATTTCACGACTGAACTTCTGCCGGCTGAAGCCCGAGTTCACGACAAAGTAAAGCTGGATGGCCAACGGCGGCCTGCTGAGAGGGAAGACAAAGAAGAACCGTTCGCCGATGAGCGCGGCTTTTTCCGCAAACAGGCCAAGCGCACTCACAAGATCGACTACATCATGCAGATCGACGAGATGGATTGTGGCGCAGCCAGTCTCGCAATGATCTGTCGTCATTTCGGCCGGAAGGTGAGCCTGGCGCGGATCAGGGAGCTTTGTCACACAGCAACCGACGGCACCAGCCTTAAGGCGCTTTGTCGCGCAGCGACCGAGCTTGGGCTGGCAGCGCGCGCTCTGAAAATCTCGCTGCGGAATCTCTCCATGATGCCGCTGCCGGCGATCGTCCATTGGGAAGGCAACCACTGGATCGTGCTTTACGAGGTCAATCCAGACTTTGCACGCGTCGCGGATCCGGCGGTGGGTTTGCTCAAGCTTGCGCGTCGCGAGTTTGAAGCCAAGTGGACCGGTTATGCGGCGCTGTTCGATTACACGCCAGCGTTCGAGCAAGCGCCGGAGAGCAAACCAACCCTCGCCTGGATTGTTCCCTTCCTCGCGCGCTACAAGGTGATCTTACTTCAGGTGTTTGGATTGGCCGTCGCCGTCAGTTTCCTTGAACTGCTTTTCCCTGTGTTCACACAAATGGTCGTGGACAGAGTGATTGTCGAAAATGACCTCGGCCTATTGAAGATAATTCTGCTTGGCATGGTGGCCGCGCTGGTCTTTGTGCAACTCTTCACCCTCGCACAGGAATATTTGCTCGCGTTTGTGACCGTACGAATCGATACGGCGGTGCTCGATTTTTTAAGCCGCAGACTACTTTCCCTGCCGATGAGCTATTTTAACAGCCGGCGGACAGGCGATATTCAACGCCGGCTCGAAGGAGCGAGACAAGTTCGCCAGTTCGCTGTCCAACATGGCGTCGGCGCCGTGCTGGCAGCGATCTTCCTCGTAGGCGCAGTCATTTTGATGGCGATGTACAGTCCGTTGCTCACGCTCGCCTTTTTGGCGACAACACCCCTTTACGTGGGGCTAATGATTTTGTCGGTAAAAGTGCTTCGCCCACTGTATCAGGGCATGGAAGAAAGCCAGGGGAAATACAGTTCGCATCAAATCGATGCCATTAAAGGAATCGAGGCAGTGAAAGCGGCATCAGCAGAGAGTGCCTTTCGCGACGCTATGCTGAACGAGTTTCTTTCCGTCTCGCAAAAACTTTTCAAAGCGACTTTCATCGTGATGTCGTGGGAAAGTCTCCTGCAAACGATCGGCCTTCTTTCTACCGCGATTTTCTTGTGGGTTGGAGCGACGCAGGTGATTCACGGGCAGTTAACCGTTGGCGGATTTGTTGCATTTAGTTCACTCACCGCGATGGCGTGTGCAGGGATTTTGCGTGCTCTCGGGGTGTGGGACAACATGCAGTTCGCCTCGGTCCTGCTGAATCGATTAAACGATATTTTTGAGCAGGAGCCGGAACAGGGTCGTGATCGTTCCCGGCTACTTCCCGTGCATAGCCTCGAAGGCCACATCGAGTTGCGCGGAGTCAGTTTCAAATACGGGGGCCCTGAGGCACCCGATATTTTGAAAAACATCACAGTGGAGTTGGCGCCAGGCCGCATGATCGCGCTCGTGGGCCGCAGTGGCTCCGGTAAAACCACGCTGGTCAAATTAATTGCCGGTCTTTTTGAGCCCACCGAAGGCACCATCTATTTCGACAACATCGATCTAAAGACTCTGAACTATCGTGACGTGCGTCAGCACGTGGGAATAGTGCTTCAGGAAAATCACATGTTCAGCGACACGATCGCGCGCAATATCTCGTTTGGCGATCCAGAACCGGACCTCAAACGCGTGCTGGCCGCTGCGCAAGCGGCTGCCGCGCACGAGTTTATCATGCGCTTGCCGCTCGGGTACGAGACAAAGATTGGCGAATCAGGCCTTTTGCTCTCCGGTGGCCAGAAGCAGCGCATTGCCATTGCGCGGGCAATCTACAATAATCCGCCCGTATTGATTTTTGACGAGGCGACCAGCGCGTTGGACACAGAATCAGAACGGCAGATCCAGGACAACCTCGGTCGATTGATGGCTGGGCGGACAACAATTGTGATTGCGCATCGACTGAGCACGATTCGCGAGGCGCATTCCATCGTGGTGCTGGAACAAGGGAGTATTGTCGAGATCGGGTCACACGATGAGCTGATGGCCCAACGCGGCCTCTATTATTATCTTGCCAGCCAGCAGTTGGGAATCTGAACCAAACTCTTCGATGAGGCCCCAGACAACTCAGCGCGGTTCCCTCGATCTCGAGGCGGAAATGTTGTCTCAGGAGCCGCCGCATTGGATCATCAGGGCAGCCGCCTGGCTCTTGCTGGCAGGGTTTCTGTGGGCATTGCTCATCGCAATCGTAGTCCGATTGCCTGAAACTGTTCGCTGCCGGTTTGTCCTGATTCCCGCCACGGGCGCCGATCCAATTCAATCACCTCGCCAGGCTGTAATCAGTCGCGTCGCTGTGGAGGAGGGCCAACCTGTCAAACTGGGCGAAGCGTTGTTCGTCTTGCGCTCCGACGAGATCCGCGGCTGGGACACGCAATTCCGGACCCTGAGCGAAGATTTACACACTAAGGAAGAAAGCCTCATCCGAAATGAAGCGGCTTATGCGGCGGAGCTCGAGATCAAGAAGTCCGAAATCGAGCAGGCCAAAAGCGAAGTAAAATTCCGCGAGAATCATGCCAGCACAAGCCGCGACCTGGTCGCGCGAATGGAAAAGTTGGCCAAGCAGGGCGGTGAATCGGAGATCGATCTTGTAAAGTTGAAACTCGATCTGGCCGGCTCGGAAAAAGATTTGAGTGTCGCGCAGAGGAGCTGGCAGCAGGCCAATCTCGACCGTCAGCGAATGGAAACTGAGCACGCTCGCCAGCGGGGCGAGCAACAGTCCGAAATCGAGAAATTAAGAATGCGGATCGGCGCTCTGAGAACAGACCTCGAAAATACCCAGCAGAACTTGCTGACAGTTCGGAGTCCATATGAGGGCGTGATCACTTCCATTGACCAGCGAACCGTGGGCAGTTTTGTCCAGCAGGGACAAGTGCTTTGCCAGCTTGCACCGAAGGATGCGAAACCGCGAGCTCGGATGACCTTAAACGAAGCTGGCCTCCCGAAACTCGCCATCGCTCAGCGCGTGCGGTATTTCTTCGAAGCGTTCCCTTACCAGCGTTACGGCGCTGTGACCGGAAAACTCGATTGGATCAGTCCGTCAGCGGTTACTACCACTGATGGCTCTAACTTCGTCGCGCTAGGCTCACTCGACCGCTATGAGATATCCCCCCGCGCAGGGCAAGTTTTACCTCTGCGAGTCGGGATGAGAGGACAAGCGAACATCATCGTTGGTGGACGCACGCTAATTGAGTACGCGTTCGAACCCGTTCGACAGTTGCGTGAAAGCATGAAGCAATAAATCCTCGGGCCGCAATGCAAGATCCGCTTTCCAAGCTGAGAATTGAAGACCTGACCACGAGCAATGAAGCCATGGCGCGTTGCTTGCAGCTGGCAGCGCTCGCCGCAAAATCGCAGGTGCCGGTGGTACTCCTCGGCGAGACTGGCACAGGCAAAACTTTGCTTGCTCACGCCATCCACAATTCGTCGGCAAGAGCAGGCAGGCCGTTTATTGCCTTTAACGCATCCGCGATAAGCGATACACTGCTCGAGAGTCAGTTGTTTGGTCACGAGCGGGGGGCCTTTACCGGCGCACAACAAACCGTCAAGGGAAAGTTCGAACTCGCCGATGGTGGAACGCTTCTTCTCGACGAAATCTCGGAGATGAGCCCGCTTGCCCAGGTAAAAATCCTCCGCGTGCTCGAATACGGCGAATTTGAACGGCTCGGTTCCGAACGAATGCTGACTTCCAACGCACGGATCATTTGCGCCTCAAACTGCTCACTGCGCGAAAGGGTGCGACAGGGAAAATTCAGGGAAGACCTTTATCAACGCTTAAGCGGACTGACTCTGCTCATTCCTCCGCTTCGCGAACGGTCAGAGGAACTTCCGGCGCTGATTGCCGCAGAATTGAAAACGGCCAGTTTGAAGGAAGGCAAGAATATCACCGCGATCCATCCCGAAGCGATGGAGAAATTGCTTCATCATGAGTGGCGCGGAAATCTGCGCGAGCTAAATCACACGGTGCGTACCATGACGTTATTTTGCGACAGGTCGGTTATTTTATCCGAGCATGTCGTCTTCCCTCCGGATTTACCAGTGCCGGAGCGAGCGCTATTAGAGAACGGCAAATTCGTCCCGGCATTCGTCGGCAACAGTAATGAGGCTAACGCTGCAACTAAGGATTTCTCGTTGGAAACTGCGTTGAAACAGCACGTGCGATTTGTTTATGAACAGGCCAATCATAATCAGCGGCGCACGGCAAAGTTGCTCGGTATTTCACGTTCCACGCTCGCCCGCTATCTGCGAGAGGCTGCATCAAATTAAAGCATGATTGGTCTAAAAATAAGACGTAGTGGACTTGGTTCCGCCCCAGATTCCAACCGCGGTCGTTATCTTAACTGTCGATGGTGTTCCCTCTCATGCCGCGCAAGCCTCTGCCGCCCAGCAAGAAACCCAGCCAGGATTTTTGGTTCGACCAGGTCCGCCCAGATTTGGCATGAATACTGATAACATAAGGGCAACGTGGGTACTCTTAAGAACAAGAAAAACGTGGGCGCCAAGCACCCACAAAGTCAAAGCGCCAAGCGCAAAAAAGAGAAATTGATCCGTCTGGATGACCTGATTCCAAAGCAAGAGGTCACAGGCGGGCATCAATTGCTCTTCGGTGTGACTGTGTCGACGCAAACAACTAAAGGGAGAAGACAGAAATGAGAGTCCGTCACCTGGAGCCGACCAAAGACCCCGGAGGCATGCTTCGGTTTATGGATGCTCCCTGGCCGGGCCGAAGCGCGAGGTCGGAGGTCGCGCCCGATGGCTCCTGACCGGCCTTCCGGCAATACAGCGACCACAGCTCGGCCTAAGATCGCGGCCGGGACTGACAAGCAGGCAACACGGGGTAAGCGTTAAGTACTGGAGTCTTTCCGCCGATGGACGACTGGCTGAATGCATCAGCTCGCAAAGCGGAACGCGAATGGCAGCGGCTTTGCGACGCTTACCTGCCGATTCGAGTCAAACAGTCGATTTGGCGATACAGCCGCAACCGAATCCGCGATGATCTGTCCCAGGGCTGGAAGCTTCACGTTTCGGCAACGATCCTGTCTGCGTGTCCTGTTTTCCGGTTGATTGCTCCCTACCTCAAGCGGAGCGACATATGGTTCAAAGCGCCAAAGTCGCTTACGGAGTTACACAAGCTTAACGCTGGGATCTTTTACGGATTTAGTCAGATAGGCAAGTTTGTTACAGTTTACCCACAATCGGCAGAAGCCGCAGCCGCCATTGCGTCCAAGCTTCACGCTCTGACTGCGAAATTCGCCGCCCCGATGGTTCCCTACGACAACGCGCTGCGAAACCGATCCTGTGTTTACTACAGGTACGGCAGTTTTTCATTACGTCTCAAAACCACTTTTCGCAAGAAGCGGGTGCTTGCAATTGCCCGGCCGGATGGCAAGCTTGTCCCGGATTTACGGGAACCTCGCGCCGCGGTTCCACACTGGTTGACTGATCCCTTTCAACCGGTGCGCTCGCAGGCAGCGTTGGAGCTCGCAACGCCATTAGAAACCGACTACACCGGCTATGAGGCGCTCACCCAGAGAGGGCGAGGCGGAGTTTACCAAGCCCGCGATATTTCGTCTGTGCCAGCGAAACTCTGCGTGATCAAAGAAGGAAGGCGCAACGGAGAAACAGACTGGCTGGGTCGCGACGGCTTTATTCGAATCAAACGCGAAGCGGAAGTTCTAAGATCGACTTGCATGGCCGCTGTGCCGCGAGTCATGAGAACGTTCCGGGCAAACGGATGTTACTATCTGGTAATGGAACGCATCTCCGGAAAACCATTGCAGGAGGTGCTCGCCAGCCGTCAGCGAATGTCAGCTCGACGGATGCTGGACTATTGCACGCAGATGGCGCGGATCGTCGCCGACATTCACGCTGCCGGGTGGGCATGGCGTGATTGCAAGCCCGATAACTTTTTAGTTGAGAAAAATCACAAATTGCGGGCGCTAGATTTCGAAGGCGCCTGCCCACTTGCTGAAACAGATCCACCCTGGGGGGCCACTCCCGGCTATACACCACCGAGGCGGTCATGGGATTCTGGCCGCCCGGAAGCTATGGATCTCTATGCGTTGGGGACTTCAATCATGCAGCTAATTGCGAGGACCGAATCCCCAATCAATCTGGCTACCGCCTTTAGGCGAGAGATTAAAAAACGAAACTTACCTCTGCGCTTGATTAAAATGATCCAAAGTCTGCGCAGTCTCTCGCCTAAAAGGCGACCTTCACCACGTGCAACTCAAGCAGTTATAGAGTTAGCTGCTTCTTCTTGGACGTCAAAGCTGGCGGCTTTACATATGGCGGCGTCGGCGCTATCCCACCGCGCGCGTCCCTCTTCGGTGTCAGGTCACTGAGCCTGGTTTTAGCTGACTTCGGCACTTTGCTGTTATTTTTTTTGGTTTTCATATTTATTCTCTCTTTCTTGTTTTGTTCTCTTCGGTGTAATCACCTCAGCTTCTGGACTATCAGGATTCATGCCAACGTTTCGAAAGTGAGCAAAGAACTAAAACAACTGGCGCTATTTAGCGTTAATCAGCAAGCCCTTATGCAGAGATTCCTTGCCTAAAATTTATGACTACTGGGGAGAACCAGACTGAGCGTCTGAGTTCAGATTGAAGCTGCTCTGGCTCATTTTTGGAGCCTCCCGTGCTTCAGTTTTGAACACACTTTGGTGATTGCTCGGAACGATTGGGCCAGCTCGTCGACGGCTGCGTTTTCTCCTGCGACCCGGCGTGCATCGGCGCGGAAAGGCGCCGGGCCTCCCCGCTTTATTAATCACAGGTGGCAAGCTGCGGAGCCATGCTGGAGGAGGCGCGCAATTCGCCTCCCGGTGAAATTGTTTGAATGCCCTGCTTGTCTTCAAAGGCGCGCTGGTCGTGATGGTCGGTCAAACCCCAGCACGGCTCGATGCAGAGAAATGGTCCGCCGTCGGACCACAGAGTCATGTACGGCACACCGGTAAGATCCAGTGTTACCCATCGGCCGCTCGGTGGATCGACATAGGAAAAATTGCGTCTTCGGACATCAACCAGTTCGAGAATGATCGAACCGGCCAATTCATTCTTTGAAAACGGCATTTCGCCACCTTGGAATTCGATATCGCGCGTTTCCCCTGACAGATAATTGCCCGGTGAAAAGTATCTGCGGTAAAGACCCTTTGGCATTTGAAGACGAAAGCTCTCGAACGAAGTCGCTGCGAATCCCGGATGCAATCCGAAAGCCACATGCGCGGTCAACTCCGGCTCCTGGTTCCGAAACTCGAAAAGCACGCTCACTTTATCAGTGTCGAGCTTGTACGTCAGATTCACGCTGACTTTGAGCGGATATTCGCTCGAAGAAAAATCGTCGGGTGTGATTTGATATTTCAGTGAAGCGCCGTCGCCGACTGAAGATTCGATAAGCCGCCACGTCTTGGAGCGAAGGAACCCGTGGTTGCCTCCCTTGATCTCGCGGCCCCGGTAAAGACTGCGACCATTTTTAAGCCGATGAAGATAATACCCCATGACCGTTGCGTGGTTTGCCCATCCTTGAGGTGGCGTAGACAGATCGTTGTCCCTGTATAGAAAGCCGGTCCAGCTCCCGGCTTGGTTGATGCGCGCCAGACTGATCAATTCCGCGCCCAACCGCGAGACGATGATCCGCAGACCATTTTCTTCGTCAGTCAAAACGTCCAGATGGCGATCTTCGCGTATTTCTTCGGAATGACAAAACTTCATCGGCAGCGAATCCGTGAGACGTATTCGCCTCTCCCTTTCTAAGGGTGAGGGTTGGTCTTGTCAGCCATTCGCAGCTTCGATCCCCTCACCTTAGTCCTCTCCCCTTGGCAAGGGGAGGGGCGGAATTCGCAGGTGAAAAGATCCTTTATCGCCGCACTCCAAAACGCTCATGGGAACAAGCCGCGCACCTGTTTGGCCTTGATGACGCGTTCGACACCGATGGCCATTGCCGCTGTACGATGCGAAACCCTGTGTTCCTTCGCTCGTCTGATCACTTGCGCAAACGAGTGCTCGAGGATGCGGAAAAGTTTGTCGGTCACTTCGCTTTCTGTCCATAGAAACGACTGAAGACCCTGTACCCACTCGAAGTAAGAAACGATCACACCGCCGGCGTTGCACAGAATATCGGGTATGACGAATATCTCATCCCATCGCTGCTCAAGAATCAGGTCTGCCGCCGGCGTGGTCGGGCCGTTGGCGGCTTCTGCCAAAATGCGGCATTGCAATTTCGCAGCATTTTTTTCCGTAATGACGCGATCCACCGCAGCTGGAATGAGCACATCACATTTCATGGTGAGGAGCTCGTTCGGATCGACGTGGTTCGCTTGGTCGAACGCTTTCAAGTGTCGCTTTTTGAGGACATGTTGCTCGGCAGCTTTTACGTCGATGCCTTTGGGATTGTAAATCGCAGTGTAGGCATCGCTGATCCCAACGATCTTGACGCCGCTCTTGTAGGCGAGCGAGAGGGCTGCGACTGAACCGACGTTGCCAAACCCCTGCACAATCGCCGTACATTTCTCAGGATTCATCTTCAACATGCTCATGGCACGCTCGATCAAGTAAACAACACCGCGCCCGGTGGCTTCTCGCCGGCCTTCGGTGCCGCCGATGGCGACCGGTTTTCCGGTGACGATTTCATTCACCGCGTAGCCCATGTAAACGGAGTAAGTGTCCATGAACCAGGCCATGATTTGTTCGTTCGTGCCCATGTCCGGACCCATAATGTCGGTGTGCGGGCCGACGAAGGGAATCATCTCCTGCATATAACGGCGCGAGACCGCCTCCAGCTCGTTGCGCGATAATTTGGTTGGATCGACTGCGACGCCGCCCTTGGCGCCGCCGTACGGCAACTGCGCCAGCGCGCATTTCCAGCTCATCCACATCGCCAGCGCGGCCGTCTCGCCCATCGATAATGGCGATGACCTGGAATTGGTCGCACGCCATTTTGAAAACTTCGTCGTCGTAAATGGTCGCGGATGAATTTGGCGAACCTGGGGCGTCCATGGGAAAGTGCTATTTGCGCTGTAGCGCCAATGCCGTCAACTCCGAAAGCTTTCGCGAGTCAAATCGAAACCGGCGGCGCTGAATCGACAAAGCTAACCACGAATTCACACGAACAAAAACGAATGATAAAACTCCGCTCAAACATCGAGTGATTCGACCGTTAGCCGCGCGCTCCGAGCGCTCACGAAAGCGAGAGCAGTTTGTCTTTTGAATTTGTGTTCATTTGTGTCCATTCGTGGTTGAATGACCCGACATGAGAATTGAAACTTTAGCCGTTCACGCCGGACACGGCATTGACCCCCACGCGGGTTCATGTATACGCGCAACAACAACCCAAACCGCGAGGCATTGGAGCGCGGGATCAGCGCGCTCGAAGGCGGCGCGGCCGCGGCTGCGTTCGCTTCCGGAACCGGAGCGACAATGTCACTCCTTCAAGCGTTGTCACCCGGCGATCACATCCTGGCCCACATCGACGCGTACTACGGCACGTCGCGATTAATCCGCGAAATTTTTCTGCGCTGGGGACTCGAAGCCGATTTCGTCGACATGAGCGATCTCGCCGCGGTGAAAAGAGCTTTGAAGCCAAGTACAAAATTGGCCTGGTCCGAAACGCCGTCCAATCCGCTGTTGAAAGTTGTCGATCTCGCTGCCGTCTCGGAAATCGTGCATGATGCCGGCGCGCTTTTCGCTTGCGACAACACCTGGGCGCCCGTGCTGCAGCGGCCGTTCGATCTCGGCGCCGACTTAATCCTGCACTCAACGACGAAATACTTCGGCGGGCATTGTGATGTTCTGGGAGGGATCGTCGTTGCCAAAACAGAGAATGATTTTGTTCGACGGATCCGCAGCATTCAATACGAGGGCGGCGCAGTCCCCTCGCCTTTCGATTGCTGGCTGATCTTGCGCGGCATGCGCACGTTGCCGTGGCGGATGCGCGCGCACTCGGAGAACGCAATGAAAATTGCGGAGTTTCTCGCCAGCCACCCGCGAGTAGCGCGTGTCCATTATCCGGGCCTGCAATCGCATCCCGGCCATGAGATTGCGGCCCGGCAGATGTCGTCGTTCGGCGGGATGCTTTCGTTTGAAGTGAAGGATGGACGCGACGTAGCGATGTCGGTCACGGCGAAAACAAAAATCTTTATTCGCGCTACAAGCCTGGGCGGCGTGGAAAGCTTGATCGAGCATCGCGCATCCATCGAGGGACCCGGAACAACTTCAGCCGAAGGTCTGCTGCGCCTATCCATTGGTCTCGAAAACGCGGACGATTTGATCGAGGATCTCGATCAAGCGCTGGCGTAGAGGCGCTTTTGCCAAGCGCCCAGGCGTTTGATACAAACGCCTCTACAACGAAATCAGGCTTCAAGCCTAACGATTTCACCTTGCCAAGGCCACTCGTCTGGATCGTGGACGAGTCCCGCCCGTACCGGATTCAGCCGCACGTATTCCCATTTTTCCGCGTAGCTCTCACTGTGACGAATCAAATGATCGAAAAACCCTTGTTGCCAATGCGGAGACGCAGACCCAATCGCCCTCGACAAAGTGCGCTTCAGGATCTGCACCCACTGCCTCAGCGAGAAGTCCAGGTTTCCACGAACAAAAAGATGAACGTGATCTGGCATAATCACATAACGCCCGAGGCCAATTCCGCGCAGCTGACCCTCCTGAGCGAAATGAATCAGCGCGTTGTGTACGCGCGAGTTTGCAAGAAGTTTCCGGCGCTTGTGCGTATTGAACGTAACAAAATACAACGGCGGATCATACCGTTGAAAGATACGATGCAACCGCGGCGGTCGATCAGGCATGGCACAAGAGGCGTTATTGTAGGGGCGCTTGTGCCAAGCGCCCAGGCGTTTCTGGATGAATCAGGCGTTTGACACAAACGCCTCTACAATGTGCGCTCCAATTTCCGACGGAAAACATCAATTATGTCCTGCACCTCGCTCACCCGCAGGAAAAAAGCTGCTCCGAAAAATGTTATTGCCCCAAATGCAATCACGGCGAGCAGGATGGCCAACCTTTGGAAAAAGCGCAGGCTAGCCCACGCATCAAGCCACCAATAATTGGCTGCCCAGCAGACCAGCGCCAACAGCGCGCCGGCGAGACAAATCTTTGCCAGACCGATGAGCGTCTGGCGCGTCTCTAACCTGCGTGTATGACGTCGCATCAGCAGGTAAAGCAAAAGAAAATTGATTGTCGCAACGAGGCTCGTCGAAAACGCAAGGCCGCGGTGTCCCCAGCCGAGCCGGAACGTAAAAAGCCAGTTGAGAAAAAGATTCGCACCGATGGCCAGAAAACTCACGACCATTGGTGTGTTGCGTTTGCCAATCGCGTAGAACGCAGGCGTCAGCACTTTCAACACTGCGGCCGAAACGAGACCGATAGCGTAAAATTGCAATGCGCCCGAAGTCTCCCGCGTCATTTCGGCAGTGAACCGTCCATGCTGATAGATCACGCTGATGATCGGCGCCGCAAGCATGGCCAGTCCTATGGCAGACGGGATCGTAAGCAGAAACGCCAGCCGCATCCCACGCGCAAGGATCGCACGAAACTCAGCCGTGTTTCCGACAGCAGCGCTCTTCGAGACCAGCGGAAGCGTAACTGTGCCGATGGCGACTCCGAAAATTCCAAGCGGCAATTGCATCAGCCGAAACGCAATGTTGAGCCAGCTCACTGGACCATTCCCAAGACTCGCTGCAAAACCGCTGTTGATCAGCACATTCACTTGCACGGCGCTGGCGGCGATCACAGCAGGTCCCATTAATGTTAGCACCGTACGGACGCCTTCATCGCGCCAGTGAAAGTCGGGGCGAAATTTGTAGCCGACGTGCCACAGCGAGGGGAATTGACCTATCAATTGCCAGGCACCGCCGATCAGCGTCCCGATCGCAAGTCCTATGAGCGAGCGCGCGCCGAAATGTGGATCGAGCCAGTAACCGATTGCAACGCCGCCAATGATCGAACCGAGATTAAAATAGCTCGATGCCATGGCCGGCGGACCAAAGACATGTTTCGCGTTGAGTATTCCCATCACCAGCGCCGCAAGCGATACCATCAGCATGAACGGCCACATGATTCGGGTGAGCAAAATCGTCAGGGCAGTCTTATCTGGTGACCAACTTCCCCACGTCAAGAGATCCACCAGTTGCGGCGCGAACACGATGCCGAGCAAAGTCACTGCGCTCATGAATACCGCCGTGAGCGTCGCAACCTTGTTGGCTAGGCGCCACGCCGATTGATCGCCTTCTATCGCGATCTTTTTCGAAAAGGTCGTGATGAAGGCCGTTGAAAGCGCGCCTTCGGCAAACAAATCACGCAGCAAATTCGGCAACCGAAACGCCATTAAGAACGCGTCGAGATATTTTCCGGCCCCAAACAGGCCGGCAAATATCATTTCTCGAATCAGACCGAGAACGCGACTGGATAGAATGGCGATGCCAACAACACCCGTCGCGCGGGTGCTCATTCGCCGGTCGTCAGCCGCAGTCATCGGCGAACAAAGAACAGACTCCGCAGATTTACGAAAGAAAAAACTTCGCTTGGGAGGTCATCTAACCACGAATCCCGCGCCTGCGGGACGAATAGACACGAATCAGAGCACCACGGAGTTGAAACTCGCTCTTTCCCCAACTCGCTCGCCGTTACCCTCGCGGCTTTACCTTCTATCTCGCTGATCCCATCAGCTCGATTGCACCGATGGCACGGATGAGGAGGCAGAGGCGGGTGTAGCGGTGCTTGTGTCAAGCACCGGGCCTAACGATCAGGCGTTTGGCACAAACGCCTCTACAAGGATCCGGCATCCGCCGCGTCAGATGCCTTACAAAATCCGGATTCTGAAAGTTTTTGTTCATTCTGTCCAAAATCCGTGTCATCCGCAGCCTGCCCGCCGTGGCGGGTAATCCGTGGTTAAAGATTTTCTGTAGAGGCAGCCGTGTCCGCCAGCCGGACGGACTCGTCCTGTGGCGAGCCGGCTGCGGGATCTTGCGCTGGTTGTTCCCCAAATGTCGCAGGCGACACGCCTGCCACTAGAGCCCTCTGGTATTCGTGGTTATCGGTCCCGCAGGCGCGGGATCCGTGGTTAATCCCACACAAAAAGAACACGACGTGCTGGGACGCCGTCGGGTAGACGGGAAGCCCGAGAGGGTGAGCGATCGGGAGATCGCGAATCAAAAAGCGCCGGGAGGATTTACATCTCCCGGCGCCGTTTTCTGTATCAGGTGGGAATTATCTCTGGCATTACTTTATACCGATCACAAACTGGATGCCGCTGCCGTTCTTCAGGTTGATGCGGAACGTATACTGATGACCCGACTGGAGGTTGTTGGTGGCCATGTTAAAGATCCAGATGCCACCGGCCCAGCGGAACGCAGCGTCAGGAATATCAGTACCGCCGACTTCGTTTATCGTCTCAACCTGGCCGCGCACATCGCTCAACATCGTCAGCTGGCCGCCAGTGCCAGCAAATACCGCACTTGGATCGGAGATCGGGTTACCATTCGCGTCGCAGACGGTGAACTTCACCGGGATGGTACTTCCGCCCTGCCGCTTATAGACGCTGGTGCCGTCACTGTTGATTGGCGGCAGGATAACGCCTCCCGGGTTCGACCCGGTGCAGGTGCCGTAACCAATCGTTAGCTGCCCAGTCACGTACCCGATGGTATAGTTGCCCAATCCCGTGCCTACTGCTGCGCTCGGCGTGATTGTATACGGCGACCCAGGCAGGGCGCCCGCCGCATAACCCGGGCAGGTCAGCGTGATCGAGGCGACACTGTCGCCGTTGTACAGAGTGCCGACCGTGAAGTCGGGCGACGGGTAGGTCATGTTAGGAGTATAGGTAGCACCGAAGGTCTTAGTCCTGTTAGTAGCCGTGATCGTCAAAGACGCCGGCGTGATGTGCCGTGGGCCACTTGCGCTTGTCGGCAGCACATAGTTGCTCGCCAAGGTGCCCGCCCCAGGTGTGAACTGCCCAGACGACAAGCTGGCCGTTACCGTGGTGGCCGTCGCGACGTCTTTGCTGTTATAGGTCCCAACCGTCTGCGTCACTGTGAAGCTTTCGCCGCTTACCACTCCAGAGAGCGAGAAGTTGGCGGATGTCAGTGTCGCGCTGGTGTTGCCGTTATACGTCTTGGTCGGGTTGCCGACGATTGAGGCCGTCACTGTCGCCGCCGTGATGTTGGCCGTAGCGGTCGCCACAGAGTCCAGCACATAGTCACCGGCATCGGCGCCGCTCAGGCTCGTACCTGTCAGCGTGACCACTTTGCCGGTGCCAACGTTCTTGTCGCTGAAGGTGGCTGTGCCCCCCGTCAAACTCACGACGTCACCCATTATTGTCCCACTCAAAGAACGCGTCAGCACCGTGGCCGAATTGTTGCCGTCATAGACTTTGTTGTCCGCAGTGAAGCTGCCGGTGATGTGCAGTGCGATGATGTGCCCCGCGCCGCTCGCGCTTGTGGGCAGCACATAGTTGCTCGCCAAGGTGCCCGCCCCCGGTGTGAACTGCCCAGACGACAAGCTGGCCGTCACCGTAGTAGCGGTCGCCACGTCTTTACTGTTATACGTCCCAACCGTCTGCGTCACCGTGAAGCTTTCGCCGCTCACCACGCCGGACAGCGAGAAGTTGGCCGATGTCTGTGTCGCGCTGGTATTGCCGTCATACGTCTTGGTCGGGTTGCCGATAATCGAGGCCGTCACTGTCGCCGCCGTGATGTTGGCCGTAGCGGTCGCCACAGAGTCCAGCACGTAATTGCCAGAATCAAGACCGCTCAGGCTTGCGCCCGTGAGCGTCACCGTCTTGCCCATGCCCACGTTTTTGTCGCTGAAGGTAGCTGTGCCCCCGATCAGACTCACGATGTCGCCCATGATCGTCCCAGTCAATGAACGCGTCAGCACTGTGGCCGAGGTGTTGCCGTCATAGACCTTGTTGTCCGCGGTGAAAGTACCGGTGATGTGCAGTGCGGTGATGTCCGCGGTAGTCGTTGCCACCGAGTCCAGCACGTAATTGCCAGAATCACCACCAGTCAGGCTCGCACCTGTCAGCGTTACTACCTTGCCGGTGCCAACGTTCTTGTCGCTGAAGGTTGCTGTACCACCCGTTAGGCTGACCGCGTCCCCGCCGATTGCGCCCACCAGCGACCGCGTCAGCACGGTGGCAGAGCTATTGCCGTCATAGACCTTGGTGTCCGCGGTGAAAGTACCAGTGATATGCAGTGCGGTGATGTCCGCGGTGGCCGTCGCCACAGAGTCCAGCACGTAATTGCCAGCATCAAGACCGCTCAGGCTCGCGCCCGTCAGCGTGACCACCTTGCCGGTCCCAACGTTCTTGTCGTCGAAGCTGGCTGTGCCGCCCGTTAGGCTGACCGCGTCCCCGCCGATTGCGCCGACGAGCGACCGCATCAGCACCGTCGCCGAGGCGTTACCATCATAGACCTTGCTATCAGCCGTGAAAGTACCGGTGATGTGCAGTACGGTGATGTCCGCCGTGGTCGTCGCCACCGAGTCCAACACGTAATTGCCGGCATCGGTGCC
>WNFT01001619.1_pt1 | contig 19009 bp, 19 predicted proteins | sample 5400191 | NCBI WGS metagenome assembly WNFT01 (sample SAMN13153359, study PRJNA577476) | soil metagenome | isolation source: 80 cm saprolite under Madrone tree | place: USA:California | collected 2016-06-14 | reverse complement strand
ATTGCAAGTTTCGAACTGCCGCACGTTGCATCGTCAGGAGGCGCCTTATGACTAAGGATGAGTTCGTTTCCCCTCTTGCCGCCGCCACAGCACCCGGCGTTGTCCCCTATGAGCAATTGAGCGGCTCTGGATCAAACGGCCGCCGCCTGGCTGTGCTCAGTGAGGTCGGTTTTATCGGGCTCGGCCGCATGGGCACCGCCATGGCTGCAAACCTCTCGGCCGCTGGACATCGGGTCATCGCCTATGTCCGTCACCCGGACCGGATCGCCAAGCTTGTGGAGCTCGGTCTCGAGCCCACGATGGACATCGGCAAGCTATTCGATTGCACGATCATCATCAGCATGCTGCCGGACGACAACGCCGTTCGCGACGTCGTACTGGGGCGCGAGGACCTGGGCATCGAGGGGCTTGGCCAAGGCCTGCGTCCCGGAGCCATCCATCTTTCGATGAGCACGATCAGCACGGCGACGGCGTCCCGCCTCGCAGCCGAGCATGCGCGTCAGGGACAAGGCTATGTCGCAGCGCCGGTCTTCGGAAATCCGGATGCGGCCAAAGCACGTCAGCTCTACATCGTTGCCGCCGGCGAGGCCGCGGATATCGAGCGCTGCCGCGCTTTGCTCGACTGTCTCGGACAACAGACCTTCGTGATCGGAGCCGATCCCGCAGTGGCAAATCTGATCAAGCTGCTCGGCAACATGATGACCGCAACAACGCTCGAGATGCTCGGCGAAGCCTTCGCCCTATTCGTCAAACGAGGGCTGGATCCAAAGCCATTCGTCGATGTCATGACGAGCACGATGTTTGGCGGGCGCGCGCACCGAATTTACGGCGACAAGATGGTCCGCCAGGCATATGCGCCCGGATTCGTCATGCCGCTCGCGCTGAAGGATGTTCGCTTGGCCCTTGCCGAAGCGGAAAGCGACGGCGTGCCCATGCCGTCGGTTCAAGTGGTGCGCGATCGGCTCGCGACCGGAATCGCGCGCGGCTATGCCGGTCTCGACTGGACCGCCCTCGGCCTCGTTGCCGAGCAGGAAGCCGGTCTCCAAGTCGAGCCTCGGTCACTCAATTGAAGATCGCCGTCCAGACACGGGCACACGAACGAAGGAACAGAATCATGACCCTTCAACCAAAGACTCTCGATATTCAGGCTGAGCTTGCCGGCATCCCGGGCACAGCGATCGAAATGTCCCGCGTCGCCATCGGCACGTGGGCGATCGGCGGGTGGATGTGGGGCGGGACCGACGAAGCGGAATCCGTTTCCACGATTCGCGCCGCGCTGGATCACGGCATCAACCTGATCGATACCGCGCCCGCTTATGGCTTCGGCCGTTCCGAGGAGATCGTCGGCAAAGCGATCGCCGAAGCCGGCCTGCGCTCTCGTGTCCTGATCGCCACCAAGACGGGACTCGAGTGGGAGGACGAGAAGGTTTTCCGCAATGCCAGCCGCGCCCGCATCATGCGCGAGGTCGAGGATTCCTTGCACAGGCTTCGAACCGATTACATCGACATCTATCAGGTTCACTGGCCCGACCCGCTGGTTGCGATCGAAGAGACGGCGGACGCGATGCACATGCTGTTCCACCAAGGAAAGATCCGCACGATCGGCGTAAGCAATTTTTCCGTCGAGCAGATCGAAAAGTTTCGTCGCGTGGCACCGCTTCACGTGCTGCAATCGCCTTACAATTTGTTCGAGCGCGCTATCGAAGCCGACCTCCTGCCTTACTGCCGCAAGAACAGCATCGCGACACTCGGCTATGGCGCGCTGTGCCGGGGACTTCTTTCGGGGCGCATGCGGCCGGACACGGCCTTCGAGGGGGACGATCTGCGGCGCACCGACCCAAAATTCCAAGCACCCCGCTTTGCGCAATATCTCGCCGCCGTCGAGAGGCTTGATCGGCTCGCCAAGGAACGGTTCGGCAAGCGCGTCATTCATCTCGCGATCCGCTGGATGCTCGATCAAGGTGTCACGACCGCGCTGTGGGGCGCGCGGCATCCCGATCAGCTTCAGCCAGTCGATGAGGTTTCCGGTTGGTCGCTCGATGCCGTTTCCAAGGCCGAGATCGATCGGATCCTCAAGGAAACGATCACCGATCCGGTCGGTCCGGAATTCATGGCACCGCCGGTAAGGCCTTAATAGGCAGGGGACGCCGTCTGCCGATTCAATTGGAGGCACGTGATGCAGAACTTCCCTCCTTATTCCTCGTTGTCTCGGCGACGGTTCCTCGCCAATGCGGCGGCTGCTTCGCTCTCGTTGATGGCGATGCCCTCTCGCGCCGAGGCGATGATCCGGCTGCCCTTGCCCGGCGGACCGGACGAGCGGCTGCTGACTGCGACCTTTCCCGAGAAGGGCGCGATGATTCTCCAGCGCACCCGTCCGCCATTGCTCGAAACGCCATTCGAAGTGTTCGACCAATCGGTCTTCACGCCGAACGATCGTTTCTTCGTCCGCTGGCACTGGGCGGTTATCCCTACCGAGGTCGACGCCGATACCTTCCGTCTGCAGGTGCGGGGTCAGGTGGATCGCCCCCTGTCGCTGTCCTTCAAGGACATACGCGCGCTCCCGCAGGTGGAGATCGCCGCAGTCAACCAGTGCTCCGGCAACTCGCGCGGACTTTTTCAGCCGCGCGTTCCGGGCGGGCAGTGGTGGCATGGCGCAATGGGAAACGCGCGCTGGACCGGCGTTCGCCTCAAAGACGTGCTCGACCGCGCAGGTGTGAAAGCCGGCGCGGTGGGGGTCCGATTCAACGGCCTGGATGGGCCCGTCGTTCCGGACGGACCGGACTTCATGAAGTCGCTTGCTGTCGATCACGCGCGCGACGGCGATGTCATGCTCGCTTATGCGATGAACGGGGCACAGTTACCCCTGCTCAACGGCTTTCCTCTTCGGCTGATCGTGCCGGGTTGGTACTCGACCTACTGGGTCAAGATGCTCAACGACGTCGAGGTTCTGGATCAGCCGGATTCGAACTACTGGATGAAGACGGCCTACACGATCCCGGATACACCGCGTGCGAGCATCACGCCGGGCGAGAGGGGTTTTGCCTCTGTGCCTATCAGCCGAATGGTGCCGCGGTCGTTCATCACGAACATCAGGGCGGGCGACAAACTTCGAGTGGGCGCACCGGCGGCGGCACGCGGTATCGCCTTCGGCGGAGATTGCGGCGTATCGCGGGTAGATTTCTCCAGCGACGGCGGCAAAAGCTGGAATCCGGCGCAGCTCGGCAAGGACGAAGGCAAATACAGCTTCCGCCAATGGCAAACGTCCTTCACGCCAACGGCTGCCGGAGACCAGGTGCTCATGGCGCGATGCACCAATAGCAAGCGCGAAGCGCAACCGGCCGCGCCCAACTGGAATCCCGCCGGCTTCATGCGCAACGTCGTCGAACAAACACCGGTCACCTTCGCTTAGGGAGGAAGGCATGTTGCCGAAGATGTTGGTCATGGCGCTTGCGGCGGGTGCAATACTGTCGCTCCTCTCCGCGCAGACCGAAAGACCAATGCCGCTGAAATCCGTCAGCGTCAATCTGCCCTATGGCGACCGCAAATTTCCCGGAGGACACGAAGCGGACGCGACCAATCGAAACTGCCTCGTCTGCCATTCCGCCGGCATGGTCCTGAATCAGCCCGGTCTGTCGAAAGCCCAGTGGCAGGCCGAAGTCGACAAGATGCGCGCTGCCTACAAGGCGCTAATAGATCCGAAGGATGTGGACGCGATCGTCGATTATCTCGTCGCTATCAGGGGACCGACCACAAGTAACTAACGGAGTCCATCATGTCCGACGTCATGCTACGTGCCCGTCCGTCTCGCTCACAAAAGGATGCCGCTCCACCCTCTCAAACGGAGCTCGCATCAATCTATCCAGCCAACGATCCGTTCCCTCCGCCCGAGACGACCGTTCATCCCATTGCGGTCATGATTCCCCTGGCCACGTTCGTCTGGTTCGTCCTGGCCACTTGGATCGGCTTTGGCGGCGGCGAAACATCGCTCGTTTTGACTGTCGTGACCTTTCTGGGCCTCATGTATTTCAGTCTTTTTGCCGGCGGAGGATCTTGGGCACGCGATGTGAGGATAGGCCGCAGTCGTCGCCGGAGCTTCAGAGAATTTCTCGACGGGGATGTCGAGATCTGGACCGGACGCATCACCGGGCGCCAGGCGCTGGAGCAAATGGCCACTTTGCCGATAACGCTCGCCATCGGCGGCAGCGCCATCATCGCCGCCGCCATCATGGCGAGAAGCTGAGCGGCGATCGTGAACGATCGAGGCGCGCGATGATCGAGACTGCGGACCCGGCGGACGAGTCCCGCAGGACCTTTGTCCTTCAGGAGATTCAGCCGACTCTCTTGGGTCTGATGGATGGTTCCGTTTCGACACTTGCGCCGATTTTTGCAGCCGCGGGTTTGACCGGAAAGCCTCTTACCGCCTTCTTCGTTGGCCTTGCGGCATCGCTCGGCGCCGCTGTCAGCATGGGCCTCTCCGAAGCCCTATCCGACGATGGAAGTGTGACGGGACGCGGCGGACCGTTGCAACGTGGCGCGATCACAGGCGTGGCAACCGGTCTTGGCGGGATGCTCCATACGTTTCCATTCCTTCTTCCAGACCTGAGCATCGCGCTGAAGCTCGCCTATGTTGTGGTGATCGTCGAACTCGTCGCAATCGCGTTCATCCGTCACCGCTTCATGGGTGGCAGACTTGGCAACACCATTGTCCAGGTCGTTATCGGAGGAGCTGTTGTTTTCGCTATCGGCGTTTGGCTCGGGCGGATCGGCGCGAGCTGAAAACTCACACGGCGCGGCTCCTACAAAGCGGCCTGTTTGAAATCCGCATGTCACCATTTACGCCGCTGCGCATTATCCAATCAGTAGCACTCAGATGCCGCCCAACGTTCGCACCGACCAAGTGCAAAGGAGAGATCCGATGAACCCAAAGCTGCTGTCGATCGCCCAGCCGATCGCTTTGATTGGATCCCTGAAGATGCGGCATCTGGCAGTAGGAGCTCTGCTCGTTGCGGCGCTCCCGATCGTCGCCGAAAAAGCGGCGGCGCAGGAGGATCCCCGCCCCGCTACAGAGGCACAGGTGCCGAGCTTCGACATATGGTGCCTGGAGTTGCAGCTCTATCCGGCCGCGCGCTGCGAGTCTCGCAACAGCGACGATATGCAAGCTTACGAACATTATCGCGCGTTAGCGGAACAATTCGCGCAGCAAAAAGCAGCTAACGAGCGGCACGACCAGGAACTCATGGACCTGCTCAACCGCGATCCGTTCGACATCAAGCATTAACCGGCGGGGCGTGGTGCCGGAGGATATGCGGCCGGTGCTTGCGGAACGGACGCCTGCGCAACGGCATGCCACTGGCCGATACAGGTTGCAACGTAGGGATAATATCCTTGCGGATTATCGCAGTACCAGTTCTGCATCCCGCCCAAGATCGCCGGAGAAACATACGTCGGATACGGGTAGATCGGCGTGGGATAGAGATACCAGTCGCCGGCGGCAATCCACCACCAGCCATAGCGTCCAAAGTGCCAATCGTGGGTCCAATGTCCGCCGTCCCAAAGGCGATGGTCGGCAGCGGTGAAATGGGCATAGTCATGGCCATGGAATCCGAAGCCCGCATGGTCAAACCCATGCACTCCGCCTGAGAAACCCGCATGGCCATCGTGGAGCCCGCCTTGGAAGCCGACGTGGCCCCCATTGTGCAAGCTGCTCGAGAAACCCGGATTGCCGGGACCACGGAATTCGCCTGCAAGACCCGCGTGGCCGAGGCCTTGCGAACCGCTGGAGAAACCCGCACGGCCCGGACCACGGAAGTTACCTGGCAGACCCGCATGACCACCAAAGCCACCCATGCCGCTATGGCCACCGCCGCTGAAGCCGCCGGCATGACCGCCAAAGCCGCCCATGCTGCTGTGGCCACCGCCGCTAAAGCCGCCCGCATGACCGCCGCCGTGGTCGGCTGCGATAGCGCTTGATGCCGAAACTGCTGCCACCGTCGAAAGTAGGAGCCCAAAGACTCCGCTGAGCATTGACCGTGTCATGGTTGATTCTCCTATCGGCGAACGTATCCCTAATTGCTCCCCGCCCGAGATGTGGAAGGCCGCCGGCGCGAGCACCAGGTGGCTTTGGCGCTATTTACAACTCCTTGCTGGTACTAACAGGGCTGCATTGCTCGCGACTCGTTAGAGTTTGACGAGGATCGGAGGCAATCATGGTCGGCATCGTGAAGCTCGCGCTTCGGCGACCCTACACGTTCATCGTCATGGCGCTGCTGATCATGATCTTCGGCGTCGCATCGGCGCTGCGCACGCCGACCGATATTTTTCCGAACATCAATATTCCGGTGGTTAGCGTCGTCTTCAGCTACACCGGCCTGTCCCCCGACGACATGGCTGGACGCATCGTCACCTTCTACGAGCGTGGTCTGACAACCAGCGTGAACGACGTCGAGCACATCGAATCACAGTCGATTCCCAATTATGGGATCATCAAGATCTTCTTCCAGCCGAGCGTGAACATCAACGCCGCGCTGGCGGAAGTTTCCGCGATGTCGCAAACGGTGTTGAAGCAGATGCCGGCGGGCATTACGCCGCCGCTGATCTTGAGCTTCAACGCATCCAGCGTACCGATCCTGCAGCTTGCCCTGTCGAGCAACACGCTCTCTGAGACGGAGTTGTTCGACCAGGCCACCAGCTTCATCCGTCCGCAATTGGCTTCGGTCGCCGGCGCCGCGATTCCTCTGCCCTATGGGGGCAAAGTCCGGCAGGTCCAGGCCGACCTCAACCAGCAGGCCCTGCACACTTACGGCATTTCCGCGAACGACGTCGTCAGCGCTCTGTCGATTCAAAACCTCATCACGCCGGTGGGCACGCAGAAGATCGGCAGCTTAGAATACACGGTCAATTTGAACGATTCGCCCGGCGAGATCGCCGCATTCAACGATCTGCCGATCAAAACCGTCAATGGCACGGTCATTTACATGCGCGACGTTGCCTATGTGCATGACGGCAGTCCGCCCCAGACCAATGTCGTCCACGTCGACGGCAAGAGCGCGGTGCTGCTGGCGGTGGTGAAAGCCGGCGCCACTTCGACGCTCGCGATCATTTCGGGCATCAAGCAGCTTCTGCCGGGCGTCGCGCGGACTTTGCCGGCAGGCCTCAACCTGACGGCTGTCGGCGACCAATCGGCTTTTGTAACCAGCGCGGTTTCCAGCGTGATCAGCGAAGGGGTGATCGCAGCGGCGCTGACCGGAATGATGATTCTTCTGTTCCTCGGCAATTGGCGCTCGACCTTGATCATCACGGTTTCGATCCCGCTCGCCATCCTAGCATCCGTGACGGCGCTCTCGGTTTTGGGCGAGACCATCAACGTTATGACGCTGGGCGGGCTCGCGCTCGCCGTCGGTATCCTGGTCGATGACGCGACGGTGACGATCGAGAACATCAATTGGCACCTCGAGCGCGGCAAACAGATCGAAACCGCAATTCTGGACGGCGCGCAGCAGATCGTCGTTCCGGCCACCGTATCGCTGATGTGCATAAGCATCGCGTTCGTGCCGATGTTCGGACTGGGCGGAGTTGCGGGTTATCTCTTCCGTCCGCTCGCCGAAGCGGTGGTCTTCGCGCTGATCGCGTCGTACATCCTCTCGCGAACGCTTGTCCCCACATTGGCCAACTTCGTGCTGCGCAAACAGGTTCTTGCGTCACATCCGGACCGTCGCGATGCAGAGGACACGACAGCATCTCTCGATCGCGAGCCGAGCCGCAATCCGCTGGTCCGCTTCCAGCAAGGCTTCGAGCGCAATTTCGAGGCGATTCGCAGCTTCTACCGTGATCTGCTCGACCTTTCTCTGCACAATCGCGCCAGGCTGATCGGTGGCTTCGTCGGTTTCACCCTCATCTCGTTCTTGCTTGCGCCTTCGCTGGGCCAGGACTTCTTTCCCAGCATCGATGGCGGACAAATCAAGATTCATGTCCGGGCGCAGATCGGTACACGTATCGAGGAGACCACGAAGCTCGCCGACCAGGTCGGTGAAGCGATCCGCAGGGTCATCCCGCCCAACGAACTGGACGGCATCGTGGACAATGTCGGCCTCAGCGTCAGCGGCATCAACATGGCCTACAACAATTCCGGAACGATCGGGGTCGAGGATGCCGACGTCCTGATCAGCCTCAAGCCGAAGCACGCACCGACCGCCGACTACGTCAAAACAATGCGCGAGCAACTGCCGCGCCGGTTCCCCGGCGTCTCGTTCGCGTTCCTTCCGGCCGACATGGTCAGCCAGATCTTGAACTTCGGCGTGCCGGCGCCGATCGATCTTCAGGTGGTCGGCAGCGACGTACAGGCGAATCGGAAATATGCAGACGCGCTGTTGGCGCGCATCAAACTGATCCCAGGCATTGCCGATGCCCGTATCCAGCAGTCCTTTCAGCAGCCAACCCTGAACGTCAATTTGGATCGCTCGCTCGCCGGCTTGGTCGGTCTGAGCGAAAGGGACGCGGCAACGGCCTTGCTGACCACACTGGCCGGAAGCACGCAGACCTCACCGACCTATTGGCTCAACCCCAAGACCGGAGTCTCATATCCGGTGTCGATCCAGACGCCGCAGCGCGACATCGGCACCATGAGCGGCCTGCAGAATATACCCATCTCCACCGCGGCCAGCGCCGGTTCCCAGCTGCTCGGAGGCTTGGTCACGATCCAGCGGACACCGAGCGACGCCGTAGTTTCACATTACAACGTCCGCCCCGTCATCGACATCTATGCGACGCCGCAGTTCCGCGATCTCGGCGCCGTCGCCGGCGACATCAGCAAGGTCATGCGGAAGATGGCCCACAGCCAGCCGAACGGAACGACCACCGTGTTGCGCGGACAGGTGACGACGATGACGAGCGCCTATCAGCAGCTTTACATTGGCCTCGCCTTCGCCGTCGTGCTTATCTATCTGCTGATCGTCGTCAACTTCCAGTCATGGCTCGATCCGTTCGTAATCGTCATGGCGCTGCCGACCGCGCTCGCCGGAATCGTGTGGATGCTTTTCGCCACCGGCACCACGCTTTCGGTTCCCGCCCTGACCGGCGCCATCATGTGCATGGGCGTCGCCACCGCGAACAGCATCCTCGTCATCAGCTTCGCGCGTGAACGCTTGGCAGCGGGCGCGGATGCGCTTGGCGCCGCCCTTGATGCCGGCAGCACCCGGTTTCGTCCTGTCCTGATGACGGCGCTTGCGATGATCATTGGCATGGCCCCGATGGCGCTCGAGCAAGGACAGAATGCGCCCCTCGGCCGCGCCGTCATCGGCGGTCTGCTCTTCGCCACCTGCGCGACGCTGTTCCTGGTGCCGACAATGTTCAGCCTTGTCCATGCCCGTGACGCCAAGAGCGCAGAGGGGACTCCTGTCGCCGTAGATCCATCCGAAGCCTGAACTAGGAGCGCATCATGACGACGCAACCGAGAAAGACACCAAAACCGCGGCTGCTACTGCTAACCGCAATGATCGCCATCGTTGTGGCGGGCAGCATTGCTGCGAGCGGTCTGATTAGCCGTGCTCGAAGCAGTCAGAATCTCGTGCAGTGGACGAACGCGCAAGCGATTCCAACCGTCACGCTTGCGAAGCTGGCGCACGGCGATGCTCAGCAGAACCTGATCCTGCCGGGCACAATCGAGCCCTATTCCAAGGCGGCGATTTACGCGCGGGTCAACGGCTATCTCAAGACCCGGCTGCAGGATATCGGGGCGCACGTCAAGGCCGGTCAAGTGCTGGCCACGATCGACACGCCCGATCTCGATCAGCAGCTTGATCAGGCGAAGGCCAATCTTGCTACCGCTCAAGCGAACGAGCAATTGGCGGTGACAACCGCCAACCGCTGGCGCGCCATGATCGCGAGGCAATTGGTTTCGCAGCAGGACGCAGATATGAAGATTGCGGACGAGGCGGCGAATAAGGCTATCGTCGCTGCGGCGGAGGCGAATGTACGCCAGCTCATGGCGCTCGAATCCTTCAAGAATGTCGTCGCTCCCTACGACGGAATCGTGACCCAGCGCAGCACCGGCGTCGGCGACCTGATAAACGCCGGCGCCGCCGGGCAACAGCTTTTCGAGGTTTCCGACCTGCACCGAGTGCGGATTTATGTCCAGGTTCCGCAGGCATTTTCCGCCGCACTCCATCCAGGCATGAAGACGACCTTCGAAATGCCGCAGTATCCCGGCCGAAAGTTCGATGCGACGCTGATAACGACGTCGAATGCACTGGATGCGACATCGCGCAGCTTGCTGGTCGAGCTGCAAGCCGACAATTCCGGCGGCGAGCTGATGGGCGGTACCTACTGCAAAGTATCGTTCCAGATTCCAGGCGACCCTAACATGGTGCGCGTGCCGGCCACGGCTTTGATGCCGGCGAACAAAGGCGTGCAGGTCGCAGTTCTCGGTGCCGACAACAAAGTGGTGCTCAAGTCGATCCAGCTTGGACGGGATTTCGGCGACAGCGTCGAGGTCACCGCCGGGCTCGCTCCGCAGGATCGTGTGATCGACCAGCCGCCCGATACAGTCCGAACGGGCGATGCGGTCCAGTTGGCAGGCGCGATACCGGTATCGACTTCGACACGGGTTGGAATGACGACTCGATGAACCTGAAGCATGCGATCGCAATGCCTACATTCTGCCTTGAGGAACGTTTTCTTTTTGCACCGAAGGAGTGGCGACGATGATGGCGAACCGGAAGCTTAGGACGGGTATTCTGCTTGGAACAGGAATCTTAATTATCTCCGCCCACTTGCCCACAACGATCTCCGAGGCAGCTGTCCCGCCTGCTTCAACGCACTTGGTAGCGAGCGACGTCGACGCAGCCAGCTCGCGCCTTCTTGCCGCCGCTGAACCGTTCGAGGCGCTGGCCGAAATTGCATTTTCAGGGCTGGGTCTTCATCTTGGACGGGCTATCACGGATGCCGACGCGGCCGCCGGGCGGGCACGGGGTTCGTTACCCGAGGCGTCCATCGCTCTGCTCGATGTGCGCCTGGCAGAAATTTATCAGGCGCAGAAAGCCGACGACCGAGCCGGCTTGGCACTATCGTCCGTCGAGGCCTATCGCATTTTGGTAAGTGCTGCGCGCCCAGGAAAGGTCCCCACTGCCGTTAATCTTATGGACTATGCGGGGTTCCGCTACGACGCTGACTTTCGGGCGAAGCCGGTCAGGTGGCAGGACATGAAAGACGCCGCTGCTTACGCCCGCGAACAGTGGGATTCCATATCATCGCAGATCGCCGATCCGATATTGAAGCAAAGCGTTGACGCTGCGGTAACCGACATGGAATTGGGAGCCGATCAGCAGAATACCTTTAAGGCGAGACGGTCGGTGGGTGCGGAGCTGGGATTCGTAGATCGACTGGAAGAATATTTCGGCAAAGGATAGTTGGTCGTTGAGGTGGGTCCACCAGCCGAATCCCTCACCAAGGAAATTGCCATGACCCGCAACATCGCCGCGATTGTCGGAAGCGTCCGGAAGAATTCCATCAACAGTAGAGTTGCCAAGGCTCTAGGCAAGTTGATCGTATCGGGAGATTTGCAATGGCTTCGGAAGGCTTAACGACCGTTCCAAGTAGCTTCCAGGCAACGGAGACGATGGAGAGGCTCGAGGCTGAGATCAAGGCAAGAGGTATGACTGTCTTTGCACGGATCGATCATGCGGCGGGAGCGTCGAGCGCCGGTTTATCGTTGAGGCCGACTGAGCTCCTAATCTTCGGTAACGCCAGGGCTGGCACGCCACTTATGCAATCCAGGCAAACGATCGGCATCGATCTACCTTTGAAGATTTTGGTTTGGGAGGACGCATCGGCCCAGGTTTGGCTGACGTATAACGATCCTGCCTGGTTGGCGCAGAGACATGACGTCGGCCACGGTGCGACTCCGACGATAAGCGCGATGGCTGCCTCGCTCGGCGATATCGCACAAAAAACCACGTTGCCACCGTGATCGTCGAGCATAGCAGTGGCGATTCCCGGTCGTATTCATGCATGCGTTGGGCCGCCGGAGCGGCCCGGTCGTACGACGATCCCGCAACGAAAGGCGACGGGCTCGTGACAGTCCTCAAGGGCGCAGCAGAGGATCATGTAAACCCTGGCGAAGAGTGCGCGCATGAAGCGGCAGCACTCGCCCACGACCATCACCACGGGGAGCACGACCATCACAACACGCACGATCGTGGCGCGCACGCCGACCATGACGTTCCTGGTGGGCATGCGGGTCACGCCGGCCACGATCACGGCCAGATGGTGGCGGATTTCAAGAAGCGGCTCTGGACCTGCCTTGTCCTGACGATTCCCGTCCTCGCCCTGTCGCCCATGATCCAGCATGCGCTGGGACTGGGAGAGCAATGGCGCTTTAACGGCGATGTTTACATCCTCTCCGCCCTCTCCAGCGTCATCTATTTCTACAGCGGCTGGCCGTTCCTCGACGGGCTCCGTCAGGAAATCAGCGCGCGCAACCCGGGCATGATGACGCTGATCGGCGTCGCGATCACGGCCGCTTACATGTACAGCGTCGCCACCGTTATCGGTCTTCCCGGCAATGATTTCTTCTGGGAATTGGTGACTCTGATCGACATCATGCTGTTTGGTCACTGGATCGAGATGAAGTCGGTCATGGGCGCGGGCAAGGCACTGGAGTCACTGGCCGCTCTCATTCCCGACACCGCACATCTCCTCAACGCTGACGGCAGCATTCAGGACATAGCCGTCAATACGCTCAAAGGCGGCGAATACCTGCTGGTCAAGCCGGGCGAGAAGATCCCTGCCGACAGCATACTCATCAACGGGGAGACATCGGTCAATGAGTCGATGCTAACCGGTGAATCCAAACCCGTCGCCAAGCACGAGGGTGAGATTGTCATCGGCGGCGCGATTAATGGCGAAGGTGCGATTACCATCGAAGTCAAACGTACCGGCGCGGACAGCTTCCTTTCCGGCGTCATCAAGCTGGTGCAGGAAGCCCAAGCCAGCAAGTCTCGCACGCAGGACATCGCCAACCGCGCCGCTTTCTGGCTGACGGTCATCGCTCTCTCGGTAAGCGGTCTAACGTTGTTTTCCTGGCTCGCCTTCACCGATCAGAGTCTCGCCTTCGCAATCGAGCGGGCCGTCACCGTGCTGGTCATTTCATGCCCGCACGCGCTCGGCCTTGCCGTGCCGCTCGTGGTGGCCGTCTCCACCGCGATTGCCGCGACCAACGGCCTGCTGATTCGCGACCGCACGGCTTTCGAAGAAGCGCGACGGACGCAGGCTATCGTCTTTGACAAGACGGGCACGCTCACCAAGGGCGAATTTGGGATTACCGATATTCTCCTCTTCGACAAGACCATGAAAGAGGACGAGCTGGTGGCCTATGCCGCCTCCATCGAACAGCATTCCGAACATCCCATTGCCAAGGGCATAGTCAAGGACGCGAAGAACAGATGGGATATCGATAATTTCCGAGCGATCCCCGGCAAGGGCGCTGAAGGCCTCGTCAAGGGCAGGAACGTCAAGGCCGTGAGTCCCGGCTATCTGAGAGAGAAGCAGATCGACGCCTCCGATCCGCGTATCGCCGTGCTCGGGAAACAAGGCAAGACGGTCATTTTCGTGCTTATCGACGATGAACTGAAAGGCGCGATTGCGCTCGCCGACATCATCCGCCCGGAATCAAAACAGGCGATTGCGCGCCTCAAAGGCATGGGCATCCGCTGCATCATGCTCACGGGGGACAAGAAGGAAGTCGCCGAGTGGGTGGCCAAGGAAATCGGTCTCGATGAGGTCATCGCCGAAGTTCTGCCCTACCAGAAGGTCGCCAAAATCCGCGAGGTGCAAAGCCGCGGCCTGATCACCGCCATGACCGGCGACGGCGTCAACGACGCCCCGGCGCTGGCTCAGGCCGATGTCGGCATCGCGATCGGCGCCGGCACCGATGTAGCGATCGAAGCCGCCGATATCATCCTTGTGAGGAGCAACCCAAACGATGTGGCGGCGATCATCGGTCTTGCGCGTGCGACCTACGGTAAGATGATCCAGAACCTAATCTGGGCGACCGGCTACAACGTCTTCGCCATTCCCGCGGCAGCCGGCGTCCTCGCTGCCTGGGGGATCGTGCTGGGTCCGGCCGTCGGCGCGGTGCTGATGTCCGCGAGTACCGTAATCTGCGCCGTGAACGCCCGCATGCTGAGGCTGAATTGAGGCAATCTGCGATTAAAGCGTCTCCTCCGTGTCCCGCTACGGCGAATCCGGATTGCCGCCGATCAGGCGGCGAGGCTGCTCTCAGCCCCCGTCTTCTGCCGCGCCACTTTCAACGCTTCGCCCCACCATGCAAGCTGATCGAACATGACCTGCCGGCTCTTCACTAGATAGTCGTAGTCATTCAGCGTGCGACCGCTCTGGACGATCCCCAGATAAGGCTCCATCCCGATATTCACTTCATGCTTGATCGGTGCCATCTGCAATTCGATGACCACGCCGCGTAGAGTCTCGATTGCGCGGGCAGCGCCTACGCCACCGTAGCCGACAAAGGCGATGGGCTTGCGTTGCCATTCAAAAGACGCGCTGTCGAAAGCGTTCTTGAGAACTGCGGTGGGACCGTGATTGTACTCGGCGACTGTCGCCACGAAGGCGTCGAACTCGCCGATACGTTTACGCCACTTTTCCGCTTCAGGCTCGGCGTAGACGCCGCCCCTGTAGGCCGGCGGCGCCGGTTCGTTGAAAAACGGCAAGCGATAGTCGCGCAGGTCAAGCACCGTAAGGCGCAGGTCAGAGCGCGCTTGCGCCCCGTCGACTACCCATGGAGCCACCGTGTCCGCGAATCGGTTGGGCCGGGTGCTACCGACGATCAATCCTACCTTCAGCATGACGTTTCCTCCGATAAAGGGGTGGTTACAAACAAGAACCGAGGATAAATTGGTGCCCCGCTCGACGAGCCACAAGGAGGCACATTTTTGAGCGCTGGTTCCCTCCATGTTACCGACAACTGCAAAGCGGTCAGCGAAATCCTCGGCCGGGTGGGGGACAAGTGGAGCGTGCTGGTCGTCATGACGCTGAGGGACGGCTCGCGCCGGTTCTCCGAACTCCACCGGGCCATCCCGGGTGTGTCGCAGAGAATGCTGACGCTCACCCTGCGGGGATTGGAGCGCGACGGCATGGTTAGTCGCAAGGTGACGCCGACAATCCCACCCCGGGTGGACTACGAACTCACCCCGCTGGGAAAGTCTCTGCAACGCCCGGTCATCGAGCTGGGACAGTGGGCCATCGACAACCTGCCACGCATCCAAGCCGCCCGCGCCGCCTTCGATGCGACCGGGACGGCTCGTTGACGCCGCGGCCTCGGCGCCGCGAGCTAATGAGTCCGCGCCCTAGATCAAGGACTCAGTGTAGTGGTTGAAGCCTCTACGTCGGGAGGCGGTGGATTTCATCCTCTCGCAGCCCCGCATGAATTTCGCCTGCCACATTCGCAACGTCACCCCAAACACCGACAGGTGGCGAATAGAGTAGGCGCCGTTCGCCTACAGAAGTTGAAGCCAGCGCATTTGGTGGAACTCTACGCGAAGCTGTTGCGTGAAGGTCGGCAACGCAAAACAAAGGGCAGAGCGGCCGGCTTGTCGCCAGCGAGTGTGCGATATGTTCATCGGGTACTGCACCGAGCCCTCGGGCACGCCGTTCTTTGGGGCATCATCCCGAACAATCCCTGCGCATCGGTCGAGGCACCAAAACCGGTGAGCGCCGAAGTGGAGATACTTACCGAGGTGCAGGTGCGTGACGTGCTTACGAAGCTTCGTGGTCGGCCAATGTACATGTTGGCAGCGGTGGGCCTGGCTACCGGCCTCCGTCGTGGTGAGCTTCTGGGATTGCGGTGGAAGGACGTCGATCTTGACGCTGGTCGTCTTCGAGTTGAGCAGTCGCTTGAGCAAACGAAGGCGGGGCTTCGGTTTAAGGGACCAAAGACAAAACACGGTCGGCGCTCAATGGGGCTTCCTGCCTCTATTGTTGCGGAACTGAGAAGTCACCGCCGCGCACAAGCCGAACAGCGCTTGGCGCTAGGGTTGGGAAAGGAGCCTGATGACGCCCTCGTTTTTCGCCGACCCGATGCCACGCCGTTGTTACCCAATTCCGTCACGACCGAGTGGCGTCGCCTCGTTCCGTTGCTCAAGCTGCCAACGGTTACACTTCATGCTTGGCGGCATACGCACGCGAGCCAACTGATCGCCTCGGGCATGGACGTGTTGACCATTAGCAGACGGCTCGGACATGGCTCGGCGACGATCACGCTCAATGTGTACGGCCACTTGTTCAATTGCGGGGATGATCGCGCTGCGGCGGTGTTCGAACGCGCTTTCGGTGGAACACTAACGGAATAGCAACGGGCCGAGAACGAAATTGCGATACGTCGGTGGCAATCCGGTGGCAATTTGGTCCAGCTTGCGCACTGACCATGTCTTAAGTATTTGATTGCTCTTACGGACAGGTGGCTGAGTGGTCGAAAGCACCGCACTCGAAATGCGGCGTACGGGTAACCGTACCGGGGGTTCGAATCCCTCCCTGTCCGCCAGATAATTTGTCCAGCGGTGTCCACGAACGTCCAGCATAGTGCAAAATTATCTTGGTTTTATAGACGATTATTCGTCTATGACCGTCCATCTCCGTCCAAGACTTTCGCCTTGCAGCCAACGAATTTGTTGGTACATTTGTTGGCATGAGGAAGGCGCGCAGATCAAAAGTACCAACACCACCTTTGACTGACTTGGCCGTCCAAAAACTCAAGACAGCAGCCAAGCCTTACAAGCGCTCCGACGGTGGGGGGCTTTATCTGCTCGTGTCAGCAGACGGCTCCAAGTATTGGCGGATGGCTTATCGCTTCCATGGGAAGCAAAAGACCCTCGCGATTGGCGTTTACCCAGCGGTGTCGCTGGCACGTGCGCGCGATGCCCGCGAGGCGGCAAAGAAGCTGCTCGCGGCTGGTGCGGACCCTATGCAGGCGAAACGCGAGCGAAAGCGGATGGAGAAGCTTGCAGCCGCGAACACTTTTGAAGCTGTCGCGCGCGAGTGGCATGAAAACGGGAAGGGTCATTGGACGGAGAATTACTCCGCCCATGTCTTGAAGCGTTTGGAAACCGACATCTTCCCCGTAATCGGTTCTCGCCCTATCGTTGAGATCGAGCCCTTGGAACTGCTTGACGCATTGCGCAAGGTCGAAAAGCGGGGTGCGCTCGACATCGCTAAGCGCTTGCGACAAACGGCTGGACAGATCTTCCGTTTTGGAATTGCTACGGGGCGTGCAAAACGTGACCCTTCCGCCGATCTGAAGGGCGCGCTGAAAGCGGCGGGACGGCAGCAACACCATAAGGCAATACCACGGGCGGAGCTGTCCGGGTTCCTGCGCGCTCTTTCCAGTTACGACGGCGCTGCACAAACTCGGCTTGCGCTGCGGTTAATGGTGCTGACATTCGTAAGGACGACAGAGTTGCGTGCGGCGCGGTGGGTTGAGTTCAATTTCGACGGCGGCGAGTGGCAGATTCCGGCGGAGCGCATGAAGATGCGCGAACCCCATTGCGTGCCGCTCTCAAGGCAAGCATGCGAAGTTCTCACGGAGTTGCGCCAACTGGCAGGCAAGAGCGAGTTTGTCTTCCCCTCCCCCGGTGCCGAAGGCTACATGTCAAACAACACGATGCTCTATGCGATGTACCGCATGGGCTTTCACGGTCGCGCGACCGTGCACGGGTTCCGCGCCGTCGCCTCGACGCTTCTGAACGAAATGGGCTTCAATTCCGATTGGATAGAACGTCAGCTCGCGCACGATGAACGAAACAAGGTGCGCGCAGCGTACAATCACGCTCAATACCTTGCCGAGCGGCGGCGCATGATGCAGCAATGGGCCGATTATCTCGATGCTATCACTCTAGATGAGAAGGTAGTTCCGTTCACGGCTGTGCGTGCTGCGGGATGACACAAGCGAGCCCGAGGAAATCAGCTCTAGGCTCACGCTCCGCCTTAAATGCAGCGCTAAGTTTGCCTCTTTCGTAGATGAATTCCAGCGCCACGATATGCCGCACACGGAGAAAAACGACTCGTTCGAAGATTGGGCTCTGCCAGAGGTCGCGACAAACTATCGCCACCTGCGCCGCGACAAGCGCGTCACCGATGTCATCGAGACGCTCAAACGCCGTGGCATGTCGGACTGGGACATCGAAATCCTGTTCCGCAACGTTGCGTCCATCCCGCGGGACTGGCGATCGGATAACGAAACATGGAAACAGGCCGAACGGCGACGCAACCGCTTGGCCAAGACACTCCGCGCCCTGGCCAAAGAACTCGTCGCAGACCCCGATTTGGGTGGTCTTGGATTTGAAATTGATAGGCTGATCTATGCCAATTCATCCGAGTACTTAGGTGGCGCGCAGAGCCTGGCGCAAATCTTGGAAACGGCGGTTTCTTTCCTTGAGCCTGGAGACAAGCCGCTGATCCAGATGGCTGACGGCAAAACGCTGACGCCTCGTGAGTATGAAGGTCGTTTCCGACCCCCGAGGAGCATGCCGCGGAAATCCTACGTCCTGTTCGCGATTTTCAGACTACTGAACCCTTCCTTTGAACCGAGCGGGAAACCGGCCCCTGACGTTGATGCCCGACCTGATTCGGTTTCGGCAGCGTGACCGTGATGCTTGCTTTCTCGCAAGCCAGGATTTCTACGCCGCTGAAGTAGCCACGGTCGGCCACGGCTTCGAGGACATCCGTTTGCAGCGTGGCTTTCGCCTCCTTGGCCACATGTGAGAGTTGCGATAGGTCGCTGCCGACGTTGGTCACTTCGTGGGTGACGATCAGATGGTGATCGGTGTCGACCGCGACTTGCACATTGTAGCCGACAACGCCGGAGCCGCGCCCGCTCGTCGCCATCGACCGGGAATCGGGGTCGGTGAGCGATATCTGCTGATCGGGCGCGGCCAGCATCCGCGCCTCGAGCCCCTTGAGGCGCTCCGAGCTTCTCCTTCAGCCGCGTAGTCTTTGCGCCAAGCGC